>ERZ780149.271-NODE-271-length-68124-cov-5.207040_pt1 | contig 68124 bp, 68 predicted proteins | sample MGYA00511367_ERZ780149 | MGnify/ENA primary metagenome ERZ780149 (study PRJEB29588, sample SAMEA2153852) | human gut metagenome | biome: human gut; feature: human-associated habitat; material: faeces | place: Denmark | collected 2008/2010 ... | reverse complement strand
TATATTTTAATAATATATATCAATATAAAAATATAAAAAATAAAACAAATAATAAAGGATTTAAGCTATGTTTTGCGATGATTTAATGATAAATCTCCATATTATGTTTAAATCCTCTTTTTTAGTTGAAGTATTTTCATTTTAGTGGTATAATGATATATCTATGAGTATAAGTAAAAGTAAAGAAAAAAGGGAGATAATATGAGTTTAGAAGAGAAAACAAATGGGCAGTATGATGCCGCCCAGATACAGGTTCTTGAGGGTCTTGAAGCAGTAAGAAAAAGACCCGGCATGTATATCGGAAGTACAGGCCCAAAGGGACTTCATCATCTCGTATATGAAATCGTTGATAATAGTATAGATGAAGCTCTTGCAGGTTACTGCAAGACGATTCATGTTACCATTCAGAGTGATAATTCCATTATGGTGGAAGACGACGGAAGAGGTATGCCGGTTGATAAACATCCGAAGATGGGAATTCCGGCGGTGGAAGTTATTCATACCGTTCTTCATGCCGGAGGTAAATTCGGCGGAGGAGGATATAAAGTATCCGGAGGACTTCACGGTGTAGGTGCTTCTGTTGTAAATGCACTTTCCACACATATGGAAGTTGAGATAAAGAGAAACGGAAAAATTTATAAACAGAGTTACGAAAAAGGAAAAACGGTATCTAAGCTTGAAATTATAGGCGAATCAAGAAAAACAGGCTCAAAAACAACCTTTTGGCCGGATCCGGAAATCTTTGAGACAACTGTGTTTGATTTTGATGTGCTTGAACACAGACTCAGGGAAATGGCTTTTCTTAACAAAGGCATTAAAATTGTATTTAAGGATGAGCGCGAAGGAAAAAAGAGAAGCGAAACCTACCACTATGAAGGCGGTATTAAGGAATATGTAAAATTCCTTAACAAAAACAAAGATCCGCTTCACCAGGATGTAATTTATTTTGAAATAATTAAGGAAAATTGCGAAGTCGAAGTAGCGATGCAGTATACGGACAGCTACAGCGAGCTGATTTTAGGTTACGCAAATAATATCAATACGACTGACGGCGGTACGCATATCGTCGGATTTAAGAGTGCTCTCACAAGGGTTTTTAATGATTACGGAAAGAAATCAAAAGTGTTAAAAGATAACGACACATTAAGCGGAGAAGATGTAAGAGAAGGTTTAACGGCGATTGTATCGGTTAAACTTTCCGAACCGCAGTTTGAAGGTCAGACAAAGGCAAAACTCGGAAACTCCGAAATCCGTGGATTTGTTGAAACTTCAACGAACGAAAACCTTACAGCTTTCCTTGAAGAAAATCCGGCTCAAGCAAAGATAATTATCGAAAAGTGTATTAAAGCAGCAAGGGCAAGAGAAGCGGCAAGAAAAGCAAGAGATTTAACCAGAAGAAAAGGAGCGCTCGAAAGCTTTTCTCTTCCGGGCAAGCTCGCAGACTGTTCAGAAAAAGACCCGGCTCTTTCGGAAATCTTCCTCGTCGAGGGTGATTCCGCAGGCGGCTCCGCCAAGGACGGAAGAGACAGAAAGCGTCAGGCAATCCTGCCGCTTCGAGGTAAGATTTTAAATGTTGAAAAAGCAAGACTTGACAGAATTTTAAGCTCGGAAGAAATAAAGAACATGATTACCGCATTCGGCTGCGGAATCGGTGAAGATTTCAATCTCGAAAAGCTGAGATACCATAAAATTATCATTATGACCGATGCCGATGTTGACGGCGCGCATATCAGAACGCTGCTTTTGACATTCTTCTACAGATACATGAAGCCTTTGATTGAAGAAGGTTATGTTTATGCTGCTCAGCCGCCGCTTTATCAGGTAAAGAAAGGCAAAGAAGTTCATTACACATACAGTGAAGAAGAGCAGGCAAAGCTCATGACAGAAATCGCGGATAAGCCGGGCAAGGCAGACATACAGAGATACAAAGGTCTTGGTGAAATGGACGCGGAACAGTTATGGGAAACAACCATGGACTTCAACCACAGAACTTTGGTACAGATAACACTCGAAGACAGTGCTGCGGCAGATGAAATATTCACAACTCTTATGGGCGACAAAGTTCCGCCTAGAAAGAAATTCATCGAAGACAACGCGCAGTATGCGACAATCGACGCATAAGGAAGGGGAAAATAAATGACGACTTTATTGGAAGATCAAAAAATGCTTCAGCATGAAATTCATGACGAAATGAAGCAATCTTATATCGACTACGCAATGAGCGTAATCGTAAGCCGTGCCCTTCCGGATGTAAGAGACGGATTGAAGCCGGTACACAGAAGAATTTTATACGGAATGAGCGAGCTTGGCGTTACGCCGGATAAACCACATAAAAAATCCGCGCGTATCGTCGGTGAAGTAATGGGTAAATATCACCCGCATGGTGACTCCTCTATTTACGACGCAATGGTAAGGCTTGCTCAGCCTTGGAATATCAGACACCAGCTTGTTGACGGACACGGAAACTTCGGTTCGGTCGACGGTGACGGTGCTGCGGCAATGCGTTATACGGAAGCCAGAATGACACCGCTTGCGCTTCAGATGCTCAGAGACATTGACAAAGAAACGGTTGATTTCATCCCAAACTTTGACGGCGAAGAAAAAGAACCGGTTGTTCTGCCATCCAGATTTCCAAATCTGCTCGTAAACGGTTCCAACGGTATCGCAGTCGGAATGGCAACCTCAATTCCACCGCATAACCTTGGCGAAACCATCGATGCAGCGGTTAAAATCATCGACGAACCGGAGTGTTCGATAGATGATTTATGCAAAATCGTAAAAGGCCCGGATTTCCCGACAGGCGCGATTATCATGGGCAAAAACTCCGCAAAACAGGCGTACAAAACAGGACAGGGAAAAGTCGTTGTCCGCGCCGTAACGGAGATTGAAGAAACAAACAAAGGCAGACAGCAGATTATCGTAACCGAAATTCCTTATCAAGTAAACAAGGCAAGACTCATCGAAAAGATGGCAGACCTCGTAAAAGAAAAAAGAATTGAAGGAATTTCCGAAATCAGAGACGAGTCCAACCGTAAGGGCATGCGGATCGTTATCGAACTGAAAAAAGACGCGAACGCGCAGATTATCTTAAACAGATTGTACAAGCATACGCAGATGCAGGAAAGCATCTCGATGATTATGCTTGCGATTGTGGACGGAAGACCGCGCATTCTGACGCTCCGCGAAATTCTGGACGAATATCTGAAACATCAGAAAGAAGTCGTAACCAGAAGAACGATTTACGATAAGAAAAAAGCGGAAGCAAGAGCACATATCTTAGAGGGTTACAGAATCGCGCTTGATAATATCGACGAAATTATAAAAATTATCAGAAGCAGCTACAACGATGCAAAGGAAAGATTGATGGAGCGCTTCGGACTTTCCGAAATTCAGGCGCAGGCAATTCTTGACATGCAGCTGCGCAGACTGCAGGGTCTGGAAAAAGAGAAGATTGAAAACGAATACCAGGAACTCTTAAAAAAGATTGCATACTATACGCAGCTTTTGGAAGATGAACACATGCTGATGGGAGTTGTAAAAACCGAACTTCTCGAAATCAAAGACAAATGGGGCGATAAGAGAAGAACTAAGATCAAAGCAGACGAAACGGAAATCGATGAAGAGGATTTGATTGAAGAGGAAAATGTCTGCATTACGCTCACACATCTGGGATATATCAAGAGAGTTCCGGTAGATACCTACAAGTCACAGAGAAGAGGTGGAAAAGGTGTGACCGGAATCACGACGAGGGAAAACGATTTCGTAAAGAATCTGATTATGACCTCGACGCACGATTATCTCATGTTCTTTACCAACACGGGAAAAGCGCATAAGATTAAGGCATATGAAATTCCGGAAGCAACAAGAACTGCGAAGGGAACACCTGCCGTAAACTTCCTGAACTTGATGCAGAGAGAGAGAATCACCGCAGTTATTCCAATTAAAGAATTCGCAGAGGATAAGTTCCTTATTGCAGTGACGAAACAGGGAACGATTAAGAAAACCGCGCTTTCAAACTTTGATACAAACAGAAAGACCGGTCTTATAGCCATGAATCTGAAGGATGGAGACGAACTTATCGGAATCAAGCAGACCAGCGGCACGAACAATGTTATCATCGTGACGAAGAACGGCAAATGCATTTGTTTTTCTGAGGATGATGTCAGACCGATGGGAAGAATCGCAGGCGGCGTAAGAGCCATCAAGCTTGAAAAAGACGATGAAGTCGTAGCAATGGAACTGGTTGAACCGGGTCAGGAACTTCTGGTTGTAACCAAGAAGGGATTCGGAAAGAGAACAAAAGTAGAAGATTACAAGATTCAGGTTCGCGGCGGCAAGGGACTGCTTACCTATGATAAGGCGAAATTCAAGAAGACAGGCGAACTTGTGGGTGCTATGGCAGTTGATAACGACGATGAAATACTTTTGATTAATTCCGACGGAATTATCATACGCATGGCAGCGAAGGAAATTTCAAAGCTCGGAAGGGCAACGCAAGGCGTGAAGATTATGAATGTCGGAGAAGAAGCAAACATAATTGCTCTTGCAAAAGTTATCAAAGAGGAAGACCTTGAAGGAGCAGAGAATGCTGCCGATACCAAGAAAGCCGCAGACAATGCAGACACACAGGAAGAAATGAAATTCTAAATCATCTAGAGAAACAGGAAGGAGGTTTTGATAGGCATGGCAGACAAAGTAAAGTTTACCATTCCGGGCAAACCTGAATATCTGACAATGGTAAGACTGGCAATCGGTTCGATTGCCGATACATCCGGGTTTAATGTTGAAGAAATCGAAGACATTAAAACAGCCGTAGGACAGGCGTGCAAGAATATTTCCTGTCACGGAAAAGAAGGTGTTACCACAGAATACACTCTCGAATGTGTCAGCGATGAGAATCTTTTGGAGATTTATGTGACGGATACAGGTTCGACGGATGCATCCAAGGAATTTTCCATGAAATGCATGGACTGCCCGAATGAAGGGGATATCGGAGTTTTTTTGATAAAGACTCTTATGAACGAAGTTGAATTGCTGGACAATTCGAGCGGCAAGAAAACAATTAAAATGGTGAAGAGGAAATAATGCAGCAGAAGCAGACGACATCGGAATTATTAAAAGAATACGCAGAAAATCCGACGATTGAACTCAGAAACAGAATTGTCGAAGAAAATCTGTACATTGTAGACATTTTAATAAGAAAATATCTGGGCAAAGGTGTGGATTATGATGATTTATATCAAGTAGGCGCCATGGCTCTTGTTTCTGCTGTCGAAAGATTCGACCCAACGAAAGGATATGAATTCCAAAGCTTTGCCACACCTACAATTTTAGGTGAAATTAAGAAATACTTCCGGGATAAGGAATGGAGCCTCAAGGTTCCTCGCAGAATGAAAGAAAATGCGGGAAAAGTACAAGAGGCGAAGGAAAAGCTTACCGGAAAATTGGGAAGAGTGCCTACGGTTGAAGAAATATCGGAAATTACGGGACTCACGCACGAACAGATTATCCAGGCGATGGAGAGTGCGAAAGCTTACGGAACATACTCGCTTGACAGTCCGGCCACAACCTCCGACGAGGAGGCCGATGCCGCAGCCCTCGAAAAATATATAGGATTCGAGGATAATGGATTTGAAAGAGTCGAACTCGGCGAAATCATAAACAATGTGCTGAAAAATTTCAGCGACACTTACAAGTATATATTCAAACAAAGATTTATTCTCAATAAATCACAAAGCGAGATTGCTTCCAAGCTAGGTGTATCGCAGATGACGGTTTCACGCGCCGAAAAGGCAATCATTGAAAGTTTTAAAAAGGAGTTAAAGAAATGAAAAGAGTTTTTTCGGGCGTACAGCCGACAGGAAACATACATCTTGGAAATTACCTCGGCGCACTGAAGCAATTCGTCGAACTACAGGAAGACAATGAGTGTATTTATTGTATTGTGGACGAACATGCAATCACAGTTCCGCAAGACCCCAAGGAATTGAAGAAGCATATTTTGGATGTGGCGGCACTTTATTTGGCCGTTGGTCTTGACCCGAAAAAGTCCATCATTTTCGTACAGTCACAAGTAAGCGGACATGCCGAACTTGGCTGGATACTTACATGCTGTGCAAATACAGGTGAACTTTTCCGAATGACACAGTTCAAGGCAAAGAGCCAGGGAAAGGAATCCGTGGGAGCGGGACTTCTGACATATCCAACGCTGATGGCAGCGGACATTCTGCTTTACGATACAGATGTTGTTCCGGTAGGAAACGACCAAAAGCAGCATATTGAGCTCACGCGCGACCTTGCAATCAGAGTAAACCACCATTACGGAAAAACATTCGTGGTTCCTGACGGCAGGTTTATGAAGGAAGGAGCAAGAATCATGGCTCTCGACGATCCGACATCTAAGATGTCCAAGTCGGCAGAAAATATTCACAGCCGGATTTCCCTTTTGGACGAACCTTCGAAAATCAAGAAATCCATTATGAAGGCAACTACGGACTCGGATGGAATCGTAAAATTCGATGCGGAAAATAAACCGGGAATCAGCAACCTTCTGAATATTTACAGTGCACTTTCCGAAAAAACGGTTGCAGAACTTGAAACCATGTACGAAGGAAAAGGGTATGGAGACTTCAAAAAAGATTTAGTTGAAGTTACCATAGATGCACTTGCTCCGATTAAGCAGAGGTATCAAGAAATCAGAGAATCCAAGGAACTGATTGAGATTTTAAACGACGGTGCACAGAAAGCGGATGCCATCGCACAGGAAACAATGAAAAGAGTAAGGAAAAACTTCGGACTGGGAATCGAGTAGTCAGGACATTTTATTGTTTTTGCAAAGAGGTTTTAATATGGTAAAAGGAAAGACAGACAATTCCATATTGGAATATATCCCCCTTCCGGCATGTTTTATAAATGCTCAGGGAAAGGTTACCGGAGCAAGCGCCAGAATAAACGAAGTGTTTGTCTACGACGAAATACTCGAAGGCGATATCTTTGCACTTACCGGAATAAAGCTGAGTGAACTTTATGAGTCAGCCGCAGGTGGTACACATCCTTTAATAAAGAGAAACGACAAAACCTTCCGAATTTCTGCGAAGAAACTTACGGAAGATGATGAGGACGGGCTTGCTGTGTTTTTCAGCGATGTAACGAATCTTGAAGATTTGAAGGACAGGTACAATAATGAAAAACCATGTGTTGCCAAGATACAGCTGGACAACTATGACGAACTCATAGACAGCACAGGTCCTGTTCCAAGACTTGCGCTTTCGAGCCAGATTGACGGAATTATACGAAAATGGGCAGCAAAGATGGATGCTTCGGTAATACGAGTAAAAAGCAGTTTGTATGTCGTATGGTTCGAGCAGCAGCATCTTGAGAAGATTATCGCGGCGAAGTTTGACCTTTTGGATGAGGTGAGGAACCTCGAAACAGGTGCAGATTTTCCTGCGAGTCTCAGCATAGGCGTAGGGGTTGGCGGCAGAAATATGGCGCAATCGGAATCCTATGCGGATACCGCACTTGACCTTGCTCTCGGAAGAGGCGGAGATCAAGCGGTAATAAAGAGAAACATCAAAATAGAATATTACGGCGGCAAGCTTCAGACGGTTGAGAAAAGCAACAAGGGCAAATCGAGAATTGTAGGACATGCGCTGAAACAGCTCATTGAACAGTCAAAGAAAATATTTATCATGGGACATGATAATCCGGATATGGACAGCTTCGGTGCAGCTTTGGGAATATCAAGACTGTGCACTCTTTCTGAGAAGGAGCCGTATATCGTAATTGACGAATACAACGAATCACTTCATGCCATTTTCAAACAGGCAAAGGAAAGCGATGAATATAGATTCCTTTCATCCGAAAAAGCACTTACGCTGGCGGAGCCTGACAGCCTGCTGATCGTTGTGGACACACATAGACCGAGCCTTGTCCAGTGCCCGAAGCTCTTAGATATCTGCGAGAAGGTTGTGGTTATCGACCATCACAGAAAAGTTGAAGAATTTATAGAAAATCCGGTGCTTGCTTATATGGAATCGTATGCATCCTCCGCGTCCGAACTGGTTGCGGAAATCCTGCAGTACATGAGCAAAAAGAAAAGCCTTGCGAAACTTGAGGCTGAAGCACTTCTTGCAGGAATGACGGTGGATACCAATGGGTTTGCGGTGAAAACGGGAGTGAGAACGTTCGAGGCGGCGGCATGGCTCAGAAGGCAGGGCGCCGATCCTACGGAAGTAAAGCGTTTCTTCCAGGAAGATATTTCAAACATAAGAATCCGTGCCCGTGCAGTTGCAGAGACGCAGGTATTTGACGGCGGGGTGGCAATCACCACGTGCCCGCAGGTCAAGACGGACGCACAGCTCATATGTGCACAGGTTGCAGACCAGCTTTTGACAATAAGAGATGTGAAAGCATCCTTTGTTGTAGGACGAAATATTGACGAGAAGACAGTAATCAGTGCAAGGTCACTTGGCGATGTGAATGTACAGCTCATAATGGAAAAATTCGGTGGAGGCGGACATCTTACAACGGCCGCCGCGCAAGTAGAAGATTCCATACAGGAAACTGTACAGAAAATTATGGAGATAATGGAGGTAAAGAAAGATGATAGTAATCTTGAATAGAGATATAAAGGGGACCGGCAAGGCCGGCGATGTTGTTAACGTAAGCGACGGATACGCAAGAAACATGCTCCTTCCGAAAGGCTATGCAACGGAAGCAACGGAAGGCAACATAAGAAATCTTAAAAAACAGAAAGCAATCGCTGCCGAAAAGAAAGCCGAGGAGAAGGCTGCAGCACAGCAGACAGCAGGAAAAATCGGGAAAGTCAGCGTTGAAATCAAAACAAAAGCCGGAGAAGGCGGCAGAATTTTCGGCTCCATCACATCAAAGGATATTGCAGATGCTCTTAAAGCACAGCACAACATTACCGTTGACAAGAAAAAAATTCTGCTCGACAGTCCGATTAAGCAGACCGGCGAGATGACGGTTGAAATAAAACTTTACACAGATGTAAACGCAAAACTCAAAGTTGTAGTAAACGCTCAATAGTTAGGAGAAGAGGCATGATTGACAGAATCCCGCCGCATAACGCCGAAGCGGAAAGATCCGCTTTGGGTGCAGCCATGCTGGACAAAAACATTCTTTCGGATATTCTTGAAGAAGTGAAGGAAGAAGATTTTTATAATGAGAATCACAGAGAGATTTTTCGTGCAATTTGGGACTTATACCGAGAAAATTCACCGGTCGATGTCCTCACGGTATGTGAAGAACTGAAGAGAAGAAAAGCATTGGATATGGTCGGCGGACGGGCATACATAGCCACGCTCACGGCAGATGTTCCTTCAACGGCAAACGGTGCGGAGTACGCGAAGATTGTTGCAGAGAAAGCAACTCTTCGCCAAATGATAAGAACGACCGAAGACATCACGAATAAAGGCTACGAAGCGAAGATGGATGCAAGTGAGATTCTGGACTATGCAGAGAGTGGAATTTTCAGTATCGCTCAGAAGAGGCAGAAGAACGATTACGCCAAAATTCAAGAAGTTTTACTTGAAAACCTCAAAATCATCGATGAAGCTTCAAAAAACAAGAATAAAATAGTGGGTATACCTACGGGATTCAAAGAGCTCGACGAAAAAACAAGCGGCCTTCAACGGTCGGATCTGATTATTGTCGCAGCAAGACCGGCTATGGGTAAGACCGCCCTCGCTCTCAACATCGCACAGCAAAGTGCTGTCAAGGCAGGCTCATCGGTTATTATTTTCAGTTTGGAAATGGCAAAAGAACAGCTCGGTCAAAGACTTCTTGCAATGCAGGCGAGAGTTGAAATGCAGAAGCTGAAACAGGGAGATTTGGAAAGAGTTGACTGGGACAGAATTTCCATGGCAGCAAACGATCTCAACGGCACCAAAATCGTCATTGACGACACGCCGGGAATATCGCTGATGGAAATGAGAAACAAATGCAGAAGACTCAAAGCCGAACAAGGCCTTGACCTTGTGGTTGTGGACTATCTTCAGCTCATGAAATTTGACGGAAAGGCAGACAGCCGGCAGCAGGAAATCAGTGCAATTTCAAGAAATCTCAAACTTTTGGCAAGAGAAATGGACTGCCCGGTAATTGTGCTTTCACAGCTTTCCCGAGCACCGGAACAGAGACCGGACAAGCGTCCTATTTTGTCTGACCTCAGGGAATCCGGTTCCATAGAACAGGATGCGGACATTGTAATTTTCCTGTACAGAGACGATTATTATAACCCGGATACGGAGACACCGGGAGTTTGCGAAATCAATATAGCAAAACACAGGAGCGGCCCGACAGGGAAGATTGAGCTGACGTGGGTATCAAGATACACCAAGTTCAGCGACAAGGCACTCTAAACGGAGCATGCACGTTTTGCATGATGAAACGAGGGAAATATGAACTTTAAAACCGAAAGGATTAAAGATTTCTATCTTTTGGCGACGGAAGTGGAAAACATTTTTATAAATGAATATCTGCCTCAAGCCCCCGGAGATTATGTTAAGGTCTATCTGTATGCGCTGCTTTATGCGAAACAGCAGACGGAAATAACCCATCACGGACTTGCGGTGCAGCTTGGACTTAAGGACAGTGATGTTGACCTTGCATGGCAGTACTGGGAAAGAATGGGCGTTGTAAAAAGAGAAATGAGAAGTGATGCCGAGCTTGATTACGGCATTACATTCGTAAATCTGCGTGAACTCATGTACGCAGGCTCCCTTGAAACGCCGCAGAAAGCTTCAAAGTCTTCAGACGCACTTTGTGAGGATGCGTTGAGAGAAATCTTTGATTTTGTGGAGAATTTAAAGGGTCAACCGGTATCACCAAAGGAAATGCAGGAAATTGCCTCATGGCATAGCGAGATGCCGGCAGGACCGGGACTGATTCAAAAAGCATTTGAATATTGCTATGAGAAAAAAAAGACACAGCTGAAATATATCGGTGCCGTTATACGTGAATGGGCGAAAAAAGGCATTACGACGGCGGAGCAGGCCGACGAATATATAGAGGAGACAAGCCGCAGATACGGTGATTACAAGCGGATTCTGAACTCTCTGGGTGTTGTGGGAAGAATGGCAACCGACGGGGAAAGGAAAATTATAGATAAATGGTTTGACGAAATGGGATTTTCTCTTGAGAGAATTCTCGATGCATGTCAGAAAACCGTTGGGATACAGAATCCCAATGTGAATTATGTAAACAAGATTTTGGAAAACTGGCAGAAGGAGGCAGATTCCTTCGGAAGAGATGTTAACAGGAAAACAACCGTCAGCCAGACGGATTTAAACAGTTACTACGATTTTTTGCGGCATGACGCCGAGAGAAAGGCACAAGAAGCCAAAAGAGAGGTTTACGAAAAACTTCCGAGAATCGAAGAAATCGACGAGTCGCTTAAAGATTTGGGGAGCAGGCTTTCCAGAGCCGTGTTGAGCGGAAGCGAAGACCTCGAAGAGATAAAAAAACTTACAACACTCCTCGAACAGGAGAGAGCGGTTCTGTTGACGGAAAACAATTTCCCGTTGGATTTTACAGATGTGAAATACCTTTGCAACGAATGTCATGATACGGGAGTAAATGATGCCGGCAGAAGATGCACATGCGTGAGGGATAGAATAGGAGATGCTGAGTTATGGCTAAACGCAAAAGCAAAAAAATCAAAAAAATAAAGAGCGATTTTACAATATGGGATTTCTGTGCAAGCATAATAACAGGCACAGATGAAGTTCTTGATGAAGTAGAGGAAATCCTCGAGGACGGAAAAGAGGCAATCTGGAACATTGCGGGGTCAGCTGTCATCGGATATGACAAATTCGCCGATATTGTGGCGTGGTTCTTCTGGAAAACCTTTATTTTGTTTGCAAGGAGAATGCACGACGGCAGAGTGAATATGCTTAAATATCGAAAAGAGATTCTTAAGCATGCCGGCATCGTATTTATTGTCCTTCTCGGACTGGTAGGGGTTTTCGCTTCGACAATCGACTACGAATATTCCTATAACGGAAGAACGCTCGGTATTGTAAAAGAGCAGAGAGATGTATTGGAAATACTGGACTTAATAAGTGCGGAACTCTCGCACGAATACGGTTCAAATATATCCATTGATGCAGAAACGGATATAACATTTAAACCTGTTATTTCCATCGGAAAAGAAATTGATGATGCGGATACCGTACTCAGACGTTTCACCTACATGGGTGATATTCAGGCCCAGGCGTTTGCAATTGTTGTAGACGGCAGGCGCATTGCGGTTGTAGAGAGCCAGGCGATCGCCGAAGAGGTTCTTCAGTCGGTCAAGGATCTTTATGTGAGCAAGAAATCGAGCAGAAAATACGAAGAGATCGCTTTCAAAGAAGACGTTAAAATAGAGCAGACAAGCACCACGCTTGCGAAGATCAGCAGTAAATATTCCGCACTGAAGAAGATAAAGAGCGGAAAGCAGCAGGAATCCACATACAAAGTGAAAGCAGGAGATACCCTGTACGGAATATGTGACAAACTTGATGTAACATTTAAGGAACTGAAGAAGATGAATCCAAAGATAACGGAAAACTCAGTGATTCACATCGGAGATAAGTTCGTCACTCAGCAGGCGGTCCCTCTTCTGACGGTAAGAACCGTTGAAGTATCGACATTCGCAGAAAAGGTCAAATACAAGACCGTCTACAAAAAGTCGAGCAGTTATTATCAGGGCGAGCAGGTTGTTCAAAGATCCGGAAGCAACGGAAAAGCGAAGATAACCGCACGTCTGGTAAAAGAAAACGGCAAGACGGTATCGAGAAAAGATTTAAACAAAGAAATAATCAAAGAGCCGATAAGCAAGATTGTTCTGAAAGGTACGAAGAAGGTTCCTCCAAAGAAAGGAACGGGACAGCTTCAAAGACCGGTTGCCGTAGGCGTATACAGAGGCTACGGACCTAGATGGGGAAGATGGCATTACGGTCTTGACTATGCGGCACCGACGGGAACCGCAATAAGAGCAGCCGACGGAGGAACCGTAATATCGGCCGGCTGGTCGGGAGCTTACGGTCTCAGAATTATGATTGACCACGGCGGCAACATTAAAACATTGTATGCACACTGCAGCGCAATCTATGTAAGTGCAGGCCAGCAGGTATACAAAGGTCAGACGATTGCTGCGGTAGGAAGCACCGGACGAAGCACCGGCCCTCACTGCCACTTCGAGGTATTCAAGAACGGTTCGAATGTAAATCCGGCGAACTATGTATAACGAATCAAAACGGGCGGCTTTGCTGTCCGTTTTCTTCTGTAGTACAGCCGACATTATCATATTTTTATGGATACAATGCATATAATGAAACAATCAGTACTTCCCGCAGGCTGCGGGAAAAGAAAGGAAAGACCGTATGGAGAATCATTATATAAGCATTGACAATCGCGAAAAAATCACTGTAAGCCAGGTGGCAGATGTTGACGCATTTGATGAGGATACGCTTTGGGCAAACTTAAAGGAAGGCGGCCTTGAGATAACAGGGCGCAACCTCAATATAGAAAAGCTGGATCTGGCGGAGGGCGTACTTGTGGTTACGGGAAATATATGCTCGGTGACATATACAGATAAGACAGCCAAAAAACCGGGAAGAGGATTGCGTAATTTCGGAAAGCGAAAAGAATAATGACAGAACTTATACATTCACAAATTGTCATTATCGCCGTCATGATGTGCTGCGGAATCGGCGGCGGGCTGATACACAGCACATTTAAGAGCTTTGAGAACAGAAAGAAAATGAAAACGGTGGGGAAAGTTCTTTTGGAGGGACTGTATTTTCTGTCGCTCGGATTCCTTTACAGTGAATTTTCTTTTTTCTGTGAAAACGGTAAACTGTCCTTCCTCGGCTTATTTTCTTTCCTAATTGGTCTTTGGTTGTGGAAGAAGTTATTTTGTGGTATACTCTTCATGGGTGAGGACAATGAGAAAAAAGAAGAGCAACCTCCGGGAGTATGAGAAGAACAATCGGGTTATCAACATCCCGCAGGCGAGAAACGACAGACGCGAGCGGCTCGAAATTCAGAAGAGCAAGGCGCAAAAGAAAGACAATTACATAAAAATTGCCGTATGTGCTGTGGTGGCAATCCTCATAGTGTATTTTGGCGTGTCCGCAATTAAAATAATCAAGCTGAACAACGAAATGGATGAGGTTACGGCATATAATCGGGAACTTTTGAAAGATAAAGAAAGCCTTCAGCTTGAGCTGGAAAACATAAACTCGGCTGACTACATAGAGTCACAGGCCAGAAGGGATCTTAAGTTGATTAAGCCGAACGAGCTTCTTTTCATTTTCCCGGAAAAGGATTACAGCAAAACAGAGAACGAAAACACGCAACAGGGAGACAAGCAGGAATAGCACATGGACAAGATTAACATCAAAGAAACGATCGTTGTGGAAGGAAGAGACGATACGGCCGCAGTAAAACAAGCCGTGGATGGTTTTATTATCGAGACCCATGGATTTGGAATTAAACGGCAGACGTGGGAACTTATTGAAAGAGCCTACAACAACGGGGGAATTATTATTTTTACGGATCCTGATTTTTCAGGTGAAGAGATCAGAAGAAAACTCACGGAAAAATTCCCGAGTGCAAAGCAGGCTTTTCTTGATAGGAAACTGGCAACCAAGAAAGGCGACATCGGAATCGAGAATGCGCGGCCGGAAGACATAGCCGAAGCCTTGACGAAGGCGCACTGCACGGTTCAAACCGAGGGCGAAGAGAGCTTTTCTCAGGAGGACTTGTTCCATGCCGGACTTGCCGGAGGCAAAACATCGGGCCGGCGGCGGGAACAGATCGGAAAAATCCTCGGCATCGGATACGGAAACGCAAAGGCATTCCTGGGGAAACTAAACAAGTTTGATATAAGCAAAGAGGAATTTTATGAAGCTTTACGCACCATCGACAATTAAGGGAATCAAAGAAAAATACGGTTTCAGACTTACCAAAAGTCTTGGACAGAATTTTCTTACGGACAAGAACATAATAGATCGAATCATCGAAGGCTCGGGGATAACCGAAGAAGACCTTGTGATTGAAATCGGGCCGGGAATCGGCGTTATCACTTATGAAGCATCGCTTGCGGCAAGACGCGTTATTGCCGTGGAAATAGACCGAAATCTTATTCCGATTTTAGAGGAAACTTTGGCGGAAAGAGAGAATATACAGGTTATCAACAGTGACATTTTAAAAACAGATGTAAACCGGATTATAGAAGATGAGAGAAAGAAAGATCCGAAAATCAAGGGGGTCAAAATTATCGGGAATCTTCCGTATTACATTACAACGCCGATTATTATGAAACTGCTTGAGGAAGGTGTCAAGGCCGACGGAATCACCGCAATGATGCAGAAAGAAGTTGCGGACAGAATCAAGGCGGCACCGGGAACCAAAGCATACGGAGCTTTATCCGTGGCGGTGCAGTATTATTGCGAAATCGAAAGCGTGGTCAATGTACCGAAAGAGGTATTTGTACCGCAGCCAAAAGTTGACTCGGCGGTTTTGAACTTAGAAATACGAAAGACCTGTCCGGTCGAAACACGTGACAGAGAACTGTTTTTTGCGGTTGTCAAGGCGGGATTCGGTCAAAGAAGGAAAACACTCAGCAATTCACTCATGGGGGTAAAAAATATTACCAAGGAAATTGTTTTTGAATCACTTAACGCGGCGGGCATCGAGCCGTCGCGAAGGGCGGAAACATTATCCTTGGAAGAATTTGCACAATTGTCAAATCAGGTAGCTTTGAGATTATAAACAGAAAGGGAATTGTATGGACGAAAATAAGAAAGAGAACAAACTCGAAAAATTCGAGCATTTTAACCAATTTGAAAAACTTGACAGAAAAGTAGAAGAAACAATACGCGAAGTCGAAACCATGGACAAGCGTAAATTCTATAAGAACAGTTTTGTGTTTGCGGGAGGTTTGGCACTTCTGCTGAACCTCGTTATCGAAACACTTGGACGCTTTACGACAGCAGGAGTTTTTGGGGGTCTGAAATTCATGGTGTCGGATCCACTCGTATTCCTGTACAATGCTTTGATAATATTCGCAACCCTCTGCGTGGCATCGGTTTTTAAAAGAAGGGTATTTACCTTTACGGTTGTATCCATATTTTGGCTCGGAATCGGCATTGTCAACGGCGTAATACTGACACAGAGAATGACTCCATTCACGGTAAAGGATCTGAGTAATTTAAGCGACGGTCTTACGATTGTAACCAACTACCTTAAAATGTGGCAGATTATTTTGGTGGCGGCTGCTATCGTAATTGCGATAGCGGCTCTTGTGCTGCTTTTCATAAAAGGACCGCAGAAAAAGGACAAGCTCCACCGAAAGAGAAACCTTGTGGCGGTTTGTTTGGTCTTTGTCGCTACATTTATATCTTCCTCCGTGGCAATAAGCACGGGAATTGTTGAAACGTTTTTCGGAAATTTGGCATATGCATATAGAGACTATGGCGTTGTGTATTGCTTTACGAATACATGGCTGAACACGGGAATCCAAAGACCTTTCGGATACAGCGAAGAGAGAATAAAGGATATTTTCACAAACAAAGAGCTGGGGGATGATGATGCAATGCTCCTTGAGCAGAAGGATGTCGATGAGCAGTATCCAAATCTTTTGTTCCTGCAGTTGGAGTCCTTTATTGACCCTATGACCATAAAGTGCATAGAACTGTCAGAGGATCCGTGTCCGAATTTCAGAAAACTCATGAGTGAGTATCCATCGGGAGAACTTATGGTTCCGGCATGCGGAGCGGGAACGGCGAATGTGGAATTTGAAGTTCTGACCGGTTTGAGTGTAAAGTTTTTCGGACCGGGAGAATATCCGTACAAATCCGTGCTGAAGGAAAAGCCGGCGGAATCACTGGCATTCGACCTTGACAGCCTCGGCTATAAATCACATGCGATACACAACCACAGAGCGGTATTCTATAACAGAAACGAAGTTTTCGCAAACATTGGATTTGACACTTTCACAAGTATCGAATACATGAAGAATGTTGCAAAGACGCCGAAAAACTGGGCGAAGGACAAAGTCCTGATAGAGTGCATTGAGGACGCACTTGATTCCACCCCGGGAAGAGATATGATTTATACCATATCGGTTCAGGGACACGGAAAGTATCCAAGCGAACAGGTAATAACAAATCCTAAAATCAAGGTGCTTTCAGCTCCGAACGAAGAACTAAAGTGGAAATACGAATATTATGTAAATCAGATTTACGAAATGGATCAGTTTATAGGAGAACTTGTGGACAAGCTTTCAAAGCGGGATGAGCCGATTATGCTCGCAATGTACGGTGACCATATTCCCGCGATCGATATAACCGAGGATGACCTCGAAAGCGGTAATCTGTATGCGACGCAGTATCTGATTTGGAACAATATCGGAATCAAAAAAGATGACGAAAATCTCCACACCTACCAGCTTGCGGCATATATGACGGATATGGTCGATTTACAGGTCGGAACGATATTTACGTATCAGCAGAACCACAAAAACAGCGAAACGTATCTTGAGGATTTGAAGGCACTGGGTTATGATATGCTTTACGGCAAAGGATATATCTACGGAGGCGGGAATCCTTTCGAGGCGACCAAGCTGAAGATGGGCGTCAATGATATCAAGATTGACAAGGTGGTAAAGATCGGAGATAAATATTACATCAAGGGTCAGAATTTTACGCAGCACAGCAAGGTAACCCTCAACGGAAAAGAGCTGCAGACGATATATCTGGGAGAAGGCGTGCTGGGTCTGCTTGAAGATGTGGATCCTGAAGACGCACCGAACATGAAAGTAAGCCAAATTGAAAACAAGAATAAAGAAATATTAAGTACGACGGAGTAAGAAAGGCAGCAGACAGACACAATGCAACCGGGACATTTTATTGGAATCGCCATGGCTTTGGCAGCATTTATCATTGTAGAAATGAAATCTTCCGCGAAGGTAAAGAGCGCGGCAGACTTTGACAAAGGAGGCGGAAAGGGAGGCGTATTTCTAGTATGCGGAACGCTGCTAGGAACGATTATCGCAGGACAGTCGACAATCGGAACGGCGCAGTTTGCGTTTACCTATGGGCTGGCAGGAATCTGGTACACGCTGGGTTCGGCACTCGGCTGCTTGATGTTCTATTTCGGCTATATTATACCGCTGCGAATCTCGCATGACAGCACACTGACAGAGGTTATCGGCGACGAGTTTGGGCCTCAGGCTTCCTATTTCGGCTCAGTGCTCTGCACGCTCGGAATGCTTATCAGTGTGGTCTCCAACATGATTGCATCGTCCGCGCTTGTAACGGCACTGACAGGGTGGAAGCTTTGGGAGGGCTGCCTGCTGGCAATGGTACTGATGTTTGCCTATGTAGCGCTTGGCGGCATAATCGGAGCAGGAATGGGCGGCGTTGTTAAAACGATACTGCTTTATATCCTGACGATTACCTGCATTTTCGTGACGATTCGGCTGACCGGTGAAATCGGACCGGGCACAAAACTGGATGTAGACATTCACGATCTATTCGCCAGAGGTGTGGCGAAGGAGCTTTTCAACGGTCTTGCACTTATTTTAGGGATAATCTCTACGCAGTCCTATGCGCAGGCATTTTGGGTTGCGAAGAACTATCATGTTGCCAGAAAAGGTGCTTTAATCGGGGCACTGCTGTGCCTTCCGGTTGGGTTTGGAAGCGTGCTGGTCGGAATTTTTATGAAGAACCACAATCTGGCAAACGCGGCGGAAGCCTTTCCGACTTTCCTGCTTCATTATATGAATCCGCTTATCGGAGGGTTGGGGCTTGGAGCACTGATTATCACGGTTGTGACAGGCGCAGGCGGACTGGTGCTTGGGGCTTCGACGATTTTAGTCAGAGATATTTTAGGCAGACGAAATAAAAAATACCTTGAAGGAAAGCGCCATCTGATTGCAATGCGGACGACGATTGTAACCATTCTGCTTTGCGCAGCGATTATTGCTGTGAGCCTTCCGGGAACACTGATGAACGACCTCGGATTCCTTTCCATGGGACTTCGCGGAACGGTCATTTTCGTGCCGCTGAGTCTGGCATTGTTCTTTAAAGGGAGATTCGATTCGAAATGGGTATGCGCGTCCATGATTGCAGGACCGATTTTGCTTATCATCGGAAATATTGTTAATATAGGACCGCCGCCGCTGATTTGGGGCGTTGCGGCAAATCTTATCATTTGTATGATGGGTTACAGAAAAACACAGGAGGTGCTTTCAAAATGAAAACAATCGAAACCGAAAGACTGCTTTTGACGCCGTGGACGACGGACGAAGCGGATGTAGAGGGACTGTATGCGTATGCAAAAAATCCGAATGTCGGGCCGAACGCGGGCTGGAGTCCTCATGCAAGCCTGGAAGAATCAAAGGAGATTATCGAGACTTTATTTCTTCCGAATGAGGTTTGGGCAATCCGTGAAAAGGAAAGCGGCAAAATCATGGGCAGCATAGGACTGGAACCCGACCGCAGGAGAGAGAATGTAAAAAGTCTTGAAATGGGATATTCTTTGGGTGAAGAGTATTGGGGACACGGCTACATGACAGAAGCCGCACACGCAGTCATGGATTACGCATTTAACGAGCTTGATATCGTTGTAATGGCAATCTGCACCGGCCCTGAAAACAAGCGCTCGCAGAGGGTTATCGAAAAATGCGGATTTAAATTTGAAGGAATTCAAAGAAAAGGATACCACATCTATGACGGATCGGACAGAGATAATATGGTGTATTCCATACTGAGAGAAGAATATTACGGAAAATAACAATTAAACGGAGAAAAAATGAGAAAAATAAAGAATTTCTTCCTTAAATTGCTTGTGTTTATTATCTTTGCTGCCATGGTGGGTGCAATGGTGATCATGCTCATCAACAGCAGAGTGAAGGCAAGCACACAGGACGACATCATTTTTGTTGTCCAGGGAAGCGAGATTGAACTGAATTCGATGACAAAGGGAAAGCTTGAGGATTTTGATGCGGAGTGTGCAATCGTACTCGGATGCGGGATCGATGACAGCGAAACCCCAAGCCCGATGCTTAAGGACAGGCTGGATGTAGGTATCGCGTTGTACAAGCAGGGATTTGTGCCCAAAATACTGCTAAGCGGAGATAACGGACAGGAAGGTCATAACGAAATTCATGTAATGCTAAAATATACGAAGGCGGCGGGCGTGCCGGACAGCGAGATCTTTTGCGACCATGCAGGGTTCTCGACTTATGACTCGATGTACCGAGCTGCTGATATTTTCAAGGTAGACAGGGCGGTTGTCGTAACGCAGAAATACCATGAATACCGTGCACTTTACATAGCAAAGAAGCTTGGAATACAGGTATGCGGCGTTGCCTCCGATCAGGAAAGCTACTTCGGGCAGACATACCGGGAGGCAAGGGAGATTCTGGCCAGAGACAAAGACTTTGTTAAGGCAAACCTGAGGTCAAAAGCGACTTACGGAGGCGATGCAATTCCGATAAACGGCAGCGGAATAACAAGCCACGGGGAATAAACTTCATTCACACAAAACAACATGCAAAAGCATAGTATGTAGAGGACAGAAATGTCCTCTATTTTTATGATGTGAGGAAGGATTTATGATATATTTAGATAATGGAGCAACATCCTATCCAAAACCCAGGGGTATGGTGGCAGCAATGGAGGAATGTATAATAAAATATTGCGGAAATCCGGGCAGGTCAGGACATTTTATGTCTATGAAAACGGGCGAAGAGGTCTACCATGCACGGCGGAATGTCGCAAAAATTTTCGGTATCGAGCAGGCAGACAGAATCGTTTTTACGAAGAATACAACGGAGGCATTGAATCTTGGTTTAATGGGGGTTTTAAGGGAAGGTGATCATGTGATCACAACATCCATGGAGCACAACTCTGTGCTCAGGCCGTTAAAAACCCTTGAAAGAAACGGAATTTCGCATTCCATCTTGAGGGCTGACAGGGAAGGCAGAATCAAGGCATCCGACATTGAAAAAACAATAAGACCAAATACCCGAATGATTGTGGTTACGGCAGCATCCAATGTTACGGGAACCGTGATGCCGCTTGCCGAAATAGGCAGTCTTGCCAGAAAGCGCGGAATTCTTTTCATGGTGGACGGCGCACAAGCGGCAGGTTCACATGTTCTTGATATAAGCGAAATGAACATAGGAATGCTGGCCGTTCCGGGACATAAAGGACTTCTTGGCCCTTTGGGAACGGGCGTGCTATATGTAAATCCGGATATCCCTTTGCAGCCACTTCTTGCCGGCGGTACGGGAACCGAGTCAAAGAGCAGAATACAGCCGGTGGAGTTTCCGGAGGGCTTCGAGGCAGGAACAATCAATGCTCCCGGGATAATCGGACTCGGATTTTCGGCGGCCTTCGTGGACAAAATAGGGGTGGATGTGATAGAAGAATATGAACGGGAACTTATCGGATATCTTGACGAATGCCTTGATAACATGGGATTTGTGAAGCGTTACGGGCCATCTGCAGAAGAAAAGACAGGAATTACTTTGATGAATATAGACGGTATCGGAGCAGAGGAGGTCACGACCATGTTAAGCACAAACTACGGGATTGCGGTCCGGGGAGGCTACCACTGCGCGGGCCTGGCTCACAAAACCATCGGAACATGGGAAAGCGGTGCGGTAAGAATCAGTGTGAGCCCGTTCAGCACAAAACGCGATATTGATAAATTAATCGATGCCGTGTACCAAATTGGAAAAAGATAAAAGCCCATAAACGGGAAAAGTATGTTATAATGAAAGACACAAAACTACGAAACGGGGGAAAACATGAAAAAGAAACTGATAGCACTTCTTCTGTCGGTTCTGCTTGTTTTTACATTTGCAGCTTGTTCGGATGAAAACGATGAGCCGACCACAGAAAACGGAATGACAAATGAAGCAGATGGAGCAGAGGAAACACCGGAGGTTACAATACCGGATGCCGGCATAAATACAGACGAAGAGGCGGTAGATCTTGGCATTGAGGTAAAGAAATCCTTTAAGATGTCGGGAACCCTTAAGAAAATAAGCTACAAGGATATTTCTGAATCGGGAGAGAAACTTGAAAGCATGCTTAATGCTACACTTAAGAAAGCACAGCTTGGGAATTTTGTGCTCGCATTCAATGACTACGAAGACGATGATGCGGACGGAATCGATAAAATTGCATATGTTGCGGCAATCGAGGATGACGATATGGATAAAGCAACGATTGAGATGGGAGTTTACCATAGCACGGAGGATGATAAATATTATCAGTATAACGGGTATACCTCGGAGACACTTACCGGCGCATCGGCATCGGTAAAAACAATTTTATCGAAAATTGAAAGTGCATACGGAATAAAGATGTCACAGAAAAAAGTAGAAACGGTGCTCAAGCGGGCATGGGAAAAATCTGCAAAAAGAGAGGATTTCTATGGCACATATCAGACTGCAGAATATAAGGGTGATGGTTATACCGACAAGATAACGGTGCGCGTTGATGTCGGATATGACGAAGGCGATAATATGGGTGCCTACATCTATGCAGAGAGAGAAAGATTATACACATAAACGGAGGTACATATGGTTATAAACTTCGACGGCGGAGAAAACGGAACAAAACTTATCAGAGAATATAAACATTTTCTTGAAAGTGTAATTAGAGACAACGGCATATGGATTTTGTTCGAAGACGGCAGGGTTGCGATAGTCGAAACGGAAGAAGGAACCTGCGTGCCGCTTTGGTCAACACCGGAAGGGGCAGAAGCCAACCGTGAGGGCGATTGGGTCAAGTTTGAAGTGCAGAAAATGACCCCAGCCGAATTTGTAACATTATGCATTCCTGATCTTGAAGAGGGCAATATTGATGCGATTGTTGAAATGAAGGATGGTACGGGGATACATAAGAAGCTTCTTGCCCTAGAAGAAGATTTGTATGAAGAGGCAGATAATCAGTCCGTTGACCTTGATGAGATGTGCATGGAATTCGAGGACTTCCTGGATGCGAACGAAATGTATGAAGACTTCATTGAGGATGCCCTCGAAGAAGGACTTTTGTGGATCTTGACAGATGAAAACGGAGAGACTGTGTTTGCAGATGTAGAGGAGGAGACGGCGATTCCGGTATGGACCTTGTATGAAGAGGCATCCTTAATGTGTGAGGATGAATGGCAGGACTGCGAGCCGGAAGAAATCCCGCTCACGGATTTCCTTGAGTACTGGGTGCCGATGCTCGAAAGAGAAGGAATAAATGTGATGTTCTCCGTCGACGACTTGGGCGGAATGGGAACGTCCGCTCGAATCATAGCGGAAGACCTCCGTCGCGGAATGGAGACTTCAGGCCATAAGTTTGATAATGTGATACAGTTTCCGATGAAATAACGCATAACATATATAATTTATCGACAAACATTAAAAATATATTGACAATCAATAATAATTAAGATATAATCTGTATATCAAAAGTGTAAACCCATATCACGGAGGTATAAGATTATGAAAAATATAAGACAAACAAAGGTTATTCTTGAAGCCACATTAGTTTTAACAAAAATATTAGAACTTTTGCACTGGATTGGAGCTGCGTCAATGCTTGTTTTTGGGGTATTCGCAATAGTAACAAGGCAGGAAGAACACGATGCTTTAGAAAAACTTATTTCGGAATGCGGAAAGGAACTTAGCTGCTATGGCTTTGAGATGAGCGTTGCTGATTCGAGCGGCGCAGTGAATATGAGCGCAATTTTGCTGTTCGCTATTGCCGCAATAATGATTTTTTCACTTGTGGCAATGATTTTTCGCAATATTTATTTAATTGCGAAGAAATCCAAGAACAGTACGCCGTTTCAAGCAGACAATATTCGGATGCTGAAAGAGATTGGAATTTTTTCCATATTCGTTCCGATTGGCGGCTTAATGATGAGCATAATTGCTCGTATCGTTCTCGGAGTTGATGATGTGGAAACAAGCGTAAATATGTATGGCTTTACTATGGGAGTCATCGTGCTGTGTTTGACACAGTTTTTTGTCCGCGGAGCGGAGCTTGAAAAGGATGTAGAAGGGCTACTGTAAAGAAAGGCAACACGAGATGGGAAAAATTGTTTTACGACTAGACCGAATGATGGTGGAGCGCAAAATGTCGCTGAATGAACTTGCTGCACGAGTTGGCATTTCCAATGTCAACATGTCAAAAATTAAGAATAACCGAGTTACAGCAATTCGATTTGCAACACTTGCAGCCATATGTGATGCACTTGACTGTGAAGCCGGAGATATTCTTGAATATCAGAAGACAGAGAATTAATTATGATGTAAAAATATAACACAAAAACGGGTAACCAAACTTCGTGGAGAGACGGGGAGCGGAGGTCATGCTTCGGTTCATCGCATCGGTAAGAGATAAATACGGATACACGGCAGCGCAGCTTGACCTCGGAGGAGGTTACGGCGTACGCTATACGGAAGATGACCTCGAACTTGACATTACAACTAAGATAAGAGAAGTCGCTGACCGGGTTAAAAAAATCTGTGCAGAGCTTTCTCTCGAAGTGCCGGGAATCCGTATGGAGCCGGGCCGCTCGCTTGTCGGAGACGCCGGAATGACTGCAAACAAAATGGACGAGCCGTGCAGCTTCAAAGCCTCTCTTGTAGGCCGGTGCTGCGAATCCGGCGACATTATCCAGAAAAATGTCATGTTCCCGGAAAGCATTATGCGAAATGATATCGTTGCAGTTTTGACCACGGGAGCATACAACTACTCGATGGCATCCAATTATAACAAAGTGGCAAGACCACCGGTTGTGATGCTTGCAGACGGAAAAGACTATTTGGCGGTTCGCCGCGAAACCTTTGAAGATATGGCAGAAAGAGACATATAAAGCTAAAATCGAGGCAAAAAACATAAACCCTTGGAACTGTTGAAATTCCAAGGGTTTTGCTTTGGTATCCCCGGGCGGAATCGAACCGCCAACTATGCTTTAGGAGAGCACTGTTATATCCATTTAACTACGGAGACATATTAAGTTGGTGAAAGTCTAAGGGGTTAAATGGAAAACCGGAAGTGCTCTCCTAAAGCAACATATGATTAAGGAGCACTGTTCATACGAGCCAAAGCGAGTATCGCGGTTCTCACTTTCACCCGAAATCTTTGATTTCGCAGGTGAAACGAGGTTCGCTTATCCATTTAACTACGGAGACATATTAAGTTGGTGAAAGTCTAAGGGGTTAAGCGGAGAACCATCCACACTTAGATATTCTACCACAAAATGCTCAAGATGAGTACCCCTTTTTTGTATTTTAAAAAGACCACAAAAACAAGCAAAAAAGACAAATAATAAGGTTGTTATTTTAAAAAAAATATTGTATACTGTATTTGTTATGTTGAAAATTTAACAATCAAAAGATTTTGAGAGGTAAAGGATGTATAAAGTATCGAATTTAGCACAGGAGTATAAGAAAAAACTGATTACCGCAGATCAGGCAGCCGCTATGGTACAAAACGGAGACAGACTCCACTTCGGGCTTGGATGCGGATCCATTATTGACATTGACAAGGCGATTGCCAAGAGAGCAAACGAACTTCAGGATATCACGGTAATAAGCACAGTTACGGTAAGAGAGAAACCGTTTGAAACCTACCTTGCGACAGAAAGCAATGAGCAGGTACGTTTTGAATCCGCGCATTTCAATGCACATGACAGAAACATGAACAGGGACGGTCGCTGCTGGTACATTCCTATGATGTTCTGTGAATTGCCATTTTTCTGGGTAAACAATGACTGCGGAATCGATATTGCGATGTTCCAGGTTGCTCCGATGGATGAACACGGTAATTTCAACCTTGGACCTCAGGTTGCAGATATGTGGGGAGTTATCAAGTCTGCGAAAAAAATTATTGTTGAAGTTAATGAAAACATGCCGATTGCACATGGATATCAGACACAGCTTAATCTGTACGGAATCGACTATGTTGTAGAGGGAAGCAATACACCGCTTGCAGAACTTCCTGCAAAGGAGCCTTCGGAAACGGATAAGCTTATCGCGGCACATGTGGTTGACAAGATTAAGAGCCACAGCACCCTTCAGCTCGGAATCGGAAGCCTTCCGCTTTGCATTGGCCAGATGATTGCGGAGTCCGACTTAAGAAATATCAACGCACACACAGAAATGTTCACAGATGCATATGTTGACCTTTTTGAGGCCGGCAAACTGACAGGAAACAAACCGATAGATAAAGGTAAGGCCGTATATACTTTTGCCGGAGGAAGCAAGAGACTGTATGACTTTATAGATGATAATCCGATTTGCTGTAATGCACCGGTTGACTATGTAAACAATATCGCAACAATTGCACAGATTCCAAACTTCGTATCGGTAAACAGCTGTATACAGGTTGACCTTTATGGGCAGGTTTGCTCGGAATCGGCGGGACATCAGCAGATAAGCGGAACCGGCGGACAACTTGACTTCGTACTCGGGGCTTATCAGTCCAAAGGGGGACAGAGTTTTCTCTGCACACCGGCAACAAGAATGCGCAAGGACGGAAAACTCGAATCCTTAATTTCGCCGGTACTCCCTAGGGGAGCAATCGTTACGACACCGCGAATGGCAACAAACTACATTGTAACCGAATACGGAGCGGTAAACCTTAAAGGCAAATCTACATGGGAAAGAGCCGAAATGCTTATCAGTATAGCACATCCGGACTTCCGAGACGAGCTCATTAAGGAAGCGGAGCAGATGGGTATTTGGAAACACTCCAGCAAATGTCTGTAAATCACTTTTTTACAAGAATACAAGAGGCACCCTTATCATAAAAAATACGGCCTGCATGAATTTGCAGACCGTATTTTTATGAAGTGCTTACTGCTAATCATCCCACTCTTCGTCGAAGTCGTCGTTAAATTCGACATCTTTGTCACGAATTTTTCCGGATGAGGCATTGATTTCATATTCGTACTCTTTATCCGATGTGAAGAATTCGATTTCGTATACTCTCACACCGTCTTCTCTGTCAAGTTTTGCTTTTGTGAAAGTAACGGAAGAGGACGAAAGACCGGCATCTTTTAACGCAATGGATTTTGCCTTATCAGCTCCGATATAGTTTGAGGACGGAGTTTGTGAGGAACCGGAATTTTTGGACGGAATGGAATAGTTTTCGATATCCTTATCGTAGGAAATAATTTCACCGTTTGACACTCTGAGTTCGTAGTCATATTCCGTGTTCCCGCTGTAGAACTCAATTTCATATACTTGAATACCGTCTTCATAGTCTTTTTTTGCTTTTACAAAAGTTGCTTCAGAAGAGGAAATTCCCGCGTGTTTAAGTGCAATGTTTTTTGCTTCTTTTAATGAGATCCCGTCTCCGGAAGATGTGGTTTCGCTTTTGGCAGGCTGCTCCGTCTTTGTGTCTTTTGGTGCGGAATCCTTAACGGCGTCCCTGTCGGCTTCAAGAATTTTTCCGTTGGATGCTTTGATGATATACTCATATTCAAAACCGTTTGCAGTGAAGCTTACTTCGTACACGGAAGTACCGTCTTCCGTATCGTAGTGTGCACTCAGGTTTGACACGTTTTCTGCTTTGAAGCCTGCGTCCTGAAGTGCCACATTGACGCCCTTATCCATGCCTATCGTTTTGTTTTCATTAATACCTGCACTGGCCTGAATTGTTCCGAAGACAATGAGACCGATAAGCAGCACGGCACAAGCCGCAAAGCCGGCAATCTTTACCGGTGAATTTAACATCGCAGTAATTTTTTTCATAATATTTACCCCCTTATTTCCTTGTTATGGCTTCATTATAGAGAACGAAGATTAAAGAAAAATTAAAAAATCAAAATAAATTCACTTCCTTTGCCAAGTGTACTGTCTGCTTCGACGGTGATGTCCAGAAGCTCGCAAATCTGTTTCACCATGGAAAGCCCAAGACCAATCCCGCGGTCGCTTCTGTCATCGCCCCTTGCAGAATCTGCCTGATAGAAACGTTCCCAGATTTTCGTGAGATTTTCCTGCGAAATTCCAATCCCGTCGTCTTTTACCGATAAAATAATTTTATCCGCATTACGACGAAGCCTTACCCAAACATGACCGTTCTCCCTGCCGTATTTATATGCATTTGAAAGCAGATTGTTAAGACAGCGTTCAAGCAAGATACGGTCGGTGCCTACATAAATATCCTCTTGAATATCGGAAATCAGACATATATTCTTTTGTGACTGCCCTTTTTGCTCTTCGCAAATTCCCTGCACGAGGCTGCTGAGGGAGATTTGCTCTTTCTGTATTATTTCTGTGCCATGCGTAAGCCTTGTAAAAAAAAGAAGCTGCGATATGATGTCGCTCATTTTATTTCCTTGGCGTTCAATGACCTGTAGTGCTTCCCGGTATTCTTCCGGTGTTTCGCAAAATTCAAGAGCGTACTCTGACTGCGCCAAAATTACCGAAACCGGCGTGCGAAGATCATGCGACGCGTCAGAGGTAAATTGCTTTTCGACCTCAAAGTTTCTTTCAAGGCGGGCAAAGGTATCGTTGAATACGTTTGCAAGCATATGAATTTCATCATTGCCCGGACCGATATCCAAGCGCTTCGAGAGGTCGTTTCCGGTTCCGATTTCTTCGGCACTTTTTGCAAGCAGCTCAACCGGAAGGAAGGAGCGGCGCGTGATGATGTAGCCGCCTAAAATCGCAAGGACGGCAAGAGCGGGAAGCAGCCAAAAAGAGAGCCGCACAACATTGTACAAAATGTTGGTACTCTCATTCTGCGAAACGACTCCGCGAAGCCACAATTCTTCCAATCCGCTTACGGTGAGAGCCTTGTCGAAGACATAGTAATTTTCGCCTTTATATTTGATTTTTTCGATGTTTGTGTAGCTGAGAGTACCAGAGGCAGAAAGCTTTATCGGCATATTGCCATAGAGAAGGTTCCCGTCAGCATCGTAAAGGGCTGTGGAAATGCCTTCGAATATGTTGCAGAAGTCATCATCAATTTCAAGCCAGCCGTCATGATATTTCAGAAACTGATCGCCGGGCTCGGCTTCTGTGCTCGAAAGATCGTTCCAATATTCGATTTCCGCCATGTTTTGATAAACAATATCGTGAAGGCGCTCTTTGATGCTTTCATTTAAGACAGAACCCGCGATGGCAAAGGTCATCGCGGAGATAAGAATCACTATAATAAGAAGCATGGCGGAGAACCATAGGATAATTTTTTTCTGAATTGTAAGCTGCTTCATTTGGTTACTTCCTTCCCCTCAGATTCCGATTTGAGCACGTAGCCTGCGCCGCGTACGGTATGAATCAGTTTTTCCGTGAACGGCTCGTCGATTTTTTTGCGGAGATAACGGATGTATACGTCAACAGCGTTTGTTCCGCCTTCATAATCAAAATTCCAAAGATTGTTTTCGATATTTTCACGGGAAAGTACAATTCCCTTATTTCTCAGAAGATATTCAAGAAGGGAATATTCTTTTGCAGATAATTTTATTTCCTTGCCTGCGCGCGAAACCGAACGGCTCCTGGTGTCAAGAGCCAAATCAGAGATGGTGTACACGGGAGTGTTTGACTGCGGTGTCTTGCGTGTAAGTGCACGAATCCTTGCCATCAGTTCCTCAAAGGAAAACGGCTTGACCAGGTAGTCGTTTGCACCGGCATCAAGACCCGAAACACGGTCCGAAACCGAGTCGCGTGCGGTTAGAAAAAGAACCGGCGTATGGTCGCCGGCTTTTCTCATTTCTTCTACCACGGAAATACCGTCGCGCAGGGGCATGTTTATGTCGAGAACAGCCCCGTCGTATGTACCTGCGGAAAGGAAAGCGAGGGCTTCCTCGCCGTCAAAGCAGGCATCGACCGAGTAACCTTCGGCCGTCAGTTTCTTTGCAAGAATTTTGTTTAAATCTCTTTGGTCTTCTGCAATCAGAATTCTCATAAGTCCTCATCCTTTCCGGTAATTTCCGCTGATTCTTATTTCAAAAGTTCTTCTATTTCTTCTTTCGGTCTGTAACCGATTGCCGTCTGTGCGATTTCCCCGTTTTTGAATATCATGAGCGTCGGGATGCTCATAACGCCGTGTTTGATGGAAAGCTCACCCTCTTCATCCACATTTATCTTGCAGACTTTGATTTCCGGATGTTCATTTGCGATTTCTTCAATCACAGGGCCGATCATCTTGCACGGACCGCACCAGGTTGCCCAGAAATCCACAAGAACCGGTTTCTCTGATTTTAAGACCTCAGCTTCAAAATTTTCTTTTGTTATATTGGTAATCATATTAACAGCCTCCTAATCTTCTTTTAATATATGTAATAATATACCCTTTTTTCCCCTTTTGTAAAGCAAGAATAACAGGGTAAGATTAAAATTAAATTAAAGATTAAAGAATTTCGCCGTCGGTTGAAATCGTAACGACATTCCACGGGATGAACTTGCCGCTTTTCTGAAGAGCAGTCTTGGCTGCGAACTCGATTCCCCCGCAGCAGGGAACTTCCATCCGCAGAATGGTGAGACTTTTGATGTCATTTTGCGCGATAATCGCTCCAAGCTTTTCGGTATAATCAACCATGTCAAGTTTCGGGCAGCCGATAAGGGTGACGCGGCCACGGATGAAGTCGTGATGGAAACCTGCATATGCATATGCCGTGCAGTCAGCGGCAACCAGCAGATTGGCACCGTCGAAGTACGGAGCGTTTATCGGAGCGAGTTTAATCTGCACCGGCCAGTTACAAAGCTGTGACGGCTGGCACTCGCAAGACTCGCCGGACGGCGCAGCCGCCTTCTCGTGGCGGTGCTGAATTTTCATTGTGCGGCTGCCCGGGCATCCATGAAATTCACCGGACGGTGCCGCCGCTGCTTTCTTAGCCGCCATGTTTGCTTTCACAGATTCTTCATCATACGGCAGCGTGTCTTTTTCGATAAAAGAAATCGCACCCGTCGGGCATGTCGGCAGGCAGTCACCGAGACCGTCGCAATAATCGTCCCGCAGGAGGACTGCCTTGCCGTCCACCATACCGATTGCACCTTCGTGACAAGCTTCCGCACATAAGCCGCAGCCGTTACATTTATCCCTGTTAATCTCAATAATTCTTCTTTTCATTTGTATACCTCCGAATTTTATTTAAAAAATTTTGTTTTTGACTTTGTGAGTATAATATAATACAATTTTATCGCATAATATGTTGTTTTTACAACAAAAATAAAAAATTATGAGGAGCTTTATGGAAATAAAAGAAAAGTCATACATTTCCTTGCTTAGGAGCAATGCACTGTTTTTCGGATTTACCGAAGACGAAATAAGAAAAACACTCGAAATATTGAACGCACAGTTAAAGACCTTCAAGAAGGACGAATTTGTTTATCACGAGGGAGCGCGCAATGTGAAAGCGGCAATCGTGATGGAGGGAAGCCTGCATATAATAAAGGAAGATTTCTGGGGAAATCGAAGTATTCTTGCTGAAATCGGGAAGGAAGACATGTTTGCCGAAACCTACAGCTGCATAGGAGGCGAACCGCTGAGTGTCAGCGTCGAGGCAAGAGAAGCGTGCAGCTGCCTCTTTCTGGATCTCGGACGGATGACGGAAGAAGGAAGTGCAGTCAATGTAAGACTTGCGTCAAATCTCATAAAAATTTTGGCACGAAAAAATCTTATACTGACGAAAAAAGCAGAGCATCTGTCGCAAAGAACCACAAGACAAAAACTTATTTCGTATCTCTCAGAGATACAGAGACAAAGCGGCACGGACCGCTTTGAAATTCCGTTTAACAGACAGCAGCTTGCGGATTATCTTTCGGTGGACCGAAGTGCCATGTCTTCGGAACTGTCGAAATTGCGGAATGAAGGAATCCTTGAATACAGAAAAAACCGCTTTTATTTGAAATCATCTAGAAAATAGACACATATAGATAAAGAATTACTGTTTTTTTAAAAGAGATTTTTTGCTAGTATAAAAACAGGAAGAACGAAAGGGGAGAGATTATGCTTACCATAGAAAATTTAACGAAAAATTACGGAGAAAAAAAGGCGGTTGACAATCTCAGTCTTCATATCGCACCGGGCGAGATATACGGCTTCATCGGACACAACGGTGCCGGCAAAACTACGACTCTTAGGGCAGTGGCGGGAATCATGGATTTTGACGAAGGCGAAATTAAAATCGACGGTTTTTCTGCCAAGGAAAACAGTCTTGAATGTAAGAAGCGCATGGCATATATCCCAGACAACGCGGACATATATGATTTCATGACGGGAATTAAATATTTGAATTTCATTGCGGATATTTTCGGCGTTGACGAGAAAACCCGCGAGGAGAGAATCCATAAGTATGCGGATATGTTTGAGCTTACGGAAAGCCTTGCACAGCCGATTTCCGCTTATTCGCACGGAATGAAGCAGAAACTTGCCATAATTTCGGCATGGATTCACGAGCCGAAACTGCTTCAATCACTCGCCACGAAAGCGTTTGCAGAACTTTAAATATTAAAATTTTGTTAAAATTATGGATTTTTGCCGGAAAAACGTGTATGATTGTGGATATTGCAAGGGGATAAGCAAAGGGGGACAATATGACAGCGTTTTTTTTGGCACCGATATATATTATCGTTAACATTTACATATTCATGCGTATTACGGGCTGGCTGAAGACAGGCTTTCCGGTTCTCGGGACGAGAAGAGGGCTTGTGCTTTCGACTGCCGTATATTCTTTTTTTGCGGTTTCGTTTCTGACTGCATTTCTGATGCCGGAAGGCACCGTGCAGCGAAGTATGAAGTTGCTCGGCAATTATTGGCTCGGCGTGCTGCTTTATATGATTTTTGTGATAGTGGTCGCCGATATCGTGCGGCTGGTGCTGCTTCACATTCTGCATATCGAGAGAGAAAAACTTTGCAATCCGAAAATGCGAAGGATTGCGGGACGTCTTTGCGCAGCTTTGATTTTGGCGGTCTCTGTCTGCGGAGTGATAAATGCCGGAATCGTAAGAACGACCCCGTACGAAATTACGATTGATAAGAGAGCGGGGGATTTGGAAAGCATCAAAGTCGTTTTGGCCGCGGATACGCACCTTGGATACAACATCGGTGTGCGCCAGATGGAGAAAATGGTTGAAAAGATTAATGAACAGGATGCAGATTTGGTTGTAATCGCAGGAGATATTTTTGACAACGAGTGGAAAGCGGTCGAGAAACCGGATGAGCTCGCGAAGATTCTGCGAGGCATACATTCAAAATACGGCGTTTATGCGTGTTACGGAAATCACGATATAGAAGAGCCGATTTTGGCGGGCTTTACATTTGGGAGTGATGAAAACAAATCCAGCCATCATGAGATGGATGATTTTCTTGAGGATGCGGGAATTCACCTGCTGCGGGACGAAGGTGTTTTAATCGATAATGCCTTCTATCTTTACGGACGGCCGGACGCGCTCCGCTCAGGGACGCAGAGGCTTGCGGCTTCGGAAATCACAAAAGCGATGGATCTTGAAAAACCGGTATTTGTCATAGATCATCAGCCACGCGAACTTGAGGAACTGGCGGCAGCGGGTGTTGATGCGGACCTTTGCGGACACACGCATGACGGACAGATGTTTCCGGGTAACCTGCTTATGAAGTTTTTGTGGGAAAACTCGTATGGCTATCTGCAGGTGGGAAGTATGCACAATATAGTCACTTCCGGGGTCGGTCTGTTCGGACCGAATATGCGGGTGGCAACGAAGGCTGAAATTTGCCCGATTACAGTTAATTTCGGAGAATAATCACAGGGGGTTAGGATGTACACACGCAAAGAAATGAAAGAAAGGGCAAGGCGTACCGTATTCAGTCATTACGGAATTTTGCTTACGGTCTGCCTGATAGCGATAATCCTAGGAACAGATTTTGCGGGAAGCTTTGACTTCTTCAAAATACCGGGAAAAACGAGCACTGGCGAGGAGCTTGAACGATATGAACTTACCGAATCGGAGTTCGGTATTGACAGAGGAAATGTTTGGGATATTGCGTATTCGATTATAGAGGGAAGTATCGATAACGAAGAAAAAACGGCGGACGAACTTACAAACGAGGCGATCAAAAAATCCGAAGACGAAACAAACGAAGTGCTTGGACGCAGCGACGGAGTGCTCGCCAATCTTGTGAACGGACTCAGCAGCGGATTGTTTTTCGTCAAAGCAGTCAGAGCTTTTCACGATTTGGGAATCTCTAAGGATGCGGCGGCAATTATCGTGGCATCGCTTGTGACACTGCTCTTCCTTGCTTTTTGGTTTCTCGTTAAAAATATTTACGATGCGGTTTCGGCGCGCGTGTTCCTGGAGAGCAGAACCTATGAAAAAGTTGGAATTCAAAGATTGTTTTTCTTCCTGCGTGCGAAGAAGTGGATCAATGTCTGCAAAACCATGCTGATGCGCTTCGTGTTTCACTGGCTCTGGTCACTGACCGTAGTCGGAGGGGTGATAAAGTATTACTCGTATTTTCTTGTGCCTTACATAGCAGCGGAAAATCCCGAGGTTAAATGGGAGGAATGCATCAATCTGTCGCGCAGGATGATGAACGGTCACAAGTGGGAATGCTTCGTGATGGAACTTTCCTATATCTTGTGGGACATTGCGGGAATCATCACACTTGGCTTGAGCAACTTACTGTATACGAACATGTACAAGAGTGCATTCTTCGGTGAATATTATGCACAGCTTCGCGACGAAGCGAAGAGGCACAGTCTGCCCGGAAGCGAGATCCTTTCCGACAAATATCTTTTTGAAAAAGCGGAACGCAGCTTGCTTGAAAGAGAATATGCCGATATTATCAGCATGAAAAAAGAACCACAGGATGAAGTGGTTCCGATGGGTATTCGAGGCTTTATCGAAAAATATTTTGGTATTACGATGTACAATCGCAAAGACGAAGAAAAGTTCTGGGATTATCAGAAGCGTGCATTGATTATAGAGGCGGCGGAGAACGCGATTGAAGCCGCCGCATATCCGGACAGGCTCTCACCGAATCCGATTCATCGCCAAAGCAATCATTTTGAGAGACTGCATTACATGCGGCATTATTCGGCAGGCTCCCTGATATTGATGTTTTTTTTATTCTCGTTTGTCGGATGGCTTTGGGAAGTGAGTTTCCATTTGTATGAAGACGGCATGATCATCAATCGCGGCATTATGCACGGACCGTGGCTGCCGATCTACGGGTTCGGGGGAGTGCTCATACTTACCTTGCTTTATCGCCTGCGTAAATCACCGACGAAGGAATTTGCAGTATCAATCGTGCTTTGCGGTGTTCTGGAATATTTCACATCCTACTTCATGGAACTCGCAAACGGCGGAATAAAATGGTGGGATTACAGCGGATATTTTCTGAACCTGGACGGACGCATATGCGCCGAAGGTCTGCTTGTTTTCGGAATCGGCGGATTTGCAGTCGTATATCTGATTGCGCCTGCGCTGGACAATCTTTTCAGGAAAATGAAACCGGCGGCGGTGATTGTAATTTGTGCAATTTTACTTTCGGTATTCGTCTGCGACCAGATTTATTCGTTGAAATACCCGAATGAAGGGGAGGGAATCACCTTTACCGCGGACGGTTCTCGTCAATCCCTCGGTTTGCAAGGGCATCCGCAAGATGATTCATCTCGGTGACATATTTAAAATCTTCGAAAGAAAATCCGGCACCGTTCCACTGGAGGAATTTCTCGTACAGTGCGTCAAAATTTGTGTTTTTGCTGTTCAGATTCACATGACCTTTTACGCGGAAAAACCGCGCGTCGTGCTGACGGACAAGTGCGAGGAGTTCCTTCCAAAGTTCCTGGTTTTCGACAGACTTTTTTGCTGCGTTTCTCCAGCGGTTCTGTTCCCATGACTCGTACCATTTTTCACGAAAACAGTTTGCAACATATGAACTGTCGGTGAATATCTGAATCGTCTGACCGGGTGATTTGAGGGCTTTTAGGGCTTCAATCACAGCGGTAAGCTCCATGCGGTTGTTGGTGGTGTTGACCTCACCGCCAAAGAGCTCCTTCTTATGAGGACCGTATTCGAGGACCGCACCCCATCCTCCGACATTTTCGTCGGACTGGTTTCCGGAGCAGGCTCCGTCGGTGTATATTCGTAAAATCTCCATTTTAACTCTCCTAAAAAGTGGTATTAAACATATTATGCCCTATTTTTGGGAATTTTACAACGAAAAGAATTTGTGATAAGATATCATATCATACGAGGAAGCACAAAACGAGGAAACACATGAATTTATCAATTTGTTCTTTTGCCAGCAGCAGCTCAGGCAATTGTTATTTAATAAAGAGCGAGGAGACGGCAGTCCTGATGGATGCAGGAATTACAGCAAAGGCCGTGGACACGGCACTCGCATCACAGGGACTCGGATATGCGGATTTAGGCGGGATCTGCATCACGCACGAACACACCGATCACATAAAGTGCCTTCATACTTTGGTTGGCAGACGGCCGTTCTCTGGACCGGTTTTTGCTACGAAGGGCACACGGGAAGGAATCCTTGCAAAGACATCCGGCATGTCACAGCAAAGTTTTGAAACGATCCGAGGTGGAGACTCTTTTTCGGTCGGAGACATAAAAGTGGGCTGTTTCGGCCTTTCACATGATACTCCGGAGCCGGTGGGATATTTTTTCGAAAAGAACGGGTGCAAGATTGCAATCGTAACAGACACAGGATATGTAACGGAGGAAATTTTTTCGGCGATAAGAGGTGCGGATGTTCTGGTTCTCGAATCCAACCATGAGAAGAATCTGCTGCTGTACGGAAGATACCCTTATCCGCTCAAGAGAAGAATCCTGAGTGATGTCGGTCATTTGTCAAACGAGGATTGCGGCGGTGCACTTTGCAGATACCTTACGGAAATGAACGGTGAAAAAATTCCGAGCGTGGTGCTTGCTCATCTGAGTTCGGAAAACAATACACCGATGCAGGCATTGCTTACTGTGCGGAATGTCTTGGAAGAAAACGATTTTTATGCAGATAGAGATCTTCTGCTTTCCACAGCACCGAAGAATACCGTCAGTCAAATTATAGAAATTTAGGAGCGAAAATGAACATTCAGATTATATGTGTGGGAAAACTCAAAGAGAAATACTGGACGGATGCGGTCAGCGAATATATGAAAAGGCTTTCGCGTTACTGCAGCATGGAGATTGTCGAGCTGAAGGAGGCGAGACTTCCGGACAAGGCCTCGCACGCCGAAGAGGAGGCGGTCAAGATTGAAGAGGGACGCAGCATCTTGAAAGCGATAAAGGATGGGACCTTTGTCATAACGCTCGAAATCCTCGGGAAACAACTTTCCTCACCCGAACTCGCTGAGAAGATAGAGAATCTTTCCCTGGAAGGAAAGAGCAATGTTGCTTTCGTCATAGGGGGAAGCCTCGGGCTGAGCGATGAAGTCAGCAGAAGATCCGATTTTAAATTGTCGTTTTCCAAAATGACCTTTCCGCATCAGATGATGAGAGTCGTATTGCTCGAGCAGATTTATCGAAGCTTCAAGATTATCAAACACGAAACATACCACAAATGAATTTTGAACAAAACCGCAAAAATGCCAAAATTTCAACAAAGCATGCGCTAAGAAAGTGTAAAGAAAACGCCGAAAAAGGTGGTTTTTTAACATTTAAATAGCAAAAAGGGGGTGGAATTTTCGGGCAAAGGTGGTATAATCATTTGAGCAACAACAACAGACGGAGATTTTAAAAAAGTAATGTTTGGCGAGACAGAACGGGCTGCCGGGTATTGCTTTTGTTGCTTTTTTAGGAGAAAAAGAAAGGAGGGATTCGCATGATAAATGTTGATGAACTTGGTGCACGAATTATCATAGGCTTCGGCGACGGCAAGATATTTCTTTCGGAAAGCACAATCTGGGGATTCATCATTGCAGTGATTATTGCAGCAGTCGGCATTTGGCTCGGGCACGGTCTGAAAATCGTCCCGGAAACAAAACGCCAGATTGCAGCCGAGTTCATAGTTGAGAAGATTTATGATTATGCGAAGGAAAATCTCGGCAGAGATGCCGAGTTGTTTGCTCCTTATATAGGAACCATCTTTCTCTACATTCTGATGGGAAGTTCGCTCGGAATCTTCGGGCAAAGGCCGATAACCGCAGATGTGAATGTCACTTTCGGACTTTCTTTGATGACATTTCTGCTTATACAGGTGAGTGGATTTCGGCTCCTTGGGGCAAAAGGGAAATTGAAGCATATGTGCGATCCGTATCCGTTCATGCTTCCTCTGAATATTTTGGAGGACTGCACACTTCCGGTATCGCTGGGTTTCCGACTTTTCGGGAACATTTTCGGAGGGGTCATTGTAGTGGATCTTTGGATGAACCTCATGGACTGGCTCAGTTCCTTGATTTGCAGTGTGCCTTTCTTAAGAGCGGTTCTTGTTCTGCCGCTCAACGGCTTTTTCGATATGTTTGAGCCGGCAATTCAGACATATATATTCGTAACGCTGACTATGGTATTCTTGGCGAAGGCAATTGCAAGACAAGAGAACCATTAAGATTTTTTAAACAGGAGGATTTTAATATGGGTACAGGTATTATAGCAATCGCAGCAGGCATCGCGATGGGATGTGCGGCACTGGGAATCGGCATCGGACAAGGAATGCTCGGTTCGAAGGCAATGGAAAGCATGGGCAAGCAGCCGGAAGCAGCCGGCAGTGTGAGAACGGCGCTGATTGTCGCTATGGCAATCATGGAAACCATCGGTGTATTGACATTCGTAATAGCGATTGTTTTGGCAGGTAAAATCTAAAATATTGAGAAGGTTGCGATATGGAAGTAAGATTATATCAGAACCTGCTGGAATTCAACTGGAATCTTCTCTTTACCGCGGTAACCGTTTTCGTTCTCTATTTGATTCTTAAGCATTTTTTCTTTGAGAAGGTGCATAACTTCATGATGGCAAGAAAGGCCATGATTGAAGAAGAACTTATGAATGCCGATCAGGAAAGCAAAAAGGCAAGTAAGCTGCTTGAAGAATACAGCAAGACGCTTGCGAATGCGGAAGAAGAAAAGAGACAAATAATTAAGGAAGCTAAGGTTATCGCTGATGAGCGCGCCGATGCAATCGTATCCGACGCCAAGAAAGAAGCGGCACAGATTATTGTTGACGCACATAAGAAGATTGAAGCCGAAGAAGAAAAGGCCGTATCTCAGCTCAAGAAGGATATCGGAAAGCTTGCGGTGCTCACTGCAGAGCAAATCATGCAGAAAGAGCTCGGAGATGAGGACCGGCAGGAACTTGTGGATAAAGTTATAGAGGAGGCAGGAAGCGGTAAATGGCAGAGTCAGTAGTATCCCTTACATACGGAGCTGCCTTGTTTGAGGCTGCAAAGGAACTGGGAAAAGAAGACGAGTTCCTGAGGGAGCTCGAAACGCTTGATGAGATTCTTGCTGATACTCCGGAGTTTGCGGAATTTCTCGACAGCCCCGCAATCATGGGTGCAGACAAGAAACGAATTTTGACAAACAGCCTGGAAGGAAGGTTCAGCCGCGAGATGGTGAATTTTTTGTTCGTTTTGGTCGACAAAAACCGCACCGCGGAAATTCGGAAAATCAGAAAACAGTACATTCGCCTCTACGATAAAGAACGCGGACTTGCAGAAGGCGAAATATACAGTGCGGATCCGCTTTCCGAGGAGCAGCATGCGCGATTCGAAGCGGAAATGTCGAAGCTGCTGCAAAAGAATATTAAACTCAGAAATATAGTTGATAAGAATCTTATCGGCGGAATTAAAATACAGGTTGACGGCAAAATGATAGACAGATCCATCAGAGGAGATTTGGATGCGATGCTTCGCAGCCTGAAAAATATTTAAGGAGGGAGGATTCCCTATGAATTTAAAACCGGAAGAAATCAGTTCGGTCATAAAAGAGCAGATTAAAAATTATCACAATAAATATGAAATTTTGGATTATGGCACAGTTCTTCAGGTCGGTGACGGCATAGCGAGAGTTTATGGGCTCAGCCGCTGTATGGAAGGCGAATTGCTCGAATTCGAGAGCGGTGTTTACGGAATGGCGCTGAACCTTGAAGAAGACAATGTCGGAGTTGTTATTCTCGGATCAGACAGGGATATCAAGGAAGGCGATATCGTAAAACCGACCGGAAAGATTGTGGAAGTTCCCGTTGGAGAAGCACTCATCGGAAGGGTTGTGGACGCACTCGGAAATCCGATTGATGGAAAAGGTGAAATTGTTGCCAAAGACAATCGTCCAATCGAATACCCTGCGCCGGGAGTTCTCAAGAGAAAAAAAGTAAATCGTCCGCTTCAAACCGGCATTAAAGCAATTGATGCCATGATGCCAATCGGCAAGGGACAGAGAGAACTTATCATAGGCGACAGACAAACGGGCAAAACGGCAATTGCAATCGATACAATTCTTAACCAGAAGGGCAAGAATGTTATCTGTATTTATGTTGCCATAGGACAGAAAAAATCCACGGTGGCGCAGCTTGTGCAGACGCTGGAAGAACGCGAGGCAATGGATTATTCCATTGTTGTTTCCGCAACGGCGAGCGATGTGGCACCGCTTCAGTACATAGCACCTTACGCGGGCTGCGCGATGGCAGAGTATTTCATGTATCAGGGAAAGGATGTCTTAATCATATACGATGACCTTTCCAAACATGCGGTTGCATACAGAACGATGTCTCTGCTGCTTCGAAGACCGCCGGGAAGAGAAGCATATCCGGGGGATGTTTTCTATCTTCACAGCAGACTTCTCGAGAGAGCCGCGCACCTCAGTGACGAACTCGGCGGCGGCTCGATAACGGCGCTGCCGATTATCGAAACGCAGGCAGGCGATGTATCGGCTTATATACCGACAAATGTAATTTCCATAACGGACGGACAGATTTTCCTCGAGTCGGAACTGTTCTTTACAGGACAAAGACCTGCGGTCAATGTCGGCATCTCCGTATCCCGTGTAGGCGGCGATGCACAGATTAAGGCAATGAAGAAGGTGTCCGGCAAACTGAAACTCGAGCTTGCACAATACAGAGAACTTGCAAGCTTTTCACAGTTCGGTTCGGATATCGACAAAGACACGAAGGCAAGGCTCGACCACGGCAGAGTGCTTATGGAAGTTTTGAAACAAGGACAGTACAAGCCGATGGATGTTGAAGATCAGGTTGTCAGCATTTATGCGGCATCCCACGGATATATGGAAGATGTTCCTATCGATGAAATTAAAGAGTTCGAGACGGAACTGCTTGCATATATCAGAGTCAGCTACCCTGAGATTAAAGAAACGATTGCAAAGACCGGACAGCTGGACGAAGAGACAGAACAGCTTCTGACAGAGGCAATCAAGAAGTTTAAAGAAATGAAATAAAGAGGTGAGAAGATGTCCGAAAATATGCAGGAACTGAAACGCCGAATGAAGAGCATCGAGAGTACCGAGCATATCACGAACGCCATGCGGCTCGTTTCCGCCTCAAAGTATAAGAAAGCGAAAAATGTTTTCGACCGAACAAGCGCACAGATACAAGAGGTTTCACATACCATGGGTGAAATCGTAAGTGCCGCCCAAAACGCTTTGCAGGAAAAGGAAGAGGAGAAAAAGGTCTGTGACGATAAGGATGCGTCGACCATCCTCATTCTCATCACAAGCGGCAGAGGGCTGTGCGGAGGCTTTAACGCGAATCTGACGAAGAAGGCTCTTTCCTGTGTGGCGGAAATCCCAAAAGACAAGCTTGAGATATACGCAATCGGAAGCAAAGGCCGTGAGTTTTTCGAGCACAACGGCTATAAGATTATCGGCGAATGCGAGGAATCTGCGGAAAGGATTACTTTCGCAGCGGCAAGTGAGATTGCAAGGCCGCTGATTGAAAAATACCGAAACGGAGAAGCAGCGCAGGTTCTTTTGGTTTACACCAAGTACATAAACTCACTGAAACAGGAACCGGTTGTGAAGAAACTTATGCCGCTTGATCCGGAGGAATTTGCCGGCAGCGGCCGGGAACTCGAATTTTCACAAGATCCCAAAGAGGTCTTGGAATACATGGTTCCGAAATATTTTGAGCTTACATTGTTTGAAGCAGCCATGGAATCCGCTGCATGTGAACATGCGGCACGCAGAAGTGCGATGGAAAATGCAACGGATAATGCCAATGAGATTTTGGCGAAACTCTCGCTCACCTACAATCGGGTGAGACAGGCGGCAATCACGAACGAGCTGATTGAGATTGTTTCGGGTGCGGAGTCGCAGAAATAGAGGAGGTAACAAGATGCAAGAGGGTATAATTAACCAGATTATAGGCCCGGTTATAGATATAAAGTTTGAAGAGGGGCACATGCCGGAACTTCTGAATGCGATCATGATCCAGGACGGCGACAAAAAAATCATGGCAGAGGTTGCACAGCATATCGGAGATGATGTCGTAAGATGCGTAGCCCTTTCCTCAACCGACGGACTCGTGCGCGGCATGAAAGCACTCGATACGGGAGCGCCGATTACGGTGCCTGTGGGTCATGAAGTTCTCGGAAGACTTTTCAATGTTATCGGCCAGACGATTGACGAGAAGGGTCCGGTGGAAACAACCAAGAGTGCCCCGATTCATAAACCGGCACCGAGCTTTGAAGATCAAAACACGAAGTCGGAAATATATGAAACCGGAATCAAGGTAATCGACTTAATCGCTCCGTACACCCGCGGCGGTAAGGTAGGTCTTTTCGGCGGTGCCGGAGTTGGTAAAACCGTATTGATTCAGGAACTCATAAACAACATTGCCAAGGAACATGGCGGCATCTCCGTTTTTGCGGGTGTCGGCGAGAGAACCAGAGAGGGCAATGACTTATATAACGAAATGATTGAGTCCGGAGTTATCGAGAAAACAGCGATGGTTTTCGGACAGATGAATGAACCGCCGGGAGCAAGAATGAGAGTTGCACTCACGGGGCTTACCATGGCGGAATATTTCAGAGATGAAGAAGGGCAGGATGTACTGCTTTTCATAGACAATATATTCAGGTTTACGCAGGCGGGTTCTGAAGTATCGGCTCTGCTCGGACGTATGCCGTCCGCAGTCGGCTATCAGCCGACACTTGCAACCGAAATGGGCGCACTTCAGGAAAGAATCACATCAACAAAGAACGGCTCTATTACATCGGTACAGGCAATTTATGTTCCAGCTGACGACCTTACGGACCCGGCACCGGCAACCGCATTCGCCCACCTCGACGCGACGACCGTTCTCAACCGTTCCATCACGGAGCTTGGCATTTATCCTGCCGTTGACCCGCTCGAATCAACATCGAGAATTCTCGACCCACTGATTGTGGGAGAAGAACACTATCGTGTTGCCAGAGAAGTGCAGGAAGTGCTTCAGAAGTACAAAGACTTGCAGGATATTATTGCGATTTTGGGTATGGATGAGCTTTCGGAAGAGGATAAGCTGACCGTAAACCGAGCAAGAAAAGTTCAAAGATTTTTCTCACAGCCCTTCAGCGTTGCGGAGCAGTTTACCGGAACTCCGGGAAAGTATGTGCCGCTCAAGGAAACGGTTCGCGGATTCAGAGAAATTCTCGAAGGCAAGTACGACGATGTGCCGGAAAACCTTTTCCTGATGGCAGGTTCCATCGACGAAGTCGCGGAAAGATACGAGGCGCAGTATGGCGGACGTAGGTAAAAAGAAGGCGAGAGGTGTCGAAGGCAGCGGGCTTCCGGTCAAGATTATGTGCCCGGACAAAACGCTTTTTGACGGTGTGGCCGAAAGCGTTATAATCAAGACGAATGACGGCTATGAAGGATTTCTGAAAGACAGGGCAGCATGCTGCAGACTGCTGGCCTCCGAAGGCAGAATCAAGCTGCGGGAGCAGGGTACTGCGGATTTTAAGACCATAAAATCGAAAGGCGGATTCGCACATATGGACGGAACGCTGACGATATACGCAGACGAAGCCGAATATGAAGAATAAAAAACCGCACTCCGGGGCTGGATAAAACCAGTGTTTGGAGTGCGGTTTTTGTTTCCGGCTACTGCACCGAAAATTTCTTCGTCGCATTAAGGTACTGCATCAGCATACCAAGGTTTGCATAATAATAAGAAAACTTCTCTTTCTTTTTTATTTCAACCAGTCCAGAGTCCACGAGCTTCTTCATGTGCTGCGAAACCGTTGCCTGGGCATAGTCGAAATGATTGACAATGTCTTTATTGCAAACGGCAACCATGCCGCGGTTTGCCTGCATTATGTATCGGAACATATTGATTCTGGCAGGGTGTGCCAGAGCATCGGAAACTCTCGCGATAAGGAGAACTTCTTCTTCAAGCATTCCGTCGGTTTCTTTTCTTAATCTCATAAATTTCATCCTTTCGTGCGGAAAGCACCGCCCTCTCATTATGACAGAAAACGAGGGTTTTTGCAAGCAGGAGTTCGCACCAAGCGGCGAAATTGACCTGCGGGATTAGAGAAATAGGAAAGGGTTACCAATATGAGAAAGAGTTATTCAGCATGCTGATTGCACTTTTTTTTATCCCATTCCATCAAATGCTTGCGGACAGCCTTTTCCTGCATATCCTGCATATATTGGAAGTAACGGATGCCACGTGCAGCATCGGCTCCGGTTGGATCACCCATGACACCAATCTCACTGACGGACATGACCCCATCCTCAAAGAAGCGGTGAAGCAATTCTTCCGTAAGAGCACCGACATGACCGCGCTGCAGTTTCTCCCGGCGTACGTAGTCTTCATTAAGCATCATCATAACGGAAGTTTCCCAATCACAGGCATGACCACCGCAGGTTCCGACAGGGAGGCCTTCCAAAACCTCAACCTCCGCAAGTGCTGCATCCAGTTCCTCAAGACTGCAGCCGCAAACGATACGCACATGTGGGTACTGTTCTGACTGTTGCTGTGCAATCTCTTCCAGTGCACGAAAATTGCCGCCGTGCGAGGAAGCCAGAACAATCGTCCGGAAGCCGTGATGCACATAGGCAGAGATATAGTCTTCCACTACTGCGCGAAAAGTTTCAGGTCGCAGGGTGATGCTCCCCGGAAAGCACATATGATGCGCAGACAGTCCCGGGCGGATCAGAGGCGCAGCCAAAGCGTTGCCGAGGCGTTTCGCAAGATCCGAGGCGGCAGCATAACCGAGTATCGTATCGGTCATCTCCGGCAGGGCAGGACCATGTTGCTCAATGGATGCTGCATAAATGACAACCGTATCACATCCATTTTTCATTGCGGCTTGGATTTCGGGCCAGGTCATTTCTTCCAGTAAATAAGTCTTCATGATTTTCTCTCCTTATGATTCTCAAATTATCTGTGTTTTTCATCGACTGCCTTATAGCTGAGCGTGGATTCCAAGGTTCTGTTTTTCGGCAAGCTCGGTGACGAATGATGCGGTCATCAGATCCTGCAATCCGATTCCGGTGCTGTCAAAAATCGTGATTTCCGCATCGTTTTTCCGCCCGGCAGCTTTGCCAAGCAGCACATCTCCGATTTCTGTAATATCTGCAGGGTTGAGAAGCCTCGACTTAAGCGCTTTTTCGCATTCACCGACCGCAATAACCTGTGCAAGATCGTCGCAGAAAACATGCGATTTGGCAGTCAGTACCTCCTCAAGCTCCTGTTTGCCCTCCATATCCGAACCGATACAGGAAAGGTGTGTGCCGGGGCGAATCCAGTCGGCTTTGATGATGCCGGTACGCGCCGGAGTAGCCGTCAGGATAATATCGGCCTGTCTGCATCCCTGCTCCAGATTGTCGATGGCTTCCAATGTGATGCTCGAGAGAAAATGCGGAAATTCCGCGGCGAGTATCTGATGAAAATCTTCTACAAAGGACTTTGCCTTTTGCGGTGTGTGCGGATTAACCACAAGAATCCTCTTGACCTTACGCATGACGGAAAGAACTGCGCGCAGCAGCATCGGACCCTGTGCACCGGTTCCGACGAGCAGAACGGTTTCTGACTCAGGACGTGCCAGCACCTTGCAGCCCACACCACCTGCAGCTCCGGTTCGCATATTGGTGATCAGACCGCCGTCCATCATACTCCGAAGCATACCGGTTTTTCGATCAAAAATTAAAATAGTGCCGGTCAGGCGCGGAAGACCAAGATCGCTGTTGCGTGCAAAGGCACTGACCAGTTTCATACCGAAAATACCGGCATCATCTGCGCTGCCGCTTTTGATGTCAAATTCCTCGTAACCATCCTCAAAAGAATGACAGACTAACGGAAAAAGCTCCGCTTGCTTGCTGCACTTGCAACTATAAGCTTTTTCTACCGCTGCAAGGACATCCTGCATGGTTAAAAGTTGTGCAATATCTTCCTGATTTAAAATGATAAATTTCTGCATGGCCAGCCTCCTTTGCTTTTTTTCGTGGGTATCATACAACAACAATATACAGTTCTACATACCATTTTCCGCATAGCGTTGTTTTCACTTCCGACTCCGATGCTTCCAGATACCGGACTTCGTGGCGAATGCCTTGCATTTTTTTAAATACGTTTACCTCGTCGGAAAGATCATGCGCGGTCATATCTCCCAAATACCGATTCAATTCATCAGCAATATGCATGATCATTCCTTTTTCCAGATTTTTAGCACCATCAATGATGATCGTGTATGTTTGCGGTCTTTCGGCATATCCGGTAAATGTATAACGGCATAACCCCTGATTTTCTGTCTGAAGCGATACCCTTATTATCGTCTGTGTTGCCTGCTTGGTTGGAGAACCCGACATTTGGTCGAATTCTTGCATCGTTATCTTTTCATCCGCTGCATCCCAGGTTTTTCCTTTATAAAGGGACCGAAACTTTGACGGTAAGCAGCCAAGATAATTTGTAAAGGCCTTGTTATAGTACCGTATGGAAGAAAATCCGCTTGTCTCAGCAATGTATGTCAAGGTATTATCTGTGTCAAGTAGTTGGATCACCGCATCGATCGTTTTATAATAGTTGCTTACGACATTGTAGTTTTTCCCCAGCCTCAGGGCATACTCTTTGGATAAATAAGGAACGCTCAAGTATTCATTTTTCGCAATATCATTGAGTGGAATTTTCTTTGTGACATTCGATATCATGTATGAACTGATTCGCTGGAATCTTTCCTTACGGATGTTTTCTTCCAAATCACCGGAAAAAAGATGGCCTACATCATCAAAATATTTCATAATGTAGTCTAAAAGATCCTCCACTCTGGTTTTCAGCGCCGCATATGGTTCATTTGCATAAATGGCGCGGACAGTCTGCAGCATCATATTTGTCAGCACATCTATGTTTTTCTTCGGAGCAATTGCGCTAAAAAAATTACAAATATTGCAATTATACGTAACACACTCAAAATCTGTGTTTTTGCTTTTTAGAAAAGCATGATCAAAGCTGAAATAAATAACCCTGCAAGACTCACTTTCAGACTCCAACATGATAGGTTCCTCGACATTCAAAATCTCAATTTGCCCTTCATGCAAGATTTGTGCTCCTGACACGGTTGTAAATTTTAAACGCCCTGTTACAATATAAATCACTGTCAATTCTTTGCACACATGAAAGGGGATCCTTTTTATCGTGCATATTCCGGCTTTGCATAAATCTGAATATTTCAACATCAAGAACCCCCTCCAATGTTTAGTGCTTAGCGATTAGCAACAATACAATCCCTATTTAATTTCGGGCTGAGGATATTTTTTAATAATCCAAGCTTTCATTAATATTATATAAAGAATTCCTGATAAAAGCAAGCATGCAAAAAATTGCGCGTCTCCAAAGTTCCAACAAATCACAGTCGTTGCGACCAAGGCAATCACTGCTGCCGGATTCACGTTTTTATAATATTTGTACTGACCGTTTAAGTCATACAGATCTTCCACGTTAATTTTTCTTTTCCGAAGAAAATAGTAATCGCTAATCATGATACCCGCAACCGGAGCCAATAAATTTCCTATAATTACCATCACCCCGGTAATGGAATCTGCTGCCAGCCATGGTCTCATAGCCAGTCCAACTAAGCCGGCAATCACAACGCCCATAGCGAAAGTGATTTTTTTCGGTGCAGTGTTTGTAATTGTATATGCCGCAGGGAATAAATTTGCAGTGTCGTTTGTACACCATGTAGCTATCAGAATAAAAACCAAGCAGACAACCAGTGCCAAGTCACTTCTTCCTGCATTGATTGCAACCAAAATCTTTGCCGGATCGCTATAACCTGTTGTGATAGCACCAAGAATTCCAATAAAAGTATAGAACACTACCGCCGGAATAATACCAATGAACTGAGAAGGCAAATATTTTTTTGTTACTTTACCGAGAGTGGAGCATTCTTCAGGTGAAATTACACAATCCTTGGTAATGTCCATAATAGAAATACTCATCGTAGCCCATCCTCCGGTAAAACTTAATGCAGCAAACATAAACGAGCAAGTTTTTTCTTTCGATCCGGACATTGTCCAAATTTCAGAAAGAGATAAATCAAAATCTGTAAATGCAACATAAGAGATATATATACCTACCGCAATTAACATCGGAACGGCCAGCTGACTTAATCTTGTAACAGCTTCAATGCCCAGAGTCGTATGCGCAATCTGCACAAAGCCTACGAGGATAATCCATAATGTAAGATTATCATAATGAAAAGTTACGTGAATGATTTCGTTCATTGCAGACGCTGCCACCCATGTTTGAAAACCAAACCAGAACATCGCCGGTATCGCCCTGAAATACGGTGCAACAATCGCTCCCACATATCCAAAAGAAGGTCTCAAAGAAACAGCAAACGGGATACCATATTTGATGCCCATATCCTGAGTAAACAGCAAAACAATAAACAACAGTAAGTGTCCCACTATACAGGCAAGCAACACTTCCCATACAGGAATCATTTGATACAACTGCGCAGCGGACATAAATATGGTTACTTCAATTGCCATTGCAAACCATATAGCAATCAATTTATTTGGTGTGACAGTTCTCTTGTCATAAGGACATGGCAAAATATCTTTTCCTGTCAGGAGACTGCTTTTTTTGTCAATATCCTTTATTTCCAATGTATCGTACTTGTTTTGATTCGTCAGTTTGTTTTTTTCCATATCTTTTCCTCCTTATGTCCATGCAATCTCTCGTAAGAATACTTTTAACAACAAGTACCCATGACCGATATCATCCGGCTTACTGTATTCCAATGGCGAATGGCTGATTCCACCGACGCTTGGAATAAAAATCATATTTGTCTTTGTTTTTTGTGCTAGTATCTGGGAGTCATGACCGGCACCGCTGTGCATTTTCCGATAGGACAGATGCAGACTTTTCGCGGCTTCTTCCAATAGCCGAAGACCATCCCCGTCCATTTGTGCCGGAGCGTCCGGTGCCGCAAATTCCAGTGTGTAACGGAATCCATCCTTCTGCTGCTGCAGATTTTTGATTCTCGTCTGTGCTTCCTGCAGTATAGCAGGAGATGTCGAACGAATATCAAAAGACAGGCTGACGGAACCGGCAATGACATTGCTCTTATTCGGAAACACTTGAATTTCTCCAAACGTACAAGTGACCGCTTCGCCGTAGGTCATGGCCCATTGATTCATTTCTGTGATGAACTGTGCGGCTCTTGTCACCGGGTCTTTGCGCAGATGCATCGGCGTCGTACCTGCATGATTTTGATGTCCTTCAATCGTGATTTTACCAATCAAAAGCCCCACAATTGAGGTGACCAGACCGACTTGCTCTCCGCTCTGCTCCAATACACCGCCTTGTTCAATATGCAGTTCGATAAAGCGTTCAATATCCTGCATCTGCGGTGATTTTTGCATTCCTTTTCCGGAAAATCCCGCGTGCTGTAATGCCTCACTTACCGTGATTCCATTTGCATCCCGTTCCTGCAGGGCATTCTCTGATAATTGCCCGACCAGATAGCGGCTGCCCAGATATCCGGAGAGGAATCTGCTGCCTTCTTCTTCACAGAATGCGACAACCTCCACACTCTTTTTCGGTTTACCCAATTCCGCGTAAAGTGAACTTGCGGCAGCAATCGCACAAATGATACCCAGTGCGCCATCGTACTTTCCACCGTTCTTTACAGTGTCTCGGTGGGAACCCGTTAAGACGATTTTATCCTGATCTCCTTCTATTTTGCCGAAGAGATTGCCGACATCATCATAAAATACTTCTAAATCTTTTTCCCGCATCCACTGCTCCAAAAGTTTCCGTGCTTTTTGATCCTCCTCTGTGTAGGTCGCTCTCCAATGCAGGCTTCCCATTTTTCCGGTTTCATGAAGCCGATCCAGTCCGTTTTCTATCCATTTCAGTTCTTCGTTATACACGATTTACCACCTCCGTATTCCGTTAACATTTTCGTCAAAAGAACAGATTCTTCGATGCCGTCGATGACGGATATCCCTGCAAGCTCTGACAGTCGTCTTCCGCGCCCCGCAAAAGCCGCGCATCCTAATATGACAGCATCCGCACCATCTTCTTTTCTGCATATGCGAATAAGTTCACAGATTTCATCATCGGATGCATGCACGGCATCTTCCACTGTGGAGTTCATGTATCGAATAGAAGCCACCTGCTCCATATCTCCCAAATCCCGGATGCTTCCAATCCACGGGGAAATATCCGCTTCATTTCCTGAGGCGATGATGGAATACCTGCGTCCCTGCAGTTTCGCGAAAACAGAACTACTCTCATAAAGCCCTGTGACAGGAATCCTTATCGTTTCTCTGGCAGCGCGCAGCCCCGGATCCGCAAAGCATCCAATAATAGCACCGTCATAGTCAGCTTCCGCTTCCAGGAGGAAATCGATGACCTCCACACTCGCCTTCAGCTCATCAAAGCAGGAGACAATCCCTTTCGGGGTGTTATTGCAATGCTTGACATCTATGTGAAGCATTGTTGTCTGTAAAGGTTCCACAGCCTGCCGCAGGGTGTCAGTTACCAATTCTGATGAATTTGGATTTAGCAGTAAAATCTTCATCTGTTTTTCCTTTCAATTGGCTGAGCAAAAGTACCGCAGCCTTTTTCGCCGATCACATCCGCTCCGTCATAAACTTCGATGCCATTGACAATTGTTTTTTTGACCTTTCCATTTACGCTTATGCCTTGATACGGACTCCATTTTATCATTTGCTTCAAAGCACTGTCCTCTACGTGCCATGCTTCATTCGGGTCGAAAATGACTACATCCGCATCCGCACCTACCGCAATACGACCTTTGTTCGGATACAATCGATATCTTTTCGCCGCATTTGTACTGCTCAATTCCACAAATTTTTCCACAGGCAATCCTCTTTTGATGACGCCTTCACTGAAAAACAGTTGATAGCAAAGTTCTACGCTCGTTACACCGGCCGGAGTTTTAAAAATGTTATCGTTTCCGGCCATCTTTTCTTCTATGGTATAAGTCGCATGATCACTGCATACCCAATCAATTTTTCCGTCAAAAATAGCATTCCAGAGTTTTTCAACGCTTTCCTCCCGGCGCAGCGGCGGATTGCATATTCCAAACACACCCAGCTTTGGAAGCATAGAGCGATTTAAAAGCAAATACTGCGGACAAGTCTCCACGGAAATATCCGCCCCGGCTTTTTTGGCTTCTTGTACAATATCTACCGCCTCTTCTAAAGTGCAATGTGCAATATTCACTTTGCAACCGGTTTCCTTTGCAAAGAGAGCCATTCTTGAAACCGCTTCAATTTCGGCGATTTCAGGTCTGCCGTCAGGATAATCTTCCGGGCTTATTCTTCCTTCTGCCTGCAGCTTAGCAGTGCAGTACTCCACAATATCATTATTCTCGCAATGGATGGCAAGCACGATATCGCGGCCTGATAAAAACGACATACGTTCCAAAAGACGTCCATCGTCTAATTTCGGAATTTCGGGTGAATAAGTTAAAAATGTTTTAAAGGCAATTGCACCATTTTCTATCATTTTTTCCATTTCTAATTGATTATTCTCCGAACAGGCTCCAAAGAGCCCAAAATTGACTACAGCCTTGCTCTTTGCGATTTCTTTCTTTTCATTAAAACTCTGTAAATGATCCGGCAGAGGGAAAGTCAACGGATGTTCCAATACCGTTGTAATTCCTCCGGCTGCAGCAGCGCATGTGCCGGTATAAAAATCTTCACTGTTTGTCAAGCCGGGATCATTCAGGTGCACATGCGGATCAATAAATCCCGGGAAGACATACTGCCCCTCCGCATCAACTTCCTTATCCCAGCTGTCTTGGCCAGTACACTTGCCGACATATGCAATCTTTCCGTCGCATATACACACGTCTACCTGCTGCGTTCCATCCTCCGTGATAACCTGACCGTTCTTAATTATTAAATCATATCTCATTTTAGCGACCTCCTTTCTTACATTATAGACTCCTGATTTTTCATAACAATGCAGTTTTTTAACCTGAGTATGTCTGATTTTATCCTGAATATCGCATGAAACAACCCTGCCTCACGTGGATTGCCTATTTACAAAACCAAAAAAATATTGTATGATAATAGCATAAGGATACAATTTCATACTTCGAAGGGTAACTAACGGAAGTTGGGTGAGAGTCCCATACTGGCGAGCAACCGTAATGCGTTTCAAACGACAAGTCGGGAGACGAGTTATCGCTTGGATGTACGAATCTCTGCAGCAGAGGAAACATCCGGACGGAAAGGTAAGCAAGGCGTAAGAATTCTTTTGTTAAAGCGGCGGGAGAATTTGCAGGGCGGCACTTTTCGGAAGCGTTGTATTTTTGCATACGCATAAAACGGATTGCAAACAGACTGTCAGAGAGATGGTCTGTTTTTATTTAATAAAAAGGGAGGAATTAAGATGAGACAGAGCTGGTTTGAAGACCCGGACAATGTGGTTTATACCACGATTGCAGAGTTTGCGGATAACTTCGGCAAGGAGGCGGGGATTCCTGATTTAGGCAGGAAAATAAAAGAATTCCGTGAGAACCCGACAGACGATGGTCTTCTTTTAAAAGGAACGAAGCGTACCGCAGTCAAACTGTTTATTCCGGACAGGGTTTTTGAGAAGCACCTTGAAATGGGAGAGAATGTATGGGTGTTCGTCGGAGAGACCTACCCGGCATATTGCATATATGAATAAGGTAGAAAAAATGGAAAGAAATAAGAAATTTTATCTCGCGCTGCATGGAACCACACTATTCGTTCCATACAAGCTTCAAGAGAACAACGAGGTTGCGCTGGAGTTTTTGATGAACGGTCAGGGAGAAAACTTTTTGCCGGCATTTTTTTCAAGGGGATCGCAGACAGGGTGTTTTGCGGATGAAAAGTTTGCGGAATTTGACTTTTCACGGCTGAGAGACATCTTTATCGAGCTCGACGGCAGTGCCGGTGGCTTGGTTATCGAACCTTTCACGAAGAACATAGTAATAAGGAAGGAAGATTTTGAAAAGTATGATTCGATTACCAAGGGGATGACAGTACAGAGAAATGACCATATCGGAACCACGAAACTCCAACCTGCGCGGAATTTGCCGAAGGGGCTGCGGGAGGCTGTTTGCGATTTTTGCTTCGGCGAGATAGGAATAAACGCTTTGTGGGCTTTTCGTGCAAAGGGCGAAAACGAAAAGAGGCCGCATCTGATGCTGAGCATAGATTTTTACGGCAGCAAGTTCGACCTGTTTCCAAGGCTTGCGGAGATTGTCAAACCGTTTATGCAGCCGGGGGAGAGCTTTGAGCTGATTGAAAGAAATCCAAACATAGACCTAAAGCAGATTGCAGGTGCACAGATCTATCGCAGAGGTGAGAAGGCTGAAAGCTAACTAACGCGTGTTTTTTTGCCGCACGAGATGCAAAAAAGTTTGCACCCCGTTACTTTTTGTGCTAAAATATGAGCAAGAAAGGAAACGGGTGTGCTTATGAATGCGGAATACTACAGTAAAATAATCGAGGCTCTGATCGAACTTATAGATGAGGGTGTTTATATCGTTGACCAGGACGGCGTGGGGCAGTATTACAACAAGGCAATGGCATCAATGGAAAAGGTGAATATGGATGATGTCCTCGGAAAAAAGTTCCACGAGGCATTCCCGGATTTTCGCATGGGAGAAAGCACGATGTTCCGTGCACTTACAAAAAAAGAACCCACACTGAAAAAGCAGCAGACCTATAAAAACCTTTACGGCAAGGAAATTACCACCATTAACAGCACGATTCCGATTGTTGTGGATGGCGAAGCGGTTGCAGCGGTTGAAGTTGCAAAGGATATAACGAATATACGGAAAATGTCGGATACCCTTCTCGAGCTTCAAGAGGTTAAGAGAGAGCGAAGTGAACAGAACGTTCCGATTGTTCAAAGCGGAATAAGGCGGTATACCTTTGACGATATTTACGGAGAAAACGAAAAGTTCAAAGCTGCGGTAAATCGTGCAAAGCGTGCTGCGGGAAACGATGCGAGCGTTTTCATCTACGGCGAAACGGGGACGGGTAAAGAATTGTTCGCCCAGAGCATCCATTATGGCGGACCGCGGAAAGAAAGACCATTTTTGGCACAAAACTGTGCGGCGATTCCGGAGACTTTGCTGGAAGGGATTTTGTTCGGCACGACAAAGGGCAGCTTCACCGGAGCAATTGACAGAGCCGGGCTGTTTGAACAGGCAAACGGAGGAACCTTGCTGCTCGACGAAATCAGTGCCATGCCTTATGAATTGCAAAGCAAGCTTTTGCGTGTCCTGCAGGAGAATTACGTAAGAAGAGTCGGGGGTAACAAGGACATACCGATTGCCGTCCGCATTATCGCCACGGTGAACGAGCCGCCGGAGGAACTGATCCGGCAGGGCAAGCTCAGAAAAGACCTTTATTACAGACTGAATGTAATCAACATATCCATTCCCGCTCTGAGAGAGCGTCCTGATGATATTCCGATTTTGGCAGAGCGCTTCCTCGAAAAACACAACAAACGGTTTGGCAAAGAGCTTTGGATGGTATCCGATGAGGCAATCCGGAAACTTCAGAAATACGATTATCCCGGAAATGTCAGAGAACTCGAAAACATCATAGAACAAACGGTTTCTATGGCAGATAAAGAACACGTTTTGACCGAAAAACTGCTCAGCATGCCGGAAACGGGGAAGAAAGCCATACGCACGGAAGTCGATTATGACGCAGATGTGCCGCTCGGAGAGTATCTGGATGCGATAGAGGAGAGAATTATAAAGGAAGCAATGATAGAGTCGGACGGAAATATCAGCAAGGCAGCAAAAGCTTTGCAGATCAAGCGTCAGAATCTGCAGCACAAACTGAAAAAATATCACATTTTCGACATAAGATAGGACGATATGCAAAAAAACTTGCACATATTATGCAAGTTTTTTTGCGTTTTTGAGGAGCATTAAGAAAAGAAAGATTAAGAAAGTGCTAAAAGTCGAAAGTATAAATTCAAAAACATAAGGGGAATTGGATTTTTGCACAGAAAACCGCGCGAAACGCCGCAAAAAATTGTGGGGAAGCATGTTTTTTTGTACGAGTATGTATACAATATTCAGATAAACATATGGCACAGCTTTTGCTTATATATAATGGCATGTTTAGTTTAAACAAATATTGTTTTGAAAAGGAGACAGTTAAAATGAAAAATGTAAAAGTAATCCTTTGGGGACTCGGCGCAATGGGCGGCGGAATCGGCAAGATGCTCACAAAGAAAAAAGGCGTTGACATCGTTGGCGCTATCGACATCGGCGACAAGATTGGCAAGAGCTTATATGACGTAGTTCCCGGAATCGTTAGAGGCGACAGAGAAGACGTTATCGTTGGAACTCCGGAAGAAGTTATCAAACCGGGCGCAGCAGACATCGTAGTAGTTTGCACAAATTCTTTCACAAAAGATGTATATGACAAGTTAGTATTTGTAATGGAAAAAGGAATGAACGTTATCACTTCCGCAGAAGAAATGGCTTACCCACAGGCTCAGGAACCTGAACTTGCTAAGAAGCTCGACGAAATCGCTAAGAAGAACGGCGTATCCGTAATGGGTACAGGCATCAACCCTGGTTTAATCATGGACCTTCTTGTAATCCTTTGGACTGCAGCGTGCGAAGAAGTTAACCACGTAACTTCAAGAAGAGTTAACTCCTTATCACCGTTCGGACCTGCTGTAATGGAAGAACAGGGCATCGGCATCTCCGTTGAAGAATTCAACGAAAGAAAAGCAAACGGAACAATGGCAGGACACGTTGGTTTCGCAGAATCCACAATGATGATTTGTGACGCTCTCGGCTGGAAGTGGGATGACTTCGGTCAGGACATGGAACCAATCGTTACAGATGTTGACAGAAAATCACCTTATGGATTCGCAGCAGCAGGACAGGTTGCAGGCGTTGCTATGAAGGGATGGGTTAACATTGACGGCGAAAGAAAGATCGACATGGATCACCCTCAGCAGATCGAACCAGAACAGGTTGGCGTTCACACAGGTGACTATGTAATTCTTGACTCCGTTCCTCCGGTAAACATGGTTAACACTCCGGAAATCGAAGGCGGTATCGGAACTATGGCTATGATCATGAACTGCATTCCACACTGCATCAACGCAGCTCCCGGACTCAAGACTATGATTGATATCCCTGTTCCACATGCAATCATGGGCGACTTCAGAGATTTAATCGACGAAGACAAGAAGATCGTTAAATAAAAAAGGAGAATAAACAAAATGGCTAAGAAAGGTGATTGGGTTCGCATCCACAGCATCGTTTTGAAGGCAGAAGAAAGAACTGCGAAATTACCTGACGATACAAAGAAGTGCGACCTTCAACAATGGACAAAAGGTTTTCTGCAGGATGAAACCGCAACAATCGGCGACGAAGTTACGGTAAAAACCGCAGTAGGCCGTCTTGTAAAGGGTACTTTGATTGATGAAGCACCGTATTATACTCACAGCTATGGCAAATTCGTTCCTGAAATCATCGAAATTGACAGACAGCTTAGAGAAATCATGAATTTCGGAGGTGAAGAATAATGACACTTGCAAAAGACTATCAGTCCGTAATGGGCAGATCCAACGAGATTCAGAAGGAAGCTTTAGGGCTTGACTATTCAAACTTTGAAACATCTCCGATTTCTTTCGACTATGACGCTCTGATGAAGTCAACAGGCTACACATTGGACGAAATCGAAAGAATTCAGGGACTTCACGGTGTAGGAAACACACCGCTGCTTGAACTCAGAAACGTTACAAAGCTTGCACGTAAATACGCAAAACCGGGTTACGGCGCAAGAATTTTCGCAAAAGACGAATCCTGCAACGCATCCGGTTCCTTCAAAGACAGACGTGCGGCTTGCGCAGTTGCTCACGCTAAGAAATTAGGATACAAGGGCGTTATGGCTGCTACATCCGGAAACTACGGTGCTGCCGTTGCTTCCCAGGCTGCTATGCAGGGACTTAACTGCATCATCGTTCAGGAATGCTATGATTCACACGGCGTAGGACAACCTGAAATCGTTGAAAAAGCAAGAAAGTGCGAAGCTCTCGGAGCAGAAGTCGTTCAGCTTACCGTTGGACCTGAATTATTCTACTCCTTCCTGTCAATCCTCGAAGATACAGGATACTTTAACGCATCCCTGTATTCACCGTTTGGTATTGCAGGTGTAGAAACTCTGGGTTATGAAATTGCTACGCAGTGCAGAGAAAAACTCGGAAAAGACCCTGATGTTGTTGTATGTACAACAGCAGGCGGCGGAATGGTAACGGGTACTGCACGTGGTCTGCAGAAGGCAGGCTGCAATGCAGAAGTAGTTGCTGCTTCCATCGACCTTACAGGATTATCAATGGCATCCGATACAGACTTCAACAAGAAGTCCTGCACAACAGGTCATACAGGATTCGGCGTTCCGTACGCTACCGATCCTGACCACTCCGATGTACCTCGTTCGGCAGCTCGTCCGCTCAGATACATGGATAAGTACATCACCGTAACACAGGGTGAAGTAATGTACATGACAGAAATGCTCGCAAACCTCGAAGGTATTGAAAGAGGTCCTGCAGGAAATACAGCACTCGCTGCTGCTTTCTCCTATGCGCAGGAACTTCCGGAAGATGCAATCGTAGTTGTATCCGAAACAGAATACACAGGTGCAGGCAAACACATTCAGCCACAGCTTGACTTTGCAAGAGACAACGGTATCGAAATCAAATTCGGAAACCCTCAGGAAGAAGATAAGCCGGGCGTAAACTTAATCTTACCTGCAAACCCTGGTTTGATTAAGCACAAGGTTGCCAACATTGAACACTTCAGAAAGTCTTTAATCAAGAAGGCTGTTAAGAAGGCTGGCGTTAAGCCTACAGATGCTGACCTCGAATTCCTTGCAGTAGAAACAAAGACAGATGTAGACTTCGTAAAAGCTACTCTTGAAGCAGAAGGATTACTGTAGGATTCGTAAAGGTAGAACAATGTTTATCAATGCGAAGACTTGGGCAGGCGGATTTTGCGCCGCCCGCCCCGGGTTTTGCAATTAAATGAAAGGAATTATAAGGATGAAAAGAGAAGACGATTTCCAAGTAAGAAGACAGCATTTAGCAAATCTTACTGACGAAGAACTTTACAACAGATTCTGGGAATTAATCGCCAAGGTTGATGAACCGCTTCTGGAGTTAGGTTACAAGAACACTACACCATCGGTTGAACGTGCGGTATTACTCAGAATGGGTGTATCATCCCTTGATTGTATGCCTATCGTAAACCACTGCATGGACCACGGTCTCATGGGCAAAGGCGCAGGCCACTGCGTATATAAGTTATCAAAATTAGAAGACATCTCTATCCGTGATGCCTCCATCAAGCTCGCAAAGGGCGAAGGCTGGGATAAAGTAGTTGAAGCGTTCAAGGGAGGTAAGTAAGATGATTTTGAAACCAAATGAAAAACTCGATGTAGTTGAATTACTTAAAGACCTTGACAAATACGAACCGAGAAGACGTGAATGGGTTTGGAGAGAAAGAGCAGAAGATCAGCATTTAGGTCAGTTTGAATATCACGAAATTTCAAAGAGCCTGAAGAACTCTGTACCTCTTCCTCCGGCTAAATTCCTTGAAAACATCGACCCGCAGCCGATGCAGACAATCACAACTGAAATCGCTTCCGGAAGATTCGAAGACGATATCAGAAGAATGAGAATGGCAGCATGGCACGGTGCTGACCACTTAATGGTTATCAGACACATGGGTCAGTCCCACATCGACGGACTTATGGAAGGTACTCCGCAGGGTATCGGTGGTGTTCCGATTACTCGTAAGCAGGTTAGAGCACAGAGAAAGGCTATCGACCTCATCGAAGATGAAGTTGGCCGTCCAATCAACTACCATTCCTACATCTCCGGCGTTGCAGGTCCTGATATCGCAGTAATGTTCGCTGAAGAAGGCATTAACGGTGCTCACCAGGACCCTCAGTACAACGTACTTTACAGAGACGTTAACATGGTAAGATCTTTCGTAGACGCTTGCGAATCCAAGAAGGTTATGGCTTGGTCCGGCATGCTTCAGATTGACGGAGCTCACAATGCAAACGCAACAGCAAGAGACGCTTGGAAGGTAATGCCTGAACTTATCGTTCAGCACGCTATCAACTCCTACTTCTCAGAAAGAGTTGGCATCAAGCCTGAAAATATTTCATTATCAACAGTTCCTCCGACAGCTACACCTGCACCTTGCATGTATATGGACCTTCCGTATGCAGTAGCTCTCAGAGATTTCTGCGGCAGATATAAGATGAGAGCTCAGATGAACACGAAGTACATCCAGTCCTCCGCTCGTGAAGCTACAGTAACTCACGTAATGAACATGTTCATTTCCAAGCTGACAAGCGCAGATATCCAGTCCACAATCACACCGGACGAAGGAAGAAACGTTCCTTGGCATATCTACAACATCGAAGCAACTGACACTGCTAAGCAGACATTAATCGGCTTAGACGGTTTAATGGAAATGGTTGAACTCAAGAAGGACGGTCCTTTAAGAGAAAACGCAAGAGAACTCAAAGAAAGAGCTGTATTATATGTAGAAGAAATCCTCGAAGTTGGCGGATACTTCAACGCTGTTCAGGAAGGTTTCTTCGTAGACTCCGGAAAATATCCTGAAAGAAACGGAGATGGTATCGCTCGTAAGATCGACGGCGGATTCGGTGCAGGCTTCATTTTCGAAAGAGACGAAGACTACATGGCTCCTGTAACTGCTCACTACGGATACAATAACGTGCAGCAGTACGGCGGAAACCCTGAAGATCCGGCTGCTTTAATCGGCGGATGTACATTTGAAGACAGAAGCAAGATCGTTTACATCGACGAACTTGACGACGAAGATAATGTAAACAAGAGACTTGAAAAAGTTGCTAAGTACAGAACAGGCGAATGGCTCACTCCTGAAGTTGAATGGTGCGGCGACAGAGTTATCATGCTCACTATGATGCTCCCTGCAAACAAGAGGGTTGCAGAAGCAGCTGCTGTTGAACTTGGTAAGAAGTTAGGCCTTGTTGACCCGGAAGTTATTTCTGCAGAAATCATGCAGGAAGCTGAAGGTACAAGAATCGAGTTAAAGGGCAGAGTTGACTTCGACATCGACCTTAAGACTCTGGTAGTACCACCGGAACCATATGTAATGTCCGACAAAGAATTATATGAAGAATTCGAAGGACATGAACACATGAAGGTTGTTTGCGGTACAGTAGGAGATGACGAACACTCCGTAGGTATGAGAGAAATCATCAACATCAAGCACGGCGGAATCGAAAAATGGGGTATCGAATGCGTTTACCTTGGAACTTCCGTTCCGGTTGAAAAGATGGTTGACGCTTGCATCGAAGAAAATGCACAGGCTATCCTCGCATCCACAATCATCTCTCACGATAACGTTCACTACAAGAACATGAAGAGAATCCACGAGCTCTGCGTTGAAAAGGGTATCCGTGACAAGGTTATCATCTGCGCAGGCGGTACTCAGGTAATTCCTGAAGAAGCTGTTAAGACTGGTATCGACATGGGATTCGGCAGAAACTCCCACGGTATCGACGTTGCTACATTCCTTGCTCAGGAAAGACAGAGAAGAAGAGGCGAAGTTCCTCACGGTTTCAGACCTGAAGACCTCAAGCAGGATTAATTAGACGAACATTTTCGGCGCGGAGAGCCGCCGAAAATGGCCATTTCAAAACAATTTGAGGGGGCCGGCCGGAAGGCCCGGCCCCTGCTTTTGTAGGAATAGGCGAAACGGAGGGTTACGAAAATGTTGAGAGAGGCAGATGAGAAAGACAAGTTGGTGTGGGTCAGACTGAACAAAGAATTTATGAACTTTGAGATACAGGATGGAGACCTTTGGAATCATGTGGACGAAGCGAAGGATGGAGAACTTGCCGATGTGTTTGACGAGGCATTGAAGAAACCGAAACACATTAGGATTTTTATGATTGAATCGCCGGATGGCGATGTGATAGGTTTTGCAAACCTTATGACGATTTTCAGTGTTTGGGCCGGAGGTTTTGCACTGATTATTGACGATTTGTTTCTAGCACCGGAGCACCAAGGGCGGGGCTATGGAAGACAAGTCATGAAAGAAATTGAAGATTACGCACGAGAAAAGGGTTACAAACGACTGCAGTTCCAGTCGGAAGAAACAAATCCGGCAGCGAAGGCTTTTTATAGAAAGCTTGGATATCAGCCGGGAGATATGAGCTTTTATGTGCGATACTTATAAAAGAGGCTGCTCATCCCAAAACGGCAGGGGCGCATGCCCCCGCATCAATCAGGGCGGAGGACAGCACAAATTCAGACAGAAAGGAAGACAAAAATGAGAGTAGATGTTTTAGTTGCGGAAATCGGCTCGACAACGACGGTTGTAAATGCATTCAAGGATCTTGACAGCGATAATCCGGTGTTCTGGGCTCAGGGGCAGGCGCCGACATCCGTATTGGAGGGGGATGTTCGTATCGGGCTGCAGGGCGCGATTGATAACCTTTGCAGGAAGATGGGAATTGACAGTCTGGAGTATGACGAGATGCTTGCCACATCATCGGCCGCGGGCGGCCTTAAGATGACAGTGCATGGACTGGTATATGATATGACGGCTAAGGCTGCGCGAGAAGCGGCACTTGGCGCGGGAGGAATCATTCATAACATTACAGTCGGAAGACTGAGAAGAAGCGACCTCGCAAAGATTAAGGAAATTAACCCGAACCTCATCCTAATTGCGGGCGGTGTTGATTACGGCGAAAGAGATACTGCGATATACAACGCGGAAATGATAAGAAACATGGGTCTGCACACACCGGTAGTTTATGCCGGAAATATTGAGAATCAGGAAGAGATGAAACTGATTTTTGATGAGGAAAGCGGACAGAGACTCTATCTTGTTGATAATGTTTATCCGAAGATTGACACGCTGAATGTAGAGCCTTGCCGAAAGGTCATCCAGGACGCGTTTGAGGACAATATCACGAAGGCACCGGGCATGGAGCATGTGCGCGACATGGTAAATGGGCCGATTATCCCGACACCGGGCGCGGTTATGGAATGCACGAAACTGCTTTATGACTGCATCGGTGATGTTATGACCATCGACGTTGGCGGTGCGACGACAGATGTTCACGCAGTGACCGAAGACTCTGACGCGGTTGCGAGAATTTTGACGGCACCGGAACCGAAGGCAAAGAGAACCGTGGAAGGCGACCTTGGCGTTTATGTAAACCGCATGAAGGTAATTGAATCCATCGGCGAAGAAAAGCTCAGGAAAGAATGTGAAGAAAAACTCCACATCGACCTCGACAAAACGCTTGAAACTTACAAGGCGATTCCGAAGAATGAAGACGAATTCAAGCTGGTTGAAAGACTTACCGAGGAGGCTGTTTTGAGGGCAGTTGAACGCCATGCAGGCTCAATCCGGTATGTGTACGGTCCGACGGGAAGACAGACGCTGGCAGAGGGCAAGGACCTGACGCAGATCAAATACATTGTGGGCACGGGAGGCGCGCTCACGAGACTTCCGCACAGAGTGGAAATCATGGAAGAAATCGCAAAGGACAACGAAACGGGCATGAAACTTTATCCGCCTGAGTCCGTGAAGATCCTTGTGGACAATGACTATATCATGGCATCGCTGGGCGTTCTTTCCAAGACACACAGACAGGGTGCGATTAAACTCCTCGCAAAGAGCCTGCACATGGAGCTGAAAGAAAACGAGCATGTTGTAAACAAAGCGGCATTTATCGAAGAGCTTCAGAGACTTTCCGCAGCGCGCAAGGCGAAAGAAGAAGAAACGCAGAAGCACATTGAAGAGATGGAAGCGATGGGTTACGATTTGACGGATTACAAGGAAGCCCTTGCCGAAAAGATTGGAGGAGCTACGAAGGAAGAGGTCGAGGCTGCCAGGGCAGAAGCACTTGTCAGCGACCGATCCGTTAAAAAAGGTGCGGACCTGATCGTAAATGCAGAGGAGACTCAAAGCACAGCAGCTAAGGCGCAGGACGATGACTATGACCCGGCACAGCATGTGATGCGTGCGTGCGGAGAGGTTGACGGCAGACCGAACTGCAACCATGAATGCTGGGCGTGCATGAGAACACATTGCCCATACAGAGATAAAAATGCAAAAAGGCCGGAAGGCAGGTAAAGAAAGGAAAGAAAAATGTATCCAAGATTAGTAGTTGATTTAAAGAAGCTGAGAAGTAATTTGGACGCATGTGCCAAGATTGTAAAGGAAGACGCGGGCTGCTCCCTGATGATTGTAACGAAGGGACTTTGTGCGGATAAAGAAATGGCGCATATGGTTGCTGCCCATCCGGCGGTTGATTTTATGGCGGACTCTCGTGTCGCAAACATCAAAACATACGCAGACGAGGCAAGAGCAAACGGAAAGAAGACCGTTCTCCTGAGAATCCCGATGCACTGTGAAGTCGCAGATGTTGTAAAATACGTAGACCTCAGCTTTAACTCGGAGCTTTCCACAATCCGGCTTCTCAATGAAGAGGCTGCAAAAGCAGGACTCAAGCATAACATTTTGCTGATGATCGATATGGGCGACCTCAGAGAAGGCATTTTCTATCAGAAGGAAGACCTGATTTTCGAGGCGGTTTCCGAAATTATGACAATGGAAAACATCAATCTCTACGGCGTTGGCGTGAACCTGACCTGCTACGGTGCAATCATTCCGAAGCAGGATAACCTCGGCGGACTTGTTGCGATTGCGCGTAAGATTGAAGAAAAGTTTGGAATTAAACTGAATGTGATTTCCGGCGGAAACTCCAGCTCAATTTACCTGATTTGGAAAGAAGGACTTCCGGAAGGAATCAATAACCTCAGACTTGGAGAATCCTTCCTGCTCGGAAACGATACGGCTTATGGGGAAACCGTTCCGGGATGCGTTCACGATACCCTTACGCTCGAAGCACAGATTGTTGAACTGAAGGAAAAGCCGTCCCTTCCGATTGGTGAAGTAGGGGTTGACGCATTCGGCGAAAAACCGTACTACGAAGACAGAGGAATCATGAAGCGTGCGATTATCGCTGTCGGCAAACAGGATACGGACCTTGGAGGAATGATTCCGACAGATGCACAGATTGAAATCATGGGAGGGTCTTCCGACCACACGATTCTTGATGTGACACATACAGACAAAGAATACAAGGTCGGCGATGTTGTGGCATTTACGGTTGAATACGGCGCGATGCTGAAGCTTGCAACCAGCCCGTATGTTGAAAAAGTATACATCAAATAAAAATACAATTAACTTCGAAAACAGGGATGAGGAGCGTGCTCTTCATCCCTGTTTTCGTTAGGTATGCCTAAGCAGCGGTTAATCACCGCCGCCTATTCAATTGTCAGACATTTAAATCTTTTCAAAATCGTCAGCACCGTGTTTACAAAGCGGACAGATGAAATCTGGCGGAAGCGTATCGCCTTCATAGACATATCCGCAGATTTTGCAGACATAGCCGTGCTTTTCTTCCTCAATCTTTGGCTGCGGCTTCGGTTTAATATGCTCGAAGTAATAGCCGTAGGTCACGGACGGCATGTCGCGGAGAACTTGCGATTCGGTAACCTCTGCGATGAAGAGCGTATGCGTGCCGTAATCGTGTGCGTCAATAACCTTTGCGGAGATAAATGCATTCGTTCCGAGCGTGACATAGGTAAGCCCGTTTCCGCTGCGTGCAGTGTGTGCTTCAAAACCGGCAAACTTGTCCGTATCTTTACCGCTTGCAAAGCCAAACCGCTTGAAGGTATCAAACGAAGCGTCTTCTGCAAGAATAGACAGATTGAAGACTCCGCTTTTCAGAATCATATCATGCGTGTAGTTTGCTTTGTTGACAGCGATGTTGATTCTGCCCGGTGTGCTTGTGAGCTGTGCAGCCGTGTTGATAATGCAGCCATTATCTTTGCCGTCAGCCTGCGTGGTCAGCACGAAAAGTCCGTAGGAGAACTTGTGGAAGACCGCCGGGTCGATTTTTAAAATATCCTTATCTGTTTCGCCAATTACAGGCTTTTCAAAACGAGGAATGGTGTCAGAAATTGCCTTAACCAAAGCGTCGATTTCATCGGTCTGCTCCGGTTTCAGCGAAGATTTCAGAGTCAGCGTTTCGTCTAAAATACGCATATCCTTGCAGCCGGACATAATTTCTCTCATTAGCTTGCCGCTGGTCGGCGCCCACGAACCGTTTTCCACGAAGGCAACCGTTCTGTCCTGAATATTGTGAGCAGCAAGGTCGTGCAAAAGCTCTTCCATCGACACGAAGATTCCTGCGTTATAAGTCGTGGAAGCGAAGAGCAGGTGACTCCACTTGAAAGCTGCAGCAATAATTTCGGAAGCAGGGGTAACGGAGACATCAAACATCACGGTTTTGATGCCGAGGTCGCGGAGACGGGAGGAGATGATTTCCGCTGTATTTTCTGTATTTCCGTATACCGAAGCGTAGGCAATCATAACCCCGTTTTCTTCCGGCGTGTAAGTGCTCCATTTCACATACTTATCGAAAATATCTTCAAGATTGCGTCTCCACACAAAACCGTGAAGCGAACAAATCATCTTAATATCAAGGCTGTGTGTTTTTTTCAGCAGGGACTGCACTTGCGGCCCGTATTTTCCGACGATGTTGCAGTAATAACGGCGAGCCTCGTCCATATATTCATTTTCAAAATCCACTTCATCCGCGAAAATTGCTCCGTTCAGCGCTCCAAAAGTTCCGAAGGCATCTGCGGAGAAAAGCGTGCCTGTGGTTTCGTCGAAAGTAACCATAACCTCCGGCCAGTGTACCATCGGCGCAAAGATGAATTTCAGAACATGGTTTCCGGTGTTGAGTGTATCACCCTCTTTTACCACGAATGCGCGGTTTCTCAAATCCACATGGAAAAACTGCGTAATCATCGTGAGAATTTTTTCGTTCGCTACGATTTTCACATCCGGGTAACGGAGCAAAAGTTCCGACAGCGTTGCCGAATGATCCGGTTCCATGTGCTGAACAACTACAAAGTCAAGTTTTCTGCCACTAAGCTCATGCTCAACGTTTTCAAAAAAAGTCCGGCTGACGGCTTTATCCACGGTATCAAAAAGAACGGTCAGCTCATCTTTTAAAAGGTATGAATTGTAGGAAACACCGCGAGGCACTGAATAAACGCCTTCGAACATGGCAAGCCTGCGGTCGTTTGCACCTACCCATACTAAGTCATCTGTTATTTTTTTTGTACAATACATCTTCTAAAATCCTCCTTTACTTTCCGGGTGATAATATTTTGTATACCATTTACCATTTATTTGTTACTTTTTCCGCAAATCCCAGGAAATCTTTTACCTCTATAACAGTTCCGTCGTCGAGAATGACCTTTCCTGTAAATTTCCCGAAGACCTGATGCTGATCCGAGGAGACCAGTTTCGCATCCGTAAGAGCCGCACGGTCTATAATAGGGACAAAATCCATTTCAAAGCGGCCGTCATCGCTTGTAAAAGTCCAGGGACTCATGTAGTCTTCGATGAGATCCATGGTCTCAGCACATCTTCCGGAGGAAGAACCACAGCAGCCACCGTGTGTAACATATATTTTGTGCTTCATGGGAATGCCGAAGCTCACATGACTGAGTTTATGGGCCTTGCCATCATAGAAAATCATGTTTTCGCTGGCCGCTGAGGTATCGCCGAAGCCGTAACCGATGTTCCAACCGAGTCTTTTTCCGTCAGGGGCAAGGCCGGAGGCACTCCCCCAGTACCAGGTGTTTTTATAGGTCCAGACACCGCGGCCCCAGTCCAGGGTTCCAAAGGACTTTCCCTCCGGGAATTCATAGGTTTTGTCACCAAAGGAAACGGAGCCGGTCGCAGGCATGCAATTGATTTTTTGGTTGTAATAAAAGGCTGTTTTTTTCTCCGCAAACGGAGTTGCGATAACCATGCAGTCATCGGCAGGGCATTTGAGAGTGATTTTGCCGTCGATGGGTTTCTTATCACAGAAATTATCCATGTGAAATTCCAGGATACGCTCGCTTCCGTTGTTTATAAAGTTAATATAATAGCCCTTGCCTTTTGTTTTGACATCGCCGGACTCGCTGGTCGGCGGGAGATTTTTCTTTCCGAACGTAAAAGCGGTAATCGGGCTGTTTGTGTGCTCCCACGGAATCGTAAAGTCAAGGAGTGAAATGCTGTCAAGCCCCATATAGGAATTGTCGTCAATGGTAAGGGCAACAGCGAAGGTGTCACAGGCAATAAGGTAGTAGTCCCACTCTTTAATTTTAAATCCCGGTGCTTTGATTGCGGAACGGTTATAATTCAAAATCAGACTTTTTGCATAACCGGCCTCCGTGAGGTGACCGTATGAATCCAACAAATCATGTTGCGACGTTAGTTCGTGCTGTATTTTTTCGCTCATAATTGACCTCCGTATAGATATATTTCTTCGTTTAGAATATCAAAATATTCCGCGTTTGGCAAGCATTCGAATTGACAAAAGAAAGACACGGTGCTAAGATTGTGTTAGCGTAATGTTAAGATAATGCTAAGAAAGATATATACTAAAGTTGACATGCCATATACTTTAGTTGTCTTGCGTTCTCATATGCAAAAATGATAAAACTATCCTTGGAGGAAATCCTCATAGCGGGGACAACTCCGAATTCATTCTTTATTTTATACCAATATATTAATAGGAGGACTTATTATGGGTAAAAAGATCCCGGTATGGCAATGCTTACTCGTTATG
>ERZ780149.270-NODE-270-length-68376-cov-5.104887_pt1 | contig 68376 bp, 69 predicted proteins | sample MGYA00511367_ERZ780149 | MGnify/ENA primary metagenome ERZ780149 (study PRJEB29588, sample SAMEA2153852) | human gut metagenome | biome: human gut; feature: human-associated habitat; material: faeces | place: Denmark | collected 2008/2010 ... | reverse complement strand
GATTCGAACCGGCGACCTGCTGATTACGAATCAGCTGCTCTACCGACTGAGCCACGGTAGCACAAATCGACAACGGAATAATTATACTACATGTTAATAGAAAAATCCACCCTTTTTTTATATTTTTCTGCCAAACATTTCAACAAACCAATAGCGGAAATTATCAAATAAAATGTAGAAAATGAGAGATTTTTGTGATATAATATCTTAAATCGGAGAACGAGTACGTCTGACAGTCCGATAGAGGGAGGATTCAAAATGGACAAAGTTGTAATGGAAAGAATTGATGCGATAGTTAATAATTTAGACCCCGAAATCAGAGAACTTGCAAAAAATATCTTCAATCATCCGGAATTAGGGAAGCAGGAAGTAAAAGCCTGTGAATGGCAGTGCCGGCTCCTTTCAAAATACGGATTTGAAGTTGAAAAGGGATTCTGCGGAATTCCTACATCATATAAAGCTGTATATAAAGGCAAAAAGCCGGGTCCTAAGATCGCAATGCTTGCAGAATACGATGCATTGCCTGTTTTAGGTCATGCCTGCGGGCATAACCTGATTGCATCAATGTCGGTCGGAAGCGGAATTGCCATGCGTGAATTTGCCGATGAATACGGTGGAGAAATTTATGTTATCGGAACGCCTGCAGAAGAAACCGACGGTGCAAAAGTTGAAATGGCGGCAAAAGGTGCGTTTGACGAATTTGATGTTGCAATGATGGCACATCCTTCCTTTAAAGATGCGGAATCAATCAACACGGTTGCGATGAGATGCATGCAGATTGAATTCCACGGAAGAACCGCACATGCTGCAGCAGCACCGCATGAAGGAATCAACGCACTGGATGCTGTGATTAATTTCTTTAATCTGATGAATGCGTTCAGACAGCAGACAAAACCGGATGCAAGATTGCATGGTGTCATTCTCGACGGAGGTGTTGCACCGAATATCATTCCGGATTATACAAGAGCACTGGTATATGTAAGAGCAGCAAAGATGGCATATGTAAACGAACTTTACGCGAAACTTACCGACTGTGTGAAAGGTGCGGCACTCGCAACCGGATGCACATACGAACTTTCGGAACCGGAAGCTGCGTTTAAGGATACATGCAGCAACAGATACCTGTCCCGTATGGTTGCGACCAATCTTGAAACGCTGGAACATGATGTTATGCATATTGATGCCAAAACCGTTATTCCGGGATCTTCGGATCTTGGAGATGTAAGCTATCATTGTCCGGCTGTGCAGCTCACCTGCGGAATGAGTCCGAAGGGAGACAAAACATATTATGCACCGCATACGAAAGAATTTGCAGAACATGCTTGCAGCGATACCGCAATCGACAATGCACTTGATTTTGTCAGAGCATTTACAATGACTGCATTTGAACTTATGACAAATCCGGAACATTTAGAGGCTATAAAAGAGGAATTTAAGACGGTAGGACAGGAAGCATCCGCTGATGAAAGACTGCCGCTTTAATGATAAAGGAGAACATGGAGGTGTAGAATGGACAAGTATTTGGAGTTAAAAGAAAAGATTTTTGAAAGAATCGATGCGAACTGGGCAGAGCTGATTGCCCTCAACGATGACCTCGCAGATCATCCTGAAATTTCCGGACAGGAATTCGAAACATCGCGCAAAATCGTTGAACTTTTAAAGAAAAAAGGATTTGCAACGGAGTATCCGTTTGCGGGAATCGAAACAGCTTTCAAAGCGGTATACGGACCGAACAATCATAAATATAAAGTTGCGATACTTACGGAATATGATGCACTGCCTGATATCGGACACGCATGCGGCCACTGTGTCAGCGGCTCCATCAGTGTACTCGCCGGCATCGCTATGGCAGAACTTCAGGACGAACTCAACGCGGACATCCATGTCATCGGAACGCCGATTGAAGAAGCCGACGGGGCGAAAGTCCAAATGACGGATGACGGTGTGTTCAATGATTATGATATGGCAATCATGATTCACCTTTACGATCAGAACCTCTTATATTGCATACTGAACGGACTGATGTCCTATCAGTATAATTTCCACGGAAAGGCAGCACACGCTTCTGCAGCTCCATGGGAGGGAAAGAATGCACTTAACGCAGCGCAGCTCATGTTCCACGGTATCGATATGCTGCGCCAGCATGTAACTCCGGATGTAAGAATGCACGGAATTTACAAAGAAGCCGGTGTCGCTCCGAACATCGTTCCGGAAGAAGCAAGCGTACACTTCTACATGAGAGCTGTGGATAAGGCATACCTGCAGGAAGTCCACAGAATGGTAGATGACTGTGCTCGCGGAGCAGCAATCATGACGCAGACAACATGGGATACCTTTAAGGTTGACGCTACATACGACTGCATGAAGAACAATCCTGCCGGAATAAGCGTAATGAAGGAAGTATATGAGGAACTCGGCATTGACATAAACGGCGATCATGACAAGCTTTTCGGATCTTCCGATATCGGAAATGTAAGTTTTGCCTGCCCTGCGTTCCATCCGACACTTCAGATTGTTGACAGAGGCGTGGCAATACATACAAGAGAGTTTGCCGATGCAGTAAAAACGCAGAGGGCACACGATGCAATCAAGCTCGGTGCGGAAGTAATTTCGCTCCACATTACCAAAACATTTATGGACGAAGATAAAATCAAGGCAATGAAGGAAGACTTCAACAAATAATTTTAAAATGGGAAACGATACAAAGAGGCTTATTAAAGAATCGCTTATCGGCTTGCTCAACGACAAACCTTTCGATGGGATTTATATCAAGGAACTGACAGATACTTGTGGGATAAGCAGAAACACATTTTATTATCACTATCATGATATCTACGAAGTTTTGGAAGAAATCTTCGATGAACACACGAAACAGCATATCGGAGAGGCCGACACATGGGAACTTTGGGAAGATGGCATACTTGCCTCACTTGAGTTCGTCCTCCAAAACCGAAAAGCAGTATACCATGTATACAATTCGCTTAATCGTGAGAATCTGGAACGATATATCAACCGTGTTATGAGTCCGATCACATTAAGATTTGTCAAGCAGCAGGCGCAGGGACTTAATGTATCCGAAGAGGATATAGACATCCTGGTGACATTTTATAAGCACGGAGTAATAGGGGTTTTCTTTGAGTGGCTTGACAGCAACATGAAGGATGATCCCGAACAGAGAATTAAGCGCATGGGCTTCATGATGAGAGGCACCATACGAAAATGTCTTGAAAAGACAGCAAAATAAAATAGGAGGGTGACCGCAAGGAATCAGCGGCACGGACAATAAATGAAACATGCAGTAACTTATGATCTGTTAAAGACAGATTCAAGAACGCGCGCCAGACGGGGTGTTGTTCATACTCCGCACGGAGATGTCCAGACACCGGTATTCATGGCGGTCGGAACGCAGGCAACCGTAAAAGCGATGCGTCCGGAGCAAGTGAAGGAGATGGGTGCTGAAATCATTCTTTCAAACACCTACCACCTTTACCTCAGACCCGGACATGAAATTGTCAAAGAGGCGGGCGGCTTGCACAAATTTATGAATTGGGACAGAGCAATTCTTACGGACAGCGGTGGATTTCAGGTTTTTTCCCTTGGAAAGCTCCGCAAAATCACGGAAGAAGGCGTAAAGTTCCGTTCTCATATCGACGGATCGGCACATATGATTTCACCCGAAAAATCAATTGAAATTCAAAACGCTCTCGGTTCGGACATTATGATGGCATTTGACGAATGTGCACCGTATCCGGCCGACAGAAGATATGTAAAGAATTCGCTTGAACGCACAACAAGATGGCTGAAGCGCTGTAAGGATTATCACACGGATTGGGAAAGGCAGTCGCTTTTCGGAATCATGCAAGGCGGTATGTACAAAGACCTCAGAAAGCAGAGTGCGGAAGAAATCGTCGATCTTGACCTCCCCGGATATGCAATCGGAGGACTTTCGGTAGGAGAACCGAAGGAACTTATGTTGGATATTTTGGATGACTGTGTGGAATATCTCCCGAAGGAAAAAGCCAGATATCTTATGGGGGTCGGAACCCCGGACTACCTATTTGAGGGCGTGGAGCGCGGCGTGGATATGTTTGACTGCGTGCTTCCGACCCGAATTGCAAGGCATGGTCTTGCAATGACCTCTCACGGAAGGGTAAACATCAAGAATGCCAAATATGAGAAGGACTGGGAACCGCTAGATGCAGAGTGTGACTGCTACACATGCAGAAACTATTCAAGAGCATATCTGCGTCATTTATATAAAGCTGACGAAATGCTTTCGGCGATGCTTTTGTCAAATCATAATCTGCATTTCCTGATTAATATGATGGGAAACATTAGGAAAGCAATTGAAGAAGACCGTTTTCCGGAATACAAAAAGGAGTTTTATGACAAGTATGGCAGATTTTAATACACATGAGCAGGAAGCGCGGCCGATTTGCCCGCACAGTGAGTTTTGCGGCGGATGTATTTATCAGGGCGTCGCATATGAAGATCAGCTTGCCGATAAAGAGAAGCAGGTTTACGGTTTTCTGGAAGCGAAGAGTGTTGTACCGGCAAAGGTGGATGCAATTGAAGGATGTACGGTTCGATACGGATACAGAAACAAGATGGAGTATACATTCGGTGACTTTGTTAAAGATGGGGAAACAACCCTCGGCATGCACCGAAAGAAGAATTTCATGTCCATCATAACGGTTGATGAGTGTCAGCTTGTGGATGAAGATTTTAATGTGATTTTGGATGCGGTGCTGAATTTTGTGAAAACAAACGAATATCCGTTTTATCACAAGAGAACGCACAAAGGACTCATGCGGAATCTGATTATAAGAAAGGGCATGAGAACAGAAGAACTCCTTATTAACATTGTCACGACATCGGAAGAAGGGTTTGATGAAGAGGCATTTACAGAAATGCTTCTTGCACTCAATCCCCGAAATAAAATTGTCGGAATCCTTCGCACGTTTAACGACAATATCGCCGACGCGGTAAACTGCGAAAGGCTCAAAACGCTTTGGGGCAGAGATTACTACATGGAGAAAATCCTGAATCTTGATTTCAAAGTCAGTGCGTTTTCTTTCTTTCAGACCAATGTGGAAGCAGCAGAGAGGCTCTATTCGGAGGCACTTGCCATGGTTGATTCCTTTGAGGGAAAGTCCGTGTTCGACTTATATTGCGGAACGGGCACCATTTCGCAGATCTTGGCGCTGAAAGCAAAGAATGTAATCGGAATCGAACTTGTTTCAGAAGCAGTTGATGCAGCAAGAGAAAACGCAGCATTGAATGGACTGACGAATTGCAGCTTCATCGCCGGGGATGTTTTCGAGGTGCTGAAAGGTGTCAGCGAAAAACCGGACGTGATAGTTGTCGATCCGCCAAGGGTGGGTATACAGCCCAAATCTTTAGACAAAATCATCGAATACGGTGTTTCCGAAATTATCTATATTTCCTGCAACCCGAAGACGATGGCGGATAATTTGAAATATATGAAGTATTACGGATATGAATGCGTTTACTTAAAACCCTTTGATAATTTTCCGCTTACCAAGCACATTGAGAGCATTGCGCTGCTAAGAAAGAAATAGAGAATGTGAAGAAACTGTGAAGAATTTGCTAAAAAAATCTTTACTGTAAAGCGAAAAAGTATTATTATTTTATATAAAGGAGAATATAAATGGAAGCAAAGAAAATTTTAAAAGATTTAGTTGCAATTAATACAATCGCAGACAAAGATAACAATCGGATCATGGATTATATCGATAGTTTTCTTTCCAATCTGGGATTTGAAATTGAAAGAAAGAAGAATGCGGAAACCGGAAAAGAGGTTTTAATCGGCAAATACGGCGAGAATCCGGCAATCGGATTCTTGGGACATACGGATACCGTTGATATTACGGACGGCTGGACAACCGATCCGCACGAACTGACCGAAAAAGACGGAGTTCTCTACGGACTGGGTGCATGTGACATGAAGGGCGGCATTGCAGCTTTTCTTTCGGCAATTTCCGAAACCGATTTGAGCAAACTTCAGAAGGGACTTGCTGTATACTGCACATATGACGAAGAGATTATGTTCGGCGGTGTAAAAGATTTGGTTGATGCCGGAACGAAGTTCCCTCCGCATGTTATCGTCGCAGAACCTACAGACCTTATTCCGATGATCGGTTCCAAAGGTCTCATTGAATACATCTTTACTTTCAAGGGAGTTACAACCCATTCCAGCACACCGATTGACGGAAAGAGCTCAAACAAGAATGCGGTGAAGTTTCTCAATCGCATGATGGATTTCGAACAGGAACTCAGAAAGACCCCGAGTCCTTTCTTCAGGGTTCCGTACCCTACGATGAACATCGGAATCATCGAAGGCGGCACATCCATTAATAAAGTGCCGGATAAAACAACCGTATATCTTGATTTTCGTATTTGTGACTCAGAGAGGGAATACCCGCTCATCCGCAAAGCGGTCGATGATGCCATTGAGGGTCTCGACGGCACATACGAAATCATTAATGATATAGCCTCATTCCGGAACAACAGCGAACTTGTTCACGTTTATGAGGAAAAGACGGGCAAGAAAGGGCAGCCTTTCTTTGGAATTACAGAGGCATCTTTCTTCGAAGGTGACCGCGTCATTCTTGGCCCGGGACCAATGACAGCACATGAAGCAAATGAACACATTACGGTGGAATCCTTGGATAAGACAGCGGAGATCTATTCGGACATGATTCAGATGCTATGTGATAAATAAATTCAGTTTATGATTCGTTATAACTAATAAAATAGGAAAAGGAGGACACAACTTATGAGTAATGGTCCAAAACTCGGCGAGAAGAAAAAATTTAATCTTCCGCATACATTTGTCATTTTATTCGCTATTATTGTAGTCTGCGCTATTCTTACATGGATTATCCCTGCAGGTTCCTTCGACTATATGGAAAATGCAGACGGCAGACAGGTTGCAATCGCAGGTACATGGCATGAAACTGCTGAAGTATCACCGGTAGGTCCTTTCAGAGTATTCGAACTCGTTTATGAAGGTATGGTTGACGCAGCAGACATTTCATTCCTCGTATTCATTACATATGCATCCGTTGTATTTGTAATCAAATCAGGTGCTTTCGACGGTGCGGTTGCTGCTCTTCTTAAGGTTTTCAAAGGTAAGAGCTCCCTCATCACTATTCCGATTTTCATGCTGTTAATCGGTCTTGGTTCATCCACAATCGGCATGTTCGAAGAATGGCTTCCGTTCATACCGGTATTCGCAGCAATTTATGTCGGCATGGGATATGACGCACTCGTAGGTCTTGCAGTTATCGCATTCGGTGCCGGCGTCGGTTACTCCGGAGCTATGATGAACCCGTTCACCGTAGGTGTTGCACAGGGTATCGCAGAAGTAACTTACATGTCCGGTGTTGGCTATCGTCTTGCCTGCCACCTGGTAATGTGGGCAGTTGCTTCCGCATTCACAGTTCGTTACGCTTCCAAGGTTAAGGATGATCCGAAGAACTCATACTTATACGGAACAAAGATGGAAGAACTCATGCATAATGAAAGCGGCGTCGATGTAAGCAAGCTCGAATTCGGCCTTAAACAGAAACTCGTTCTGTTAGACCTTCTTGCTGCTATCATTATCGTAGTAATCGGCGTTGTAAAAGCCGGCTGGTATTTCTCACAGATTTGTGCAGTATTCCTTATCATGGGTATCGTTTGCGCAATCATCATGAGATGGGACCTCAACACAATCGGAGCAACTTTCGCAACAGGTTTCCAGGATGCTACTACAGCAGCAATCATGGTTGGTATTGCCCGTGGCGTTAAACTCGTACTGGTTGAAGGTGGAATCATCGATACAGTTGTATACGGATTTACGCTTCCACTTTCACACCTTCCGATTTGGCTGTCCGCAATCGCAATGCTCGTTATGCAGACAATCCTCAACTTCTTCATCCCATCAGGTTCCGGCCAGGCAGCAGTATCCATGCCGATCATGGCACCTATGGCAGACCTTCTTGGCATGACAAGAGACACAGCTGTTCTTGCATTCCAGTTCGGTGATGGTTTATCCAACATCATCTGGCCTACAGCATTCGCAGCAGTAGTATCCGGTCTTGCAGGAATGCCTCTTGAAAAATGGTGGAAGTTCGCATTCAAACTCTTCGGAATCTTACTTTGCGTACAGGCTGTATTGATGGTAATTGCAGTAGCAATTAACTTCGGCGGCTAAAGCAGAGCATAATTCCGACTCTCGAATCATAAAACTGTAGAGAATATAATTCTCATAAAAAACGCCTCATTTGAGGCGTTTTTTTATTGGAGCAATTTGCCTATACAGAAATCGTAACAATTCTTACATTTCAGATACGAAAATCGCTGTCCTTCTTGTAAAATAATGTAAATGTAATATAATGTAAAACAAGGAGGGCTATTATATGGAAAAGAAAAAATTAACCTATGATCAATTTAAAGAGAAAGTCAAAACGGAGATAAAGTCTTATCTGCCGGAGAAATTTGAAGAGTATACCGTGAGCGAGAAGCTTGTAAATAAGGTGAATGTGGAACTTGAGACCCTTATGCTGGTTCCGAATCGTGAAAACAATGGGGACACAGATGAGCCTTGCTGCATGGCGAATACCTATTTTAAAACGTATTATGAGAAATATGCTTTGGGTGCAAGTTTTGAAATGTTGATCAAAGAAATCGCGGCAATTATAAAAGCGACCGATGTAATATCAGAAAAAATGAAGAAAAGTACAGAGGAAGAGCAGATCATTTTTGGTGAGTGCATCGTCTTCCAGCTTATCAACAAGGAGCGAAACAAAAGGCTGATTGAGAATGTGCCGCACTATGATGTTCTCGATCTTACATTGATATGCCGTGAGGTTGTAATAAACGGAAACGACCTCTACAGCACGATCATCGACTATGAGATACTCAGGAAAATCAATATGACGGAAGAAGAACTGTATAAATTTGCGCTGGAAATGACGAAGAAAACCTTAAAACCCGAGCTTGTCGCTGTGGCACCGCCGATGTATGCCTTATCAAACAAAAGACTTACCTGGGGCGCAGCTTCCATCGTCTATGAGAAGCTGCTGGAAGACCTTGCAAACAAGCTGGACTGCGATTTGTATCTGCTGCCGTCGTCTCTTGATGAGATAATTGTTTTACCGACGAACCTGCCGGAGACGAAGATCAATGATGAAACGGTAAAAGAATTACTGAAAGCCGGAAATAAAGAAAGCATTACCGAAGAAGAATGGCTGTCCGATAATGTATACATTTATCGAAAGGACGAGCATCTGATTGATATTCTTCAGTAATGCTGCAGTATTAAAAGTTGTCAAAAGGTATTACACATTATTTGTGTTATCCAAGAAAGTGATCAGGGAGCCGGCAAACTTTTCTTTGGTTTTGTCGGTTATTCCGCAGTAAAGCATGGCCATGCCCGAATCTCTGTCGCAGAATACGCTGCAAGGGGTGGTTTCCACTGCATCTTCCACGATCATTTCCGAGTCACCGGTGAAAGTCAAAAAGCTGCTTTCAAACTGATCAAGAAGAGCCGAGGTTTTCCCGCCGCCGCTGTAAACACTGTAACTGTTCACGGTGCAGCTCTTTACATCGCAGAGCCCTGCGATCGTCTTGTATGCATCGCAAATCTCAATAAGAAGATCAGCGGAAGAACTCATGGCACTTACCAAAATCGACAGGGAAGAACCTTTTGCGCGGATTTTTCCGATATTTGTGACGGCGGTTACATTGCCGTCGTCATCTTTGTAATATACACCGTTAAGTGCCGTGTACATAAGGCTGACAATGTTTTCGGTTTCTTTCTTTGTGAATACCTTGTTAGGAAGTTCTGTTTCTTTATACGTATAGGAGATTTCGGGATAATCCCCCGCATATTTGTCGTCAAATTTTTCGATCGCCTTATCCATTCTCGTGCAGAACTTTTCCTCGTCAGAAGAACTGATGACAACCGTTACCGATGCACGTGAAGGCATTGTGTCGGCATTTTTTCCGCCTGTAAAGGATGAAAGTTCAAACAAAAGCGAAGTCGATTTGAAGTTCGCCAGCAGATTTCCGAGCGTTTTGATAGGGTTAATCGCGTAACCTGCATCTTGAGAAGGAACATGTTTGATTGTAATCTTGTATGCCTTGTCATGCGTCGGAGCACATGTTTTCAGCGAATCCGTAATCGCAAACTGTTTATATCCGCCGGTTGTGATTGATACTTTAGAAGAGGACGAAGCTCCCAGGAAGAACAACTGCGTGTCCTTTGTCATGTATTCTTCCGACAGTGATTCCGCACCCTTCATCTCGCCGTTTTCACGCGGCATGAACACGACTTTGAAAGCTCCGTGATATTTGGCATTCTTGGCAACGGTCAGAGCTGTCGCCATAGGTTCCAGATAGTTTTCCATATCTGCAGCGTCGTATTCGCATGCGATAATTACCGGTTTGTTTTCTTTGTAGTCCTTGGACGATGCCTTAATCGAGTAGATAACGTTGTTATTCCAATCTCTTTCAGACTTTATATCTTTGTTGGCCGCCCATGAGACGAGGTAATCGGCCACCTTATCATTTGAATTCAACGTGCTGAGCGAGTCGGCAATATCCGTTTTGTATGCACTGAGTTTTTCGCTTACGATTTCTTCCAAAGTAGGTTCATCATTTTGATTCGAGCGAACCAGATAGATTCCGCCCGCAGCGAGCGCAATCACCAATATGACTCCAATAGCCAAAAAGACTGTTTTTTTTCTGCCTAAATTTTTAATTTTACTCGATATATCCAATTTCCCCATAATTATCCACCTTTTTAAATTTCATGCTTTGAATTACAGTGTCACAATGCTATAATGTAGTTGTAAACTTACAAGTTACAATTATATCATAAAAAATATGAAAAGGAAAGTGATTATAAGATGAAGAATATTGAAGGCGAAAGAATTGTATTGCGCGAAAGTACATTTGATGATTGCAGATTCTTTGCGGAATGGGAGCAGATGGATTCGGTTACGGAGTTCTTCACGATAAGCAAGGGCAGAGACTACGAAGAAGTTGTTACGGAATTCATCCACCGATGTGAGGACGATGACAAGATGCAGCTGACAATCTGTCTCAAAAAGGACGAAAAACCGATTGGGCGAATTTATGTAAGCAATATTGACGATCACTATGATTCTCTTGATATAACGAGAATCTACATAGCTGACAAGAACATACGCGGCAGGGGGCTCGGAGAAGAAGCCCTGGAAACGATGCTTCGGCTTGCATTTGAGGAAATGAATATGGAGAGAGTTACCTTGGATCATTTCACCGACAACAAAATCGCCTCGAAACTCTATCTCAAGGTTGGATTCTCATACGAAGGCGTGATGAGAAACGGCGGCAAGAAAGACGGAAAATATGTAGACCTTCATTTGATGTCCATGCTTCGGGAAGAATATTTTTCGAGAAAAAACAAGTAAACCTCTTGACATATCGGACATTTAGTAGTAAATTTTAATATACATACTACATATTGTGGTTTATTGACATGTAATAATGGGAGAAAAGAAAAAGGAAAAGGACGGTTTTACGCATGGACAGCATCAAAAAGATCATTAAACGAGACGGAAGAATGGTTGACTTTAATGTCGACAAAATTGCCGATGCCATTTTTAAGGCTGCGCAGGTTCTCGGCGGACGTGACAGAGAAATGTCGCTTTATCTGGCAAAACAAGTGGAACTTTATTTATTGGAAATCTGCCATAATCAGATACCTACGGTAGAACAGATTCAGGATGCTGTTGAGAAAATTCTGATTGAAAACGGACATGCCCGCACAGCGAAAGAATACATACTTTACCGTGCGGAACGTACCAGAGTCAGAAACATGAACACCAAACTCATGAAGATTTATGAGGATCTGACTTTTAAAGAAGCAAAAGAAAACGAAATCAAGCGTGAAAACGCAAACATAGACGGAAATACAGCAATGGGAACAATGCTGAAGTACGGTTCCGAGGGTGCCAAGGAATTCTACAAGATGTATGTTATCGACCCGAAGCATACCAAAGCCCACGAAGAAGGCGACATCCATATTCACGATATGGACTTCTATACGCTGACGATGACCTGCTGCCAGATTGACCTGGTAAAACTGCTCAAAGACGGATTTTCGACCGGACACGGGCATTTGAGAGAGCCAAACGACATCGAAAGCTACGCAGCACTTGCATGCATTGCGATTCAGTCGAATCAGAATGACCAGCACGGTGGACAGTCCGTACCGAATTTTGACTACGGAATGGCTCCCGGCGTTAAGAAAGCATATAAGAGACTTTATGTGACGAACCTCGGCAAGATGCTCGACTTCCTCGAAGATATAGAAGACGGGGTTGAGAGAATGAAGGCTCTCGAAGGAAAGATTGAGCACGAACACGGCGTTTATCCTTGCATGGCATGGGACAACAACTACATGGAGCTTGAACTGGAAGAACTTAAGAAAATCGTTCCGGAAGAGGAAGCACACAAAATGCAGGCTCGCTCCAAGAAGTTCGCCGATAAAGAAATCAGAAGGAAGACTTATCAGGCAATGGAAGCCTTCATCCATAACCTGAATACCATGCACTCCAGAGCGGGCGCGCAGGTTCCGTTCAGTTCCATCAACTACGGCACAGACACCTCTCCGGAAGGCAGGCTCGTCATGGAAAGTATTATGATGGCGACAGAAGCGGGACTGGGAAACGGCGAAACACCGATTTTCCCGATTCAGATATTTAAAGTAAAAGAAGGCGTAAGCTACAATCCGGGAGATCCGAACTACGACTTGTTCAAGCTCGCATGCAAGGTTTCGGCGAAGAGACTTTTCCCGAATTTCTCGTTCCTTGATGCACCGTTCAATAAGCAGTACTATAAAGAGGGCGATCCAAGCACGGAATGTGCTTACATGGGATGCCGTACGCGTGTTATCGCCAATGTCTATGACCCGACCAGAGAAATCGTAAACGGCAGAGGCAACCTCAGCTTTACTTCGCTGAATCTGCCGAGACTGGCGATCAAGGCGAAAGGCGACATCGATTTGTTCTTCGAATTGCTCGACAATACGATTGACATTTGTATCGCACAGCTTTACGACCGATTCAAAATTCAGTCGCAGAAAAAAGTCAAGAACTTCCCGTTCCTCATGGGACAGGGCATTTGGCTTGACTCGGACAAGCTGGGTCCTGACGATACCATTGAAGAAGTAATCAAACACGGAACGCTTACCGTCGGATTTATCGGGCTTGCGGAATGCCTGAAGGCTCTTGTGGGCGCACATCACGGAGAGTCAAAGGAAGCACAGAGCCTCGGACTTGAAATCGTCGGCTACATGAGAAAGAGAATGGATGAGCAGGCAAGAAAGACCGGCCTCAACTGGTCACTCATCGCAACGCCGGCGGAAGGACTTTCGGGACGTTTTGTTAGAATCGACAAAGAAAGATACGGAATCATCCCGGGCGTTACGGACAGAGACTATTACACAAACAGTTTCCATGTTCCGGTATACTACCCGATAAATGCTTTCGAAAAGATCAGACTGGAAGCTCCTTATCACGAACTTACCAACGGCGGACATATTTCCTACATTGAACTTGACGGAGACCCACTTAAGAACCTTGATGCGTTCGAAAAGGTAGTAAGATGCATGAAGGAATCCGGAATCGGATACGGCTCCATCAACCATCCGGTTGACAGAGACCCTTGCTGCGGATACACGGGAATCATTGATAATGAGTGCCCGCAATGCCACCGCAAAGAGGAAGAAGGCGATGTCGGATTCGAGAGAATCCGCAGAATAACCGGATATTTGGTAGGAACCATGGATCATTGGAACAATGCCAAAGCGGCAGAGGAAAAGGACAGAGTAAAACATGACCTCAACACAGGATTCGAAAAACTTTAATTTCATACGGCTTGCAGGGGTCATAAGGGAATCCATCGTGGACGGACCGGGACTGCGGTTTACCGTATTCTGTCAGGGCTGTCCCCACGGATGCGAAGGATGCCACAATCCGGATACGCATGATTTTAACGGTGGATACGACTGCGAGATATCGAAGATTACAGCGGCAATCGATGAGAACCCGCTGCTGGACGGAGTAACCTTTAGCGGAGGGGAACCGATGTGCCAGCCGGAGGCCTTCCTGAATCTTGCCCGCGAAATCAAAAAAAGAAATCTGAACATCGTAATCTATACCGGCTTCACATTTGAGGAACTTCAGGAAAAGGCAAAAACAAACGATGCAGTGCGGCAGCTTCTCCAATTGACGGATTTGCTCATTGACGGACCTTTTGTGCAGAAACAGCGCGATTTGACCCTGCTCTTCCGGGGAAGCAGCAACCAGCGGGTGATCGATATGAAGCAGACCTTAGAAGAGGGAAAGATCTGCCTTGCCGAAAAATATTTATAAGAATCATAAAAAATCGCTTGAAACAAGCCTCTCCATGTGGTATAATGGCTTGTGTTCGAGTGTGAACCCAATTTAAAACGAAATGCGTCAAGCTTAATATACTAAAGGAGGTGCGGTAAATGTCAAGAAAATGCGAAATTTGCGGAAAAGGTCAAGTATCTGGAAACAGCATATCCCATTCCGTAAGACATACAAGAAGAAAATGGAACGCTAACATTCAGACTGTAAGAGTTGCTGATGAAAACGGAACAGTTAGAAGAGCAAACGTATGCACAAGATGCATCAGATCGAATAAAGTAAACCGTGCCATTTAATTTATGAGTGAAAATCCGCAGAGTGATTCTTTGCGGATTTTTTAGTTAAATTTTCCACAGAAGCATACAGAAAGAGGGTGACAATATGTTGGATAAAATTATAGTAAACGGATTATATCCTGATTTTAATGAGAAGAAGATGAAAAATGCCAATATCGGCATCAAAGACGGGAAAATCGCTTTTATCGGAAGCGAACAGCCGGAAGCTGCGGAAATCATCGACGCAGAAGGCAAGGTGGTCTCTCCGGGCTTTATCGACATCCATATGCATGAAGAGAACTTCCGCAAGGAAGGCAAGAAATTCGTAATCGCGAGAATGATGATGGAAATGGGCGTTACGACAGCCGTGGGCGGAAACTGCGGCGTTATGTATCAGCCACTGTCGGAATTTAAACAGACCATTGAAGAACTGGGAGGAAGCCCGGTAAACTATGTTATGCTTGCGGGCTATAACCAGTACCGCACCGCTATGGGAATCGGAAGATACGCACACCCTTCGCAGAAGCAGATGGACGAGCTTGCGGAAATTATGAAGCGCGAACTCGCAGAAGGTGCTTATGGTATTTCCTTCGGAATTGAGTACGATCCGGGAATCACATTCGATGAAATGCTGAATGCGGTAAGAGTTTCGGACAATCCACATCTTTTAGTGTCTGCACATTATCGTGACGAAACCAAGAAGGACGATCTTTTCCCGGTGGAAGAAATGATTCGTTTTGCTCTTGAAATCCCACAGAAATTTCAGATTTCCCACCTTTCCAGCTGCTCGGCGACCGGAAGCATGAAAGAGGCTTTGGAATGCATCAACGCGGCAATGGAAAAGAACCCGAGACTCAACTACGATACCTATCCGTATAACGCATTTTCAACGGAAATCGGCTCTGCCGTATTCGAGGACGGATGCCTGGAGCAGTGGGGCAAGGACTACAGTGACATTCTCCTCACGGACGAACCGTTTAAGAATGTTTACTGCACGGAAGAGATTTTCAGAGAAGCAAGAGAAAAGTATCCGAATATGCTTGCAGTGGCTGCAGTCATGAATGAGGATGAAATCACAGCGGCAATCGTGAACAAAAACGGCATGGTCGCAAGTGATGCAATCATCAACAACGGAGGCGGACATCCGAGAGCAGCCGGCACATTCCCAAGAGTGCTCGGTAAATATGTAAGAGAAGAGAAGGCACTCCCGCTTATCGATGCTCTTCGCAAAATCACGCTTGAGCCGGCAAAGAGACTTGAACTTGACAATAAGGGCAGAATTGAAGCCGGCTGCGATGCGGACATCACAATCTTTGATCCCGAAACAATCATCGACAAGGCAGACTTCACGCAGCTTTCCCGTCCGGAAGGAATCGATTATGTTATCATAAACGGTAACACGGCGATTGCACACGGTGAGAATGTAAGCGAACGCGAAGGAAGATTTATTTCATTCTGCAAATAAAAATTTGAACCATGAGCAAGTGAAAAAAATAACTATATTTTTAGGCTTGAAATCTTTTGAGTGATTTGATACAATACAAGCAGATAAGTTATTGAAAATGAAAGAGAACAGCTTTTTGTGACTGACGGAAATGCGGATAACCGCAAGGGAGCAAGAAGTTTAAATGTCGACCGTCTGGGCGTATTTGTTCCCTTATTTGGGGGATGAATATGCCCTTTTTTAGTTAAAAAAACGGAGGAAATGTATGAACAAAATTGGAATTATCATGGGTTCGGACAGCGACCTTCCAATTGCCGAAAAAGCAATCGAAAAACTTGCGGAGTATGGGATTAATTACGAGGTGCATGTCTATTCAGCACATCGCACACCGGAAGAAACAATTCGATTCGCAAAAGAAGCCCGCCAAAACGGATTTGACGCATTAATCGGAATTGCCGGTAAGGCGGCACACTTGGCAGGTGTGATTGCGGCGAACACGACACTGCCGGTTATCGGCGTGCCGGTAAACTCTTCGCTGGAGGGAATGGATGCACTTCTGTCGACCGTTCAGATGCCGCCGGGAATTCCGGTGGCAACCGTAGGAATCGACGGTGCTGCCAATGCAGCAATCCTTGCCGCGGAAATTTTAGCGGTATCTGATGAAAAGCTTGCACAGCTGCTTTTAAAAAAGCGCATAGAGGCCAAAGAAGCAGTTTTAGAAAAAAACCACAGAATTGAAGAAAAATGGAACGGAGGAACAAAATGAGCAAGAAATTAGTGTACACAGGAAAGACCAAAAATGTATTTGAGATGGAAAACGGGAACTTTCTTTTAAAGTTTAAGGATGATTGTACAGGTAGAGATGGGGTGTTTGACCCGGGCGAAAATTCGGTAGGGCTTACGATTGAAGGTGTAGGAGATGTAAATCTCAGAATGTCAACCTATTTCTTCGAAAAAATCAATGCAGCAGGTATCAAAACTCATTTTGTCAATGCTGATTCGCAAGAAACAACGATGGAGGTTCTTCCGGCAAAGGTATTCGGGAACGGACTGGAAGTTATTTGCCGTCGTAGGGCAGTGGGAAGCTTTATACGCCGCTATGGAGAATACATTGAAGAAGGTGCAGCTCTTCCGGATTATGTAGAAACAACTTTCAAAAATGATGAAAAGAATGATCCGCTCGTAACCAAGGACGGTTTGATTGTTCTCGGCATTATGACAGCAGAGCAGTATGAAGAAATCAAAGAAATGACACAGAAGATTACGCAGATTGTTGCTGATGATTTAGAACAAAAGGGGCTGGTGCTCTATGACATCAAGTTTGAATTTGGCTATGACAAGAATGGAAAAGTAATGCTGATTGATGAAATTGCTTCCGGAAATATGCGAGTATATAAGGATGGTAAGTACATTGATCCAATGACACTTTCCAAATTATTCTTTGCATAAATTATCATTGAGGAATAGTAAGAAAACGGAGGTGTAACATTGGGTGGTTTCTTTGGAGCTGTATCCAAAAGGAATGTAGTCCCGGATGTTTTTTTCGGAACAGACTATCATTCACATTTGGGAACGCGAAGAGCCGGCATGGCAGCGGTCGGCACGGAAACAGGATTCCGGCGTAAGATACATAATATTGAAAATTCGCCGTTTCGAACCAAATTCGAGGGAATTACGGAAGAAATGAAGGGAACCGGATGTATCGGATGCATAAGTGATGCGGACCCGCAGCCGATTTTGATTCGTTCGAAGCTTGGAATATTTGCAATTACAACGATAGGATTGATTCGAAATGCAGAAGAACTTGCAAAAGAGTTTTTGGAAAAAGAAAACGGTCACTTTGAGGCTTATACAGGAGGAAAAATCAATGCTACGGAGCTTGTTGCAGCTTTGATTAATCAAAAAGAAAGTTTTGAAGAGGGAATTAGATTTGTGCACAAAAAGATTGAGGGGTCCATTTCCATATTGATTTTGCTGGAAGACGGGAGTTTAATCGCCGCCCGTGATAAAGTCGGAAGACTTCCGGTTCTGATCGGAAAAAATGAGGACGGATACTGCGTTTCGTTTGAATCCTTTGCATATCGAAAGCTTGGATATGAAGATTTTAAAGAGTTGAATCCGGCAGAGATTGTGAAAATCACCGCAGACAGCACAGAAACTCTCGATGCAGGCGGTAAAGAAATGAAGATTTGTGCGTTTCTTTGGACTTATTATGGTTATCCAACTTCCAAATACGAAGGCGTGAATGTGGAAATCATGCGTAACCGTAACGGAAGGATTTTAGCTAAGACGGACAAGAAAAACAGTATCGTATCCGACATTGATTTTGTCAGCGGAGTGCCGGACTCCGGAACTCCTCATGCGATTGGATATGCGAATGAGAGTGGAATCCCATTTGCCCGTCCATTTATCAAATATACCCCCACATGGCCGCGGAGTTTCATGCCGATCGGACAGCAGGAAAGAAACATGGTCGCAAAAATGAAGATGATACCGGTTCACGAGCTGATTGAAGGCAAAAAGCTTTTACTTGTGGACGACAGCATCGTTCGAGGAACTCAGCTTCGGGAGACGGTGGAATTTCTTTACGAAAACGGTGCGAAGGAAGTTCATATGCGGTCAGCTTGTCCGCCGATTATGTATGGGTGCAAATTTCTAAACTTTTCAAGAAGCAATTCTGAGATGGATTTGATTGCAAGACGAGCGATGTTTGAGTTGGAAGGAAAAACAGCAACAAATTATATTGAAGAATATATTGACGGAAGAACAGAAAGAGGCAAGGCACTCAGAAAGAATATCAGTGAACGCTTGCACTTTGATTCTCTCGATTATCAGACCCTTGAGGGCATATCGGAAGCCATCGGAATCGAGCCATGCAAACTCTGCACTTACTGTTGGAACGGAAAGGAATAAACAATGAATAATTCAAAATCAGACAGCTATGCAAAGGCAGGCGTGGATATCACAGCAGGATATCGTGCCGTGGAACTGATGAAAACACATATTGCAAGAACAATGACGAGCGGAATGCTTTCCGGCATCGGAGGCTTCGGAGGACTGTTCGAGCTCGATTTAACCGGAATTATGAAGCCGGTGCTTGTCAGCGGAACCGACGGCGTGGGAACGAAGCTGAAACTTGCGTTTTTGATGGATAAGCATGATACCGTCGGAATCGACTGCGTGGCGATGTGCGTCAACGATATCATCTGCTGCGGCGCGAAGCCGCTGCTTTTCCTCGATTATATTGCCTGCGGAAAGAATGTTCCGGAAAGAATTGCAGAAATCGTTTCGGGAATCGCGGAGGGATGCGTGCAGTCCGGTGCGGCGCTTGTAGGCGGTGAAACCGCAGAAATGCCGGGATTTTATCCGGTAGACGAATATGATCTTGCGGGATTTTCAGTCGGCGTGGTTGATAAGGCTAAGATTATCGACCATAAGACGATGAAAGAAGGAGACATCGTAATCGCGCTGCCTTCGAGCGGCGTTCATTCCAACGGATTATCCCTTGTGCGTAAAGTTTTCGACATCGAAAACGCAGACATCCGCACGCCGCTTGCCGAGCTTTCCGGAAAATCCCTTGGCGAAGCGTTGCTTGCGCCTACGAAAATCTATGTAAAGCCGATGCTTGCGCTTTTCGAGAAGGTGCAGGTCAAAGCCGTTTCCCACATCACCGGCGGCGGGTTCTATGAGAATATTCCGCGCAGCATTCCGGACGGACTTTGCGCGAAGATAAAAAAGGACAGTGTACGCGTTCTTCCGATTTTCGATTTGATTGCAAAGACAGGCGAAATTCCCGAAAGAGACATGTTCAACACCTTTAACATGGGTGTTGGCATGAGCGTGGTCGTTTCGGCAGAAGACGCGGAAAAAGCACTTGCAATACTGAAGGAAAGCGGAGAAGACGCCTACATCATGGGCGAAATCGTCTCCGCATCTTCCGGCAGTGAAAAGGTGGAATTATGGTAAAAGCAAAGATTGCGGTACTGGTATCGGGCGGCGGTACAAATCTGCAGGCACTGATTGACGCGCAAAGCAGCGGCATTCTGAAAAGCGGGGAAATCGTGCTTGTCGTTTCGGGAAACGAAGAGGCCTATGCGCTTACCCGCGCTGAAAAGGCGGGAATCCGGGCAGAAGCAGTGCCTTATAAGAAATGCAGTTCCCAGCAGGAGTTTGAAGCAAAGATTTTAGAGCTTCTCGAGGAGGAAGAGATTGATTTAATTATTCTTGCAGGATTTTTGAATATATTGACGGAAAACTTTACGGCGCAGTATCCGGAGCGGATTCTCAACATTCATCCGTCTCTGATTCCGTCATTCTGCGGGAAAGGCTTTTACGGACTGAAAGTACACGAAGCGGCACTTGCTTACGGCGTAAAGGTGACCGGGGCGACTGTGCATTTTGTCAACGAAGTTCCCGATGGCGGACGCATTCTCATGCAGAAAGCGGTTTCTGTTGAAGAAGGCGATACGCCGCAGACCCTCCAAAGACGCGTGATGGAGGAAGCGGAGTGGGTACTTCTTCCCACTGCGGCGGAAAAAGTGTGCCGGACGATACTGGAAAACAGAAAGGACGCAATATGAATCGATACGAAAGAAAATCTCTCGCGGAAATTTTGCGGAAAAACAGCTATCCGGGAAGAGGAATCGTCTGCGGGAAGAGCGCGGATGGAACGAAGGCAGTTACGGCCTATTTCATCATGGGAAGAAGCGAGAATTCGAGAAACCGTGTTTTTAAAGCTGAAGAGGAAAATGTGACCATCTATCCTTTTGACGCTTCCAAGGTGGAAGACCCGTCCCTCATCATCTATTCGCCAATCAGAAAGCTGGATAATCGTCTCATCGTGACAAACGGAGACCAAACGGACACGATATATAACTTTCTCAAAGACGGAAAGTGCGCAGAAGAAGCACTTGCGACAAGATGCTTCGAGCCTGACGCGCCGAATTTCACGCCAAGAATCAGCGCGGTTATGACCTTCGGAGAAACGCTTTCCTACCAGATGAGCATTTTGAAGAGCATGGATGCAGAAGGAAGGGAGTGCGCGCGCTATTTCTATAACTACACGGCAGAAGCAGGACTCGGACATTTTATACATACTTATGAGCAGGACGGAAATCCGCTTCCGACTTTTTGCGGGGAACCGCGGAGAATCGAAATACCGAATGACATCGACATTTTTACGGATGAAATCTGGGAAAACCTGAATGAAAACAATAAGATTTCGCTTTTTGTGCGGTTTGTGAGCCTTCTTGACGGGGCGAGAGAAGAGCGCATGATAAATAAGAACAAATAATTTTGCAGGGAACGAAAATGAAAGAATACGAATTGAAATACGGATGCAATCCGAATCAAAAACCGGCAAAGATCTATATGGAAAACGGAGCAGAGCTTCCGATTGAAATTTTAAACGGAAGACCGGGCTATATCAATCTGCTCGATGCGATGAACAGCTGGCAGCTTGTAAAGGAAATCAAGGAAGCATTAGGGCTCTGCGCGGCGGCGTCTTTTAAGCATGTCAGCCCGACCTCAGCGGCAGTCGGCGTGAAAATGAGTGAAAACCTGAAAAAGGCGGTTTTTGCCGATGATATACCGGGACTGGACGAATCACCGATTGCAACGGCTTACGCCAGAGCAAGAGGAACTGACCGGATGAGCTCGTTCGGCGACTTTATCGCGCTTTCGGATAAATGCGATGTGACCTGCGCGAGACTGATTGCACGCGAGGTTTCCGACGGCATCATTGCGCCGGATTATGACGAAGAAGCTCTGGAAATTTTGAAAAAAAAGAAAAAAGGGGCATATAATATTATAAAAATTGATACCGCTTATGTACCTGCGGCTGTAGAAAAGAAGCAGGTCTATGGCATAACCTTCGAGCAGGGCAGAAACAATCTGAAAATTGATGAAACCCTGCTGAATACAATCGTAACCGAAAATAAGGAACTTCCGCAGGAAGCAAAGCGGGATTTAATCATCGCGTTGATTACGCTGAAGTATACGCAGTCCAATTCGGTCTGCTTCGCTGCGGACGGACAGGCAATCGGCGTGGGCGCCGGGCAACAGTCGAGAATCCACTGCACGAGACTTGCGGGCGATAAGGCTGACCTATGGCATCTGCGCCAGAGCGAGAGAGTTCTGAGACTTCCGTTCCGCGAAGATGTGAAAAGACCGGAAAGAGACAACGCGATTGACATCTATCTTTCACAGGACACTGACGATGTGCTGGCGGACGGAAACTGGGAGCGTTTGTTTACCGTAAAACCGCAGCCGTTTAGCAAAGAAGAGCAGCGGGAGTATCTGGCGAAAATCAAAGGCGTCTGTCTGGCATCCGATGCTTTCTTCCCATTTGGAGACAACATCGAGAGAGCTGCAAAGAGCGGCGTTTCCTATATCGCGCAGCCCGGCGGCTCGATGAGGGATGAAAATGTGATTGAAACCTGCAATAAATATCATATGACGATGGCGATGACCGGAATCCGGCTGTTCCATCACTGATTCCGGGAGGTAAAGAAATGAAAATCATGGTAGTAGGCGGCGGAGGAAGAGAGCATGCCTTAATCAAAAAAATAAAGGAAAGCCCGAAGACCGGAAAAATTTACGCGCTTCCGGGAAACGGAGGAATCGCGCAGGACGCGGAATGCGTGAATATTAACGCAAAGGATATCCCGGGCATGGTGAAATTCGCAAAGGAAAAAGAAATCGACTTTGCAGTTGTCGCGCCGGATGACCCGCTGGTTTTAGGTGCGGTCGATGCGCTGCAGGAAGCCGGCGTGAAAACCTTCGGACCGACGAAGGCTGCGGCAATCATTGAAGGAAGCAAAGCCTTTTCCAAAGATCTGATGAAAAAATACAAAATTCCGACGGCTGCATACGAGACCTTTACGGATATGCAGGCGGCGCTCGATTATCTGGATACACAAAAAGCGCCGATTGTGGTGAAAGCAGACGGACTTGCGCTTGGAAAAGGTGTAATTTTGGCAGAAACAATCGAAGAAGCGAAAAAAGCGGTCGCTTCGATGATGGAGGACAAAATTTTCGGCGAAAGCGGAAGCAGGGTTGTCATTGAAGAATTCCTGACCGGCCCTGAGGTGTCTGTTCTCTCGTTTACGGACGGAAAGACGCTGATTCCCATGATTTCCTCTATGGACCATAAACGCGCTCTGGACGGCGATATGGGGCTGAATACGGGCGGCATGGGAACAATCGCACCGAATCCGTATTATACAAAAGAAATTGCCGAGCAGTGCATGAAGGAAATCTTCCTGCCGACGATTGCGGCGATGAACGCGGAAAACCGTACCTTCACGGGATGCCTGTACTTCGGTCTGATGCTGACGGCAGACGGCCCGAAGGTCATCGAGTATAACTGTCGTTTCGGCGATCCCGAAACGCAGGTTGTACTTCCTCTTTTAGAGAGCGACCTGCTTGAAATCATGCTGCATATCTATGACGGTACTTTGGACGAGGCAGAGGTGAAATTCAGCACTGCCAGCGCATGCTGCGTGGTTATGGCTTCCTCCGGCTATCCTGCGAAGTATGAGACAGGCTTTGAAATTACAATGCCTGAGGGCAAAAATATCTATGTTGCCGGAGCAAAGCTTGCAGACGGAAAGCTTGTGACATCCGGAGGAAGAGTTTTAGGCGTAACGGAAACCGCGCCGACTCTTGAAGCGGCGATTCGGAAATCATACGAAACCGTTTCAGAGGTAAAGTTTGAAAACGCATTTTACAGAAAAGACATCGGCGCTCGCGCTTTGATGGCGGAAAGGAAGTAAGAATGGTTTACAGAATTTTTGTAGAGAAAAAGCCCGGACTAGCGCACGAAGCAGAAGCGCTGCTTTACGACCTTCGTGAGGTTTTGCGTGTAGAAGGATTGAAGGATGTTCGGATTTTCAATCGATACGATGCGGAAAACATAAGTGAAGAGCTGTTTGAATATGCGGTACATACCGTTTTCTCAGAGCCGCAGATTGACAAAGCGGTAAGAAGACTTCCGGAGGCAGACTGCATCTTTGCGGTGGAATATCTTCCGGGACAGTTCGACCAGAGAGCCTCTTCGGCAGAAGAATGCATTCAGATTATTTCCAAAGGCGAACGACCGACGGTCAGAACCGCCAAAGTTTATGCGTTATACGGAAAGCTGACAGAAGAAGCTGTTTCAGCAATTAAAAAATATGTGATTAACCCGGTAGAAGCAAGGGAAGCGGAAATGACGCTGCCGCAGTCGCTGAAGCCGGAATATGAAATCCCGCAGGAGGTGGAAACCATTGAAGGCTTCACCAATCTTACGGAAGCTGAACTTGCTGAATTTATCAAAACACGCGGACTTGCAATGGACACGGCGGATCTTTTGGAATGCCGGAAGTACTTCCGCTCGGAAAACCGCCAGCCGACGATTACGGAAATCCGGATGATTGACACCTACTGGTCGGATCATTGCAGACATACAACTTTCAATACGACAATCGACCATGTTGTCTTCAAGGACGAGATGCTGCAGGAAGCCTATGAGCGCTATCTTGGAATCCGTGAAAAACTCGGACGCGCGAAGCCGATAAGCCTTATGGACATCGGTACGATTGCCGCAAAATACCTGAAAGCGCAGGGCAAGCTTTCCAAACTCGACGAATCCGATGAAATCAACGCCTGCACGGTCAAAATCGAAGTTGAGCACGATGGTAAAAAAGAGGACTGGCTGCTGCTCTTTAAAAACGAAACGCACAACCACCCGACGGAGATTGAGCCGTTCGGCGGCGCAGCAACCTGTATCGGCGGCGCAATCCGCGACCCTCTGTCGGGCCGCTCCTATGTATACGGTGCAATGCGTCTTACCGGAGCGGGCGACCCGCTGACCCCGGTAAGTGAAACGCTTGCAGGAAAGCTTCCGCAGAGAAAGCTCGCCACGACGGCTGCGGCAGGCTACAGCTCTTACGGCAATCAAATCGGACTTGCGACCGGACAGGTTGATGAAATTTATCATCCGGGCTATGTTGCCAAGCATATGGAAATCGGCGCGGTTGTAGGTGCCGCGCCTGCGGAAAATGTAATAAGAGAAACACCGAAGGCAGGCGATAAGGTGATTCTACTTGGCGGCAAAACCGGTCGGGACGGCTGCGGCGGAGCGACAGGCTCTTCAAAGAAGCATGACAGCTCTTCCCTGGAAAACTGCGGCGCGGAAGTACAGAAGGGCAACGCGCCGGAAGAAAGAAAGCTCCAGAGACTTTTCAGAAGTCCGCTTGCTTCCAAGATGATAAAACGCTGCAACGACTTCGGTGCGGGCGGCGTTTCGGTTGCGGTCGGAGAACTCGCAGACGGACTGAAAATCGACTTAAACCGCGTACCGAAAAAATATGAAGGGCTGGACGGAACAGAGCTTGCGATTAGCGAATCGCAGGAAAGAATGGCGGTAGTCACATCTGCGGAAGATGCGGAGCGCTTCATCGCGCTTGCGGCTTCCGAAAACCTGGAAGCTACGATTATCGCAGAAGTTACCGAAGAGCCGCGTCTTGTCATGTCATGGAACGGCAAGACCATCGTTGACCTCTCCAGAGCATTTTTGGATTCCAATGGGGCAGAAAAACATATCGATATTGTAACACCGAAGGCGCAAGATTATCAAAAAGAGGCAAAGAAAGCCTCCTTCAAGACGCGGATTGAAGAAATCGCGGAGGATTTGAACTGCTGCTCCAAGCGTGGACTTTCCGAAAGATTCGACTCGACAATCGGCGCGGGAACCGTGCTCATGCCGTTCGGCGGCAAATACCAGAGAACGCCGGCGCAGGCGATGGTACACAAAATCCCGGTTGAAAAGGGCGACACTGCCACGGTCAGCATGATGGCATGGGGCTACAACCCGTTCATCACGGAAAAGAGCCCATACCACGGTGCTTACCTTGCGGTTGTTGAATCTGTCTGCAAACTGGCGGCAGCAGGAGCTTCTTTAGAGGACATCTATCTGTCCTTTCAGGAATATTTTGAGAAGCTTGAAGATAAGCCGGAACGCTGGGGCAAGCCGTTTGCGGCACTTCTCGGGGCGCTGGATGCCCAAATCGGCTTAGAAGCGGCTGCCATCGGCGGCAAAGACTCCATGAGCGGCTCGTTTGAGGATCTCCATGTACCTCCGACCCTTGTTTCGTTTGCCTGCACGACAGAAAATATCGACAGCGTTATTTCGCCGGAATTTAAGGAAGCGGAAAACTTTGTTTATCTTCTGAAACCGGAAGAAAACGAAAACGGACTGCCGGACTGCGCGTCCATCAGAAAGAATATCGCAAAAGTACATAAACTCATTCATCAGGGCATCATCAAAGCGGCATGGACGCCGGGAATGGGCGGCGCAGCCGAAGCTCTGATTAAGATGATAATCGGAAACCGCATCGGTATCGACCTCGACTATGATTTAGACGAGGAAGAACTGTTTGCATATAATTACGGCGCTTTTGTTTTGGAGACAACGGAAGAACTTTCGGGCGCATTGCTTCTTGGAAGAACCTGCTCGGATTTCGTGATCTCCAAACAGGATATTCTCATAGATATGCTCGATATTCTCGACCTTTATGAGAAGAAGCTGGAGTCTGTGTACCCGTGTAACCTTGAAAAGACAGATAGAATGATTAATACGGTGTCCTACAGAAAGCCTGCTGAATTTGCTTCCGCTGTGAAAATTGCAAAACCAAAGGCACTGATTCCGGTATTCCCGGGCACCAACTGCGAATATGACACCGCGAAGGCATTTGAGAGGGCAGGTGCGGAGAGCGAAATCTTCGTGCTGAACAATCTCAGCCCGGCAGCTGTAGCAAAATCCGTAGCGGTTTTCACAGAAAAGATCAAAGAATCGCAGATGATTTTCATCCCGGGCGGCTTTTCGGGCGGCGACGAACCGGATGGTTCGGGCAAGCTGATTACCGCATTCTTCCGCAATCCGGAAATTAAAGAAGCCGTAACGCAGCTCTTAGAGGAAAGAGACGGTCTGATGGCGGGAATCTGTAACGGTTTCCAGGCACTGATTAAACTCGGACTGGTACCGTTCGGCAAAATCATCGATACAGACGAAACTTGTCCGACCTTGACCTACAACCGAATCGGACGCCACCAGTCGAAGCTGGTAAGAACCCGCATCGCATCCAATAAGTCTCCATGGCTGATGAACACGGAAGTCGGGGAGATTTACACTGTGCCGATTTCCCATGGCGAGGGGCGTTTCATCGCAGGTACGCAGCTGCTTCAGAATCTGGCGGACAACGGACAGATTATCACGCAGTATGTGGATTTAAGCTCAAATCCGACGGACAAAATCCAGTACAATCCTAACGGCTCAGACTGGGCTGTGGAAGGTCTGATTTCACCTGACGGCAGAGTTTTGGGCAAGATGGGCCATTCCGAACGAATCGGCAGCGGTCTGTACCGGAATGTTCCGGGCAGATTCGATATGCAGATGTTTGAATCCGCAGTAAGATACTTCAAATAAATCAAAAGGGCTTTAGCCGCTTGCAAAACCCGCGCGGCCAAGGCCCTTATTTTCTCATTAGTGAAATTCCGCAAAAGATGAGTAAAACCCCAAGCATAATCAGCCACGCTTTCGGCGGGAGGAAAAGGGCGCAGAGCGTAACTGCGCCGAAAACCAAAAGCACGAAGCCGACATCCTTGGTCTCTTTGCATATTTTAAAGCCCTTTTTCTTTCTCGGGCTGCAGTTGTTGTGATTATTGCAGTTATAGTTATTTCCCATTTTTTCACCCTTAGCAGTATATGCAGGACGGGGCGGGGAAGTGACAGGGCGGTGGGGAAAACAGCATTTTATTTTCTTGCCACAGAGGAATTGGAAAGCCAGAGCATGAAGCGGCTGGCAGGTGTTATCGCCCGTACAACGAAAAACACGCTGCTGCAGAAAGCCGTATTTACAGATTGGCTGGATCTGTTCCGCGTCATTGCGGACTATAAGCCGGAGGAAAAGAAAGTGCTTGTGATTGACGAGTTCCCATACCTTTGACAGCCCTCTGTATGGCCGCAGAACAGCGCAGATGCGATTGGCACCACTGCCGTTTACGGATGTATACGCTGTTCAGCAGATGCCATTTGATCAGACAGTAGAACAATATGCCGTGACAGGCGGCGTTCCGAAATATTTGGAGTTCTTTGAAGACGGACGGCAGCCATAAGCTTGGAAAGATTGCCGGTATGCTTGGACAGGAAACATCTGCGTTAACTCCCTATTTAGCTACACTTACGGACGGGGAGATTCCTTTTGTACCATCCCGCATCGGTTCCTATTGGCTGAATGATTTTGATGGGGACACAGAAATTGATGTCATGTTAAATTGGCGAAGCCCTAACTTTGCAAAAAAAGTCAAATTTTAAAACTTTTTGCACTGAAATGCAAAAAGTTGATTATTTCATCAGCTTGTGCTATACTAAAACGCAGGAGGTGTGAAGACATGATAGATTCCCACGAACTCAGACAACGAGATAACTATTTAAACAAGCTGATTGGTTTTCAAGATACCGAGCCGGTCAAGGTGATTACCGGCATTCGCCGCTGCGGAAAGTCCAGTCTGTTGAAGCTGATGGTCCGGCATTTGAAAGATACCGGAATTTCACCGGAACAAATCATTGAGATGAACTTTGAATCCTTTGATTTTCGGGGGATGAGTGCCGATGACATCTATCGCTACGTGAAAGAACGCATCGTATCCGGAAAGCGGATGTATCTTTTCTTTGATGAGCTGCAGCGAATCAGAGCCTGGGAAGATGCGGTAAACGCCTTCAGGGTGGACTTTGACTGTGACATCTATGTTACCGGGTCAAACGCTTATCTTCTGTCTTCGGAGCATTCCACCTATCTATCCGGACGGTGTGTGGAAATCAAAATGCTGCCGCTCTCTTTCCGTGAGTTCCTTGATTTTCACGGTTTTGAAGTTCGTGAAACACAAAGTGCACTCGGTGGACTTCGCAAACAGGTATTCGACAAGAACGGTGAACGCTATGAACTGAGGGAGGTTTTTGATGCCTATATGCGCTTCGGCGGGATGCCAGGCATTGTTGATGTTGGGCTAGAGCAGGAAAAGGCACTGGCGCTTCTTGACGGCATCTATTCCACGGTGGTCATTCGTGATATTTTAGAGAGAGAAAAGCACAGGGGCCAAAAACAGATTACAGATCCTGCGCTACTGCGTAAAATCATCCTGTTCCTTGCAGATAACATCGGTTCCAGTGTTTCTATTGCATCCATCGGCAACACACTGGTAAACGAGGGGCTTTTGGACGACGAAAAACGTAAAGGTGCTCCCAGTGCACATACTGTGCAGGCATATGTGAATGCGCTTCTGGAAAGTTATTTCTTCTATGAAATCAAGCGCTTTGATATCAAGGGCAAAGCCTATCTCCGTACCTTGGGGAAATATTATATCGTTGACATCGGTCTTCGCAATTATCTGCTGGGATTCCGCAATCGGGACAGCGGTCATGCCATCGAGAATGTCGTTTACTTCGAACTGCTTCGCCGGGGCTATGATGCAGCAATCGGCAAGAGCGGCAATGCTGAGGTGGACTTCATCGCAACAAGCACCGACGAGAAAAAATATATCCAAGTAACGGAGTCCATGATGAACGAGGACGTGCGTAAGCGGGAACTTGCACCATTGCAAAGCATTCGCGATAACTACGAAAAAATCGTGTTATCCCTTGAGCCGGGGCTTGATGCTTCCTATGATGGCATCAAATCTGAAAACCTCATAGAATGGCTGCTCGGTGAATAGGAAGACAAGACGAGGTGGAATTCGTAATATTCAGCAAAAGCGGATTTACAAAGCGTATGCTTGATATCGCAAAGGAAAATGCCGGAATCTTTTTGATTCACGAGGATCAGTTGGTGTAATGGTTCGGACAATAAAAAAATGCTTGATTTTCACCATTTAATCCAATATAATGATACTAAGAGGTGAAAATATGATAAAAACGACAAACATGATTCTCGAGGAACTGCGAAGTTATGCAAACCCAAAGGCGAAACTTTCACGAATGGCGAATCAAGGAGAATGCTTCCGCATTACGAGAGGATTGTACGAAACAAATAAAAATACTCCCGGATATTTGCTGGCAGGCAGCATTTACGGACCGTCGTACATTTCGTTTGAATATGCGCTGGCATATTATAACCTGATTCCTGAAGCTGTATATACCATTACCTGTGCAACCTTTGAGAAGAAAAAGAAAAAAATCTTTCAAACACCTTTCGGAAATTTTTCTTATCGAGATGTGCCATCTGCCGCATTTCCGCTGGGAATCAACCTGATACAAGAGGGAGAATATTTTTATCGAATTGCAGAACCGGAGAAGGCACTGTGCGATAAGCTCTATACGATGTCCCCGGTAAAAAATACGGAAGAATTGGCAGAATTGCTGTTTCAGAATCTTCGAATCGAAAAAGAGGAACTTTTAAAATTAGATGCCAAGAAAATTGAACAGCTGTCAAATGCGTACCATGCGACTAATGTTGCAAAATTTGAGATTTTACTAAGGAGAATGCAAAAATGAGTACGATGATTGAACAAATGCTAAGCAAATACAATATAGAAAATCTTTATGATCATAAAAACGCGATGAAAGAGATTATGCAGGAAATTGTTTTATGCGGATTGTCCCGTGCGGGATTCTTTAAGGAGGCAGCTTTTTACGGAGGCACTGCACTTCGGATTTTTTACGGGCTTGACCGATTTTCGGAAGACTTAGATTTCTCTTTGGAAGAGAAAAATGAGGAATTTAATTTAGCATCCTATTTTCCGGCCTTACAGCAAGAGGTTAAATCATTTGGATTAAATGTCACAATTATCGAAAAGGAGAAAACGAAAGAAAGCAATATTCAATCTGCTTTTTTGAAGGGAAATACGAGAGAGCATTTGCTTCTGTTTTCTGCAGGTGAGGGAATTGCTAACAGCGTTGCACAAAATGAAACAATAAAAATTAAATTTGAGGTCGATGTTAACCCGCCGGCTTATGCAGGATTTGAGCATAAATATCGATTGGTGCCGGTTCCTTATGAAGTCAACATGTATGATCTTCCGTCTTTGTTTGCAGGTAAAATACATGCCGTTATTTGCCGCACATGGCAGAACCGAATCAAAGGCAGAGACTTATATGACTATATTTTTTATTTGTCAAAAGGGGCGGCCGTTAATCAAAAACACCTGAGGCAGCGCTTACTTCAGTCTAGGTTTATCACACCAAGTGTAGAGTGTACACTTCCGGAAATTAAAGAGATGCTGTTCGAGCGATTTGATCAAATTGATTATGCACAAGCGAAAGCAGATGTGGAACCATTTATTCGTAATCCATCTGTCTTAAATATATGGAGCGCGGACTTTTTTAAACAAATTACAGAGTCGCTGGCGGATAAATAATGTTGGCTTTATAATTTGCGTTAAAGTAAAATACCGGAATTTTTTTGATTCATGAGAATCGTTTTACGAAAAAATTTCAAGAAAAAACGGCTATTAAATATAACTGCCGAAATTAGTTGAAATTTTATTGCGGTATGAGAATCTTGCCTGTAAAAGCGAGACTTTATCCGGAAATAATAGTGAATTGTCAATCAGACTGCAATAATTACACTTTGGCAGTGGTAGCTTTTCAGCGAATAGTCATGAGAATACATTGAATAATCTAAATGTTCATACTAAAATGTACAGTAATATGGTTGTGCTCAATGAGGTGATGTAATGCAGATGATAGATAATATTAATAAGACCGTCAAGGACGATCTGCAAGCAGGTATTCATAAAGGCAGTAAGATCTCTGTTGCTGCCGCTTGCTTCTCTATTTACGCGTATTAGGAACTTAAAAAGCAGCTTGAAAACATCGACGAGCTTCGTTTTATTTTTACATCTCCAACATTTGTGACTGAGAAAACGCCGAAAACACAGCGAGAATTCTATATTCCACGCATTTCAAGAGAAAGCAGCCTGTATGGTACCGAGTTTGAAGTAAAACTTCGCAATGAACTGACGCAAAAAGCAATTGCAAAAGAGTGCGCGGATTGGATCAGACGCAAGGTAGTTTTCAAGTCAAACGTCACACAAGAGCAGATGATGGGCTTCATGACGGTCGACGAAAGTACCTATATGCCGATTAATGGATTTACCACTGTTGATCTTGGCTGTGAGCGCGGCAACAATGCCTATTATCCGGTGCAGAAAACCGAGAGCTTCGAGAATGCCAACTACTTCCTCAAGCTTTTTGAGCAGCTATGGAATGACAAGAAAAAGCTGCAAGATGTCACGGATATTGTGATCGAGAATATTTCCGCCGCGTATCGCGAGAACGCCCCGGAGTATATCTATTTTGTTGCGCTCTATAATATCTTCAAAGAATTCCTTGATGATCTTACAGAGGACGAGCTGCCAAACGAAGCGACGGGATTCAAGGAAAGCAAAATATGGGGAATGCTTTACAACTTTCAGCGCGACGCTGTGCTTGCCATCATCAGCAAACTCGAAAAATACAATGGCTGCATTCTGGCAGACAGCGTAGGTCTCGGTAAGACCTTCACCGCACTGGCAATCATCAAGTATTATGAGAACCGAAACAAATCTGTGCTTGTTCTCTGTCCGAAAAAACTCTCAGAGAACTGGAATACATACAAGGGCAACTATATCAACAATCCCATTGCAGCAGACCGCCTGCGATACGATGTCCTCTATCATACGGATCTTTCCCGCGAGTATGGACAATCGAACGGCATTGACCTTGGCCGTTTGAATTGGGGCAATTATGACCTTGTTGTCATAGATGAGAGCCATAACTTCCGCAACGGCGGCGAGGTGTCCGGAGAAGACGCAAAGGAAAATCGTTATCTGAAACTGCTTAATAAGGTCATTCGTGCCGGGGTGAAAACGAAAGTGCTGATGCTGTCGGCAACACCGGTCAACAACAAGTTTATCGATCTTAAAAATCAGCTTGCGCTCGCCTATGAGGGCGACGCTTCGCAGATGAACAAAAAACTTGATACGACCAAGAGCATTGATGAAATTTTTCGTCAGGCACAGAAGTCTTTCAATGCATGGAGTAAGCTTCCGGCTGAAGAACGTACACCGGATGAGGTCTTCGAAGATGAACTGGATCGTATCTATCGACGCTCTACTTCGTAATATGGGTTTTTAGTTATCAATGTTCAACTTATTATTGCAATTTACGGTGTGGTTTCAAATTAAAAGATTATGGAAATTGTAGACATATTCCGACAATTGTGCTAAAATAATATAAAGAAAACGTAGCCCCTTAGAGTTTGACTAAAGAAAATCTGTTAAGAGAGGTCTGTTAAGGGAGGGTGTATCCGTGCTAATGCTAAAAACATAATGAAAATAATCAAGACCAGAGCCGACAGAGCGTGCAAATGCATAAAAATGGATCAGAGGCTCTGGTTTTGCTACAAAATGACAGCAAGATCATGATCTGCTTCATTCATCAATTTTTTGAATTATAGTTACAAACCTGTTGATTGTGTCTTTCACATCAACAATTGCAGCATTTATCGAATCCATCAGTGTTAAGAGACCGGAATCAAAATTAGTTAATGTTAATTTAGAGTGTGTTAATGCAAAATTATACGAATAATTTTGTCTTACGAGCTAATGAGCAAAGAAAGAGCGGAAAAATGGAAACACTAAAGGAAAAAGAATGGCTATTCATTAACGATTTAATAAAGAAGCTATATGAGCAAAAAAATATGCAGGATCTTGGCGATACGTTTCTTCTGTCGATCAGAAAGCTTATTAAATATAAGGCTGCAGTGTTTACAGTTGTTTCGAGTGATTTTACTGTAGTAATGGACAAATCGACATTTTCGTCAGAAATAGACGCAGACTATATGAAGATTTATAATGAGCAATTTGCGTATCAGGATTTTACCAATCCTATTCTGAGTTTCCCGATGTCAACATCCTTCAAGGATTCCGATGTCATTGAAGATGATTACATGCTGAAGCACGCTTTTTATAGAGAATGGCTTAAACCAAAAGGCTATCGACATTTGGGAGGACTTCTTGTAAAAGTACCAAATCAGGTTGATGTCATCGTATCGTTCTGCAGAGATGAGACCAATGGGCCGGTGCAAGACAGAGAATGCTTTATATTAGAATTGTTTATAGGGCATTTGGAAAATATCATTTATTCTATTATGCAGCCGAAAGCAATCGATTTTTTGGATTGTAAAGGATTGGACATATATGACAACCTGTCTATAAGAGAAAAAGAGATATTCCCTTATATCCTTAAGGGCTATTCCAATCAGGAACTAGCAGATGAATTCTGCATCTCAACATCCACTGCAAAGAAGCACGTATATAGCATCTTAAGAAAATTCAATTTGAACAGCAGAGGAGATTTGATCAAATATATGATTGCTAGATAACATGATGTTGTTGAAAATATAGCACGGCAGACAGCTGTGATCATTGTCGGATGTGTTTTCTAATATGGTGGTCCCTGTGGAAGACAGCATAAATCGGCAGGATTTTCCGGAATGTAACTCTGAATTGCGGATCTGCAAGGTACAGATGGTAGATGGATTGAGAGAGAAAGTTATACTGTAATTACACTGAAAAACAGAAAGGGGATGCAGATTATGACATCTGCCGAAAAAAATACAGAGATTAAGAAAACAGAATGGATTATCACAGGAACAGCTGGCAGAAAAACTGAATGTTTCTAGACAGGCTGTTTCCAAATGGGAAATGGGGGCAATTCCTGATATAGAAAATATGGTCAAATTAGGAAGATATTTTGACTGCTCTATAGATTATCTTATGAAGACCGAGAGTGATGCCGACAATGATCAGGGCATAAATAAGCACAATACCGATGTGAAAAAAAACAGTGGCAGTATTATTCAAAGGTGTATCTCGATAGCCAGTATCATGATAGGTGGGATACTTGTTTTATTAATGCCGTTATTTGCAAAATGGTATCAGGCATCTGAATTTAGAAATTTTCATGAGTATTTTACAAATTCATCAGAGTATATTTTACTGTTTCCTTTGGTTTGTATTTTAATAATAGCTGTTTTATTATTGAGTGTTGGAATAGTACTTCTCTATCGTAAACGGTAAACCATCCATGCTTCAAAACATTTATGCCGCCTTGCAGGGCGGCATTTTCGATATCCGGGATTTCTTTTTACAGACTTCGGAGAGCACAGCGAACCACGGAAACAGCTCATCCGGGAATCCGGAAGATTTCCTTTTGCAAAGCTCGTCAAACTCCCGAGACTAATGGAATAGTCCGAAAGAACTATATGATGGGCAAAACGGGTATGATCGGAAGAAAAAAGTGATATATGAGAGCATTTTTTTTTTTTAAAACTAATTATAAAATGAAAGAAGGTACGTAGGAGCTTTATATTAATAACTTAAGGAGGAAAACATGGAACACAAAATCTCTGAAAAGCTACCTTTTAAGGTGAGACTTTCTTACGGGCTTTCTGGTTACACTAGTTTCATCACATGGACACTATTTAGTATGTACGGCTTGTTCTTCTTTACAGACATTGTTGGGTTGAACCCTACTTTTGCCGGTGCGATCATCTCATTGGGAACTTTATGGGATGCGATCACCGACCCGATTGTAGGTAGCATCTCAGATAACCTGAAATGTAAATATGGCAGAAGAAGACCGCTCATTATAGGTGTCGCAATACCATTTGCAATTATCAGTGTTCTTCTTTTTACAAACTTTGGATTAAGCGAAGGAGCATCAAAAGTATACTACGTTGTAATTATCCTATTATATTATACAGCGCAGACCGTACTTGACATTGCCAGCTCATCACTAGGTTCGGAAATGACACTTGACTATGACGAGAGATCAACACTGGCAACCTTTAAGAACTTTTTTTGCATGGTAGTTATGATTATCATCAGTCCAACGCTGATGATGGTAACTTACTTTGACGAAAAGTTTGCGGGATATGGATGGTCCGCAACAGTTGCAGTGTTCATGCTCATTGCTCTTGTATTCATATATACTCTGTGGAGAAACACAAGAGGATATGAAAAACATCTTGAAAATTCAGCAAGCAAGTTTGAACTTAAAGACATCAAAGAAATCTTTAAAAATAAATCAGCAAGAATCGTAATGCTGATTTTTGCGATCGCTATTTTCGGCAACTCGATCAATCTGGCTATCCAGGTTTACTACTACAGCTACTATGTTCAGATGAGTGAAGGTCAAATTGCAAGCGTAATGGCATACGCTGGGTTCCTTGGCTGTTTTGCAGCGATAGGTATTGACGTTTTATGCAAAAAGTGTTCAAAAAAAGCTGCATGGATCATCGCCTGCGGGATTGAAGGCGCATCCATGATCGCTTTAGTCGGGATTTTCATTAAACCGGGGCAGCTTACAATGATTTATGTCCTTGTTACATTAATGGCACTTGGTCTTGCTGCTATTTATCAGGTTCCATGGAGCATGATCCCTGACTGTGTTGATGTGCAGGAGCTTGCCACCAAGAAGAGACTAGATGGGATCGTATTTGGTTTCATTGCTTTCATACAAAAAGTATCCGGCGCAGTTGCGATCGCTCTTGTAGGAACAATACTCGAAATTATCGGATACAATGCAGCGGGAGTTCAGACGCAGGCTACGCTTGGCGCAATGAAAGCTGTTTACGGATTTGGATGCGGAGGAGTACTGATCCTGACCGTATTGATCGTTCTTGCTTATCCGCTGTCAAAGAAGAGACACAACGATGTATTGAAGGCATTAGAAGACCGAAGCAACGGGAAAGAAATCGATATAAAGGAATTTAAAGATCTGATCTAGGAGAAATTCCTGTAAGAGCTTATGCATATGACTGCATATAAAACTTTAACATGGAGGTAGTTATCATGAACAAAATGAGCAAACGTGCCTATGAGCATACAAGGTTTTTTACCGAAGACTGTGGACAGAGAATCGCCGGTACTCCGCAGGTCCTGAAAGCAAGTGATTATATCCTTGATTATTACAGAGAAAACGGCATTATGACTGACACTCATGAATTTGAAGTGCCGGTAAGCACGATAAAGAAAAGTGTGCTTCAGGTATATAGAAATGATGCATGGGAAGATATAAGGCATACTCCCGCTATTTTCTCAAAGGCAACACCTGAAGGCGGTATGGATCTGGAACTTGTTTACGTGGAAAACGGCAATATTGCCAGCTTCAAAACAAAGGATGTAAGAGGTAAGGCAGCTCTTATCTGCAGAGACGTATATTTTGAATATCCTGATATCAATATGTACAAGAGACTATATGAATATGGTGCGGCTGCTGTAATTTACACTACAACTGACGGTCACTGGGACGTACCTTTTGTATATGCAAACTTTGAAACCATGCATGAGGAATTTACGATTCCTACATTTGTCATTCACTGGAAGACAGCCCTAGAATTATTAAACTCCGGAGTTAACAAGGTTCATTTAGAATTCGATTTTGAGATCGAACTTGGCAAAACAAGAACAACGATCGGTGTGGTAGAAGGCAGCGGTGATACAGATGAAAGCATCGTCGTGTGCGCACATCTTGATTCCGCGATCAGCAGTGTCGGTGCGGCAGATGACGTTGCGGGCGTTGCAATGGTAATGGAGCTTGCAAGATACTATAACGAAGAAGCAAAGGCAGGCAGAAGACCGGAAAAGATGATTCGATTTATCGCATGGTCAGGCCATGAGTGTGGTTTGCATGGCAGCAAATACTACCTGAAAGATCACATGGACATATACGACAAAACCAGATTTGTTCTTAATTATGACATCGTAGGCAACACGCTTTCCAATTACAGTGCAGTTGGCGGATTTAACGATGAAGTGCGTGAAAAACTCAACGAGATCACGGCATCCTTAGATCTGGAATGGGCTGTGACTGCGGCACCTATGGTATGCGATACCCTTAATTTTGCCGCCAAGGAAATCCCTCAGATCACGCTTTCTGCGGGTTTCTTCTGCGGGAATCATACAAAGTATGACTCCCTTGACCTTATCTCACCTGAAGGATTTGATCATCCTCTTATGTTTTCAGAAGCTGTTATTAACTGGGCAGCGAATGAAACGGTCAGCCAGGGATATCCTGAAGAACTGAACGAAGGAATGAGAGCCTGCTGTGAAATGTATGGTTGGGGAATGTTTGATATTGTATAATGTAAACGATCATGGACGGAAAAAACTTTATCCTTGACAAAGAAAAATGTTCAAAGTGCGGTCTGTGTAGCAAGATATGCTCAGGCTTGGTCATAAAAAAAGATGAAGAGGGCTATCCTTATTTGGATCAGAAGCTGACTGTGCATTGCTTCGAATGTGGTCATTGCATGGCGGTTTGTCCTGCGGCATCGCTTGTTTTTTCCAAAACACCTATCCGCGAAAGCCCGGAGATAGATGAAAAGCTAAAAATCTCAAAACAGCAAGCATATCAGTTCTTAAGATCAAACCGCTCGATCAGAAACTTTACAGACGAGCGCGTGACTCGTGAAGAAATTACAGAACTTCTGGAATTGGCGGCCTGTGCGCCAACCGGCGGAAATATTCAGGACGTAGAATGGATCGTCATTGACAGCAGAGAAAAACTAGCTGAGATTTCAAAGATTGTCAGAAATTATCTAGAGAATCTGGTGAAAAAATCGGGAAATATGTGGCTACTTTCGGCTGAGGTGCTTGGAACTGATAGAGAATATGTTTTCTGGGATGCACCGGTGGCTATTATGGCTACGGCTGATTCTCAGGCTAACATCAGTATTGCGCTGACATACCTTGATCTGTATGCAAATGTAATGGATCTGGGCGTCTGTTGATGTGGTTATCTTAATTTCGCTATGGAGGGTGGTGCAGAAGATCTGAAAGGATTAATAGGTGGAAATAAACTGAAAAGTTATTATTTTCCTGTATTTCTTGGACATCCGAAAAAAGATATAGAGTTCAAACGAATGCCAAGCAGAAACAAACCTGTGATCCATTTTAAGTAAGAGTGGAAATGGCCAGAATCACTATTGGGTTGGTCCTTTTGGACTATTGGCTTGGCTTAAATGATGATTGCTTTAAAGTATTTAAGCACTTTAGACAATTTACAAAAACAGCATCAAATATTAGTATTAGTAATATCGATAATGGATGAAAAACCCATAAATATGAACTCATGAATTCATGAATTCGTAATCAAGAAGTACTGACAAAGGAAACAGGAGGTTAATATGGCTAAGATTAAGGCAGATTTTAGCAGATGTAAGGGATGCTTCCTCTGTGTGGAGGTATGTCCTAAGACAGTGCTGATACCGTCAAATGAGCTCGGAGCAAAAGGCTTTAGAATTGTACAAATTGATGAAACTAAAGAATGTGTGGGATGTGGATCATGCTACAAGATGTGTCCGGATTACTGCATTGAGATAATAGAAGGATAGTGAGGTGTAAATATGGCAAAAGTTTTGATGAAAGGCAATCAGGCTCTGGCAGAAGCATGTCTTCGCGCTGGCTGCAGATTTTTCAGTGGTTATCCTATTACACCGCAGACGGAGATCCTGGAATATTTATGCTGGAGAATGGATGAAGTCGGTGGAGTATGTGTTCAGACAGAATCAGAACTTGCTGGTGTAAATATGCTTTTCGGAGCAGCGGCTGCAGGCGCTCGTGCACTTACCACTACAGCAGGTCCCGGATTCTCGCTTAAGCAGGAAGGTATCTCCTATCTTTGTTCAAGCGACCTGCCGGCAGTGATCGTAGACGTTCAAAGAATCGGATGTGGACTTGGGGATATTTTCATGGGTCAGGGAGACTACTGGCAGCTTACAAGAGGCGGCGGGCATGGTGACTATCATACACTTGTATTAGCGCCTGCATCAGTGCAGGAAAGTGTTGAACTCGCAAGTGAAGCTTTCGATCTTGCGGAAAAGTATCGTCATCCGGTCATTATGGCAACAGACGCCACAATCGGACAGATGATGGAACCTGTTGAACTGCCTGAAATGAGAGAACACGACATGGATAAGTTTGACTGGGCTGTCCGTCCGAGATGTGAAGGAGAAGAACAGCGCGCTATCTGGAACCGTTACTGGGACTGGGAAGATGGCGGAAGAAAGTATCCTGAATATGTTCTTAATAAATACACAGAAATGGAAGAGAATGAACAGCGCTGGGAGAACTTCTATACAGACGATGCAGACATCGTTATTGTAGCTTACGGAACAAGCTCTCGTATTGCAAAATCAGCAGTTTTGAGAGCTCGTAAGGAAGGAATTAAAGTCGGTTTGCTGAGACCGATCACATTATGGCCTTACCCTAAGAATGCTTTTGATCAACTTCCACATGTTAAGGCGTTCTTAGATGCTGAAATGAACATTCTCGGTCAGATGAAAGATGATATTATCCTTGCAGACAAAAACAGAAGACCGGTTGAGTTTTTCGGCTCATACTGGGATCCTATCAATGAATTTGAACTAGCAGCAAAAGCCAGAGAAATGGCTGAGAGATATTAAGGAGGTGGGCTGAATGAATTTTTCAATTCCAAAAGATATCGAAATGTCGAAGCAGGCCTCATGGTGTCCGGGATGCGGACATGGCATTGTTTGTCGTGTTATTGCTGAGGCAGTAGAGGAACTGGGTGTGAGTGATAAAATAATCACAGTAGACGACGTTGCATGCGGACAGTTCGGACAGTTCGCTCTGAAATACAATACGATCATGAGTGCACACGGAAGAGTCGTTATTACTGCAGCAGGCGTGAAGAGAGTCCGTCCGGAAGCTCTTGTTATCGCAAGACCCGGTGATGGTAGCGCATATAGTATCGGTATTGAATCAACCTTGTACTCTGCAATTCGCAACGAAAACATTTTGACGATCGTTATCAACAATAGCGTATTCGGCATGACAGGCGGCCAGATGTCTCCTACATCACTTTACGGCATGAAGACGGCAACATCACCTGCAGGCCGCGACATCAAGCACGATGGCAGCATGGTTGATATTGCAAAAATCCTTGCCGGTACAGATATGGCGTATATGGCTCGTTGTGCAGTGAATACTCCGGCAAATACAGAAAAAGCAAAACAGGCGATTAAGAAGGCTTTGAAAAAAAATATGAACGGCGAAGGCTTTTGCTTGGTTGAAATACTGAGCATGTGTCCTACTAATTGGAATATGTCAGAGGTTGATGCATGTAATTATGTGAAGAATGTTCAGAGTAAGGCGTTGCCTCTTGGCGAATTCATTAACAGGGAGGGTGACAGATAATGATTGAGATTATATGTTCAGGAATCGGCGGACAAGGCGTATTGGTCGCCGGGAATATTCTGGCCGATATCGCTATGGAAGAAGGGAAAAATGTGTCATGGTTTCCTTCATACGGATTTGAAATGAGAGGCGGCGCAGCAAACTGTGAATTAAAAATCGGTGAAGAAGGCCACCTGAGCCCATACTGTCTTGAGCCGGATATTCTTTATACACTCAGTGAATCCGCGATCGATACATACGAAGACAGACTAAAACCGGGGGGCGTATTACTGGTAAACAGCAGTATCGTCAGTGCCGATCGTAAATATCGTGATGATATTAAAGTTATCAAAGTACCGGCTACTGAAATCGCGGCAGAATGCGAAAATGCAAAAGGTGTCAATATTGTAATGCTTGGTGCACTTGCGGCTGCAAGCGATCTTTATGATATTGATGAAACCAGATTTGGCATGAATCATTACTTCAGAAAAAAGGGTAAAAATAACCCTAAGAATGATCTGTGCTTCAACAAGGGTGCTGAAGCCGCAATTTCACAGCTTTGACAGCAACAACAAGGAGACAGAGATGAAACATAGATTTATAGCTAAAAGATACTGGAAAGATCAGAGTACCGCTATGGGCCAGTCAGATGTGCTCTCAAAATCATTTGATGATGTGATCAATCTGAGTCTTGGAGATCCTGACCTGATCACACATCCGCTCATTATTGAAAAGGCTTTTGAGGATGCAAAAAAAGGACATACAAAGTATACTGACTTCCAGGGAGATCCTGAACTGCGTCAGGAAATTTGTAAATTCTATAAAGAAGAATATGATATGAACGTTGCTGATAGTGAAGTTTATGTATGCGCATCAGGATGTCTTGCAATGTATCTTGCGATGGAAGCGATTCTTGATGACGGTGATGAAGTGATCATGCAGGCACCGTATTTCACTCCATACCCGCAGCAGATAGAACTGGCAAGAGGTATTCCGGTAGAAATGCCTACATACGAGGAAGAAGACTTCCAAGTCAATGTAGATCGCTTAGAAAGCCTGATTACAGAAAGAACGAAGGCGCTTATCATCAACTCGCCAAGCAATCCTACGGGAAACTGCCTTACGGTTAAAACAATGGAACAGATTGCTGAGATCGCCAAAAAGTATGACTTGATCGTAGTATCTGACGAAATATACACAGCGTTCAGCTATCAGAATCCGTTCGTACCTTTTGCGTCACTTCCCGGCATGAAAGAAAGAGCGATTACGATTAATTCTTTCTCTAAGAACTTTACCATGACCGGATGGAGGATTGGCAACATTATCGCACCGGATTATCTTGTAAAGATCATGCAGCAGATAAATGAAAATGTAGTATTTACTGCACCGTCGATCTCGCAGAGAGCAGCGATCTATGCACTGAGATACAGAACCGAAGTACAGCCGGAAATGATTGAAGAGTACAGAAAGAGGATTTTCTATGCAGCAGAAAGAATCAATGAAATTCCTAAAATCAGCGTTATTTATCCGCCAAAAGGAAGTTTCTATCTGTTCATCAACATTAAAGAGACCGGCTTGTCCAGTGTTGAGGCAGCAGATTTATTTTTAAGAGAAGCACATGTTAATACTTTACCGGGCAATGCCTTTGGCCTTTGCGGTGAAGGATATGTGCGTATCGCATGTACTGTCGGCATTGACATGCTTAAAGAGGCTTTTGATAGGATTGACAGAGTTTGCAGAAACCTGTGATCTGTATCGCTAAGATCTGTAATAGGAGGAAAATGATCATGAATATGGATAACTTTATAGGTGTATTCGACACTATGGAAGAATGCATTGAAGCAGCAAAGATTGCACAGAAAAAACTTGTGAATGAATATTCTCTGGCAGATAGAGACCGTTTCCTTAACAGCATAAAGAAGTTGTATGCAGATAACGCAGAAGAAATGGCTCAGCTGGAATTTGATGAAACAGGATTCGGCAGATATGCAGATAAATTAGATAAGAATATCTCAACCGTAAGCACACTTGCCGGAACAGAAGCGCTTAAGCATGATGTAATGGCATCAAATGATGGCCTTACAGTTGAATACTATGCGCCATGGGGTGTTGTTGGTGCGGTAACTCCAAGCACGAATCCAAGTATCACCGTATTCGGCAACGGAGTTTGCGGTATGATCGCAGGCAACTCAATGGTATTCAACGGACACCCAAGCGCAAAAGTTGGTACAGCTTGGTCAGTCGATATCTTTAACAGAGCCGTTGTTGCAGTCGGCGGACCGGAAAACCTGCTTTGCACAGTAAAAGAACCTACAATGGACACTTTAGATACCATGATGATGTCTCCTGACGTTAAACTGTTAGTAGGAACCGGCGGACCTGGAATGGTAGCTACGCTTATGCGTTCCGGCAAGAGAGTTCTTGCGGCCGGAGCTGGCAACCCTCCTGTTGTAATTGATGAAACTGCTGATATTAAGAAAGCAGCGGAAGAACTGTATGCTGATATTTCCTACGAAAACAACATCCAGTGTACTTCAGAAAAAGAACTGTTTGTTGTTAAGGATGTGTTTGATGAATTTATGAATGCATTCGAAAAGGCTGGCGCAGTAAGATTGAATAAAGAACAGGGCGAAAAGGTTACGGACATTTGTCTGACGAAGACGGATGATGGAGAATATGCCGGTGCAAAAAAATGCGTAGGCAAAAACGCTGGCGTGATCCTTGAAATGGCAGGAATTCTGGTTGAAGGAGATCCGGGCGTTGCATTCTTCGAAACCCCGAATGACCACCCGCTGGTATATACGGAACAGTTAATGCCGATCATTCCGGTCATTAAGTGTGAAAACTTTGAAGAAGCCATGAACAGAGCGGTTGCTGCAGAAGGCGGACGTCATCACTCTGCTTCCATCTGGTCGAACCACATTGACCATGTAACTGCATTCGGTAAGGCCATTGATACGACGATTTACGTACAGAACGGGTGGACAAGTGCAGCATTCGGACTCGGTGGTACTGGTATCAATACAGCTACAATTGCTACACCTACAGGTGATGGACTTACAAATCCTCAGACATTCACACGTAAGCGTTACTTTGTAATGGCTCACGGAGGAAACTATATCATTTAAAAAATACACTTTGAGTAAAGCTGATTTCCTTCCTGAAATCAGCTTGAAAAAGCTGTTATAAAAACGAGAAAAGCCGCAGCGTGAAGATAATACAAGTTTCATCTCCTCTTTAAAACTGACTTAGTATTTCACACTGCATTTTTTCTATAATGATAATGCGTAAGATTTGCGATATTGTATATGTAAAAGAAAATGAGGTAACAGAAAATGAAAATTTATGACTTAAGTATAACAATCGAAAACGGCCTTTGGTACTACGGAACTCCATATGTTCCTTATGAAGGAAAAGCCTTGTCAACCATTAAGGATAATGGATATATTTGCAGCAAGCATGTGATGACATCGCATACTGGGACACATCTGGAGAATGCCAAGCACTGGTCTGAAAGTGCTGCAGGTACAGATAAAATGGATCTTGTTAAAATTATCGGCAAAGCTAAAGTGCTTAAGATTGCCGCAAATGACAGACCTTTCTTTGAAATTACAACAGATATGCTGAAAGAGACAGGTTCAGAGAAACTAGAAGCTGGGGATATATGCATATTAGCAACAGGATGGGATAAGAGCGCTAAAGAGGAGAATTATACTTGGGAGAGTCCTTTTATTACAATTGAAGCGGCTGCATATCTTAGAGACAAGGGCATCAAATGCTTTGCAATAGATGCTCCGATGTTCGGCGATCCACGAGATGGTATGGATTGTGTTCCAGAAGGAACCGAGGTGCCTGATTTTGCTTTTGCAAATGCAGGGATTCCATGTATTCTCGGTATGGTTAACTGCATGGAGCTTCCTGAAGAAGTTATTTTCTGTGCGGCGCCGCTTAAACTGAAAGATGCAGATGGATCGCCTGTAAGGGCATTTGCAATGGACGTTGACTGCTGTAAGTAAACCGCTTTAAATTATAAAATGTAAGGGGGAAAAACATGGAAGATCTTAACAACAATGAAACTGTCACAATGGATAGTGAGCTTTTAACAAAAGCAATTGGGGGCTTGTTTTGGAAATATTCCGTATTGGCTTTAGTCGGCATTCTTTTTTCATGTCTGGCGGTAATTCTGGATGGAAACTTCATGGGAAATGGTGTAGCTAGATGGCTTTAGCTGCAATTGCAGTAGCCGTATCGTTCATGTATTTCGCCATGGGCCTTTCATCGATGCTGGGCATAGGTGGTACAACGGCTGCCGGAATCAAACTTGGCGATGGAGATGAGGAAGGAGCTCGAGATGTATATGGGACGATTCTTGTATTTAGCCTTATCGTATAAGTCATTGTAGGCGTGTTGTGCATCATTTTTATGAAGCCGCTGCTTATACTGCTCGGAGCAACATCTGACATATATCCATATGCTGCAGATTATGCGAAAGTGTTCTTTGCAAGTAAGCGTCAAACCATGCGCACATAGGGCACGAAGAAAGCAGTCACACTGGCTAACTGTATATTAGGGGTAACCAAACTTTCGTGGGGGCTGAACAAACCCCATAGAAATTTGGAGAGACGGGGGTGCGGCTGATCTTGATACCAATATGGATGTTGCCGTCTATGTGAAACTGCCTGATAGCTTCTATATCGCAACCCCGGTCGGACGCTATAATCCGGACTGGGCAATTGCTTTCTATGAAGGTACAGTCAAGCATATCTATTTTATCGCTGAGACGAAAGGCTCCCTGTCTTCTATGCAGTTTAGGCTCATTGAAGAATCTAAAATTCACTGTGCAAGAGAGCATTTCAAGGCAATCAGCAATGGAAATGTGGTTTATGATGTTGTAGACAGCTATCAAGCCTTGCTTGAAAAAGTTATGAAATAAATTATGATCACCGGCTGTGTTTAAGGCACTGGGTGTGGAGTAGGATTGATTGTCCACGAGATTTTAGTCACTTCAGGGCAAAAACTCTGCGTTTTTAATAAGTTTCAGACTTCTATTCCCGAAACTGTTGATTATTTTGGATTTTCGGGTATAATAGAATCAAGAAAACCAGGAGGTGGATGATGGCTGAGTTAATCAATCGCCCACAATATTTGAATCAGCTGATTCAAAACAAAGATGTGGATCTGGTGAAGATTGTCACTGGTATTCGACGCTGCGGAAAATCGTCCTTGCTGGATTTGTTTCATCATTATCTGTCAGAGCAAGGTGTGCCGGATTCCCGGATCATTCACATGAATATGGAATCTCTGCGTTACCGTGACCTGACCGATTACCTTTCTTTTTACGATCATGTCAGCAAACAGATAGCAAAGGATGGAAAGACATACCTTATCTTCGATGAGCTGCAGGCTGTGGAACATTGGGAAAAAGCAATCGAGTCCTTCCGCTTGGATTTTGATGTAGACATCTATATCACAGGTTCCAATGCTTACCTGCTGTCCACAGAGTTTTCTACATTGCTCTCCGGCAGATATGTGGAGATACGGATGCTGCCGCTGTCGTTCAAGGAATTTTTGGACTTCTATGAGTTTGCACCCGATGTGACCATGGACGAAAAATTTCAAAAGTATCTGCAGTTTGGCGGGATGCCCATTCTGAGAGAATACAAGTTCAACGAAGCGAGAAGCAATCAAGCGCTGGAGGGCATCTATTCCACCGTGGTGCTGCGTGACATTTTGCAGCGCAATAACGGGGCGGACCAAGCAATGCTTCAAAAGATCATGCTGTTCTTGTGTTCAAACATCGGCAGCATGACTTCTCCAAACAGCATCGGAAATGTACTCTCTAATGAGGGCAATATTCAAACCGGAAAACAGAAGAACATTGCAGGAAAAACAGTGGATAAGTATATTACCATGCTTCGCAATGCATTTGTGTTCTTCTCTGTCGGTCGGTATGATGTAAAAGGAAAACAGCTGCTCAAAACACTTGGGAAGAACTATATCATCGACATGGGTTTTCGTAATCTGCTATTGGGCTGCCGGGATGCAGACCTCGGTCATATCATTGAGAACATCGTATTTCTGGAACTGCTGCGCCGTGACTATCGGGTATATATCGGAAAGGTCGGAGAGACGGAGGTTGACTTTGTTGCGGAAAAACCGAATGATAAGGTATATATTCAAGTAACGGAGAGTATGCAGTCTCCGCAGACCCGTGAACGAGAGCTTCGTCCATTGCGCATGATCGGAGATAACTACGAAAAAATCATACTGTCTATGGATCGAAGCTTCATCAATTCCTACGAGGGCATAAAGTCGCTGAATCTGATTGACTGGCTGCTTGCTGAATAAAATCAAAATCAAATAAAATGTTTTGTAATCCCATCGAACTGTTGTATAATAGTATACAGAATATATACCCTTTCATTTGAAAAAGGAGGAGACGAATGGAAAAACGTCTTAAGCTTAGCGAAGATAATATTTTGAAGACGGCAAAATCTGTGGCGGAGGGAATCATTCATTACGAAGCGGAGACTTTTGACGGAAAAGAATATATCATGCGTGTGAATCCCATGCAAAAATGCAAGGTCTGTGATGCTGCAAATGGTGTGGAATCGCTGTATCCTGCGAAACTGTATGTGGATTTCGTGGGTTTAGAAGAAAAAAGAGAGAAAGTCTTTGAAATTCGCAGAAGATTTTATGCAGAAGGACAGGAATATCTGCTCTTGCAAGATGAAAAAGAGGAACTTTATTTGCGTGCCTATCAGGAAAAAGAGTATGATGCGGGGAAATTCAAAATTCTTCTTTCAAATGCGGATGCAGGAATCGGAAGGATATTAGGTGCAGGATTGAAGGTAAATTACCAAGACAGTGGCGATGTCTGTATAAATCAATGCAATGCGACAGAAGCAGAAATACAGACTTTTGTCGAGGCCTTGCGGGCTTATGAGGGCATTCCGATACCGGATGATGGTATATTCGGTCAAAAAAGTGTGTTTGCCGGATTTGGAAGCGGAAAAAGCTCCGGAAGTTCTGCGGGAAGCTTTACCGCCGCATATTTTAATCATCACAGCAGATTTTTATAATAAGGAATATACAAGATAGAATGAGAACAGTTTTCATCGTAAACCCGAAGGCGGGGCAGGGAAAAGGCAATAAGAAATTTACGGAAAGAATTAGGCACGTGGCGGAGAAAGCAGGGACTGCTGTCGAGATATATACGACGGCAGGAATTGGCGATGCGGAGATTCTTGCAAGGCAGATTGCTGAAGAGTCAAATGCAGAGCCAACGCGGATTTATGCCTGCGGAGGCGACGGCACGCTCAATGAGGTTCTGAATGGCGTTTTACATGCAGGCTGCGAAAGCGGTGCAGGCAGTAAGGGTAATGAAGAGTGTGAAAGCGGTGCGGATATTGCAATCGGTGTGGTTCCCATCGGTACCGGAAATGACTTCTGCAGGAATTTTCCGGAGGCGGCTGATTTTACAGACATTGAAGCGCAGCTTGCTGCCGAGCCGAAGCGGTGCGATGCCATAAAATACAGTGGAATTCTCGCGGGCAAGGAGCAAACCCGTTACTGCGCGAATATGTTCAATATCGGTTTTGACTGTAATGTGGTCGATTTGACGGCGACGCTGAAGACTTATCCGCTGCTTTCCGGTTCACTTGCTTATTTGATGGCGATTCTTGCGATTCTCGTAAAGAAAAAAGGTGCTAATCTGAAAGTGGAAGTTGACGGAGAAGTGAAGCACGACGGACCGCTGCTCTTGACTGCGGTTGCCAACGGATGTTTCTGCGGGGGCGGCGTGAAGAGCTCGCCTATGGCCAGCATCTCCGACGGCCTCATGGATATAAATATAATTTACAATGTGAAGAGAATGGAATTTCTTAAGAAGTTTCCATATTACTCAAAGGGCACGCATATGGAACTTCCGGATATTTCCAAGATACTATATGCGGCGCAGGCAAAGAAGATTGTGATAATGCCAAACGATGGTACGATGCGGCTTTGTGCGGACGGTGAAATTGTGGATGCCGGAAGGGTCGAAATGGAAATCGTGCACGAGGCATTCACTTTCCTGGTACCTAAAGGAGAGAAAGAAAATGACGATTGAGAGAAAGAACAATCTCGGAACGATCAAATTAGATGATTACATATTTGCCCAGATCATACAGACGAGCCTTTCAAAGAGCGGCGGCAAGGCATTTCACGCTTCCGAAAAAGGAAAGCTCCTGGGAAGTCAGGGCGTAAAGAGCAGCATCGGCGAAATTTCTTCAAACATCAGGATTCGCGAAGAAGCGGACAAGTATGTAATCGAGTTTTATGTGATTACTTTGTTCGGTGCCAGCATACGAGAGACCACCAATGAAATATTGGACTACATTGAGTATGAGATGAAAGGGCTTTTCCCGGGAAAGGGCGGCAGACTGATACTTCGCATTGTCGGAATTAAGTCAAAACGAATCGCGCCGCGCAATATAAAGGTAGTGAGAGAATATGAATCTGAAAGATAATATTTCCTGCCTGAGGGGCGTGGGTGCAAAACGGGCGGAAGCACTTAAGAAACTGAATATTGAAACAATCGGAGATTTGCTGTGGCTTTTTCCGAGAAAATACGAAGACAGAAGGAATGTTCTATCCGTCATGGAAGCGCCTTTGGACACGGATGTGCTGATAAGCGGCAGGGTTGTAACCGCCGGGCTTTCGGGAAATCCGTACAGCAGGTCGAGACTACTCAAGGTGCTTATCGAAGACAACACGGGAACGGTTCAGCTTCTGTTTTTTAATGGAAAATATCTTGCAAACTATTTCAAACCCGGGGCTGAGTTTGTTTTTTTCGGCAAAATCACGCTTCGAAACGGCATCAGACAGATGACGCATCCGGAATTTCATAAGCCGGGGGACAAAGGCGACATTCGCGGGCTGATACCGGTTTATCCGCTTACTGAGGGACTTACGCAGAATCAGCTCCGTTCATGGCAGCTGGAGCTTATGGAAAAGCATGCGGCGGAGGAGGCAGCCGAATGGCTGCCGGATTGGATTGTAACGGAATGCAATTTGTGCAGCCCGGCACATGCACTGTCGAATATCCATTTCCCGAAAGAAAGAAAGAATTTTCTGGAAGCCAGATATCGTTTGATCTTTGAGGAACTGCTCACGCTTCAGACAGGGCTGTTCTATGTTAAAAACGGAAGCAGGGGCAATGCGAATGCCGTGGCGGTTTCCAAGGCGGTTTCGGTAAAACCGTTTGAAAATTCCTTTCAATTTGAACTTACCGACAGCCAGAAGAAGGTTTTTGCTCAGATAGAAAAAGACATGGAGCAGGAAAAGAACATGAACCGGCTTGTACAGGGTGATGTGGGCTCCGGCAAGACCGCGGTTGCGGAAATGGCAATGTTTAAAGCGGTAAAAAGCGGATTTCAGGCGGCAATGATGGCCCCGACCGAATTGCTCGCGAAGCAGCATTTTGCGAGTCTGAAACGCGATTTTGAGCCTTTCGGGGTGAAAGTGGGACTGTTGTCAGGTTCGCTCAGTGCGAAGGAGCGCAAGGCGGTTCTCGAAAGCCTGAAATCCGGAGAGACCGACATTTTGGTCGGCACGCATGCATTGATACAGTCGGATGTGCGCTTTGCAAACCTCGGTCTGGTTATCACGGACGAACAGCACCGATTCGGTGTCAACCAAAGAGAACTGCTGTCCGCAAAGGGCAGGAATCCGGACATTCTTGTAATGACGGCAACACCGATACCGAGGACGCTTGCGGTTATCCTGTACGGGGATATGGACATTTCGGTGATTGACGGAATGCCTCGCGGAAGAAAACCCATAAAAACATTCGCAAGAAAAGAAAGCGCACGCGGCAAAGTATATGATTTTGTGCATGAGCAGGTAAAACAGGGCAGGCAGGCCTATGTTGTCGCCCCTCTTATCGAGGAGTCCGAAAAGCTGAGCTGCCGTTCGGCAGAAGAAGTTTTTGAGGAACTCAGAGCGAAGTATCCGGATATCCGAATCGGTTTTGTCCACGGATTGATGAAACAGAACGAGAAGGATGCGGCGATGGAAAAATTTGCGGCCGGCGAAACGGATATACTGGTATCGACCGTGGTAATCGAAGTCGGCATTGATGTCGCAAACGCAAGCGTTATGGTGATTGAAAACAGTGAAAGATTCGGTCTTGCACAGCTCCATCAGCTCAGAGGCAGGGTTGGCAGAGGAAGCACGCAGTCCTACTGCATACTGATTTCCGACAGCGAAAGCAGGGTGGCGAAGAAAAGAAACGAAATCATGTGCCAGACCACTGACGGATTTGTGATTGCGGAAGAAGATTTAAAGCTGAGAGGACCGGGAGAACTTTTCGGCACGCGCCAGCACGGACTGCCGGAGCTGAATATCAGCGACCTAGTAAGAAATGCCGAAATCCTCGAAACCACAAAGAACATAGCCGTGGAACTGATCGAAAGAGACCCGGAGCTCTCAAGCCCTGAAAACTCCGGATTGAAAGAGCGGGTCCGGAAAATGTTCGGCGATAAGATTCAGCTTCGTTTATAAGCCTTTGTAAACCTTCCGATACAGTAAAAGACCTTGAGAATGTCCCAAGGTCATTTACCGTGTATCCAAAGTTTTGATTTACTTTCCGGCTAACTGTTTTTCAGCCATTTCAACTAACTTCTTAGTCATATAACCGCCGACATAACCGTTCTGTCTTGCTGTAAGGTTGCCCTTGTCAGCCTGTTCATAGTTTGTTAATCCGAGCTCGTTTGCAACTTCTGTCTTCAAGCTCTTTAATGCAGGTTTTGCATTGATGTTCATTTTTTCTTGTAATGACATTTTGTTCACCTCCTATTACAGTACTAGTTTGACACATGCGAAAGTTATTATGTGATGTAATAATTGGCGGCGTTGGTCCTGTTTGGAAAAAACGCGGGATTGCAGAAACGTTTTTTTTTCGGTATAATAAATGAAAAACGCAAAGGATAACATAAATTTATGAGAATTATTACAGGAGAATTTAAAGGCAGGCGTCTTGAAATGCCTGTCGGAAATGATATAAGACCGACGACGGAAAAAGTAAAAGAAGCGCTTTTCAGCATGATTTCGGGAAATCTTTACGATGCTGTCTGCGTGGATCTTTTCAGCGGTACGGGAAATTTAGGGCTCGAGGCTTTGTCAAGAGGTGCCGAGAAGTGCTATTTTGCGGATAACAGAAGGGCCAGCCTTGAACTGACGAAGCGAAACATCGCGATGTGCCGTGCTGAGGATTGGTCGGTGGTAATCGCGGGTGATTATGAACGTGCACTCAATCAAATCGCCGCAAAAGGCGAAAAAATCGACATTTTTTTCTTGGATCCGCCGTATAAGAAGGGATTGTACGAAAGGTGTTTTGAACTCATTTCCACCCTTGAACTTCTTTCGGAAGAGGCGATTATCGTAGCCGAACATAATGCGAAGGATGAATTCCCGGATGAGATGGCAGGCTTTGCAAAGCTGAAAGACCGGACATACGGAAGCATCGGAATCACAATTTACGGCTGATTCTTCTTGCCTATAAATTAAGCGTGTGATAGAATTAAGTTTAGATATCGGGAGGCAGTTATGGCAACGAAAGCTTTATATGCCGGGTCCTTTGATCCTGTAACACTGGGGCATCTGGATCTTATCGAAAGAGCGGCAAACATTTTCGACGAAGTTGTGGTAGGAGTGGTTGTAAACCTGGAAAAGCACACTTTTTTTACATTTGAAGAGAGGAAGCAGATGCTGAGAAAGGTCACGGAGCATCTGCCGAATGTTTCGGTGGACATGTGCAACGGACTTCTTGCGGATTATGTGAACGCGAACGGTTTTAACGTTGTGCTCAGAGGACTTCGCAGCACGGCGGACTTTGACTCGGAACAATCGATGGCACAGCTTCACAAGCATCTTTATAATGAAAACGTGGAAACTGTTTTTCTGATGGCAGACGCAAAATATGCTTTTATCAGTTCTACGATGGCCAAGCAGGTCATTTCACTCGGTGGGGACGGATCGGTTCTTGTTCCGCCATACATTCTTGAAGAAATGAAAAGGAGAGTTAAGTAATGGAAGATACAATGAAAGTTTTAGAACTACTGGAAGAACTTGAGGATATCGTAGATGCCGCAACCAAAGTTCCGATGATGAGCAAGGTAATGGTGGAAGCGGAAGATGTGTTCAGTATTATCAGAGAAATCCGATTGGCTCTCCCGGATGATGTACAGCAGGCAAAGTGGATCCGCGATGAGAGAGATCGCATTTTGGCGGATGCGAAGACCGAATATGAAAGAATCATCAGAGAGGCGAAGAAGCAGGCAGATTACCTTGTCGAGACCAATGAGATTACCGCAAGAGCAACGAAGCTGGCACAGGAAATCAAGGATGATGCCAATATCAATGCAAAAATCCTGAAGATGAAGACATACGATTATGTGGACAAGATCCTTTACGATATGCAGGCAAAGATGGACGAGATGAATATGCGCTATTTCGGCGAAATGTACTCGAACCTCGAGAAGACATTTGATCAGATCAATCAAACGCTCAGTGCAAACAGAGAAGAGATCAAAGACCTTGCATACAAAACGCAGAATGACCTTGGTGCGGAATAAGGGGATATCATAAATGCAGACGAAGTCATCCCGCGAGGTCAGCCTTAATTTTTTTAATGTGGCACTCATGTATGTCGGAGCTATCATGGGCGCAGGTTTTGCGTCCGGCAGAGAATTGTGGCAGTTCATGGGTCTTTTTGGTGCGAAAGGAATTATCGGAACGGTTTTCGTTGCGATTTGTTTTGTTGTACTCGGATTCATGACTTCCTACATTGCCCGCAAAAAAAACACGAATGATTTTTCGATTATTATCACGCCTCCGGGATACCCTAAACTTAGAAAATGCGTGAGCGTATTCATGTCGGTGATGCTTTTTTCGGTTTTGATCACGATGTCCGCGGCAGGCGGGGCGCTTCTTCACCAAAACTATGGAATCAGCAGAGTTTTCGGCGGAGTGATTATATGCTTTTTCGTCGTAATCACGGTACTTGGTGATTTTGAACGGGTTTCACATGTGTTTAAATATATTATGCCGGTGCTGTTTGCCATTGCGGTCATTACAAGTATCGTAATTATTTTTAGCAATTTCGGAGATCTGGGCTATCATCAGAAAGTAGAGCCTGCTGCGATGGCACCGAACTGGGCACTGGCGGCACTTCTATATATTTCTTACAATCTGCTTGCCATGATACCGATGATCTCAAGTTCTTCGATACACGCAAAGAACGAGAAACACGCCCTGTGGGGCTCGGCACTCGGCGGACTCATGGTAGGGGCACTCGCTCTTGTAATCATACTTGCGCTTCAGACCGACATGAGCTTTGCGGATGTGAACGATATGCCGATGCTTGCGTATGCACAGCTTATTTCAAAACCGGTGGGGCTCATCTACTCCATCATACTTTTCGTTGCGATTTATTCCGCGGCGACGAGCAATTTCTACGGATTTACGACCAAAATCCCGCATGGCCCGAAAAAAAGCAAAATCGTGATTCTCTCCGCGTGTGCGGCATTCGGACTGGGTCTTCTCGGGTTTAAGAATATAGTCGCATACATGTTCAGTGCAGAAGGCTACCTCGGATTTGTCATCATCGCGCTGCTGATTGCAAATTTTATCTGTACATATAAGGAAAAGAGAGGTGCAAATGCGATGCAGCAAAACATGAAGAGAGGAAAGGAAAGCAGTTATTTTGCAGATTTTCCGGGGCACAGCCGGTTCGATTATCCGGAATTTATTATCCGCGTAACCGGCGGAGCAGGCGGGGAGGCGCTTCTCATCATGGGCAGTGAGAAAACCGCGTTATATGACACAGGAATGGCATGTTTTTCCGACAACCTCATTCATAATCTGGAGGTTGTTCTGAATCAAGAAGGCAGGACTTTGGATTATGTCCTTGCCTCACACACACATTACGACCACATCGGTGCACTCCCTTATGTCATCCGGAAGTGGCCGAATATTATCGTCTGCGGAAACGAAAAAGCAAGCCGCGTTTTCAAGAGCAGGACCGCACTTGAAACCATGAGGACACTTGGCGAAAACGCAAAAAAGACATACGGCATCGACAACGTGGAGATAACCACGGACGGCATGCGAATTGACCGAATTGTGAAAGACGGGGAGCAGATTCCGCTTGGAGACAGAACCGTAACCGTTATCGAAAGCAAGGGGCATACGGACTGCTCGCTTGCATATTACATTTTGCCGGAAAAGGTTCTCATATCCTGCGAATCAACGGGGCTTCTCAGAGGTCCGGACAGAATCAGCACCGCGCCCCTCAAGAGCATTGACGAAAGCATTGCTTCTGCAAAACGGCTCAAGGATATGGATTATGAATGTCTGATTATTCCGCACTATGGCGTATGTCCATATGACTACAGATATGATTTCTTCGATGATTATATCAAAGAGCAGCTTGAAGAGAAGAAACTGATTGAGGACGGAATTGCGGCAGGACTTACCGAGGACGAAATTCTTGAAGAACACAAGAAGCGTTACTGGACCGAAGAGCGCGGAAAAGCGCAGCCGTATCGGGCGTATGAAATCAATGCCCGCATTGTTATCCGGCAGCTCAAAAATCAATAATTATTATAATTTGACAGAAAGTTTTACATTGACCGATTTACCTCGCTAAATCGGTCAATTATTTTGTTCAAAAAAAGTGCTTTTTTGTCTAATTCCTTGAAAAATAAACCTCTTATGTTATTATTTAATAGATGTTAAAAATATACTTATGAGGTGAACAGAAATGGAAAATAACAAGAAATTGGTTATTAATCCAAAATGGTGCAAGGGCTGCGGCATTTGTGTGGAATTTTGTCCGAAACATGTGCTCAGCTTAGCGCATGAAAAGGTGCAGATAAGCAATGCGGACGCTTGCATTCTTTGCGGGCTTTGCGAGCTTCGCTGCCCGGATTACGCAATTTATATTGAGGAGGAGGCAAAATAATGGCTAAGAGATTTCAGCTGCTGCAAGGCAATGAAGCTGTTGTGGAAGGAGCTATTGCTGCAGGGATGCGGTTTTATGCCGGATATCCGATTACTCCTTCAACCGAAATTGCAGAAAGAAGCGCGGTGAGATTACCGCAGGTTGGCGGCAAGTTTATACAGATGGAAGACGAAATCGGCGGGATTGCCGCTGCACTCGGAGCATCCGTTGCGGGACTGAAAGCAATGACCGCAACATCAGGTCCGGGATTCTCCCTGAAACAGGAGAACATCGGCTATGCGTCCATCGCGGAAATTCCAATCGTAATCGTTGATGTACAGAGGGAAGGCCCGTCAACCGGACTTCCGACATCCCCGTCGCAGGGCGACCTTATGCAGTCCAAGTGGGGAACGCACGGGGATCACCCGGTTATCGTAATTTCTCCGTCATCGGTTCAGGAATGTTATACCGAGACCGTAAGAGCATTCAACATGGCAGAGCGTTTCCGAGTGCCGGTTATCTTCCTTATGGACGAGATTATCGGACATTTAAGAGAAGGCTGTGAAATGATTCCTGCAGAGGAACTTACCATTTCCAACAGAAGAATCGACCGTAGATTTAACGGAACTTTGGCATATGCGGTTCAGGAAGGAAACTATGTTCCGGAATACGCGCCGTTCGGCGAAGGAGACCACTTTAATGTAACGGGTCTGTTCCATGACCTTGACGGATTCCCGACAAATGACAACAACATTACCGACAGTCAGGAAAGAAGACTTCTTGACAAAATCAGAATGAGAAGAGACCGTATCCAGAAATGGGAAGAAGTTGATTGTGAGGATTGTGAAACCATGATTATCTGCTTCGGAGGAACTGCAAGAGCAGTCGAAGGAGCGATCGAAGAATCTCATAAGTTTGACTCTATAAAAATCGGAATGTTCAGACCGATTACGGTATGGCCTTTCCCGGAAGAAGCCCTGCTTAGAGTTATTAAGAACAATAAGCACTTAAGACAGATTATCGTTGCTGAACACAATGACGGACAGATGCTCCTTGAAGTTCAGCGTGTGGTTGAAGGAAGAGTTCCTGTTTCTTTCCTCGGAAAGATTGACGGCACGACGATAACCCCTGCAGAGGTACTGAATAAAGTAAAGGAGGATTATTAATATGCCTAGCAAATTGATTGAAAAAACAATGCGTGTTAACAGACTTCCTCACATTTGGTGCCCGGGATGCGGACATGGAATTTTGATGAGAGACGTTGCACAGGCAATCGAAAACTGTGGTCTTGACCCGGATAAAGTGGTAATCGTATCCGGAATCGGATGTTCGTCAAGAGCTGCAGGATATATGAACTACAACACGCTGCATACCACGCACGGCAGAGCAATCGCTTTCGCAACAGGCGTTAAGCTTGCAAACCCGGAACTTACGGTAATCGTCATCACAGGCGACGGAGATGCTTCCGCAATCGGCGGGAACCATCTGATTCACGCATGCAGAAGAAATATCGACCTTACCGTTGTGGTATTCAACAATAACATTTACGGTATGACAGGCGGGCAGTATTCCCCTACAACACCGCACGGCGAAAAGGGAACAACCGCTCCTTATGGAAATATCGACTACAATTTCGATATTCCGAAACTTGCAGAGGCAGCAGGCGCAACATTCACGGGAAGATGCACGGCATATCATGCTCCACAGGCAATCAAACTGATTGAAGCGGGAATTAAACATCACGGATTCTCCCTCATCGAAGGAGTATCGGTTTGTCCTACATACTACGGAAGAAAGAACAAGAAAGGCGACTCTGTTAAGATGCTTTCCTGGCAGAGAGATGTCGCTGTTGATGTGAAGAAAGCGCAGACAATGTCTCCGGAAGAACTTGAAGGAAAGATGGTGATCGGCGAGCTTTCAAGAAACGAGAACAAAGAAGAATACACGGATATGTATCTTCAGATAATTGATAAGGTTGGAGGTAATAAGTAATGGCAAAGACTGAGATCAGAATGACAGGTTCCGGCGGTCAAGGCGTTATTATGGGTACGATTATCCTTGCCGAAGCTGCTTTTGAAGACGGAAAACAGGTAGTTCAGTGCCAGGCTTACGGACCGGAAGCCAGAGGAGGCTCCTCAAAGGCGGAAACAATTATTTCAGACCAGAAGATTACCTATACTAAGGTATTGCTTCCGGATCTTCTTCTTTCCCTTACCCAGGTTTCTCTTGATAAGTATGTCGGAAGCCTGAAACCGGACGGAATTCTGGTTGTTGACTCGGAAATAACCGTTCCGGAAGAAGTTGAGAAGAAACACAGAGTTTACAAGCTTCCGATCCTGGAAAGCGCAACAGAGGTAATAAAGAATCACATGTCAGCGAACATCATTTCGGTAGGTGTCGTAAATGAGTTGATGCATGTGGCTACACAGGAAGCGGTGGAAGCCGCTGTTCTGAATCATGTTCCGAAGGGAACCGAGGAAACGAACCTCAAAGCACTTCATTACGGAGCACAGCTCGTACGCGAATATAAATAATCCGAATATATAAACATGCCAAAAGGCTGCTCGATTCCGAATTGCTTTCGGAAAGAGCAGCCTTTCGCTTTAATATAGGAGCAATAAAATGAATTTTGGCATGCGAGTTATTATCTTCTAGGCTGCGGCCTTCTAGGAGGCTCACAGCAGGAATCTTCTCTGACATCACTTCTGCATGGATCACAGCAAGGATCGCAGCATGGGTTGCAGGACGGTCTTTGACATGGATCGCACTCGTCAGTCTCATCGGATACTTCCCCGCAGTTTTCAAGCGTATCGGAAGGTCTGATCTGTTTCGGGAAAAGCGTCGGGAAAGTTGTGCAGACAGCGTTTTGCTGGGATTCAACGGATACGAACCCTGTTGAAAGAACGCAAAGCTGTACCGGAACAACGATTTTCTTCTCACATGTTACGCAGATCGCGATAATCAGATTTCCGGATACGTTTCCGTCGGCATCTATGCAAAGGTCTCTGCCGTAATTGTTTGTCGCAAGCCTTGCTTCGCATGCGGAATTGCAGAATTCCGTAAATCTCGGAAGAAATGCGGTATCAACGGTCGACGGCATACAGATTTCGAAGAAGTTTGTAAGTACCAGAGGCTGATTTGCATCAGCAACATTTACATCCGCACATATTGTGAACACCGATTCGTTATTGCAGCTGTCGGAAAGCAGCAAATCAAGTTCGATTATAACATTACCCGTAATTGTTATGTTCTGCGTTCCGAAAATCGGAGTGCCCATGCATCTGTCATCGCATTCCCGTGTTTCGGCATACAGCAGTTTTTCCGAAAAGTTTCCGTCGGCACCGACTACGGTAAGTTCCTCACCGCTGCCGTTCCTTAAGAATGTAGCGCCGGAAATCGTGGTGTTAACATCCAGTTTTAAGTTTGTAGGATCGTCTACATTGTTAGGATTAAAGCTCCGCCTGCATCTGATATCTATTACTCTTTTTACTCTGTGTCCACATGGAATTGATGGAGTAAACGACTGATTTTGAACTGTTTTCATGCCCTGCAGATGCACTAATACCGCATCGTAGACTTTTTGCACATAAATCGGTTCTGAAACCACATTGCTTAAATCACCGTCAAATTCGCAGAGGACATTTGAGTTACAGCAATTTTGATAGAGGTCTTGGGATACTCTTCCACCAAAGCAGCTCATAAATATACCTCCTTATAATCCAATATCTTTTCTTTCTTACTATATGATTTTTCGGCAAAGTGTGTTACAATAAAGTGGTTATTTTATTTAGGGCAGGTTAGAAATGAATAAATCAGTAATCGGAATCGTAATTTCAATCTTATTCGGGTTTTGCCTTATTGTATGGGCAACCGATTCGGTAGGTGCATCCTTTGGAAAAATAGGAGAAAATATCGCACTCGGACTTGTCGCGATTGTTTTGATCATAGGATTGATAAAAGCCGGGAGGGAAAAGAAATGAGCAAAATTGAAATTAAAAAATTGAACTGCGGCGTTCGCGTCGTGATGGAAAAAATAGATTATGTACAGTCGGCATCTTTTGGCATTTGGGTGCGCGCCGGTGCTGTGAACGAAAACGAAAAAAACGCCGGAGTATCGCATTTTATCGAGCATATGATGTTCAAAGGAACCGAAACACGGAATGCAAGAATGATTGCAGAGGATATTGACAGAATCGGCGGACAGATCAATGCTTTCACAGGCAAGGAAGCAACCTGCTATTATGTCAAGACCATCGGCTCGAATCTTCAGAAAGGTGCGGAGGTCATCCTCGACATGCTTCTGCACTCGGTATTTGACAAGGTTGAAATGGGCAAAGAACGCAAAGTCATCTGCGAAGAAATCAAGATGATTCAGGACCAGCCGGATGACCTGGCTCATGACACCGTGACGGAGATGCTTTTTAAGGGCAGTCCGCTCGGCAAGAGCATCATAGGGACTCCGACTTCCTTAAAAAACATATCAAGAAATGTTCTTGTGAAATATAAGGAAGAGCAGTACGCAAGGGATTCCATCGTCGCATCGGTTGCCGGAAACTTTGACGAAGAGGCATTTTGTGATTTTCTGGAGGATAAATTCAGCTCCATGGCAGCCTCCAAGAAAAGTCCGAAATTGGAACCAAATAAGCACGAAGAAAACTTCAAAGTAATGGTAAAAGACATTCAGCAGTCTCACATCTGCCTTGCCGCGAAGGGTCTTCCGCTTAGCGACAGGCGAATCTACGCTTTTCAGGTACTGAACAATATCATGGGCGGAAGCATGAGTTCAAGGCTCTTCCAAAACATACGAGAAGAAAAAGGTCTTGCATACAGCGTTTACTCCGTTTCCAGTTCTTTCTCCTCAGATGGATATTACCTGATTTATGCGGGTGTGGGTCACGATAAAATCAGACATGCGCTTGCCGGAATCGAAGAAGAATTGATGATTCTGAAAAGAGACGGTGTTACACAGGACGAACTTTCCATGTCGAAAGAACAGCTCAAGAGCAGTTTTATTTTCGGTCAGGAAAATGTTGCAAGCAGAATGTTTGCAAACGGCAAAAATGTCACTCTCCTCGACAGAGTCTATACTCCGGAGGAGATTATATCGGAAATCGACAGCGTCAGCCTTGAGGATATCGACGAAGTTAAGATGCTTATATGCGACCCGCAGCGTTACACGGGAGTTGCGGTTACAGATAAGAGATTTGATTGGAGCAGAGCATGGAAATAAGGATTGTAAGCAAAGGCGGTGCCCTTCCTGCGTATGCAACCGAAGGAGCTTCGGGTGCGGATTTGAGGGCCTATATCGAAGAGCCGATTACCTTGATGCCGGGCGAAAGGAGACTTGTGCCAACGGGGCTTTTCGTTGAAATTCCGCAAGGCGTTGAGGCACAGATCAGAGCACGCTCCGGTCTTGCCATAAAGCACGGAATCGGCCTGGTAAACGGAGTCGGCACGGTGGACAGCGACTACAGGGGCGAATGGAACATTCCTCTGATTAACTGGGGGCAGGAACCATATACGATACATAGCGGTGACAGAATCGCGCAGGTGATTTTTTCACGATACGAAAAAGCGGATTTCGTTTCGGTTTCCCAAATAAGCGAAACGGAGCGGGGAGCAGGCGGATTCGGACATACGGGTATTAAATAGAAGGGTTTGTTTAAGGCGAGGTAGAAAATGTTACTTAGAGAAGAACTGGAAAAACGCGAATTTGAGATTTTGTCGGAAAAAGCAGCCAAAAGTGCTGAATCCAAAGGAAGAATGTTTCCCGAGGAAAAATGCAATATAAGGACGGATTTTCAAAGAGACCGGGACAGGATTATCCATTCCAAGGCGTTCCGAAGACTCATGCATAAGACACAGGTATTCCTGGCACCGGAGGGCGACCATTTCCGGACACGGCTCACGCATACTATTGAGGTTTCTCAAATTGCAAGAACCATTGCAAGGGCACTGAATCTCAATGAGGACCTGACGGAGGCAATCGCACTGGGGCATGACCTCGGACACACGCCGTTTGGCCATAACGGGGAAGAAGTCTTGAACAAAATTCATCCGGGCGGGTTTGAGCATAACGTCCAAAGCCTCCGCGTGGCGGATGTCATTGAGTCCACACAGTCCAGGCGCGGAATGAACTTGACCATGGAAGTCAGAGACGGGATCGTGAATCATACCGGCCCTGTGCGTCCTTTTACGCTTGAGGGGCAGATTGTCAAAATCAGCGACCGCATCGCCTATATCAATCATGATATTGACGACGCCATTCGAAGCGGCGTTATTTCTGCAGAGGATTTGCCGGAAGAAGCCATTCGCGTTTTCGGCAGCACACACCGCATGCGCATCAACAATATGGTTGTGGATGTCATCACAAACAGCGACGGCAGGGACATTATATGCCAAAGCGAGGAATACAAAACCAATTTGGATGCCCTTCGAACCTTTATGTTTGCGAATGTTTACAAAAGCAGCCGGGTAAAAAGGGAAGAGGATCTAAACAAGGTTGAGGTCGTAATCAGTTCGCTGTATGATTACTTTATCAAGAACATCGACCAGCTTCCGGAGGACATGAAGGAAATCGCGGAAAGAGACGGCAAAAACGAAGCGGTGAAGGATTATGTGGCAGGAATGACAGACCGATTTGCACTTGCGGTTTACACGGATTTGTTCGTACCGAAGGGGTGGAAATAAATCCCGACATTGACAAAAACTAAATTTTCGACATATTTTTCATAAAAAAAAGGAAACGGCCTTTTCTTCTCGTATATAAAACTAGAATGGTTTTGTACGGAGCGTAAGATGGGTCGTTTTATTAATAATTCAAGCATAGATGAGCTGAAGGAAAGCATTAATATCGTGGATGAAGTTGCCAAGGTTGTGCAGCTTAAGAGAGCGGGAGCCAATTACAAAGGATGCTGTCCTTTTCATAATGAGAAGACCCCATCGTTTGTAGTTTCCGAGCAGAAACAGATTTTTACATGTTTTGGGTGCGGGGAAACCGGAAATGTAATCAAATTCACACAGAAATATTACAATCTGGACTTCCCGGAGGCCGTTGAGAAACTGGCAAGAGAAAACGGAATCACGCTGAAGCACAGCGGAACCGAGGACAAGGACCGCGAGAGATATTATGAAATAAACAAAGAAGCCGCAAGATTTTTCTACAAAAGCTTCACGGAAGCAAAGAATGCGGGCTATACATACATGAAGAAGCGTGGCATTGAGGATGCGGTTCTCAAAAAATTCGGAATCGGATATGCGGATGACGAATGGGACAGCCTCTACCGATACTTCAAGGAAAAGGGCGTAGAAGAAAAAATTCTCTTGGAACTCGGCCTTATTTCCGAAAGCAAGGGAAAATATTACGATAAATTCAGAAATCGTGTCATCTTTCCGATTATAAACACCGCAGGAAGGGTAATAGGATTTGGAGGGAGAGCAATCGGCGATGCACAGCCCAAATATCTCAATTCACCGGAGAACAAGGTTTTTCAGAAGAAGAATAATCTTTATGCTTTGAATATCTGCAAACAGGACATCGGAAGACAGAACAGTGCTATCCTGGTTGAAGGATACATGGATGTGATTTCTCTTTACCAGGCAGGCGTCAGAAATGCGATTGCATCCCTTGGAACCGCACTCACCGAGAATCAGGCAAGGCTCATCAAGCGTTACACGAAGAATGTCATTCTTTCTTACGATGCTGACCAAGCCGGAAGAAAGGCGGCGAGGCGCGGAATCGATGTGCTTTCCGGACAGGACTGCAAAGTCAAGGTTCTGCATGTCACAGACGGAAAAGACCCGGACGAGTTCATCAAGCAGCACGGCAGGGATGCTTTTCTCGCACTTACCGAAAAAGCACTTCCGATGATAGATTACAAACTGGATTCGCTGAAACAGAATATTAACCTGGGGAGTGAAGAAGGAAAAATTGATTTCATGAAAAAAGCCGCCGGAATTTTAAAAACTTTAAGCCCGATAGAGGCGGATATTTATATAAAAAAGCTTGCAAAAGAACTCAAAATTGCAGAAGGCGCTATAAGAATGGAAATCTTAGGCAATAATAGTACGGGTGAAAAGAAAATTGTGCATGCTCAGGAGCGGAGCCACGAGCCGGAGCAAGAGGAAATTTCGCAGCTTGAACTTACACTGATTAAATCCCTGCTGATGAATCCACCGTTTGTAGAAGAACTTTTGGATAAGCAAGAAATCATGGAAAGCCGGCAGGCACGCAAAATACTCAACATCATGTTTGAGCTTTACGGATTGAACGAAGATTTTGACAGTGCACAGATCATGGATTGCCTTGATCCGGATGAAAGTCAGAAGCTTTCTGGAGAGCTGGATAGAATTATTATTGCAGGAAATGAAGACAAAGTTTTCGCCGAATGCATCAGAAAATGGGAACTTGACAAACTGCTCTTGAAAGAAAAGCAGCTGATTGACCGACTATCTCTGGCCGATGAAGAGGCCGGTGTGGAATCAATAAAAGAATTAACCGAAGAACTTATGAAAGTTCAGTCAAAAATCAAAACATACGGGGGAAGAATTTAATGGCAACAGAAAACAAAAACGAATTTATCGAAATGAATGCAAAACAGCGTACGGATGACAGCAGAGAAGAGCATTTTGCCGATGGTGAAGGGAAAGAGGAGTTTTCTGAAGAGAAGAAGCAGAACCTGATTAAAGAACTGATTGATAAGGGTAAGACTTCAAAGAACAAACTCACTTACACGACGATCGCCGATGTGCTTGAATCCGCTGATTTGGATAAGAACCAGATGGATGACATATACGATATGCTCATGTCGAAGGGCATTGAGATTATATCGGAGACTGAGCCTGACGATTTTGACATTATACTCGATGAAGAAGATTTAACAGAGAATCCGGATGCAATCATCGAAGAGGCAAACGAAATTGACCTTGAAGCAAATATGCCAAAGGGTGTTGCGGTTGACGACCCTGTAAGAATGTATCTGAAAGAGATCGGAAAAGTTCCTCTGCTTACAGCAGATGAAGAAATCGAACTCGCAAAACGCATGGAAAAAGGCGATGAGGAGGCAAAGAAACGTCTTTGCGAGGCAAACCTCAGGCTTGTTGTAAGTATTGCGAAAAGATATGTGGGACGCGGAATGCTTTTCCTTGACCTTATACAAGAAGGAAACTTAGGCCTTATCAAGGCGGTAGACAAGTTTGACTACACCAAGGGATACAAGTTCTCCACCTATGCGACATGGTGGATCCGCCAGGCAATCACGCGTTCGATTGCAGACCAGGCAAGAACCATTCGTATCCCGGTTCACATGGTTGAGACCATCAACAAGCTCATCCGTGTATCCAGACAGCTCCTTCAGACTTACGGGCGTGAGCCGACCCCTGAAGAAATCGCCCAGGAAATGGGACTGTCCGTAGACAAGGTAAGAGAAATACAGAAGATTGCACAGGAACCGGTATCTCTGGAAACACCTATCGGCGAGGAAGAAGACAGCCATCTTGGCGATTTCATCCCGGATGAGGATGTTCCGGCACCGGCAGAAGCAGCAGCATTCTCCATGCTCAAGGAACAGCTTGTCGAGGTGCTGGATACTTTGACGGAGAGAGAGCAGAAGGTTCTCAAGCTTCGTTTCGGCCTTGAGGACGGCAGGGCAAGAACGCTGGAAGAAGTCGGCAAGGAATTTGAGGTTACGCGTGAGCGTATCCGTCAGATTGAAGCCAAAGCCCTCAGAAAACTTCGCCATCCGAGCAGAAGCAAGAAATTAAAGGACTATTTGGAATAAACAGGGGATTTTCTGATGATGAAGCTAAGTCCAAGACTTAAAAAAATTGCAGAACAAATAAATGCAGGCGAAACCATGGCGGACATTGGAACCGATCATGGTTTTCTGCCTATTTATCTTTGGGAAAACAAAATCTGCCCGAAGGTAATTATGGCGGACATCAGCAGCGGCTCTCTTTCAAAGGCCCGCGAAAACTGCGAGATGTATGATCCGGATGCTTCGTTTGATTTGAGACTTGGTTCGGGTATCGAAGTGCTTAAAGAGGCTGAGGTTGATGCGGTTGTCATGGCAGGAATGGGCGGCATTTTGATGACGGAAATCCTCGAAAAGGACATTAAGAAGTCGCTTTCCTTCCGTAAGCTGATTCTTCAGCCGCGCAAAGACGTCGGCAAGCTGAGATACTGGCTTTTTAACAACGGTTTCAGCATAACAAACGAGGCTTTGGTGCGGGAAGGCAAATATATCTGCGAAATAATCACGGCGGTTCCCAAGGAAGTTGCAATCACAAGGCAGATGAACGGAGACGACATCGAATATGAATTTCCGCATTCCCTCATTGATTACAATGATGAACTGCTGGAAGAATATTTAAACACAAAACGGAAGCTTGAAGCGGAAATCCTTGCGAACATGAAAAAGGGCAAGTATACAACCGCGAAGGAAATCAGACATCAGGAATACCGAATTTCATATATTGATTATCTTTTGAGGAGGATCTAGCAAATGAGAATGGATGATTTTATAAGAGAAGTGGAAAACATAGCACCGCTTGAACTTCAGGAACCGTGGGACAATTCCGGCATACAGATCCGCGCCGGAAACAATGAAATTTCAAAGGTTTTGGTTGCACTTGAAATTAACGAAAGGGTAATCGATGAGGCAATCGGTGCGGGTGCGGACATGATTCTTACCCATCATCCTCTGCTATTTGAGGAGATCAAAAAAATTGACAGTAACGAAGTTGCGGGAAATCATATTGTCAAACTGATAAGGAGAGGAATCAGCGTTTATTCTTCTCATACACCGTTTGACAAATGCATAGGCGGAAACAACGATTACCTTGGCAGCATCCTTGGAATTGAGGACATCGGACCGATGCCGGGAGACGAAAGTGCGATTTGCAGAATCGGAAACCTGGCTTCTCCTATGACCTGTGCGGAGTTCGCGGAGCACGCATCTTGCGTTCTGCGAATCGAGAAACATTTTTTCCATTTTGCGGGAATACCGGATGAACTTGTGTCGAAAATCGGCTGGTGCACCGGTGCAGGCGCGGAATTTCTTGACACAGCAGTTGCGGCCGGGTGTGATTTGTTCCTGACGGGCGATGTTAAGTACCATACGGCGCAGCACGCAAGGGATTTGGGAATGAATGTGCTTGACTGCGGACACTACGGCACAGAATATATTTTCTGTGAAAATATGCGTTCAAAGCTTGACAAATTCTATAATTTGGATATAATTCAATCTCGTGTGAACATTAATCCGTTCGCAGCAATTTAAGAGAAGATTTTAGAGGTTTCTTATGAAAGATACGAGTAAAACAAAGAGAAGAGTGATACAGGTTGCGGTGATTCTGCTGATTGCTGCAGTCGTTGTTACATACAGCATCACATTTATCGGTGCATTTTATTAATATTCATCCGTTTATTTTCGGGTAGAGCAGACGGTCGCGTGCGCCCTCGCCGGCGTATGAGGAAAGTCCGGGCTCCATAGGGCAGGGATGCCGGATAACGTCCGGCGTAGGTAACTATAGGGAAAGTGCAACAGAAACATACCGCCGAAACAGTACGGCTGTGGTAAGGTTGAAATGGTGAGGTAAGAGCTCACCGGCGGCATGGAGACATGCCGGCCGTGTAAACCCCATCCGGAGCAAGACCAAATAGGGGCAAAAGGTGGCTGCCCGTCACCTCCCGGTAGGTAGGTCGCTGGAGCTTGTCAGCAATGGCAAGTCGAGATAGATGATCGTTTAATACAGAACCCGGCTTACAGCTCTGCCCGAATCAATTTTGCACGAAAGACCAAATTGAAGTCAGAAAATAACATTTACACGAAGTCAGTCTCTCTGAAAGGAGTGCTAAACAGGCAAAAATACACGAAAAGGGGGTCTGTTTTGGGCACTTGGTGGGAATTGCATAATTTTTCCAGCACGCGAAAGATTGTTTACCCCGAACACTCAGATAGAAAGGGGCTGCCTGCATTAACGGAAATAACCGTTAATGCA
>ERZ780149.269-NODE-269-length-68400-cov-6.086049_pt1 | contig 68400 bp, 62 predicted proteins | sample MGYA00511367_ERZ780149 | MGnify/ENA primary metagenome ERZ780149 (study PRJEB29588, sample SAMEA2153852) | human gut metagenome | biome: human gut; feature: human-associated habitat; material: faeces | place: Denmark | collected 2008/2010 ... | reverse complement strand
TTCGAGCGAGCGGCATTCCCGTCCAAAAGCGTGTCGACTTTTTCGACACGCTCAACGGTGGGAGCTTCGGCTCCCACCGTTTTTGTTTAGGCATTATATCCGTCAAACCGCGCCCCGATTTTGAATTTTGCCCTTATTCCTTAACAATGTTATAGTAAGCGTTCGATGTGATCTTATAAACCACCATATATATGACTGTGAAAACGAGGTAACTGACGGCGGTCGTAATTGCGAACAGACCGATGTTCTTAAGCTGCATGAGCTGCAGTATTTGGCGTATCATCGGGAAGGCAAACAAAAGATGCATTCCGGCGCCTATAAGCGGCAGGTAAAATACCGTCAGCAGCTGCGAATTTATGCTGCGCTTAATTTCACGGCGTGTCATGCCGACTTTCTGCATTATTTCAAAGCGTGAGCGGTCCTCATAGCCCTCGGATATCTGCTTGTAGTAGATTATAAGAACTGCTGCCAGAAGAAATACTATGCTGAGAATAATGCCGAGATAAAACAGTCCGCCAAAGTTGCCTTTGTAGTCGATTTTGTTTGACTCTCTGAGTGAATACGAAAGTGCTTTGTATTTGATATCGTCGCGCTTTGCGATATTTTCGTTGAACAGCCAGCCGTCATGCAGTTGTTGCTGCGGATCGGCTCCGGTGTCGAAATAGTAAAGGTAGCTGTAGCGCGCGGTCGAATATCCCGACGCACTTCTTTGCACCGGCGGACCGGCGATCTCGCCTAAATCATTTACGACCAATGTGATGACCGGTGTGTTGGATGCTTTGAGGTCATAATCGCTGAAGTTGCCCTCAGCCTTTTTAAGGCGGTACTCACAGCTCCCCCAAAGGTTTACCGTATCAGAACCGTATTTTGTATTATAGGTGGTGATCAGTGCCTCGCCGGGCTTTAAGGTATTATTGCTCTTTGTGACCGTGTTGTAATCGGACAGCGGCATTATGCTGAGGTAGACAGTGCTGCCTTCGGCGTCAAGGCTGTTTGTCAGGGTGTCGCCCGTGTTTATAACACGCAGCCACATGTGCCGGTACTCAACGACATTCTGTGTTTTCATGCTGAGGCTGTCAGCCGTATCGGCTATGGACGACCTTACCTTGGCTGTGTTGTCGTACGCTATACCGCTTCTGTCACCGTCGGTGAGCCTTACATAAATGTCGCGTGGATTCTGCATGTTTATTGCGTCGTCCATGCCGAAATACATGCTTGTCGTGGTGGATACCGTTACAAGTACCATTGTCGCCAGTATGCATATCGATGCAAGTCCTGCACCGTTGCGCTTCATGCGGTAAGCCATTGATGATACCGAAACAAAATGCTTAGGGGTGTAATAATATCCCTTAGCCTTTTGCAGCACGCGGCACAAAAGTACCGAGCCGGACACCATGATAAGATATGTGGCGACTATGACCATCAGAACAGCCACTAAAAACCAGACCATGGCTGCGACGGGATCCTTTATGGAAAGCGCAAGCCAGTATGCCGCCGCTAAAATAACCAGCCCTAAGAGGCCGAACAGTATATTGCCCTTAGGCGGCTTTTCGCCGAGTTTTTCGCTTTTGATAAGCAATATCGTGCTTGAAAATCTTATCTGCCTCAATGCGTTGAAGAACAAAAGCAGGAATATTACTCCAAAAACGATAACGGTGTAGAAAAGAGAGCCAAACGATACCGAAAGCGTGAAGGTGATGCCGCCGCTCATAATGTTTACAAGCAGCAGCTCGGAAAGCTTTGAAAGCAGTATGCCGGCTGCACCTCCGAAAAGTACGGTGAGGGCATATACTATGAAGGTCTCACAAAGCAGCATCCGCCCTATATTGCGACGGTTCATTCCGAGAATACTGTAAATTCCAAACTCGCTTTTCCTTCTTCGTATAAGAAAGGAATTTGTGTAAAAAAGAAAAATGCACGAGAACACGGCTATGACTATGACTCCGAACCGGAGCATCACCGCTACATTCTCTCCTCCATCCATCGTCAGGACGGTCCTGCTTTGCTGCAAAAACAGAAGTATATAGAATATTGCAGCCATAATCGACGAGGTGAGGATAAAGGGCAGATACATGCGCCGGTTTTTTCTTATTCCGTCGAGGGCAAGCCTCGGATAAAACCCCAACCTCATGATCTGTCACCGCCGGTTGCAAGCATGGTCAGCGTGTCGGAAATACGGGCGTAAAAGCGCTCGTCAGTGTCGTTTCCGCGGTAAAGACTGTGGAATACCTCGCCATCCTTTATAAAAAGTACGCGTCCGGCAACGCTTGCCGCCCTTACCGAGTGGGTGACCATTATTATGGTCTGACCTATGCGGTTTATGTCGCAAAACAGTCGTAACAGCTCATCCGATGAGCGCGAATCGAGCGCTCCGGTGGGCTCGTCGGCAAGTATAAGTTTAGGCTCGGTGATCAGTGCACGCGCTACGGCAGCACGCTGCTTCTGTCCTCCGGATATTTCGTACGGGTACTTCTTTAAAATGTCGTTTATCGACAGACGCTTTGCTATCGGACTCAGGCGCTCCGCCATTTCGCCGTAACGCTTTCCGGCAAGCACAAGCGGAAGATAGATGTTATCCTCTACAGTAAAGGTGTCAAGCAGATTGAATTCCTGAAAAACAAATCCGAGGTTGTCACGCCTGAAATTTGAAAGCTCGGCATCCTTTATTTCGGAAAGCTCACGTCCGGCAAGAAGCACAGAGCCCGATGTGGGCTTGTCAAGTGCTGCGATTATGTTTAGCAGGGTGGTTTTGCCTGAGCCCGACTCGCCCATTATGGCGACAAATTCGCCCTCCTCAACGCTGAAGTTGACGTTTTTCAGCGCTTCGACCTGCGAACTGCCGAAACGGGTGGAATAAACCTTTCTTAAAGCTGAAACAGTTAGTATACTCATATGATTTCCTCCATTTCCACCGATATTTTAGCAGAAAAACGAGGCTCAATCCATAGCATCGGCTTACAATAGCAGCTTTTAATCTTACATCCTTGTAAGAAGACGGTCGTTTTTGCTTCTCATATCGAGTATAACGGTCGTGCCGGCAGCAGGCACCGATTCCACGTATATTCTGACGCCTATATTATCGCAGATCCGGCGACAGAGATAAAGACCTATTCCGGTCGCACGTTTGTCATACCTGCCGTTCTGACCGGTGTACCCGTTTTCGAATATCCGCGGTATGTCCTCGGGCTGTATGCCTATGCCGGTGTCACTTATGTACAGCAGCAAGGGCTCCTTTGTAAATATTTTTATGCCGCCCTCTGCGGTATATTTAACGGCATTTGAAATTATCTGTTCAATAACAAATGACAGCCATTTTTCATCGGTGACTGCACAGCCCTCGACCGGTCCGTAGTCGAGCCGCAGCTTTTTGACAATGAATTCGCCCGAAAAGCGCTTTACCGACTGACGGACAATCCCGTCAAGCGGACAGCTTTTAAAAACATAATCGGTGCTGCACGAGCCGAGCCGCAAAAAGGTCAGCACCATTTCGACGTACTGCTCTATTTTAAAAAGATCGGAGGACATCCGGCGCGAGACAGCGGAGTCCTCGCCCTGCAGCGTCAGCTTCATAGAGGCAATGGGGGTCTTTATCTGATGCGCCCAGACGGTATAATAATCCACTGTTTCGCGGTATTTGGCATCATCGGCTGCTTTGAGCGATCTTATTTCTTTTTGCAGACTGCGTATTAGATTTATGTAGTCCTGCTCCGCCAATGTTGCCGGTTCGGGCAGCCGGTCGATGGTTTCCGATGCCGCCGACAAAAGCGATGCCAGCTGTTTATGCTTGCGTTTGCGGCGTATCAGCGTTACCGTGCAGACAGCCGCGAGCAGCACAAGACAAAGTATCGTCGGGTAAAGCACGGCGTAAAGGTCAAGACCGTACAGAAAAAATGTAAGCGCGAATATTGCGGCACAGCACAGAAACAAAAGGCAACACTTAAAGCAGTCCTTAATATATTTTAACAACCTGTTTCACCTATCCGATCATATATCCGACGCCGAATTTGGTGGTTATAAATCCCTCAAGTCCTGCGGCGTCGAGCTTTTTACGCAGGCGGTTTACATTGACGGTCAAAGTGTTTTCGTCAACGTAAAGATCGGTCTCCCAAAGGCGCTCCATGAGTTTTTCGCGGCTTACCGTCTTTCCCTTGTTTTCCATAAGGCAGGACAGAATACGAAGCTCGTTTTTGGTAAGCTCGATCTTCTGATCGCCGAATGTCATTGATCCGTCGCCTGTATTAAGAAAGGCTCCGCGGTGCTGGAGCACTCTTGACGCTGCGGCGGAATAATTATATGTGCGGCGAAGGACCGCCTGAATTTTGGCAACCAGCAGTTCGCGGTCAAACGGCTTCGCTATAAAATCGTCTGCCCCCATGTTCATAGCCATGACCATGCTCATGTTATCCGATGCCGACGAAATAAATATAATGGGTACATTTGATATTTTTCTTATTTCCTCGCACCAGTGATATCCGTTGTAGCACGGCAGCGTGATGTCGAGCAGGACGATATGAGGCGAAGCAGCCGCAAATTCGGCGGCGACGTTTCTGAAATCGGTAACGGCAACCGGCTGCAGTTCCCAGCTTTCGCAAAGTTCCGTGATGGCTGACGTTATTCCGGGATCGTCCTCAACTATAAATACCTTAAACAATTCTCTTCACCCCTCGGTTGCTTTTGACTTTATTATAGCAAAAACGAGTACCTGTTTGCAACCGTAAGTGATATAAAGAGCAGCGGCTGTTGAAATAGTCGGCGCATGGTGGTAAAATTATAACACCTTAAATTGAAACACAAGCGGAGACTGGTTTAATGAAATATCTTGACTGCGTCAGAGTAATAGCCGAAAAAGAAAAATATGCTAAGTGTGGAGTCCACAAAGGTATGCAGGGAGTTGTTTGGGATGGCGGATGTAGGTCCGGCGAATATTCCGTGTACTTTACCCAGCGTGGTGAAAAGCCGGATATAGCCGAAATACCGATAGAAGAAAATGATCTGGAAAGAATCCCTGTTATGCATGCTGTGATAAACGAATTTATAAAAGCAGAATTTGAAAAGAACGGATGCTGCAGCGAGAATTCCGTTCCGGAATATCGCGATCGTATAGAGGTAGCAGTCCAAAAGTGGGAATACTCAAAGTATGGTATCAACAAGGGTATGCGAGGGTTGATATGCCCTGACAGATACGAAGGTATGTCGTGGCTGGTGCGCTTTTCCGGACACGGTGACGGAGGCACAGTAGAAATACCGATAAGGGAAGAGGACATGGTCTTTTTGCCGAACAGTATTGATGAAGAATAAAACGGTATATTTTTGGCAGAAAAGGAAGAAGTGAAAATCGGCAGGTATCTTTCGATACTTGCCGATTCTTTGTGCACCGATTGCTTTGCCTGTATCTATCTATCTACCTATCGTTGACCTGTATTTAACACCGTCGGATTATATCGATCCACCGGCGAAGTCAACACCGAAATCCTTCACTTCTCGCTATTACTTATTACTTTCCAAAGTTCCAAAGATAATCCCAAGTAAAAGTCAAGAGGTAATAAGTAAGCCCCAAAGACTATTGTCCTTGGGGCTTTGGAGCAGATGACGGGAATCGAACCCGCGTGTTCAGCTTGGGAAGCTGACATTCTACCATTGAACCACATCTGCATACAGCCTCCGGCAAACCGGAGGCGAAGCTGTTTATCAGTTTTCCTTCTTGAGGGTGTTCTGCCTGATTCTCTTTTTCTTTAAGTAGATATTAAGAACGATAATGCCTGCGATAATGACGACAATCAGCACCATGATGAGTACAAACAGGAGTGCATTAGGACCGTTCTGATCATTACCGATACTCGTATCGCTTACATACTCATGCTTTACGTTCTGAGCTGCGACATAATCACCGACCGGAGATCTTTCAACGCAGAATACCGTAAGAGCATCGCAGCCTTCAAACACATTTTCGCCGACAGACTCGGTAGAACCAGGGAAGCTGAGCTTTTCAAGCGAAGAGCATTTTTTGAATGCATTGTCCCCCACAGAGCGCGGTCTTCCACCAAATTCAACCTCTTTCAGTGCACTGCAGCCCTCAAACAGTGAGCTTTCAATGGTGGTGACACTCTCAGGCAGAGCTATCGATGAAAGAGCCTTGCAGTTTCTGAATGCGCCGGTTCCTATTGCGGTAAGCGTATCGGGAATGGTGATCTCGGTAAGCGAAGTGCATCTTTCAAACACACTGGCGCCGATATTATTTATCGCTGTGGGAAGTGTGACATTCACAAGGCTTGTGCAGCCTGAAAGTGTGTTATCGGAAATGACCGCAACATTGGCAGGAAGAACGATTTCGGTCAGCGATGAGCAGTCCTTAAATACCGCAGTTCCCATTTCGGTCACGGTGTCGGGAAGTGAAATTTCCTTGAGGGATGAGCAGCCGGAGAAGGGCGAGTTGCCTATTTTGGATATCTTGCCCTTTACATCAATCTTCTCAAGCGCCGAGCAGTTCTCATACACCGTGTCATTTATAACGGTGACGCCCTCAGGTATCACGGACTCTTTATAGCTTGTGCAGCCGGAGAATGCACCGACGCCTATTTCGGTTATACCGTCGGGTATGCGTACCGTTGCAAGCGCCGAGCAGTTTTTGAAAAGACCATCGTTTATGACGGTAACACCGTCCGGAATGTACATATCGGTTAAAAGTGTGCAGCTTTCAAACGCAGATTTGCCTATCGAAGTAAGCAGGTCACGGTTGAGATCAATAGCAGTAAGCGCGCTGCAGTTTATGAAGGCAAGATCGCCTATGGTTCTTATCTTTGAAGGCAGTGTTACGCTAACAAGGCTTGTGCAGCCGGAATAAGCGTTTGCCTCTATGTAGTTTACGGTCTCCGGTATCACAAGCTCGGTAAACGCCGTGCATCCTGCAAATGCGCCGTCGCCTATAGTGGTAAGCAGGGGAGAATAGGTGACATTGTTGAGAGCGACACAGCCCTCAAATGCTGCCTTGGAGAAGCTCTTGACCGAACCGGTATCGACGGTGGTGAGCGCTATGCAGTTTTTGAAAACGCCCTCGGAAACCGACTCAATGCCGCTGCCTATCGTTGCGCTCGTTACGGCGGCGCAATCCTTAAACGCATACGCGCCGAGTGATTTTACCGAGTCGGGTATTCTGATATCGGTCGGTGTATTTCCGCCGCTTATGCTGCCAAACGCCGTAAGCGCGATACAGCCGTCGAATGCATAATCGCCTATCTTTTCAAGATTGCCTATCGTATAGACCGAGCGGAGCTCGACGCAGTCGGCGAATACATAGTTGCCTATGCTCTTTACACTTGCGGCAATGGTCATTGTTGTAAGTGCGCCGCATTTACCGAAAGCGGTGTCGCCGATCGTTTCAAGCTTGGAATCGTCGGGAACGCGGAAGGTGGTAAGTTCCGTATCGTTATAGAAAATTCTTTCTCCTATTGAAACGCAGGAAGCCGGAAGCGTAAATTCCACCAGTGAGCCGCACTTTGCGAAAGCCTCCTGTCCTATGCTGTCTATGATCGAGCCTTCGGCAAAAACAATATCCTTAAGAGAGGAACAGCCGAAAAAGGCAAACTTTTCGATACTCATGACCGACGCCGGAATATTTATGGTTTCCAGCGATGTGCAGCCGTCAAACGCATGCTCGCCTATAAATGTGAGTGTATCCGGAAGGTTTACTTCGGTAAGGCCGTTACAGCCCTGGAAGGCATAAAAGCCGAGACGTGTGACGGTTTTGGGCACGGTGACCGATGTAAGCGCGGTACATTTTCCGAAAGCTGCATATCCCAATGCCTCAATACCCTCAGGGATTGTTACCGATGCAAGCTTTGAATTATAGAAGGCATAAGCGCCTATATCTTTAACCGAAGCAGGTATTGTGACCTCGGTTATATTCGAGTTGCTGAAAGCGCCTTCGCCTATGGAGGTGACCGCCTTGCCTTCGGCAGATGCCGGGACATTTACCGAACGCGACGATCCGGAATATCCGACAAGCTCGGCATGATCATCATACACGTTATATTTGAAATCTCCGCTTTCCGATACGGTGTAACCCGTTTCGGATACCGTGCTGCCCGTATACTTTGCAAGATCCGGGTTTTCAGTACAGCCTCCGAGAAGCAGAGCCATAGCTGCTATAGCTGCAATGATCACTGGGATAATCTTTTTGTTCATACTTTACTGTTCCTTCCTGTCACCCAAAAACTTACACACAAAATGTCGTGCCGATACAAATATAATTATATAATCTGCTTATTGTTTTGTCAATACGGAAAAGTCAAAAAACGGCGTTATGACGCTTTAAATCTGTGCAGACTGTCAACATCACAGCCATGTCTTGCTTGTAAGGATATAATACCTGACCGAGTGGTCAGATACATTGTAACGCGTAATTACCAGACGGTCGTTTTTTTCTCCGTGCAGAACGCCGTAGCCAAAATAAAAATCCATAGCCTGACCCGAGTCGATATCCGAAAAAGCGAGGGTACCCTTTTCCTCGGATATATCGAAATGGTATGTGGAAATGCCGCCGTCAAGCGCAATGACCGCAAGCCCGTCGGCGTAAAACGTGAAGGTGCCGTCATCGGTGCCTTCGCCATTGTAAGCGGAGTAGGACACATTGTCGTCGGAATAAAAGGCAACCGTCCATGTGCCCAGAAGGTCCTCGGTAGAGGTCGAATAGCTGCCGCCTTCCGATTGCCTGCTCTGTGCTGCCGACTCATCAGCCGGCACGGCGTTTACAGGCAGGTCGCTTTTACCGCATGAGCAAAACGTCAGCAGGCAGAAAACGACAAACAAAAGCATAAACCGACCTATAGGTTTGCTCATCTGTCGTCACTCCCACCGTCAAAATATCACAACTGTGATTTTAGCATAAACCCAAATGCTTGTCAAGAAAGGCTGCGCCGCATTTTTGATATGCTTTTTGTTGACTTGTTACTGCCGGAAATGTATAATATAAATAATTGTATATTAAAATACCCTTGTTTGTGATTTTGGAGGACGAAATGAAAAGGATATTATCGTTTGCAGCGGTGTTGATAATGCTTTTTGCCGCCTGCTCATGTGATAAAAAGGAAACCGTCAGGGAAAGCTACAGCCTTGACCGCAATTTTGTCACCGAGGATGAGGAAAACGGATTTACATATGTGGTTTACAATGACCATTCCGAGATAGTTGCCTGCAGTCTGCCTGATGACGCGGACAGCGTTGAGTTCCCGTCACTGCTCGGAGGCAAGCCGGTGACGGTGCTCGGCGGCGCGATGCTGTCCAATAATACAAAACTTAAGTCTGCCGTAATACCTTACGGGGTCACCGATATCGGCAACAATCTGTTCAGCGGATGCACCTCGCTTGCCGCTGTCAGTATACCGGATACCGTGCGCCGTATAGGGTGCAGCGCCTTTTACGGGACCGAATGGTATGAAGGTCTTGAAGGTGAATTTGTCACGGTGGGCGACGGTGTGCTTATAAAGTACGGCGGAAAGGGCGGAAATATCGAGATACCCGAAAATGTCGCCTACCTCTCGGACGCGTTTTCCGGCAACAGCCGCATTTTTTCGGTCACTGTACCGAAAAGTGTTTTCGGCATATGCGATTACGCATTCTATAACTGCGATTCCATGACCGAAATAAAAATACCGGATAATATGACCGATATAGGAATATGCATTTTAGAGGGTACGACCTGGCTTATAGCTGAGGACGACGAATTTGTTACGGTGGGCGACGGCGTGCTCGTAAAGTACGGCGGAAGCGACACCGACGTTACGGTGCCGGGCAATGTAAAATACATTGCCGGTGCCTTCATGAATAATACCGATATTGTATCGGTTACGCTGCCGCAGGAACTCATAAGCGCCGGAGAAGCGACCTTTTACGGCTGCTCATCGCTTGTACAGGTTATATTCAAAGGTGACGACACCATACTTTGCGACGCAACATTTGCCGAATGTCCAAAGCTGCAGTCGGTAATGCTTCCGGCAAATCTGAAAGCGCTCGGCGCTCACGCCTTTTCGTCATGCTCAAAGCTTACAGGTATTGAACTGCCGGAGAGTCTCATCTATATAGGCAGAGCGGCGTTTTACAACTGCGGTCAGCTTGTGGGAATAACGCTGCCACAGGGTCTTAAAGAGCTTGGTGCATCCGCATTTTTCGGCTGCATAAAGCTTGAAAGCATTACATTGCCCGAAAACGTTGTGAAAATAGGGGTATCGGCGTTCAGCTGCTGCTACGGACTGAAAGCGATTGAGCTTTCGTCCGCAATCTCAAAAATACCCGACGGAGCTTTTTCCTACTGCGGTTCATTGACCGAGATATACCTTGGGGATCATGTGAAAACGGTCGGTAAATACGCGTTTGAGGCGACCGACGGCATTAAGGTTTACGTTGCGAACGATATGACGCAGTTTGATGATGAAGCATTTAACGAATATAAGTCCGCGCCGGAAATAATATGCGGAAGCGGTTCGGCTGCCGAGACCTTTGCAAACAAAAATGAATACAAGGTAACGGTCAGGGACGGAAACGTTTAATATAAATTTTAAAGGGGAGCAAAGCGCATGTTTTCAGCCGATAAGCTAAAAAAAGGATGTACCGCCGTTATAAGGGAACTTAAATGCAGCGGTGTACTGCTCACAAGACTCTGCGATCTCGGTGCCGTGCCGGGTACGGAAATTGAGCTTTCGGGGGCTGCGCCGTTCGGCGATCCGCTCATGTTCCGCCTGCGTGGATATACACTCAGCCTTGCAAAAAACGATGCGGCAAATATTTTGGTCGATTATGAGGAAGCAATATGAACACAACGAGATTAGAGATAGCGCTTGTGGGAAATCCAAACTGCGGAAAAACAACACTTTACAACAGACTGACCGGAGAGGACAGGACGGTAGGTAACTTCCCCGGCGTTACGGTCGAAAAGAAAAGCGGCAGGGCAGTAAATGATAAAAATATCATATTGACCGACCTGCCCGGCACATATTCGCTGTCACCATATTCTCCGGAGGAAGCGGTGACGCTCCGGTACCTGACCGACAGCACGCCGGACGTTATTCTTAATGTGGTTGACTCCACTGTGCTCGAACGTGGGCTGTACCTTACAAGCGAGCTGTGCGATACCGGAATACCTGTTGTTGTGGCGCTCAACATGAGCGACGTTCTGAAAAAACGCGGAATAACGCTGGACAAAGAGCAGCTTGAAAAAACGACAGGCTGCAAATTTGTGCTTATATCGGCTTCGTCCGGCAGCGGTACCGACGAATTGCTCGACGCACTCAGATCAGCCGCCGGTAAAACCGGTCGCGGCTGGGTGAAATATGACAACGACACCGAGACGGAGATCGGCAGATATCAGAAGGCGCTTGACAGCGACCCTTCACGGAAGCTGTCGCCGAGGTTTTATGCCTTGAAGGCGTTTACAGGCTCGGCAGAGTCCGAAATTTGCGGTGATATCGCAAAAAGGCAGGAAGCGGAAATATCAAAGAATGTCATATCGGCGGCATCCGGACGGTACAAAGCGATTGACGCGCTTGTGGCGTCGGCTGTGTCGATGAACGGTAAACCGAGAGAGACGTTGACCGGTAAAATAGACAGGATAGCGACCGGAAGATTTACAGCCATATTGCTGCTGCTTGCCATTATGACGGGGATATTCCTTATAGTTTTCGGCAATGTCGGAACAACTCTTTCCGAATATGCTTCGGGTCTTATGGAAATGCTGTCCGAATTTATCTACGGATTACTTACAAAAATAGGTGCAGCCGAGTGGCTGAAAGGGCTTATAACCGACGGGATAATATCGGGCGTCGGTTCGGTAGTTGCGTTTTTACCCCAGCTGGCGCTGCTTTTCTTTGCACTGTCGCTTTTGGAGGACAGCGGATACATGGCGCGCGCCGCCTTTGTAACCGACCGCCTTTTAAGATCGGTAGGACTGTCCGGCAGGTCATTTATACCTATGTGTATAGGCTTCGGATGCACCGTTCCGGCGGTCATGGCAGCGCGGACGATAGAAAACGGCAGGTTGAAAAAGGTGACTGCGCTGTCGGTTCCGTTTATATCCTGCTCGGCAAAAATACCGGTCTACATGATGGCTCTCGGAGTATTTTCAAAGGGCACGCGTTTTCGCACGGTTGTGCTTATATATCTGCTCGGTATATTGGCAACTGTGCTTTCCGCGTTTATAATGTCAAGAGGAGTCAAACGGACCGGCGACTTTGTCCTTGAGCTTCCCGAATACAGGATACCGACCTTAAAAAGCGTGGCACTGCATATGAAAAGCCGGCTGGGCGACTTTCTGACCAAAGCCGGCACCGTGCTTTTGCTTGCAGGTATTGTCATATGGTTTTTAGTCAGCTTTGACTGCAGATTAAATTATATAGGCTCTGCCGCCGAAAAAAGCATATTGGCGTACATAGGAAAGGCTCTGGCTCCGCTTCTGTCGCCGCTCGGCTTCGGTTCATGGCAGGCTGCGGTCGCGCTTATGAGCGGAATCATCGCAAAGGAAATGGTGGTAGGCACGATGAATATAGTGTCGGGCGACCCGGCGGCACTTTTCTCCTCTGCCGCTGCAATGTCATTCGCTGCGTTTACGCTTATGTATTCACCGTGCGTCGCAACGCTCGGCGCGATAGCAGGCGAGCTGCACTCAAAGCGAGCGGCGATAAGGACGCTGGTGATTCATATAGGTATCGCGTGGGTGACCGCATTTTTGATATACAGGTTGGCACTGCTTGCCGGATTATGATAAAAGGATATGATATATAGATGAATACCGATACAACAATAGCAGCGATCTCGACGCCGACCGGCGAGGGCGGCATCGGCGTTGTGAGGATATCGGGCAGCAATGCCGCGGATATCGCCGACAGCATTTTTACCGCTGCAAGCGGAAAAAGGCTTAAAGGCTCGGTGGGGTATTCTGCACATTTCGGCACCCTGCACGATAAAAGCGGCGACACGATAGACCAGTGCATTGCACTTGTTTTTAAGGCGCCTAAAAGCTACACCGGCGAAGATATTGTAGAGCTTTCGGTGCACGGCGGTGATTATGTGGTAAGGGCGGCGCTCAGAGCCGCCATTGACGCCGGAGCTGTCCCGGCAGAGCGCGGCGAGTTTACAAAGCGCGCTTTTTTAAACGGAAAGCTTGATCTGTCGGAAGCAGAGGCGGTCATGGACATCATTTCCGCGTCGGACAGGCAGGCGCTTTCTGCCGGACTTGCAGCTTTGGGCGGCGCAGTGTCCGAAAAATGCGGCAGGATACGGGACGAGCTCAAATTTGCAGCCGCCACAGTCGCGGCGTTTTCCGATTTTCCGGACGAGGAGCCGGAATTCAGCGGTATCGATAAGCTTGGTGAGCTGCTTGAAAATGCGGCTTGCAGGCTTGGTACTCTTATATCGGATTACGATACCGGACGTATGATAAAAAACGGTATAAACACGGTTATAATAGGGCCGCCCAACGCCGGAAAGTCAACCCTTATGAACAGGCTCACGGGGTATGACCGTTCGATAGTGACGCCGGTCGCCGGTACGACGCGCGACACGGTAGAGGAAACGGTCTCGTTCGGCGGTGTGACACTGAGACTGTGCGACACGGCAGGACTTCACGATACCGCCGATCCGGTCGAAAAAATAGGCGTTGAAAGGACCAAGGAACGCATAGCCTCGGCTGACCTTGTGATAGTGCTGCTTGACGGGTCGGATGCGTCTTATGACAGCTCTGAAATAATGCGGCTGGTCTGCGGCAAACCGACCGTAGTGGTCTATAATAAATCTGACATAGCGGCTTACGAGCCGGAAGGCATAAAGGACGAACGGCAGTTTACCGTTTCGGTCTCGGCAAAGACAGGGGACGGAATAGAAAGGTTGGCGGATGCGATAAAAGAAGTGACCGCCGCAGAGCATATTGACGGCAGCTCGGCGGTTTATCTCAACGAGCGCCAGCGCGACTGCGCGGTGCGCGCCGAAAGGTCGGTAAAGGAGGCTTTGTCGGCTCTTGAAAGCGGTATTACGGTCGACGCCGTTGGAGTGCTTATCGATGAGGCGTTGTCGGCTCTTTATGAGCTGACGGGCGAAAGGGTGACTGTCGAGGTCACAAACGAAGTGTTTTCAAAATTCTGCGTAGGGAAATAAGGTTTTATCATGAATTATGATGCAGGAAAATATGATGTTGCCGTAATAGGCGCCGGCCATGCCGGAATAGAGGCTGCTCTGGCAGCCGCAAGGCTTGGCGTGTCGACCGTTGTTTTTACGATAAATATGGATGCCGTAGGGAATATGCCATGCAATCCGTCGATAGGCGGAACGGCTAAAGGTCACCTTGTGCGTGAGATCGACGCACTTGGCGGAGAAATGGCAAAGGCAGCCGATAAAAATACGATACAGAACCGCATGCTCAACCGCGGCAAGGGACCGGCTGTGCACTCTTTACGCGCACAGATAGACCGCAGGGCATATGCGTCATATATGAAGCATGCTTTGGAGCTGCAGCAGAACCTCTGCCTTAAACAGGCTGAGATAACCGATGTAATACCTGTGGGCGACAAGTGGCATTGCATAACAAGGCTCGGCGCGGAGTATGAGGTGGGTGCCGTGGTCATTGCGACCGGCACATATCTAAAGGGCAGGATATATGTAGGTGAGGTGAACTTTGAAAGCGGACCTGACGGAATGTTCCCTGCAAACGCGCTTTGCGAGTCGCTGCTGCGGTTAGGGCTGCCTTTAAGACGCTTCAAGACCGGAACGCCGGCAAGGGTGCTGCGCTCGAGCATAAATACCGAGGGTCTTGACCTTCAGCCGGGCGACAGCGATATAACGCCGTTCAGCTATTCGACAAATAAAAATGATATAGACAATTCCGCGGTCTGCTATATCTCGTATACCAACGACCGCACGAAAAAGGTCATACTTGATAATCTTCACCGCTCGCCGCTCTATTCCGGTGTTATAGAAGGAGTGGGACCAAGGTATTGCCCCAGTATCGAGGACAAGATAGTGCGGTTTTCGGACAAGCCCCGTCACCAGCTTTTTATTGAGCCGTGCGGCAGGGATACCGAGGAAATGTATCTTCAGGGGATGTCATCGTCGCTGCCGGAGGAGGTACAGATAGAGTTTTACAGAACCATAAAGGGCTTGGAAAACGTTCAGATAATGCGTAACGCTTACGCTATCGAATATTCATGCGTCGATCCGCTGGCTCTTAAGACCACGCTTGAGCTGAAGGAGCATCCGGGACTTTACGGAGCCGGGCAGTTCAACGGCTCGTCGGGCTACGAGGAGGCTGCCGCGCAGGGACTGGTCGCAGGCATCAATGCCGCGTTGAAGGTTAAGGGCAAAGCGCCGCTCGTCCTTCCGCGTCAGGGGTCGTATATAGGTACTCTTATCGACGACCTTTGCACAAAGGGCTGCTCCGATCCCTACAGAATGATGACTTCACGTTCGGAATATAGGCTGATACTCAGGCAGGACAATGCCGACGAGCGGCTTATGCCGATCGGTCACGAAATAGGGCTGCTCAGCGACGGCGAGTATGAAAGGTTTTTAAAGAGAAAAACGGAAAAGGAAAATGAAATAAAGCGGCTCGAAACGACATATCTCGCGCCGACCGAAAGCCTCAATGATTTTCTTTTAAGTGCCGGTACCGCGCCGCTTAAAAACGGTGCCAGTCTCGCCGATCTCATACGCCGTCCGGAAATAGGCTACGCAATGCTGGCACCGTTTGATAAGGACAGACCAGAGCTTGAGGCAGATGTTGCCGAAAAGGTCGAGATCGGGATAAAATATGCCGGATATATTGAAAAGCAGCTTGCGACGGTAAAGGAAATGACGCGGCTTGAAAGCAGAAAGATACCGGCTGACATAGACTATGACAGCATCGGGGGGTTAAGGCTCGAGGCGGTCGAAAAGCTCAAAAAAATAATGCCGGAAAGCATAGGGCAGGCATCGAGGATATCGGGCGTCAGCCCTGCGGACATATCGGTCATGCTTATATATCTTGAACATAAAAACCGTAAAGGGAGCGAGGATAAATGAAAATTGCAGTTGTAAGCGGAGCGTCAAGCGGAATGGGCCGCGAGTTCGCCAAGGAGCTTGACAAAAGGGAACGGTTCGATGAAATATGGGTCATAGCAAGGCGGCGCGAACGCCTTGAGGAATTGGCAAAGGAACTGAGGTCAAAGGTAAGGGTGCTGCCGCTTGATCTGACAAACGGCGACTCCGTGAAAGAATACGAGGAGCTTTTGAAATCCGAGTCGCCCGAGGTAGCTGTCCTTATAAACGCCAGCGGTTACGGAAAATTCGGCGCATTCTGCGACATGCCGCTTGACGATCAGCTCGGCATGGTCGATCTCAACGTAAAATCACTGGTAGCCATGACTTATGCGACGCTGCCGTTTATGAAAGAGGGCGGCAGGGTATTTCAGATAGACTCTCTGTCGGCATTCCAGCCGGTGCCGTATATAGGCGTTTACGGTGCGACTAAGGCATTTGTTCTGAGCTTTACAAGGGCGGTAAATGCCGAGATCAGGAGCAGAGGCATACGCATGATGGCGGTGTGTCCCGGCTGGGTTAAAACCGAATTCTTTGATCGTGCGGTGACAGATGACAGCGTTATAACCTACTATAACCGCTTTTACACCCCCGATCAGGTGGTAAAACGCGCGTTTCATGACATGGATAAGCACCGTGACGTGTCTATCTGCGGCGCCGCGGTCAGGAATCAGGTGTTCCTGACAAAGCTTCTGCCGCATAGGCTTGTTATGAAGATATGGCTCAGACAGCAAAAAAAGAATTAAACGGCAGCTCTTATAAACCGGACCGGCAGGGACATTCCTGCCGGTCTTTAATTATAAATTTTAGTTTACCTTTATGCAGATAAACTATAATTCACCATATAAAATATAAAACAGAACCGGCGTAAGATTTATCCTGCAGAGGGGTATTATTGGATTTTTCTTTGTTTAAAATTTTAATTATGACAGAAAGTGGCTGCTTTGATTATTAACATAATTTCAAAGCAGCATTATTTATATACGTTTAGTAATCCACGTTATCAACACGGTTTTCCACAGGTTTTGTATCAAACACCGCGCAAAATCGGTTAAGAACAGCCTCCCAAGGTTAATATGTGTTGAGAAGGTTGGGGATAACGTTGATAAATATCATGGGTTATCTTGTTTACATAAATGCTTGTCAAGTGCTTAAAACAGATTGACAATACAATTTGTAAATTGACAAAGTTCCCTGAAAAGTTGCACCAACGTTCTCTTTTTGCGTGCGTATATTTGATGCCGTTTTTCCGCTTGACCGCGAGACGGCGGCAGCTTTAGTCTGCAACAAAGGAGGAATAAAATGCGTTATACCACAATCAAATTCTATGATGACGGAAAAGCGTGGTTGAGTGAGCCCGACAGAACAATAGGTTACGGAGGAGAACACAATGCCGTTCTGCTCCGCATAAGCATTGACGATATATCCGGGACACATTTCGGCAATTCCGAATATTATAGAGTGATAATTGACGGTCATTACAGTGAAAAGCTTTATATTAACGATGGAATTATCGAATATACGGTGCCCTTTGAGGCAATGAACGCACCGGTGATACATTTCCAGCTTGCCGGATATAAGGAGTCGGACGGCGAAGCAGTGCAGATATGCAAGAGCTCGGTGCTGCCGCTGAATGTCGGCGTTTCAGAAACACCATTTGCAGAAATCGAAAGATCGTCTGACAATTTCGAAAGCATGATGCTGCTTTGCGACAAGCGCATTGATGAGGCAAAGGCAAGCGCAGAGTCAGCCGCCGCCCTCGCAGCCGATGCCAAACTGAGTGCTGATAATGCCAAGACCGACAGCGAGACGGCAGCCGGAATAAAAACCGCCTGCGAACTCAGCAGCAACATGGCTTTCAACTGCAGCAGATCGGCAGAAAGTAAAGCCGATGAGGCGAAAGCGCAGGCTGAAATTGCCAAGAGCGCGGCGCAGAAGCTTGAAACCCTGGTCAGTTTGCCGAACGAGCTTTGCAACCCGGTTAAAAACACTGTTGGTGGAACATCATTTACGGTAAATGATGTATCGCCCTTAAAGCATGAGTTAAAGGTAAAGTGCTCGGTACTGACATCGGGCACGGGACTTGTCGAGGTATCTAAAAATGCTCTTACAAGTGCAGGCAGCGTAACACTTGAACAGCCGGATGAAAACGTTCATGTTGTTTTGCAGGCGTGTATTGAGCGTAAGCCGGGTGCAGAGGGCACTATACCTTCAAGCAGTCCGTCCGTACTTGTGCCTGTAGTGGACGGCGAACAGGTCACTGATGCGGCAGTGACAACATCAGCAAATGCCGAAACGTCATGCTTCAGCGTCCTGGATTATGTAATAGACGGGACGACACTTACGGTTACAGGCAAAAAGGGCTGCTATGGTGCCATAAATTACGATGTTACGGTAAGTACGACCGTAGCTGCTGGTTCAAAGATCACAGGATTTGCGGTAAACGGTATACTGCAAAGCGATCTTGTGACCGAGACCTGCATCTTAACCGTCAGTACCGTACAGGCTATACCCACCGTCGTCACGGTCACGGCGCCGGATGGCACGGTATCTACAGGCTCTGCTTCTGCCGACGGCACGGTCACGGGGCTTAATTCCACCGCGTCGCCCATGACCGTCTCGGTGTCTGCCGGCACCGTCAGTGTGACCTACAACAGGGATATAAGCTTTTGCCTCGGCGAAAGAGCAAACGCGCTGGTGTCACAAAAATCGGGCAGCATGCTGAGGATTGATGACGTTTCTCCCTGCGATAATACCGTTACTGTAAACGTGTCCGCCGTGGGTGACAATGTGCCCTCTAAAATATATCAGTTTGGACGCAATATTTTAAATCCGACACCATGGACGGCTCCTTCCACAGTGTACGGTGTCACATACACCTATCTGCCCGATGAAGATTGTTTTCTCATAAACGGAACCGCTGCGGCGAACGGCGGGCCGAGAAAGGTCTCTCCGTTTTATGCGTTGGGGAGCGGTTTTATAATCAGCCTTAAATATATAAGCGGCAGCGTTACGATTCCGGCAGATCCGGGCAAGTTTGCAAGTTTTCATTTAGGCAAAGCGGATACCACAACAGAGTCAGCGTCAAATTTCTTTTCCTGCGGACTTCAGAACAGCGATAATACATCCGCAGTAAAATTCTGCGATAAGAACTACTGGCAGGCTTCATGGTTTTATGTATCCGCGGGCGTTGTGTTTGAAAATTACAAGATCAGATTACAGGTCGAACGCAACAATTCCGCCACGGCTTATGAGCAATATACGGCACCGGCGGAGCTTACACCCGACGCTGACGGCAATGTGACCGCCGCAAGGGAGAATGTCTGCACATTTGCCGTAAAGTCGCCGGGTACGCTGAGTGCAAAATACAACAGGGATATAAACAAAGCGTTTGACGAATTAAAACAGGCGATAATATCGCTCGGAGGGAATGTATAATGTTTAATTTAAGAAATTTCATAAAATCAGGTCTTATAAAGGCGGCAGGCAGCATGGCTGACTACCAGATAATTTTAAACGCCGCCGGATGGCTCGAAAAGGGCGTTCTCACCGAGGACGATCTTGCCGAGATTGAGGCGGCAATAGCGAAGGAAGAGGAGGATAACATTGATAAAGAAATTTAAAAAGGGCGTATCGACGCAGCTCAGCGCAAATTTCCGTTCAACTGAGTTTGACTGTCACGGTGTGGGCTGCTGCAATGAAACGCTTGTAGACATGCAGCTTGTGGAATATCTGCAGAAGATCCGTGACCATTTCGGCAAGCCGATCATAATTTCAAGCGGATACCGCTGCGAAAGGCACAACAGATCAGTAGGCGGCGCGACCGCGTCAAAGCACAAGGCAGGCATGGCGGCTGACATCATGATCGCAGGTGTCAGCCCCTCCGAAGTTGCGAAGTACGCTGAAAGCATAGGTGTAAAGGGTATTGGACTTTACGAGACCGCAAAGGACGGTTATTTTGTTCACATTGACACCCGTGTGACAAAGTCGTTCTGGTACGGGCAGGATCAGAAATACCGCTCGACCTTTGGCGGAGCAGCCGTGTCGTCGGTATCGGTAAAGCAGTGGCAGAAAGCGGCGATGGCTGACGGCTTCAAATTTCCGAGGTACGGCGCAGACGGCGCTTGGGGAGCTGAATGCGAAACGGTTGCAAGACAGGCGATTTGTAAAAAGCGTGTAGGCTGGTACAGATACAAAAATCTTACAAAGATAATACAGCAAGTAATCGGTGTGACTCAGGACGGCAAATTCGGCAATGATACCCGTGCAGCGGTCATAAAATGGCAGGCTGCAAACGGGCTTGCGGCTGACGGCGCCGTGGGACTCAACTCATGGAAAAGAATACTGGGAATAAGCTGAGTTAGTTCCAGGCGGAGGCGTTTAAATTGGCTGAGACACTGATTTCAGCGGCAGCGGCGATCATAGTGGGCTTGCTGTCCTTTTTCGGCGCATTGATAGCCGGGAAAAGGTCCGGCCGTGAAATGAAAAGAAGGATCGACGTTGCACAGGCTGTAACGGACACAAAATTAGAGGAGCTGACGCGTGAAGTTAGGGAGCTTAATACTTCCGTAAAAAATCTGCCGGTGATTGAGGAACGTATCAAATCGCTTGACCGACGCGTATGCGAGGCTGAAAGAAATGAAGGGAGGTATATCACACAGTGAAGGATAACACTAAAAAGTGGTTCAAGGCTGCAGGAATAAGAGCCGTGAAAACTATTGCCCAATCGGCGATAGCAACCATCGGAACAAGCGCGGCCTTCGGTGATATTAACTGGCTCGCCGTTGGCAGTACAGCACTGCTCGCAGGCGTTTTGTCACTGCTTACAAGTATAGCAGGACTGCCGGAAGTAGCGTAAGGAAAACGAAAAGTGCATAGAGGCTTTATCCTCTATGCACTCTTTTATTTATACCGAAATTCGGTAAATTCCTTATAGTATTCGTCGGCTATGTTTTTTATCTTATCCCGCTCATAGGCTTCAAAACGATCCTCAACGGCTATTACATGCATACCGAGTCCTTTTGCGGTTCGCATACTGTAATATGTGTCCTCAAATATCGCCATATCCCCCGTTTCGCAGCCGAATTTTTTTGCCGCTGCCATGAATATATCCGGTGTGTTTTTGCCTGCCGGATAGTCGTCAGGAGTGAGGATAAATTCAAAATAATCGGTAAGTCCTGCCGTTTGGAGCGCCGTTTTCACAAGATATGTGGGGGTTGCCGATATCACGCACATACGAACGCCCTTTTCCTTCAAACCTTTGAGCATGTCCGGTACGCCGGCACGGACCGGAGTGCGGTGACGGTAACACTCATCCATTACATAAAGCATGTCCGAATATGTAAAATTCTTTAAAGCAGGGTCGTCGGACACCGAACGCATATATTCGACCGCGTCGTTGCATGACATGGTATCGGTCTTGCGAAGCTCCTCATCGGAAAGCTCGCTGCATTTTATGCCTTTAAGCTCAGCATATATGGGAATGACATTCCTCCAGCATCCCATGCTGTCGATCAGCGTACCGTCAAGATCAAAAACCGCAAATTTATACATATATCAAGCCCACCTTTACATCAGTAAAACAATAGTACCATATAATCGGCATAAAATAAAGTAAAAAGTATGTTAATAAAGAAGTAAAATGAGGAACATTTATGTGTTTGCGGCATAAAATAACTAAGAACTAACATACGGAGTGATGGACATGTGCTCGATATGCGGAATGATAGATAGATGTGGTCACGCTGACAAAGAGCTTGTGGCGAAAATGGGGCTTACGATGAAAAACCGGGGACCGGATGCAAGCGAAGGCTTTTCCGACAGCTTTGTGGCGCTGCACCATAACCGGCTTGCGGTCATGGATCCGCAAAACGGCGCGCAGCCGATGTCTGCGACATACGGCGGCAGGGAATATATCATTGTTTATAACGGCGAGATATATAACGCGCCGGAGCTAAAAAGGCGGCTGGAACTTCGCGGCGCGGCTTTTAGAACCGCCTGTGATACCGAAGTTGTGCTCTGGAGCTATATTATTTTCGGTGCTGAGTGTCCAAAGCTTTTAAACGGAATTTTTGCCTTTGCTGTCTACGATGTGTACGGTAAAACGGTGTTTTTTGCGCGTGACAGACTCGGCGTAAAGCCGTTCTTTTACAGCGTAAAGGGTGAAAGGTTTATTTTCGCCTCGGAAATGAAGGCGCTGCTTGCCGATCCAAACATAAGCCGCAAGGTGCCTATGGAGGGGTTGTGGCAGCTTTTGTTTCTGACGCCGGTCACCCTGTCCGGCAGCGGAATATTCAGCGATATAGAGGAGTTAAAACCTGCATATTGCGGAGAGTATAAGCTTGACGGAGGACTGACGCTCCGGGAGTACTGGCGGCTTGAGGCAAAGCCGTGGTCAGGCACCGCAGGGACGGCGGCTGAGGAGGTCTCGGAGCTTATAAGCGACGCGGTCGACCGCCAGACGGTCAGCGATGTGCCGCTTTGTACATTCCTTTCGGGCGGACTTGATTCATCGGTGCTGACGGCATTTGCCGCAAAGAAATACAAGGCATCAGGGGAGAAGCTGTCGACATATTCATTTGAGTACGAGGGCAACAAGGAAAATTTCAAAAAATCACTTTTCCAGCCGCAGGGCGATGACGAATTTGCGGTATATCTTGCCGGGTGGCTCGGAACCGACCATACCGTGCTCACAGCTCCAAACGAAGCTGTTGCAGGCTGCCTCATTGATGCGACGCTTAGCCGCGATATACCCGGTCAGGCTGACATAGATTCCTCGCTGCTTTATTTTTGCAAAAGGGTAAAGGAACGTCACACCGTTGCGTTGTCTGGTGAATGTTCGGACGAAATATTCGGCGGATATCCGTGGTTCTACCGTCCTGAAATGCTTTATCGCGATTTCTTCCCGTGGATACACGAGCCTATGGAGCGCATTTCGCTGTTCAGAAAGGATTTTGCGCTGCCGGACGAAGGATATTCATATTTATCCGGCGAATACAAGAAAATTTTGCAAAATTGTCCCACGCTGCCGACCGACAGCGACTCAATGCGGACGTCAAGAATAGCCACATGCCTTTCGGTGGGGTATTTCATGACCTCACTGCTTGAACGCAAGGACAGGATGAGCATGTACAGCGGACTTGAGGTTCGCGTGCCGTTTTCCGATCACAGGATACTTGAGTATGTCTATAATGTGCCGTGGGAGATAAAATACCATGACGGTGTGGAAAAAGCGCTGCTGAGGAACTCGGTAAACGGGCTTTTGCCTGATAAAATACTTTGGCGCAAAAAAAGCCCGTACCCGAAAACGCACTCGCCAAAATACAGGGCGCGGGTTACGGAAATGCTGAAGGAAAGGCTCAAAAGCGGCAGGATAGGTGAGATAATCGACAGGTCGGCGCTCGACGCGGTGCTGAGCGGTGATGACAAGACCTGGTTCGGACAGCTGATGTCAACGCCCCAGCTTATAGCATGGCTCATCCAGTTTGACGAGTGGATGAGCAGGTATGATGTGGTGTTTGAAAGGTAGAAAATGCGTACAAAATTTGCCCGGGGATGTTTATATCCCCCGGGCAATTAAAATGCAGCAGTATAACAGGTCGGTAAATTTTAGTTTATCTGCGTAATGAAATATTGACAGACATAGGTCGTTCCCTACAAAATTCAATTAGCCATTTGTTTTTTGTGCACCTATAAACTAAAATTTATTGCTTGATTTGTTGTAAAAGTGGCGGCAGAAGTGGGACCCTTGCCCTACAAAGTGTCAATTGGTTTTTAGGCTGTTTATTAAGGATCGATACTCAAAAGCTCGTTCGGCTTAGTCTGCCGAAAAATAAGATCATGCAGACAAACGAAATCCGTATGCCCTCTGCGGTGATGTGTTTTGACGTCATCTGCCGGATATGATTTTTTTATACAGCTTGCCGACACCGCAGCTCCAGTAAAGTAACATTCCGAACACGGCGCCAACCGCTGCCTGCAATATCTGATACGGCAGCTTTATTATTGCGTATTCCGGTGTGCTGTAAATAAATGCGCGACCGAGCGAATATCCCACGACCATTATGACGGCACCGACCGATACGCCGAGTCCCGACGCTGATTTGGGGTGCTTTTTAAGGGCGTGGTGCGAAATAAGAGAGATCACCACAGCCTGCAAGCCGTGCGTTACAAGTGAAACGAACATCGGAGCAGGATAGAAAAAGAAATCCCCCAGAAACGCTCCTATGCCACCGACTGCAAAGGCTGCCACCGGATCGAGTATTATCGCGGCAAGGCATATCACGATGTCGTTCAGGTATAAATGTCCGCCGGGGACCGGCACGCCGAATGAACTCATGGCTATATTGAGCGCCATGAACATGGCAGTCGTGCAAAGCCAGATGGCTGCGTTTTTAGTTCTTTTTTCTGCTTTCATATGTTTTTCCTCCCCAAACTCACACTTGCGTTTGATATAAAAAGGTTATATAATATTTTCTGCCGATATTAAATAGGCAGAAACGGAGAAAATTATATAGGCAGATGAGATATTTTATAAACAAAAAAGATCGCCCTGTTTATTTGCAGCTTTATAAGCAGATAAGGGACGATATCGTAAAGGGCGCGTATCCTTATAATTCCAAACTGCCGTCACAGCGTGTGCTTGCTGCCGACACCGGTGTCAGCACCGTGACGGTCGAGCATGCATATGAGCTCCTGTGCGACGAGGGCTATGCACAGCCACACCAAAGAAGCGGCTATAAGGTGATATTCAGGCAGTCAAACGGATTTGCATCGGCTAAGGGGCAGATACCGCAGCCGCCTGTCGGTCATAAGACTTCGGAAAGCCACACGGAGTACCCGGCTTTCCCTGTGTCGACCTTGAGCCGAACCATGCGCAAGGTGCTGTCGGATCATTATGATGTGATACTTGAAAAGTCGCCGAACTGCGGACTGCCGCAGCTGCGCGGCGCCATAAAAAATTATCTTGCGAGAAACCGCGGCGTTTATGTTGAGACCGGACAGATAATTGTAGGCTCAGGCGCGGAATATCTTTACGGACTCATCGTTATGCTGCTCGGCAAGGACAGGGTCTATGCCGTGGAGTCGCCGTCATATGAGGTCATAGAAAAGATATATGCGGCGGCAGGTGTGAGATACGAGCTGCTGCCGCTCGCCGCCGACGGCATCGAAACGGCTGCCCTTTGCTCGTCAAACGCCGATGTCCTGCATACAACGCCCTACCGCAGCTTTCCGAGCGGAGTCACGGCTTCGGCGTCAAAGCGGCATGAATACATAAGCTGGGCAGGAAAAAATGATCGGTTTATCATAGAGTCGGACTACGGCTCTGAGTTTGCCGTTGCATCGCAGCCCATGGAAACGCTTTTCGCGCTGTCCGACCGGGACAACGTTATATATATGAATACCTTTTCAAAGACCATTTCATCTTCGATGCGCTTCGGGTATATGGTGCTGCCGCAAAGACTTACGGAGCTGTTTTCAAAAAAGCTCGGCTTTTATTCCTGCACCGTTCCGACCTTTGAGCAGTATGTTTTGGCTGAGCTTATAAACAGCGGCAACTTTGAGCGGCACATAAACAGAGTGCGCAGGAAAATGCGCAAAGAACTTGAAAATAGACGATAACTGCATAAAAAACCTCGCGCAGAAAGCTGCACGAGGCTTTTCTTACTTTTTCAGTATATCCTTTATTACTTCTCCGGCGATTATGAGTCCGACGACCGAGGGGACGAAGGAAACCGACCCCGGAACATTGCGCCTTGCGGTGCATGTTCTCGCCGTTCCGGGCGGACAGATGCAATTTTCTCTGCAGCCGGCTGCCGGATCGACGGCAGGAGGTATCGGCGGCTCCTTTGAATAGACAACCTTCAGCGACTTTATTCCTCTGCGCCGCAGCTCGTACCGCATGACCTTCGCAAGCGGACAGACCGATGTGTTGTAAATATCCGCTACGGTGAATGCCGTTGGATCCAGCTTGTTTCCGGCACCCATTGAACTGATAACGGGCGTACCGTTAGCCGTGGCGGTCACAACAAGGTCTATTTTCGCCGTGACGGTATCTATCGCGTCTATCACATAGTCGTACTCTGAAAAATCAAATTGATCGCGCGTGTCGGGCATGTAAAAGGTTCTGTAGGTTCTTACCGTGCAGCCCGGATTTATATCCAGCACCCGGTCCTTTGCAACGTCAACTTTGTATTTTCCCACCGTGCTTCTGAGCGCTATTATCTGACGGTTTATGTTTGTAAGGCAGACCTTGTCATCGTCTATAAGGTCAAGCGCGCCGACGCCGGAACGTGCCAGCGCCTCGACGGCGTAGCCGCCGACGCCGCCTATACCGAACACTGCCACACGGGCGTCTTTGAGCTTATTAAGGCCTTCGCTGCCGATAATAAGCTCTGTTCTTGAAAACTGATCGGGCATGAATTACCTCCGGCTGTCACTTTCTGTTTTTAAGACGCTTGTCGCAGCTTGTGGCAAGGTGTGTGCCTATGCTCTGGAAAAGCTGCACCATCAGTATCAGGAAAATTACCGCAAATATCATGACAAGGTATTTATATCTGTAGTAGCCGTAGTTAATGGCTATTTTGCCCAGTCCGCCGCCGCCTATAATGCCGCTCATCGCAGAGTAGCCAAGCACGGTGGTTATGGCTATTGTGGCGTTTGATATGAGCGACGGAACGCTTTCCGGTATCATGACCTTGACAATTATCTGAAACGGCGAGGCGCCCATGCTGGCGGCAGCCTCGATTATGTTGGGATTTACCTCTCTGATGCTGCTTTCGACAAGACGTGCGATAAATGGGAACGCCGCTATAACGAGCGGCACGACCGATGCCGGAGTGCCGACAACGGTGCCTATTATCAGTCTTGTAAGCGGAAACACCATTATCATGAGTATCAGAAACGGTACCGACCTTAAAAGATTGATTATTACATTGAGCACATGCAGCACGCCTGATGGCACGCGCAGTATCTTCTTGTTTTCACCGGCTACTAAAAGTACGCCGAGCGGCAGACCGATGAGCGTCGCAAAAAAAGTTGAGAGCACAGTTACATAAAGGGTCTCCCAGATAGCCAAGGGAAATTCATCGCGCAGTATTTCGAGAGCTTCGGTCACTGCCTCCGCTGAAAATGCATTATTCACCGTCTTTTACCTCCTCAACGATTATATCCTTGATCCTGCCAAGATAGCTGATAGCCCTTGCCGCTTCTTCGCCGCCGCCCGGTATGCCGAGCAGCATGTTGCCGTACGCCTTGTCGCCTATGCTTTTGGTCGATGCCGAAAGTATGCTGGCGGCAATGCCCTCGTCTATCGCCATCTGGGCGATCAAAGGAGTTTTGGTGGCAATAGCCCCGTTGAAAACGACGCGTATGACCGTCCCGTTATCCTTTGTCACCGCAGGGCTGTCAAAGCCGTCCGGGTAGACCAGCCGCTTGGCGGCAAGTGACTGCGGCGCTGCAAATACATCGGCAACGGCGCCCTCCTCTACCACAGTGCCCTTGTCAAGTATCGCGACGCGGGTACATATCTGCTCAACGACGCTCATCTGATGTGTGATGATTATAACGGTTATGCCGAGCTTTTCGTGAATGTCGCGTATAAGCGACAGTATCGACTGCGTGGTCTGCGGATCGAGAGCGCTTGTCGCCTCGTCGCAAAGCAGTATTTTCGGATGGGTAGCAAGCGCACGGGCAATGGCTACACGCTGCTGCTGACCGCCCGAGAGCTGAGCCGGGTAGCTGTTGAGCTTATCACCCAGTCCGACCGTTTCAAGCAGCTCTGCCGCCCTTTTCTTTGCCTCGGACTTAGGCACGCCTGCAAGCTCCATGGGAAAGCAGACGTTTTTGAGGCAGCTGCGCTGCATGAGCAGGTTGAAGCCCTGAAATATCATGGTAATATTGCGGCGCTCGTAGCGCAGCTCCTTTTCGGAAAGCGACGCCATATCGCGCCCGTCTATCACAACGCTGCCGGACGTGGGTCTTTCCAACATGTTTATGCAGCGCACCAGTGTGCTTTTTCCGGCGCCGCTCATGCCGATTATGCCGTAGATCTCGCCGTCGGGTATCGTGATGCTGATGTCCTTTAAAGCCTCAACGCTGCCGTCCGCCGTGCCGAAGGTCTTGGTAAGATTTTTTATTTCGATCATATGCTTCTCCAACCGAATTAACGCTGTCCGCCTGTTTTCAGCGGACAGCGTTAAGTTCATTCAATTTATTTGTTGTCTTTATTTGAGTGCGTCAAGCGATGACTGCTTTCCGCCGTAGAGACCCATCGGCTCAACGTGTATAGCGGCGACCGACACGACCTTTGTGCCGTTCTGCTTGTTGAAGTCCTCAAGGTAGGGAAGGTGCTGGAAGTAGTTTGCATCGACCTCACCACTGTCAACGACCTTGTTGGGCTGGACGTAATCGGTGAACTCCTTAATGTCAAGGGTGATGTCCTTCTCGGCAAGTATCTCTCTTGCAACAGCCAGAATCTCGGCGTGCGGTGTCGGCGAAGCGGCAACACTGACTGTAGTACCCTTGAGCTTATCGTAATCTACCGATGAGTCAAATCCGTCGCCGGGATTTGAAACGGTGCTGACCACAGCGCCGTCGTATTTCTCGGTGATGAAATCCGCGATCTTCTTGCTTTCAAGTGCTGCTTTGAGCGCCTTGATCTTGTCGGTGTTCTCATTGCCTTCCTTGACGGCTAAAATGTTGCTGTATGCCGAGGATGAGCCTTCGATGGCAAGCGAGTCCTTAACGGGATTGAGTCCTGCCGAAATTGCGTAGTTTGAATTGATTATAGCGTAGTCGCAATCCTTGAGCGCGTTGGGAACCTGTGCGGCTTCAACCTCCTGGAACTTGATGTTCTTGGGGTTGTCCTTGATATCCTTGACGGTGGCAGTGATGCCGGCACCCTCTTTAAGGGTGATGTATCCCTTTGACTCAAGCAGGAGCAGTGCGCGTGCCTCGTTGGTGGCGTCGCTCGGAACGGCTATGGTCAGTCTGTTGCTGCTTCCGCATCCGGCAAGTGCCAGAACTGCGAGTGCTGCTGAAAGTACAAGTGCAAGTATCTTTTTCATTTTTATCATTACCTTTCGAAATTTATCTGTTTATTGTTTACCGGATCATCTTTCACAGCGACACATTCGGAAACAAAAACATGGCAGGCGACAGCCGCCTTTAATGTATTTATATTGCTGTCCCGTTTTCACAGCGGCTCATCTCCTTTCGTTTCGTTGATTGAAGTATACTACATCTGCATTCATTTGTCCAATACTTGATTAGAATAGTAGGTTATAAGAAAAACTTATAACTCGGCGGCTTTGCACCTACCGAGATAGTCCTTGATTTTTTCGATGTAGAGGCTGCCTATGCTGCTCATGACCTGATTTTTGCGCGTTATATAGCCTATCTCCATAATTCCGCCGGGGTCGTCGCCGCTGTATGGCACAGCGCGGTAGTCGTCGCCGTTTAATTCCTCGCATATGATGCCGGAGCACAGCGTAAATCCGTTCAGTCCAACCATGAGGTTGAGCATGGTTGCGCGGTCGTTGGCTTTTATGGTCTGCGGAAATTCGTTTCTTGCGAATATTTCCTCCGCGAAATAGAAGGAGCTGCCGTCGCCCTGTTCAAACGAAAGGCAGGGGTAGTTGTTCAGTTCCTCGGGCGAAATGCTGGCGTTATCAGCCAACGGATGCCCTTTCCAGAGGTAGACATACACCCGGCAGTCTATCAGCCTGTGAAATTCAAGATCATTCGAGGCAAGGATTCTCGTTATGACGCTGCGGTTAAAGTCGCTTAAATACAGCAGTCCTATCTCACTGCGCTGGGTTCTTACGTCGTCTATGACCTCGCGCGTTTTGGTCTCGCGCACGGCAAATTCGTATTTTTCGGGGTCGAAGTCCTTTACCGTTTCGACAAACGCCCTAACCGCGAAGGAATAATGCTGTGTCGAGACGCCGAACTTGCGCTTTAAATTGCCGCCCGGTCCGTATTTTTCGGCAAGGGTCTCGTACTGGTGATATAGCTGACGCGCAAGGGTCATAAATTCCTCACCGTCGACTGTCAGCGAAACGCCCCTGCCGCTGCGGTGAAATATAGTTATTCCAAGCTCCTTTTCAAGCTCCTTTACGGCACCGGTCAGCGACGGCTGGGTGACGTAAAGCTGCTCCGCCGCCTTGTTCATGGAGCCGGTCTCGGAAATAACTATGCAGTAATGAAGCTGCTGAAGTGTCATAAGGTCACGTCCTTTGCTTTGAGTCCGTTTTAACAGGCATTTATCATAAACAATATAACATTTTTTATAAAGACTTTCAAGCCTATGCAAAGCGCCGCTTGTAATGACCCTCAAAGCCGCTCTGCTTTTGTCTGCCGGGCTCTGATAATCAACTTGCTTTTATGTGTCCTATAGTGTTATAATTAATTGGCATGATTTACATATGGGAGGTAAATATACATGCTCAAACGCTTCTTAGCTTACTATAAGCCTCATAAACTTATATTCACACTTGATATGCTTGCGTCATTCGCGGTCGCGGCAATAGGTATACTTTACCCCATAGTTACGCGCAAAATGCTGGGCGAGCTTATCCCCGAGCGCAATTATTCCATGATAATAGCCTTCGGCACAGGACTTCTTGTGATATACGTCATCCGTATGCTGCTCAATTATTTTATTCAGTATAAAGGGCATGTCATGGGCGTCAAGATGCAGGCACAGATGCGAAGCGAAATGTTCAGGCATCTTGAAACACTGCCATACAGCTTTTTTGATAATCATGAGACCGGCAAAATAATGTCGCGCATGACCAGCGACCTTATGGACGTCAGCGAGCTGGCGCATCACGGACCGGAAAACATAATAGTATCGTCGATATCGCTCGTGACGTCGTTTATATATCTTGCAACCATAAATATCTGGCTGACTCTTATAATCTTCACATGCATACCGTTTCTGGCTGTCATTTCGTCGACCTTAAGAAAAAAGATGCATGACGCTTTTTTAGACAGCCGCAAAGCTACCGCAAGGATAAACGCGTCACTTGAAAACAGCATTTCGGGTATCCGCACCACCAAGGCGTTCACTAATTCCGCCGCCGAGGAGGAAAAGTTCGAGGAGAGCAACAAGGAGTTTGTTTCAGCAAGAAGCAGGGCGTACGACGCCATGGGGCGCTTTTTCTCATCGACCAAATTCGTGACCGATGTGCTTAATGTCGTCGTGCTGATAGCAGGCGGTCTGTTCCTTTATAAGGGTACCATAGATTTTGCCGATTATTCCGCCTTTTTTGTCTCTATCAGCCTGTTTTTAAATCCGCTTAATACACTTATTAACTTTGTCGAGCAGTATCAGGACGGCGTTACCGGCTTTTCAAGATTTTTGGAGATCATGGACACACCGCCTGAGCATGACACCGACGGTGCCGAAAGCGTGGACAGACTGTCGGGCGGCATCACATTTAAGGATGTTTCCTATGGGTACGATGAGACAAGCGAGGTCTTGAAGCATATCGATCTGAATATTAAGGACGGCGAGACCTTCGCGCTGGTCGGACCGTCGGGCGGCGGCAAGACCACCATATGCCACCTGATACCGAGGTTTTACACGCTTAAAAACGGCGAGATAGATATAGGCGGCAGAAATATAGACACCGTGACATTGAAGTCATTAAGGCGCAACATAGGTATAGTCCAGCAGGACGTTTACCTGTTCAATTCCAGCATGAGGGATAATATCCTCTACGGTCGTCCCGATGCCACGGAGGAAGAAATAATTGCCGCAGCGAAACGCGCCAACATACATGATTATATAATGTCGCTGCCAAACGGTTACGATACGGTGGTGGGTGAGCGCGGCGTTAGGCTTTCGGGCGGTCAGAAGCAGCGCCTTGCAATAGCAAGGGTGTTTTTAAAGGATCCGCCAATACTTATACTCGACGAAGCAACCAGCGCGCTCGATAACACGACCGAAATACTTATACAACGGTCTTTGGAGGAGCTTTGCCACGGCAGAACGACCGTAGTTGTGGCGCACAGGCTCTCAACAGTCAAGAACGCCGATCATATTGCCGTGATTTCGTCGGGCAGCGTTGCCGAGGAGGGTACGCATGACGAGCTTATAGCCAGAAACGGTATATACGCCGAGCTGTATTCGCTGCAGTTCAAGGGAACGGGTACGACCGATAAGATAAAAATGTGAGATCTTTTGCCGGCATTTCTGTTGACAAACCGGCTGGTTTATGTATAATTATAGATATATATTGCAAGGTGTATAAAAGTCCGCGTCAGGGGAATGATAATAATGGCACCAAAGATCAAATTCACAAGAAAGCAGATGACCGAAGCGGCTTTAAGGGTTGTGCAGAAAGGCGGCGCCGGGGCGTTGACTGCAAAGTCGATGGCAAAGGAGCTCGGCACGTCTACGCAGCCGATATTCACATGCTTCGGCACGATGGACAGCCTTAAGGGTGAGGTTATTTCGGCGGCTGAGGAAATATTTGAGCGGTATGTAAGAAAGGGACTGTCCGAAAGGATTCCGTTTTTAGGGTACGGTATGCAGTATATTGCCTTTGCGGCGGACGAGCCTGAGTTTTACAGGCTGCTGTTTTTGTCACCGGATGAAAGGAGTGCCGATCCTTTGTCAACGGTGCACAGGTCGATGGCTGAGGTGCGCCCGTCGATCATGAAAATATACGGCATGACCGAAGCGGAGGCAGACCGGTATTTCAGTGATATGTGGCTTGTGGCTCACAGCATAGCCACCCTTACAGTGACCGGCAGATACCCTTATTCAAAAGCAAAGATCGGTGAGGTGCTGACGGGATTCAGTCTCAGTATATGCAGGTCTATAAAAGATATACCCGGCTTTGTAAGCGGCAAAATCGACCGCGACAGTGAATTTGAAAAGCTTATAAAATAAAAAACCTCCCGAAGCTCTGTAACGCTTCGGGAGGTTTTATCATTGCTCCCCGCCTTCAAACTCATAATACTTTCGGTTGTAGACCCCGATTATTCTTTTATTTGCAAGCACAAGATAATACGGATCCCCAGCCTCTATTTTAAAAGGTGGATCTTCCTCCGGGATCCATGCCCGTTCGGGCAGACCCGCGCCCCGGCACGGCTTGTATCTGCCGCACTTCCTGAAGCGCATGATCCGGCATGTACAATTTGTATAGTGTATTTTATCACCGTCGAAAAAGCCGCAAACGCATCGCCTTGCTGCAGTCGGCAGAGATCCTTTGTTCCGTCAGAATTTCCTTGTTAATACAGCACCACATTTTTAAAAGTACACATTAATTATACAATATAATTTACCAAAACGCAAATATGATAAAAACGTGTACCGGACTATATGAACGACATTTTAAATTTAAGGCCGTTCGATAATAAACATAAAAACTGATTTGCACATCGTGGGGCATCTGCCCTACAAGCTCTGAATTGGAATTTTCGCATTTAATACCTCTAAACTAAAATTCACCAATACATATATACATAATACGAAACGGCCGGCAGGGGATATTCCTGCCGGTCTGCTTTATGCCGGAAATCATACCGATCATTTGTCAAGATGAACGTCGAGCTGTGGGAACGGTATGGAAATACCGTTTTCATCAAACGTTTTCTTGACCTGTTCGTTCATGTCAAAGTAAACAGTCCAGTAATCCTCTGTTTTGCACCACGTGGTGGAAAATATGTCTATGCTGCTGTCCCCGTGCTTTGTTATGCGCGCGCTTGGGGCAGGATCTTTAAGAATAAGCGGATTGGAGGCGGCAACCTCACGGATCAGACCTGCTGCCTTTTCAAAGTCATCGGAATACGATATCGAAAAGGTCAGATCGACACGGCGCGTGGGCTTTTCCGAGTAGTTAACGATCTCGCTTGACGAGAGCTTGCCGTTCGGAAGATATACAACCTTGTTGTCATAGGTGCGTATTTTCGTGTTGCATATAAAAATATCCTCGACAGTGCCCTCATAGCCGTTTGCCGATATAAAATCGCCGTCGCAAAACGGGCGCGTAAGCAGTAGAAGTATGCCGCCGGCAAGGTTCGACAGCGTGCCGTTTACGGCAAGGCCGACGCCGACGCCGAGCGAGGCGATAAGTGCGGAAACCGCTGAGGTATCTATGCCGAGATAACCGATAAGCGCCAGTACGACAAGTATCTTCAGACCTGTTTTTGCCACATACGACAGCGTACGATAGACCGTGTGGTTAATTTTTTTGCCGTTTTTCTTTTGGAAATCGAGTGATTTTTTCTCTATAGATCTGCTTATTTTATTGATCACAAAAAAGGAGATAATAAGAATTATCACAGCAATGACGATTTTTATACCGACATTCATAACCCAGCTCTGGAGCGATGAAAGAAAAGCTTCAAGGTTCATATATTTACCTCCGCTATCAAAAAGTATACTGATCATAATATAATTTTAAACGTCAATTTTATGACTGCCAATAGTCCGGCTATGAAAAAAGCACCTGCGCTGCAAGTGCTTTTGGTGACCCGGACGAGAATCGAACTCGTGTTACCGCCGTGAAAGGGCGGTGTCTTAGCCGCTTGACCACCGGGCCGGGTGATCCGCGTCCCGATACACCGGAACGCGGATAATTATGGTAGCGGTAATTGGACTTGAACCAACGACAAATCGGGTATGAACCGAGTGCTCTAGCCAACTGAGCTATACCGCCATAAACATCGCTCACGCGACTTTGCTATTATAATACCTATTGTAAGGTTTTGTCAAGTGATTTTTGAAAAAAGTGTCCAAAAAGGCGATGAAATTTTATTTTTTACTTTCCGGTAAGACACAGATAACCCGACGTATATCTGTTTCCGTCGGGTTGGCATGGGTTATTCCTCCATCTGTTTGCCCAAAAAGGCAGCTGCGACACGGGTCAGCTTTATATCGGTTTCGTCAGGCAGTGCGCCGGTGTCGGAGAGCAGCAGCACCACGGCACCGCTTAAATCTCCGGAGCTTATGATAGGCACTGCGACTGCCGCTTTGCGGTCAAATCCTTCAAGCGCTGCGATGGGCTTTTTCTTAGGATCGTCGTAAACAAAGGACGAGCGCGATTCTATCAGTTCTTCAAGTGCCGGTGAAACACGCCTTTCAAGCACCTCGCGCCTTGTTACGCCTGCCGCTGCCACGCAGTGGTCGCGGTCGCAGATTATGACCGGGCTGTTGGTATGCTTTATCATGGCTTCGGCATATTGTGCGGCGGTTGAGGACAGTTCTCCTATTGGCGAATACTTTTTAAAAATGACCTCGCCGTCACCGGCAGTATATATCTCCAGCGGGTCGCCGTCGCGGATACGCAGCACGCGGCGTATTTCCTTTGGAATGACCACTCTGCCGAGGTCGTCTGCTGATGTCAAGTATTCACCAACAATTTCTTAAATCCTTTATTTTACAGCTTTTTCGCCATTTTTTGCGTTTTGGAAGCATTAATAGCTGGTGTTATTAAAACACCAAAAGCAAAATAAAACCAACAGTTAGGCTTAAAACTGTTGGTTTTACTCTACGTATGGTTATCCTTAAAATCAACATCGAATTTCCATCTGATATCTATTGTATGATTATCAAACACAATAACTTTCTCGATATCATCATACATTCTTGATTTTAATGTCTCATCATCCTCTTGAGCAAGAGAAGCGATATCCAACAAAGTCTGTAAACTTGCTGATTCTGCTCTTTCCTTGTGGCTCTCTGTATTGATATTTTCTTCGACTGAAGAAATCTCGGCTTGAAGTTTTTCCTTTTCGGTAGAGAACAGTTGCTTCTTTTCCAAGAATTCCTCTCGTGTAAGTTTCCCTGTGCGATATTGTTCATACAAGGATGCAACTTCACGACTCAGGCTCTTAATTTGAATTGACAGAGACTTGTGTTTTGTTTTTAAATCCGGTAGTTGGCTTTGATTTTTCTTTTTTTCTTCTTCATGCCATTGTTCTGAAACAATATGGATTTGTCGCTTATATATTGAAAAAACGACTTCCTCAATTGCCGATCTACTCCACCTAAGATCTGTACAGAGTGCCCCTTTAACATATAAAGGTGTAGCGCAGGAATAATACTCATCTGTACCAAAAGTTTTGCGAAGACGACGACCACAATAACCACAATAATATACTCGGTCACGTTGGTCTGACCGTACTCTCGTATGAGTTCTTACCTTCCTCAAAGCATCGTTGGCTGCGTAATATTCATCATGAGAAACGATAGCTTCGTGCATATCCTCATTAATTACATAGTCTGCGGGATTGTTTCTCGTTTGTGCTTTTGCTCGTATAGTTTCATTATAACACTTGAAAGAAACCATTGCACCGGTGTATTTATAATCCTTAATGATTCTAATAACCGCTTGATGACTCCACATAACATCATTGGTCATGTTCTTGCGTTTCTTTGTCTTTTTCGTTTGCATAGGTGTAGGAATCCCGCGTTCATTAAGGATTCTCGCAATCTCTGTGGATTTTTTCCCTTCTATTGTCCAAAGAAAAATATCACGCACAATGGGAGCAGTTGTTGGATCGGGAATCATCCGATGCTTTTCACCTTTGGGTTTTGTGTAACCATAGGGACAATGACAAACATATTTTCCTTTTCTCATAAGCATATGCTGAGTCGCTTTAACTTTTTTAGAAATATCAGCGCTATAAAGCTGATGCATATAATTTCTAAAAGCTACATCCATGCCGCCAGTGGTGCCAATATATTTGTTGCTATCGTAATTATCATTGATGGCAATAAATCGGACACCCAGCAATGGGAAAATATGCTCAAGATATTCTCCGGAATCTATATAGTTACGTGCAAAACGGGAAAGGTCCTTGACAACGATACAGGAAATGTCTCCACTTTTAACCATCTCCATCATTTTCTTAAAATTAGGACGGTCAAAATTAGTTCCGGAATAACCGTCATCGACAAATTCAATGGTTTTCATGTCCATCAAATCAGGATGACCATTGATGTAATTTACAACTACATTTCGCTGATTTGTAATACTGTTACTTTCATCAATGATTTCCTGACGTGTTTCAATATCCTCCAAAGAGAGCCTAAGATATATAGCTACAAGCGAAGTTCTCATATTAGGCAACCTCCTTTTTGATGCGCTCACATTCGTTGAACATTTCCTCAAACTCATTCATATATTTAAAATCAATGTCAACAGATCCATCAACATGGAATCTAATTTCATCAACGAATGCCTCTATTAGTTCTGCTGATATGGCTTGTGCATTATAATATTTCTTTATAAGTGCATCCCATTTCCTTGCACCAGTCTCCGTTTTTCTTACACGTGACCGGGTAGACTCCAGTTCCTGAATCTGTTGTTCCAACGATGCAATCATTGATTGGTAATTCTCTCGCGCATCCATGTATTCTCTTTGCGTCAAGATTCCTTCTTTATAATCAAAATATAGCGATGAAAATGCTTTTTTCTTCGTTTCAAGTTGTTCTTTAAGTTCTACCACTCGCATGATTGGTGCATACAGCCTCCTTTCCGGGGATGACTTAAGTGTCATCCCCAAATATATGGTGATTACTCACGCGCTGGCTTGCTGTAAGGCATATTCACAAATCAGCTGAGCTGCAGCCTTGATCTCTTCGGATCCAGTAAATTTCTCGGCAACCCATTTGAGTGCCTTAGGGTCTTCTCTCAGAACCTCACCGAGCGTTTTGCCGTTATACTTGCTAATCGGGCAAGGTACCATCATAGCGTTATTGAGACGCTCTTCATCTTTTTGAATAACAATTTCATAGTTACCTCCAAATGAAAAGAGACGCCAAAGGATCTTACTCCTTAGCGTCTCTTGTTTTACATATTGCCTGCAAGATCAAGGACATCTTTTCTTGCCTTGAGGAATTTACGCGCCTTGGATATCCAGGCGGCCACTACCTTGTCGGTAGCACCCATCTGCTCTCCAATCTCTCTGCAGGTGTATCCTTCTGCCATCAGTCTGATAGCTTCGATACCTTTGACAGTGGATGGCGGGGCTTCCAGGATTGCTTTGTCCAGGGCTTGCTCAATTGCTATACCCAGTTCCAAATCGTTCTCATCAACCTCTGCAGTATACGGTGTCACATCATAGGTAACTTCGTTCGCCTGGCGACGGGTAGAGTAGATCAGGGCGTCGCATATCTGATTCCAAATCAGTCTATAGGCATAGGTCGAGAAGTTGCCGCCTTTGTCCGTCGCGGCAGCTTTACAAAGACCGATGCATCCCATCTGGAAAAGGTCATCGCGGGAATAGATTCCCAGCTGATAGGGTCCGTGAACTTTATCGTTGATTACCTTGTGTACCAGACCGAGATTCTCTTCCACCTTTCTCTGAGATTCTGCATTTAGTTTCATGAAGCTGCTGCACCTCCTTGGAGGATTTGAAATCGCGGGATGGATTTCACCTTGCGAGATCTGTCCAAGAGTTTGCGGCTCTCCTCGATTACAAGCTTGCAGTAATACTCGCCGAGATGACCAATGTGTGCCTCAGATAGTGGTGCGCAAATAATATCTGCAAGCCACTGATATGCATCCTGCTTGGACATATAACCGGTGAGATGGAGTTGATCAAAATAGTGATGAGCTGTTCTGCGCAAAGAACGAAGCTCGTGATTTGCCAGACTACCGACCGGGATATTGGTGCCGGCGTGAACTCTGACATAGGCATCGCATTCAGGAAAGTTGCTGCACACGTACAGCATGGTACCTTTTTTATTCTCATGGTAGATTCCGTCTGCGCTGCGATAAACAACTGTGCTGCCGCAATAAGGACAGCGCATAGAAGTTGCATTAAATCCCTTTCTTTTTTTCTTATTCTTATTCATCGTAGAACCTCCGTTTTGATAAAAGAAAAAAGCCGGAAGGTCTGCAAAACAAATAAACAGAGCCAAGCGCTGGAGTTTGGTGTCTCATCCAGCAATTGACTCTGTAATATTCGAGCAGCCTTCCGGCTTAATATTCAATTGACCTGCGTTGTTGTGGATCTGCTCATTGCGCAAGATCCGTAACGGATCCCTGATTCCCTTGAATCAGGTCTGACGTTATCCTTAAACGTTCCGAGAGCCTGAACGCAAGCCCTGCCACGACTATAGTATAGCCGATTAGGTGCTATTTGTCAAGCCTTTTCGGAACATTTACAGAATATTCATACTTAAATCGTGCCGATTAGGTATGTTTTTCCTCCAAACTCAGTCTGGAGAGTTATTCGTCGTCATCTTCGTCAAACACAGGTTCGGACTCACGACGTCTTTTTACTACGTGCATAGTAATCAAGGCGCCGATTGCCACCACCATACCGCCTCCAAAGAGCACAATATGAAGTACCGGAATGCCGGCAACGGTTGCGCTGCCTTCTTCTGCTGAGTTAGTTTCGGAATTATTTTGTTCCGATTCAGTCTCTGTTGTGGCAGGAGCTTGCGTCACCTCCGGAACCTCGACAGCAGAATTCATACAGGTTAAGATGTACGATTTGCTGCCGCCTATTTCCATACGGAGCACACCGTCCTGTCCTACTTTGACAGTGCCGGGATATAACCCGGCGTCTGTCTTTAGCTGAAACTCCACGCCGGCCCATTCGGTACCGAGCTGGATTTCCAGTTTCTCAGCTTTCATCAGCTGAAGTTCATCTCCTGTGGTGCCTTGCTTTGTCTCTGCCAAAACTTGAACCGGAAAGCAAAGAATACACAGCATTGCGACACACAGAAGAATGGATTTAATTGCTTTTAATTTCATGGCTTATACCTCCGCGTCTTCGCGTCTTCTTCTGCGACCGTAGATTACGGTGCCTACCATACCGAGACAGCTAAGCATCAAGAGACCAAACCAAAGACCCATATTGGAATTGTCACCGGTCTTAGGCGGCTCTTCGATGGTAATCTTATCGTTATGAACGTTGACGGTAAGCGTCTCATCGGCTACGAGTTCGACATCAACAGGATCAGGACGCTTATAACCTGCACTGACTTCATCTTCCACCTCGGTAACGGTATACTTACCAATGCGAAGTCCCTCGATGAAGATCTCACCGTTGGCGTCAGTCTTGAAGACCTCGTCATAGTTCTCGCCGGTTACGCGGAAAGAGAATCCTTCAACGCGACCATCGGAAGAACTCTTCACGATCTTGAGGTTGCCAACCATGTGGTTATTGATAAAGCCAATACCGGCTTCGTTCTCAACCTCTACCATCTCACCGTCATTAACGATTGCGAAGTAATGATAAGCATCGTCCTTGACGTAGTTTGCAGGTGCCTGTTTCTCATAGAGGAAGTAGCCGCCGTATCTGAGGTTTTCAAGCTCGTAAAGACCGGGCTCATACTCAACCATTTCACCAACGAGGGTGTCTACGTCAGCATTGAATTCCTTGTTGCCATCCACATCCATGTAGATTTCAAAGATGGCGCCGGCAAGGAGATTGTCCGGATAGTCCTTATCCACCTTAGTGGTATGAACCATACCGTAGATATGACGGTTCTCAGCTTTGATTTCGATAACAGCACCGTCAGTGGTTACGTCGATCGGGAAAACAGTGTCATTGGCCACAAAGCCTTCTGCAGGTGCAAGCTCTTTTACGATCCATTTGCCGAAGCGAACGTCATCGAAGAAGAAAATGCCTTCTGCATCAGACTTAGCAGTTAGCACAGCTCTCTCCTCGGTGAATTCAGTTTCATCCTCGGTAAAGAGACCGAACAAAGCACCCTCAACAGGTTTGCCGTCTTCGTCTACCTTGTAGCCCTTAATGTCGCTGCGGATGAACTTGTTCTCGAAGGAGATGTTAATGATTTCGCCTTCGGTCTGGATATTCACCTCGATAGGAGTCTCGTTGAGTACGTAACCTGTAGAAGGAACGAGCTCACGAACAATCCACTTACCAAAGCGAATGTCTTCAAAGCGGAATTTACCTTCAGAGTCAGACTCGGTTACAAGAACTGCTGTCTCTTCAGTAAACTCGGTGGTACCAGGCTTAAAGAGGCCGAACTTAGCGCCGGCAATGACGTTGCCGTCTTCATCAAGCTTGAGACCTTCGATGTCACCACGGATATAACGGTTTTCGAGTTTGATTTCCACGACATCGCCATCTTCCTTGATGGTAATCTGATATGCCTTCTCGTTAAGAACGAAGCCTACGGCAGGTTGGATCTCACGAACAACCCAGGTTCCGTAAGGAATATTCTCGAACTTAAAGGTGCCGTCCTCTGCGCTTTCTGTTACCATATACGCATTTTCGCGAGTATACTCATTCTCATCATTGCTGAAGAGTCCGAATACAGCGCCCTTGATCACCTTGCCATCCTCATCGACCTTAAGACCGGAAACAGAACCGTACTTAAGCTCGTTCTTAATGGCTGCACCGTTATTGACTGCGAGTTCAATGACCTCTACGGTTTGCTCTCCGTAAGTGAATTTAAAACCAAACTTCTCATCACTCAAAATATAATGGTCATCGGTGCTTCGCTCCTGGACATAGTAGCTGCCCAAAGGTAAGTCGGTGCTGATTACGGCTTTACCGTTTTCATCGAAGATGATGATTTCAATCAATCCGCCCTCAGGAATCTTAGTGCCATCGGCCGCAACAATGTCGGTCTGGGCATAGAGACCAAAGGTGATGTTCTTCAGCTCAGCATTCATGCCAATGCCGAAGAGTTCGTTCTGTTCAAGAGCTTTCTCCAAACTCACTTTCACTTTCTGGCGTTCGTTATAGAGATTACCGGAAGTTTCAGTGATGGAGATTTCCTGCCCGGCATACACGAGCTCAACAGTCTGAACTTTTCCGTTCAGTACCATGGAATGAGGAGCTGTGACTTCCTGGATATCGTATTTGCCCAGATAAAGTTCCTTGCTGGTGGCGATTCCGTCAGACCCAGTTGTAATGGTGTCCACAAGCTCGCCCTTCGCATAATGCATCACGCCATCCAGGGTGTAGATGTCCTCTGCAGCACGGATCTCAAAGACCGCAGCTGCAAGATTCTTTACTTCGTATACCGGTTTGTGCATCTGATCGTTGATTACGACAGACTGGAACACCTCGCCGGTCTTGGTAATATGGATGACGCCTTTCTGCGGCATATTGGAACGGGTTACGTTCACAATGGTCAGACCGCCTTCGTCCGTCGCGTCATCTGCAGTAACGTCAAAGTAAACCGGGTCTGAGTTAAGCACGTATCCATAAGGCGCCTTCACCTCAACCAGATAGTAGCCCTTACCATATCCCAAAGTCTCAGGAGTAATCAGATAACCATCTTCATTGGTGTAGAAGGTGTCGATTACGGTGTGCTCCGGATAAGTGAATTCCATGGAAATCTTGGTTCCATCCGGATTATAAAGCTGGAATGCTGCTCCGGCATACGGAATTGCCAGACCGGATTCGGCATCGGTCTTCTGGATTCAACTGCATATGGCAGTGTTATTTTCGTTTTTAAGAGGCAAACAGCCGAACCGGGAATACCGATTCGGCTGTCGCCATTGTTTTACCTCTTACGCTTAGGAGACTTGATTTCGCCATCATTTCTGGCTTCAGGTTCTCCATAACGGGTAGGCGTTGATTTATAGCGAACTGTATCAACGTTGACCGTTCGCACATTGTCACCGTCATAAACGGGTTTACCGTTTTCAAAGACGGGTCTGCGATCCACAGCAGCCTCACCGTGAATTGCATACCATTGACTTCCGTTGACGTCCTCGAATACCTGATAATCTCCACGAGGGGGAGCAAACTGGGAGGTATCGTAGAACATCGTACCGGAACCGTTCTCGTGTCTGACTTCAAAGTGTCCGTCGAGTCTTTCGGAGCCATCCACAGAAGAAACAGGCTGATCGAATCCTGGCATAAACTGTTGGAAATAAGCCTGGTTGTATGCATAAGCTTCGTCACCGGCCTCAAACTGAGGAGCATCCGCGTGCTGTTGCATAGCATACCAGTCTACACCGTTTGCAGCCGTCATAACCGTATGAGGCGCATCCGGCTCATCATAGTAAGCACTGTTGTACCACATAGTGTTGTGGCCATCGTGACTTGCTTCGATAACACCGTCGCCAACGGTTCTGAGGGTTGTTCCGTCCGCTGCATCCGGGAATGTGGCAGCAACTTGTGCAGCTTCAGCAGGGCTACCGTTAAACTGAGGAGCATTGTAAAATGCACCTGCACCGGGACCGCTTGCCATTTGATACCACTGACTGCCATCCGATGCCGTAACAACAGAATGAGGTCCGTCAGGTTTCTCAAATTGTGCTGCACTGTACATTGCGACTGAAGTTTCCTTTCCGTCCGCACCCACAACCTTGGCTGTGATTTGACCACCGGTGATTTCGGTACCCGAAACATTCATACCACTCATATGAGGCATATAGTTTGCGAGACTTCTATCTGCAATATCTCCGGCAATCGTACCGGACATATTCGGTGTTCGTGCTGCGACGGAAGCGATAGAGTCACCAGTCAACTGCGCACCGTTACGTGCGGCCATACCACCAAAGGCTCTGCCAACAAATCCAATTGTTCCACCGGCGCCCATACGCTGACCGCCTTGCACAACAGCATCTCGAACATAGCTGTTGCCCTTGAACATGTTTGCGAACCCGGAAGCAAAACCGCTTGCTGCGGCACCGGTACCTGTGGCAGTTGCACCACCAAATACGTTACCCGCACTCCTTGCGCCGTGTCCGATGCCTGTGACAACTCTTGCTGCCATCAGAAGCTCCATACCCATACTGGAACCAGTCTGAGCCACGTTAAGCCCGATTGACGCCAGATAAGAGTCAAACTTCTGCGCAGTTTTGAGGAATGCCAAAGCACAGAACAACCAAAGGAATACGCTTCCGTATCCGGTAGATAAGGCACCGCCGTTTCCGATGTAGGCACCCATCGAGGAGTTGAAGCCTCGTAGGAACCACACATTCATAACGAGCAATAAGAGCTGGGATCCAACCATACGACACCAGCTTCTGAAAACCGGCGTCGTTGCTTTTGAGGCACCCATAGAAAATGCCAGAGGTGACGTATAGCAGAGTACACCAACCACGATATATCTCTCGACCGTTTCAAGCAACAACTTGAAGTAGTTCCAACCCAATGCAATCTCCAAAATAACGAGTAGCAATAGTCCAACGACGGATATGGTCGCTATTAGCGTCGTTAGTCCGTTCATCAGCATTGCTTCTATACCTGCAAAGGTAAAGTCCTCTGCGGTCATCTGGATATCCATTAGGGCTGTGTACGGTGCTGTGGCGATGTCGAGGCACATTGAGAATATCGGCTTTGCATAACCGATAAGCAGTGCAAATAACGCACTTCTACCAATCAGTGCCCACGGATTTTCCGCATCTGTAACCGGCCCACCGAATACTCGGAATAATTGCCAGACCGTGATGAGGAAGAGAAGAGCCCAAGCCGTATACTGCATAACAGTGAAGGCTTTACTTACGAAGGGGAAATATTCTTCCATGGCGGTCATGTCTGTGCCAAGCGCCTGCAGGAACATACCTGAGACGGCATCCATCAGGTCGGTTACAACAGAACTGACCCATGTAATTATCCCTTCAAATATCCAGTCAAGCATCGGCTATCACCTCCATTCCTGCTTGACCCGGATGCTTAAATGGTGACAGTGCCACCACCGCCGCTACCACCGGGCGAGTAATTTCCGCCGGCGATGAGAGGCTGCAAATACGCAACGATGAAGCCGAGAGAGTTGAGAATGATCCAGGTGATCACGATTCTCTTGAGCCACTGCGTCGCTTCGTCCACTGCACGCTGATTTCTCGAAACCATTCGGATAATCAGGGCAATGGCACCTACTGTGACTGCCACGATGGTACTGATCGCCACAATCTGACCGTAAATGTCCTGCATAATCGCTGAGAAGCGATCCCAGATCGTTGCGGCCATAACGGGATGCATAGAGAAAATCATTGCACACGCCGTTCCGACGAGCGACCAATAGGCGGATTTCATTTTGCTACCGCCCAGCCTGAGTTGCTTAATCATGCCTGTGTACCTCCTTTTTTTCAGATTTTCGGGCAACAAAAAAAGCCGTCTCTTTCAAGCATTTCTGCTAAAAGAAACGGCCTCGTCTTCACCCGAGCCCAGTTTTGGACGATACAATTATAACACATTCCCATTCTCTTGTCATCGGCAAAACTGTGCCAATTTTGTGCCAATTTACTGTCACTATTCAAGGTTCTCCAAAAGGGTAAGCATATCAAACCAAAAATCAATTCCAATAGCAGGCGTTGCCCACAAACGAATTGAAAGAATTGTGATTGCCTGCTGACGAAGCCGGTAATATGTTCTCTTCGAGATTTCAAGCTGATCAATCATCTCTTGCAGGGAAAGATGCTCCGTTGCAATGTAGGTCATGTATATGACGTCATACAAGAGCTTTCCGTTACCTGGCTTGCTCTTGAGCACAGTTAGAGCTTCGTTGACTCGATCAAAAAGCAGTCTCGACTTGCGAACACCTTCCATTCGACCTTCAAGCTTACGGTTTCCCATAGCCATTTCCATGTCAACCTTATCTATCAGCTGATCAATATGCTCAAACGGAGTGTCCAACTCTGCAGCAACGTCTGTAGGGAAACACTCAAGAACCCATGCAATTGTTCGATAGTGTTGCAGAAGCATCTTGGTATTGTGATAGCTGGTCTGTGTCCTTTTTTGCTGTGCTGTGCGGATCTTCTCATTATCAATCTCGTGATCTCCGAGAATCCCACGCTTTGTCAGAAGTGAAATAAAAGCGTCTGACTGCGCTAATATGCGGTCTTCTTGCTGCTCATACAGCGATTTTTCGTCTGTTTGGCGGGTCATATGTAAACATCTCCTTTGCAATTATCGTTATATCCACAGGCGCACAAGGCCCACGGATTTTACTCGTATCTATAACTGGAGGGGAACATATACATTTACCCTTGCAGTCATATATACACTTCTTACAATTCGAGTGAGAAAAATACGCGTGTAATATATATGGGTCAAAAAGTGCAACGCGATTTTTAGGCGGAGTGTTTTCACTCTCGTCAGCGTATTCCATCAAGAGTTGGCGACTGTACAAAGCAATCAGTCTGCCGATATTCTCGTGATCAGAACCCACTTTCTGCTCATTCTTTGCCAAAATGCGTATTTCGGCAATTATACGCTCGATTTTCTCGGACTCCGGCATTGTAAACTCTGTATCACTTGGATACAGTTTATTGAAAATGAGGCAACCATAAGCGCCGGGAAGACGGTGCAGCATAAAAGCATCCCCATGCTTCTGAAAGAAACGCCACACTTTAGTCTTTTCCCAGTTCCATCGCTGTCCCAGGGTTTCCAAAGTTAGTACGGTACCGAACTTACCAAACTGCACGATCGGTGCCAAAAAAGAAAACGCATTGCCAAAATCTCCGGATACCGTGTGGCACCACAGATCAAGCCATGCGTCTGCTTCATCAAATATGTAGTTTTGTTCGATGAGTCTGTCAGTAATGTTGCGAGGGAGGCAGAGGAAGCCATATCCTTCGGTAGCATAAACCGATCCGTTCATACACTCCTCACCGGAGCATTCGACAACCCAGTCTGTTATTTGATACGTGAGCTTCTTTGTCTTTGCATTTAGCGAATATCTCACATAACCGAGCTCAGAGAGCTTAGAAAGTGCCTCAAGGCTCTGTGCGCGGCTTCTGGAGCCAAGTATACTCTTTAACCCCACAACGCCTCCAGACCACATTCCGGGGCTTACAGCGTTAATGTGGCCGCAATAAGAAGCTTGTCCCTTACGGAACGCTGCACGGGATGCAAGCTTCGCCCAGGCACTCATGATACCTTTGCCTTCGGGCAGATGATTTCGGGGTAATTTAACCCACTGATACTTCATCAAGCATTTCATAAGAGACAACTCCTTTCTTTCATTTTTATTTATATAGTCTTAGTCCTTGATTCTGACATGAAGCCCATTGAGGTTCGCAATACGAATTCCTCGTAGATACCAAAAGGCCCCCAACTCAATACGAGTAGGGATCCATTCTCCATTAATATTCACTTCGAGGCATTCTCCGCAACGAAGCCCTCCATAAAAATCCAGTAATCCAAACCGGATATCCATTCGACCACTCTCGTGATCATAAATCAGTACACCTTCTCTCATAAGCGTCATCCTTTCTGTGAAAATAGAAAGGCCGAATGAGTTTATATACCCATTCGGCCTTTATTCGTGGCAGGGGACTCAGTCAATTGAAATCCCGTTTAAAATATATAAAACACCGCCTTTACAAAGGATTAAAGCCGGAAATGACCAAGTTCTCGATAAAATTTCTTGGACAAAATCAGCGAAAACCCCAGTGTTTATGCGGTCTTTCTGGCTTTGGTGTTATTATAACACCAGCATCTATTCTTCTGACTATTCCTGTTGCTTTCATATATTTAAGCTCCTTTTACGTTAAATTGTAATGCTATTATCTGTTATTTCAGAAGAATTATACCGATCGATTTTTATTTGCCGTACATTTTTAAATCGCGCGGTGCGCAGCAATAATATTTTGACTGCTTTTGCCGGGCGCATGCCTTTATTAAAATTACTCCTCGCCTATTTTTTTGATATGAGGGCATAAGAGCGCCTCACTGCGGATGACCGGGGCTGCCCAATATACCGCGTTGCGGATGATGGTCCTAACATTTTTGTCGTAGAAGGTCGGGAACGACTCGTGACCCGGCTGGAAATAGAAGATCCTGCCGTTTTCACGGTGGAATGTGCAGCCCGAACGGAAGAGTTCGCCGCCTTCATACCAGCCCATAAAGACCACTTCATCGGGATTAGGTATGGCGAACGGTTCGGCGTACGTCTCCTCATGCGGAAGCTCAAAGTACCTGCCGATGCCTTTAGCTATCGGATGAGCCGGATTAATTGTCCATATACGTTCGAGATCGCCGTCCTCGCGCCACGAAAGGTTGCATGTAGTGCCGAGCAGATAGCGGAACGGCTTTGAATGATGGCCTGAATGAAGGAATATGATGCCCATTCCCTTGAGCACCGCTTCCTTTACTCTCAGGGCTATCTCGTCCGGCACAAGATCATGATGCATATGACCCCACCATATCATGACATCGGTGCTGTCCACAACCTCTTTGGTCAGACCGCACTCCGGCTCGTCGAGGGTCGCGGTGCGTACCTCAATGTCGTCGGACTGCAAAAAGTCGGCTATGACCTTGTGCATGCCGTCGGGGTAGATAGCCTTTACCTTGTCGCTTGACTTTTCGTGGCGGAACTCATTCCATACAGTAACTCTTATCATATGTAACACTCCTTTAAGTTTTAGAGCCTAACCTCTTTGCCTGTTCTTGCCGATTCTTATATTGCCTCAAGTATGCGGATCATGTTGATCCCCCGATCCGGCACGAAAATCGGTTTCGCACCGTTTTGCGCGATGCATTTTTCCGCTTCCGTTTAAAATCTGAGAAAAGTCTACCACAAAGGAATACATTATGCTATAATACCCTTGTCTTAAAATATCAATATTTTTACATGAGGCGATAAAATGGACGCTCCGTTTGATGAGGGAATAAAAAAGCAAAACGATCTGCCGCTGTCGGTGCAGTGCCTTATAATGCCCCTTACCACTATGCTTCCAAAGTGGGGAAGGCTCCATTATCACGATTATATAGAGCTTCTTTACACCGTAAAGGGCAACGTTTCGGTCAATGTCTGCGGCAAGGAATATCTCATGACCGAAAACACGGCGGTTATTATAAATTCCGGCGAACCGCACTGCACGGCAGGGGATGGAGACAGAACGCTGCTTTGTATCAAATTTTTGCCACAGGTGCTGTTTTCCTCGGAACAGACTGTCACCGGGCTTGAATATCTTATACCTTATATATTTGAAAATTTCGGTCATAAGCGTTTCTTTGAAAAGGAGCTTCTGGAATGTGCCGGACTGCATAAGGCCTTTTCGGAAATATATGACGAGCACAGCGAGAAAAGGTTTGGTTACGAGCTTGCCATACGCGCCTACGTTATGCATATTTTCTCATGGATAATAAGGTATTGGCATGACATAGCCGGTGAGATATCGGTGCCGTCATCGGGGTCGCCTGCTGCCGCGATCATCAGAAAGGCGAGGGAATATACCGACAGCTTTTACGGCGAGGCGACGCTCGAGAGCGCAGCCGAATGGTGTGGGCTGAGCTACAGCTATTTTTCACGGCTGTTTTCGTCATATATGCATATGGGATATTCAGATTACCTTAACCGCGTCAGGGTGAATGAGTCGGTAAGGCTCCTCGCCACCACCGACCTTACCGTTACCGAAATCGCAATGGCGGTCGGCTTTTCTTCGGCAAGCTATTACATCAGCGTGTTTAAAAGCCTCAAGGGCATATCGCCGGGGAGCTTCAGAAAAAAGATCAGATATACTTAAATTTTCCCGTAAAAACATTCGGCTATATAAGGATATTGCACCACGCCGCTTTCGGCATGGCTTTCGAACAGTTCTTTAAGTTCCTTCTCATAACCGGCTTTTTCGGCACCGCCGGTCGGCGCATATGACGATGAAAAATTTCTCATAATAAACGTGTCAAGGTCATATGCAAGATTGTTTTTAAGGGTCAGACGTTTAAAGTCTGCGCCAAGGGACCCGAAGAAATCACCGACAACGCCGGGATCCTTTCTCGAAAATCCGGTTTTTTCACCAAGGGTTCCAAAGCCGCTGCAGTATACTTTATTAAGCCTGTAGTTTTCCTTTATAAGCTGATCATCCTCATCCCTTATGTTCCAGACCAGCACTACTGCTCCGGCAGGCTTTAAGATCCTTTTACATTCTTCGGAAAAAGCGGCTTTATTAAACCAGTGGAATGCCTGGGCTGCGGTGACGCAGTCAATGCTTACTGCGTCAAGCCCGGTGCTTTCTGCACTGCCGTTTATCACCTTTACGTTTTTTGCGGACTTTAAGTATCTTTCGGCTTCGTTTCTCATGTCCCGTTCGGCTCAACTGCAAAAACAGAGCCTGCAAGCCGTGCAAGCTGCAATGAAAAAATACCTGTCCCGGCACCGATATCGGCAACGGTGCTTTCCGGAGCTATTATGTTTTCCTCTGACAGGGCATTTAACAGCTCATCCGGATACGACGGTCTTGCCGCCGAACACGCCGCACCTTTTTGTCAAATCTGTTTTCGTTCATTTTCTCTTACACTTTTAATATTTCGTCAAAATCCGTTTCCGGGAACGGGATGAAATCACCGACGCCCTCATGTTCGGTTATTATCTTCTCCATGAACACCATGTCGTACCATGTGCCGAATTTAAGGCCGCATTTGTGAAATTTTCCGACCTCTTTATAGCCTATATGTGTATGAAAGCCAATGCTGTTGTTGTCAAGATGCTCGTCCGGCGTTTCTGTGCCGGCTATGCAGGCGTACATGTTTGTTATATTCTGAGCTTTGCTTATTGCCTCAATTCTTTCGTAAAGCAGCTTTCCTATCCCGCCGTGACGGCAGCTTTTGTCTATATATATCGAAGTCTCGACCGAGTGGCTGTATGCCGCACGCGCCTTGAAGGCTCCGGTGTAGGCGTAGCCTACCGGTTGTCCATTTGCTTCGGCTACTATATATGGGTATTTTTTGAGCGTGTTTTCAATGCGTTTTCTGAATTCCGCGACGCCCGGCACCGAATACTCAAAGGTTATTGCAGTTTCCTTTATATAAGGAGCATAAATTTCAAGCAGTGCTTCTGCGTCATCCGGGATAGCAATTCTTAATATTACATCATTTTTCATACATATCACCCTTTTTGACCATTATAAGGCAAACGGGCGGTATCTTCAATAATATATATCGCAAAAAAATTCAAAAAATATTGTTTTCCCTCTTTTATAAACCGACATAATGTGATATTATTAACGGGTGGAATGATGTACATTCTTAAAAATCAAATAGTTTTGCGGAGGAACGGTAAAATGTCGACATTAACCATTAAACACATGCCGTACGGCGATATGGCTATAATTGCCATGCGCGGATGCGAAGAGTTCGCCTCTAAGGTGGATTATTATTTGCTCCAGTGGCGCGGAATGCCCGATGAGCACACCTATGTTATAAATGCGCAGTGCCCGAGATTCGGCACGGGCGAGGCAAAGGGTCTTATCGATCATACAGCCAGAGGTCTTGACGTATTTATTATCTGTGACTGCTTCAACTACGGCGTCACATATAAGATGTACGGACAGACCGTGCCCATGAGCCCGGACGACCATTTTCAGGATCTTAAGCGTGTGATAGCGGCTCTCGGAGGTAAGGCAAAGAGAATAAATGTTATAATGCCGATGCTGTATGAAGGCAGACAGCACCGCCGTTCGGCGAGAGAGTCTCTTGACTGCGCCATGGCCCTGCAGGAGCTGGTCGCGATGGGTGTCAAGAACATAATCACATTTGACGCGCATGATCCGCGTATATGCAACGCTATACCGCTCGGCGGTTTTGACAATGTGCAGCCCACATATCAGATGATAAAAGCGCTGCTCCGTACCGTTCCCGATATAAGGATAGACCGCGACCACCTCATGATCGTGTCGCCTGATGAAGGCGCCATGTCGCGCTGCATCTACTATTCATCGGTTCTGGGCGTTGAGCTCGGAATGTTCTACAAACGCAGAAATTACTCGGTCGTAGTTGACGGCCGCAACCCGATCGAAGCACACGAATTCCTCGGCAATGACGTTACCGGAAAGGATCTTATAATTGTCGACGATATGATCTCGTCCGGCGACTCTCTGCTCGATATCGCAGCCAAGTTAAAGGCAAAGAACTGCAACCGCGTCTTTGCGTTCACTACATTCGGTCTGTTCGTTGAGGGCTATGAGAAGTTTGACCAGTTCTACAAGGACGGTCTTATTGATAAAATATTCACCACCAACCTTGTCTACGGCAATGAGGAGCTCATGACAAAGGAGTGGTACTCACGCGTTGATATGTCGAAGTATGTCGCTTATATAATCGATACCATAAACTACGACAATTCAATAAGCACGTTGCTTAATCCTATCGATCGCATCAAGAATGTTGTCGAAAAATATAATAAGGGCTGAAAGCTTGGAAAAATCCACCTGACGTAACCCTTATTTTAAGGGGGACTTCGGAAATTTCCGGAGCCCCTCGCATTATCGGACGGCTTTTTATATATTTTATATAAAAGTTATGAGAAAAAGCAGCCCCGTCAATTATAACTTGCTATATCGATAAAGGTATTACCGATATATAAAATAGGTATTTGCCTATTTTGAAGGAAAATGTTAAAATATAAACAATCAAATAATTTTATTTGGAAGGTGCACTATGAACAAAGTATCTATTATCGGAACCGGAAGCGTCGGTTCGACCATTGCCTACACACTCACCGTCATGGGTCTTGTATCTGAGATCGTCATGATCGATATTAACAGTGAAAAGGCTTTAGGTGAGGCACTTGACATCAGACAGGGCACTCCGTTCTGTGGAGCATGTTCTATTTATGCCGGAGATTACCGCGACGCCGTCAATTCCGACATCGTAATAATCACGTCGGGCATTGCTAGAAAGCCCGGTCAGTCGAGACTTGAGCTTGCTCAGACAAACGTCGATATAACCAAGATGATAATTCCGGAGATTACAAAGTATGCCCCGAATGCCACATATATTATAGTCAGCAACCCGGTCGACATACTGACCTATGCCTTTGTAAAGCTGTCCGGACTTCCTGAAAACCGCATCATCGGTTCGGGCACCATACTTGATACCGCGCGTCTGCGTTCAAGACTTTCGGAGTACTACAATATAAATCAGAGCAATGTTCATGCATACGTTTTCGGCGAGCACGGCGATTCTTCGTTTATACCGTGGTCGGTCGCCAACATTTCAAACGTTCCGATAAGGGATTGCCAGAAGCTCATTTCAACACCGGGTATATGCACACCGGAGCTTGACTTCGAGGAAATCGAGCAGTATGTAAGAAAATCGGGCGGACGTGTTATCGCACGCAAGGGCGCAACCTTCTATGCGGTTTCGGTTTCGGTATGTCATATATGCAAGTGCCTGCTTGCCGGTATAGATACTACCATGACCGTTTCAACCATGATGCACGGCGAGTACGGTGTTGACGACGTGTGCCTGAGCACCCTCAACATGGTCGGCAACGACGGTGTCCGCGGCAAGGTCAATGTTTCCCTTACCGACGGTGAGGTCGCACTGCTTCGCAACAGCGCTGAAAAGCTCAAGGAAGTAATAAAGAGTCTTAAGATCTGATCATATGAAATGCTTAAAGGTGGTAATTTATAATGGAATACCGTATCGAACATGATTCAATGGGAGAAATGAAGGTCCCGGCAGACCGTCTTTGGGCTGCCCAGACCCAGAGAAGCCATGAGAACTTCAAAATCGGCGTAGATATCGAAACTATGCCCAGAGAGATAACCCACGCCTTCGGAATACTGAAAAAGGCTGCGGCTCTTGCAAACGCCGAGCTTTGCCCCAATAAAATGACTGCGGAGAAGCTGTCGGCAATATCAGCCGCATGCGACGAGGTAATAGCCGGTAAGCTCAACGGTCATTTTCCGCTCGTCGTATGGCAGACCGGCTCCGGCACACAGTCCAACATGAATGCCAACGAGGTCATAGCCAACAGGGCAAATGAGATAGCAGGCACAAAGCTCTGCCATCCGAACGACGACATCAACATGAGCCAGTCCTCAAACGACACCTTCCCGACCGCAATGCATATTTCGGCGGTCATAGCAATAGAGGATAAGCTCCTTCCGGCGGTTGAGCTGCTGATAGCTACCTTCAAAAAGCTTGAAGCCGAGAACGAGGGTATTGTAAAATCGGGACGTACACATCTTCAGGATGCGACTCCTATAAAGTTCAGTCAGGAAATATCCGGCTGGAGAGCGAGCCTTGAGCGTGATGCTGAGCTGCTTCGCATGGCTGTAAAGCCTCTGCATGAGCTGGCTCTCGGCGGTACCGCCGTCGGCACCGGTCTTAATGCGCCCAAGGGCTTTTCCGAGCTTGTTGCCGAAAAGGTTGCAGAGCTTACCGGCAAGCCGTTTGTAACTGCCGAAAATAAGTTCCACGCTCTTACTTCAAAGGACGAATTCGTATTTGCGCACGGTGCCATAAAAGCCACCGCCTGCGATATGATGAAAATAGCAAACGATGTCCGCTGGCTGGCTTCCGGTCCGCGTGACGGTCTCGGCGAGATACATATCCCGGAGAACGAGCCGGGCTCATCCATAATGCCGGGCAAGGTCAATCCTACCCAGTGCGAAGCGGTCACCATGGTCGCCGTTCAGGTAATGGGCAACGATGTTGCGGTCGGCATTGCCGCATCGCAGGGCAACTTTGAACTCAACGTCTTTATGCCGGTCGCGGCTTACAACTTCCTTCAGTCGGCACGTCTGCTTGCAGAGGCTATCGTTTCGTTCAACAATAACTGTGCAGTGGGCATTACCGCAAATAAGGACAAGATGTATCATAATCTTCACAATTCGCTTATGCTGGTCACGGCGCTCAATCCTTATATAGGATATGAAAACGCCGCAAAGACCGCCAAAAAGGCGTTCAAGGACAACATCTCGCTCAAAGAGGCGTGCGTAGAGCTCGGCTTCCTTACCGCTGAGAGGTTCGACGAGGTGTTCCACCCCGAGCAGATGGTCTGATCTTTAAATAGTTGGAGGAAAACAATGAAAGTCAGTTATTTTCCGGGCTGCACCCTGCGTACAAAGGCGAAGGATCTCGACCTTTGGGCAAGAAAAAGTGCAGAAAAGCTCGGTGTTGAGCTGTGTGAGATAGAAAACTGGCAGTGCTGCGGCGGTGTGTTCGTTTCTTCTAAGGACGAGATCGCCACAAAGCTGTCAAGTGTTCGTGCCTTAAAGGCTGCGAGAGATGCCGGCATGCCGCTTGCCACGGTGTGTTCGGCATGTCACAATGTTATAAAGCAGACCAATGAGACGATAAAGTCCGATGAGGAGTTTGCCGCCAAGGCCGCGCGCTACATGGCGCAGGACAACGACGGCAGCGAGCCGTACGGCGGAGAGACCGAGGTGCTGCATTATCTGGAGCTGCTCCGCGATAAGGTGGGCTTTGATAATGTAAAGGCAGCGGTCACAAATCCGCTTTCAGGCAAAAAAATAGCGGCGTATTACGGATGTATGCTGCTGCGCCCCGGAAAGGTGCTCAAAACGGACGATCCGGAAAATCCGCAGATAATGGAAAACCTTATAAAGGCGCTCGGTGCCGAGCCGGTAATATATGCCGAACGCAATGAGTGCTGCGGCGGTTATGTCGTGCTTGAGGATAACGAGTCGGCTGCCAGAAAGAGCCGTGCCGTGACTGAAAGCGCAAGATCGCACGGTGCCGATATGATAGTTACCGCATGTCCTCTCTGCAAATACAACCTGCTTAAAAACGGCAGTGATGTGCCGGTGGTATATTTCACCGAGCTGCTTGCCGAGGCTCTCGGAGTAAAGGAGGCGCCTCATGCCGAATAAGAATGATCTTAAAAAAGAACAGATACTCCGCATGAGCGGAGTGAATCCCTTAAAGTGCATGCGCTGCGGAAAGTGCTCCGGCACATGTCCGTCGTATGACGAGATGGAATATCATCCGCACCAGTTCGTTTATATGGTCGAGACCGGAGAGCTGGACGCGCTTATGAATTCAAAGTCGATATATAAATGTCTTTCCTGCTTTGCATGTGTTGACCGCTGCCCGAGAGGCGTGGAGCCGGCAAAGCTTATAGAGGCAGTGCGCCTTACGGTCATAAGGGAAAAGGGAAAGAATCATATGACGCCCGACGACATTCCGCAGTTGGTTGACGACGATCTGCCGCAGCAGGCGATAGTCAGTGCCATGCGTAAATATTCCAAGTGAGAAAGGAGAAAACACCGTGCAGAGAATAGGAGTATTCGTGTGCCATTGCGGCACAAATATTGCCGGAACGGTCGATGTAAAGGCCGTAGCCGAGGCTATTAAAAATGAACCCGGAGTAGTTTTCTCCACCGATTATCAGTACATGTGCTCTCAGGCCGGACAGGATATGATAAAGCAGTCGGTCGCCGAGCATAAGCTGACCGGGATAGTGGTCTGCTCATGTTCGCCCCGTATGCATGAAGCTACCTTCCGCAAGACCGCCGCGGCAGCGGGACTGAATCCGTATATGGTCGAGATAGCCAACATCCGTGAGCAGTGCTCATGGGTGCATAAGGACATGCCCACAGGCACCGAAAAGGCTATAATCCTTGCCAAGGCGGCAGTTGCCAAGGTCGCCCTCAACGCGCCGCTGACACCGGGTGAAAGCCCGGTCACCAAGCGCGCTCTGGTCATAGGCGGCGGTATCGCCGGCATCCAGACCGCACTTGATATTGCCGACGCAGGTTTCCCTGTCGATATAGTTGAGACCAAGCCTACCATAGGCGGAAAAATGGCTCAGTTAGACAAAACGTTCCCGACCCTCGACTGCGCCGCATGTATTCTGACACCTAAAATGGTCGATGTCGCACAGAACGACAAGATCCGCATATTCTCGTATTCTGAGGTCACCGACGTAAAGGGCTTTGTAGGTAACTTTGATGTCACCATAAAGCGCCGCGCGCGTTATGTAAAAGAGGATGTCTGTACCGGATGCGGAGCCTGCACCGAGAAATGTCCGCAGCGCAAGATCCCCAACGAGTTCAACCTCGGCATGGATAACCGCCGCGCCATTTATATTCCCTTTGCTCAGGCAGTCCCCAAGGTCGCTACTATTGACCCCAACTACTGTATGATGTTAAAGACCGGCAAATGCGGCGTCTGCTCCAAGGTATGTACCGCAGGAGCCATAGACTATAAGGCACAGGATGAATACGTCGAGGAAAAGTACGGTGCGATAGTCGTCGCGACCGGCTTCAATCCTATTTCAATGGATAAGTTCGACGAATATGCATATTCTCAGTCAAAGGATGTTATAACCTCTCTGGAGCTCGAGCGTCTTATGAACGCTGCCGGACCTACCGGCGGCACTCTGCTGCGCCCGTCGGACGGCGAGCATCCGCACACGATAGTGTTCGTGCAGTGCGTCGGATCACGCTGCGAGGCGTGCGCCGAAAAGGGCAAGGAATATTGCTCAAAGATATGCTGTATGTACACTGCGAAGCACGCCATGCTGATACGCGATAAGTATCCCGATACCGAGGTCTATGTATTCTATATAGATGTAAGAACGCCGGGCAAGAACTTTGATGAGTTCTACCGCCGTGCAGTCGAGGAATACGGCGTGCATTACATAAAGGGTATGGTAGGAAAGGTGTCGCCCGAGGGCGGAAAGCTCAAGGTGCGTGCGTCCGATCTTATAGATAACCGTCAGCTTCATATAGATGCAGACCTTGTGGTGCTTGCCGCCGCTATCGAGCCTGACAAATCGGCACGTCCGCTTGCAACCATGCTGACTGCAAGTATGGACACTAACGATTTCTTTACCGAGGCGCATCCCAAGCTGCGTCCGGTCGAAAGTCCGACTGCAGGCGTGTTCCTTTCGGGAACGTGTCAGGGACCGAAGGATATACCCGAAACGGTATCCCAGGCAGGCGCTGCCGCGTCAAAGGTCATAGGTCTGCTCTGCAAGGATAAGCTGACCGGCAACCCGTGTGTTGCCCATTCGGACGAGATGATGTGCAACGGCTGCTCGACCTGCGAAAAGGTCTGCCCGTACGGCGCCATCTCTTATGTGGAAAAGGAATTCAGAATGCCTGACAGGACTACCAAGGTCCGCCGTGTCGCCAGCGTCAACGAGGCTGTGTGTCAGGGCTGCGGAGCCTGTACGGTCGCCTGTATGTCGGGTGCCATGGACCTTAAGGGCTTCATGAACAAACAGATCATGGCGGAGGTTGACGCGATATGCAAGTAAATGAATATAAGCCGCTGATCGTGGCGTTTTGCTGTAACTGGTGCTCGTATGCCGGCGCCGATCTTGCCGGAAACAACCGCCTTAACTATCCTGATAATGTTAAAATAATCCGCGTTCCCTGCTCATGCAGGGTGAACCCGATGTTTATTCTGCGCGCGTTCCAGCGCGGTGCCGACGGTGTTATCATCTGCGGATGTCATCCGGGCGACTGCCATTATACCTCAGGCAACTATTATGCACGCCGCCGTATGGCTCTGCTGTTTTCAATGCTCGATTACCTCGGCATTGAGCGTGAGCGTACCCGTGTTGAGTGGGTGTCGGCTGCCGAGGGTGCAAAGTTTGCCGCAACTATGAACGATTTTACCGAAAAGGTCGCGGCTCTCGGTGAAAACAAGAGATTGGAGGATCTGAGATGCAAGAAATAACACGCGATATACTTGTTTCAAAGGCAAACGAGCTGTTAAGCTCCGGTACTGTTGACAGGGTCCTCGGCTGGAAACGCGGAGAATATGACTATGATGTCACCCCCGGCGTTTTCTACAGTGCGGAGGAGATCGAAAAGGAGCTTGTCTGGAACAGTTTCTGCGGTGCAAACTTTTCAAAATATCTTATAAAGGAGACCGCAAAGAGCGACGGCAAGGTGCTTGTGTTTTTAAAGCCATGTGATACATACAGCTTCAACCAGCTCCTTACCGAGCATAGGTTCGACCGTGAAAAGGTCTATGTAGTCGGCGTTCCGTGCAGCGGAATGTATGATGTCGGCAAGCTGAAAGGCTCAGCCGATGGTATTGCGTCCGTGTCGGAAAACGGCGATGATGTTGTGATCACAACACTTTACGACGGTGATGTGACCGTAAAGGGCGATGATATTTTGCCCGACAGATGCAAAAACTGCAAATCCAAAAAGCATGTCGCCTTTGACGAGCTGCTCGGCAGCGACGGCGAGGTGCTGGAGTCTCACCGCTTTGACGAGGTGGAGCGCCTTGAAAAAATGCCCCCCGATGAGCGTTTTGCCTTCTGGCAGGGAGAGCTTTCGCGCTGCATCCGCTGCAATGCCTGCCGTGATGTATGTCCGGCATGTACCTGTGAAAAATGCGTTTTCGACAATCCCAATTCCGGTGTTGAAAACAAGGCGGCGGCAAACTCGTTTGAGGAGAAGATGTTCCATATAATCCGCGCGTTCCATGTTGTCGGACGCTGCACCGACTGCGGTGAGTGCTCAAGGGTATGTCCGCAGCATATACCGCTTCATTTGTTGAACCGTAAGTTCATCAAGGATATAGATGAATTCTACGGCGAATACACCGCCGGTGAAAAGATCGGCAGCCGCGCGCCTATAGTTGATTATAAAACCGATGATATAGAGCCTAAAGAGGCGGTCGAAAGGGGTGGCGAGAATGCGTAAAATATCACTTCAGAAGATAAATGCGCTTTTTGGCGCCATCGCCGCCGCAAATACGCTGTACATCCCGGTTGACACCAAGGCAGGGGCAAAGTATGAAAAGTGGGAGGACGGCAAGGAGCTGTCCGACGCGCTCAATACCGTCCGCAGCCCCAAGGATTTCTTCTTTCCGCAGACCGAGAATCTTATGGACTTCAAGGTCGAAGGCAAGAATATCGAGATAATCGATACAAGGACCGAGTGTGAGGATTTCGTCGTTTTCGGCGTCCGCGCCTGCGATGTCAAGAGCTTTGACGTGCTTGACAGGGTGTTCCTTGCCGATCATGTTGATACCTACTACAAAAACCGCCGCGACCACGGCATTATAATGTCGCTTGCCTGTACAAAGCCACATGAGACCTGCTTCTGCGGCACCTTCGGCATAGATGCAGCCGACCCTGCCGGGGACGTTGTCTGCTTTAAGACCGACGATGCGCTTTATATGCAGCCCAAAACACCGAAAGGTGAAAAGCTGCTGGAGTCTATCAAGGGCATTACCGAGCAGGCTGACGAAAAGGCAGTTTCTGAACAGCAGGAAGTGACAAGAAAAAGACTTGCAGCGCTGCCGCTTGCAGATCTTTCAGCCGATAGCTTCGGAGACGGCAAGACCAAGGAATTTTTCGACGCTCCGGAATGGAAGGAGCTGTCGGAGTCATGCCTCGGCTGCGGCACATGTACCTTTGTGTGCCCGACCTGCCAGTGCTATGATATAAAGGATTTCAATACCGGTCACGGCATAAAGCGTTTCCGCTGCTGGGATTCGTGCATGTATTCCGAGTTTACAAAAATGTCTGCCGGACAGCCGAGACTTACCCAGCTTGAGCGCTTCCGTCAGCGCTTTATGCATAAGCTTGTTTATTTCCCGACCAATAATGACGGAATGTTCTCCTGCGTCGGCTGCGGACGCTGCGTTTCAAAATGCCCGATACAGATGAACATAGTCAAGGTCATGAAAAGGTTAGGAGGTAAGAAAAATGGCTGAGTTAAAGGAACCACTGATACCTTATATCGGCGTTGTTACCGATATAAGGATTGACACTCCCGATGTCAAAACTTTCCGTGTCGTGACGCCGGACGGCAAAAAGGCGTTCGAGCATAAGCCGGGTCAGTGCGCCATGCTGTCCGTTCCCGGTGTCGGTGAAGCTATGTTTTCAATAACCTCGTCGCCGACCAATGAGGAATTTATGGAGTTTTCCATAAAGAAGTGCGGTTGCGTGACCGAATGGCTCCATTCAATGGAGGTCGGTCAGCAGATAACCATAAGAGGTCCGTACGGCAGACCCTTTCCGGTGGATACCGAGTTCGCCGGACATGACATGCTGTTTATTGCCGGCGGTATAGGTCTGGCGCCTCTGCGTTCGGTAATAAACTACTGCCGTCATTACCGTGACCGTTACGGTAAGATAGATATAGTGTACGGCTCGCGCAGTATGCAGGATCTTGTGGACTATAAAGAGATCATCGACGAATGGGCTAATGATGCCGGTGTCACCGTGCATCTCACCATCGACCGTGAGCAGCCCGAATGGAACGGTCATGTCGGCTTCGTTCCGAACTATGTCAAGGAGCTTGGATTTTCGACCGATAAGATCGCGGTGCTCTGCGGTCCGCCTATAATGATAAAATTTACGCTTGCCGGTCTTATTGAGCTTGGCTTTGATAAGACTCAGGTTTATACCACAATGGAGCTTCGAATGAAGTGCGGTATCGGCAAATGCGGCAGGTGCAATATCGGTGCTAAATACGTTTGTAAGGACGGTCCGGTCTTCCGCTGTGATGAGATCGACGAGCTTCCCGATGAATATTGATAAGGAGAGTTTCTATTATGGAGAACATGGTAAATGTCTATCTGTTCGGCAAGAAGTACAGCGTGCCCGATGATCTTACCATCATGCGCGCGTTTGAATACGCCGGATATCAGCTCATCCGCGGATGCGGATGCCGCAACGGCTTCTGCGGTGCCTGCGCGACTATATACCGTATAAAGGGCGACCGTGAGCTTCGTTCATGTCTTGCGTGCCAGACAAAGGTCGAAAATGACATGTATGTTGCGACCCTTCCGTTTTTCCCACTTGTAAAGCAGGTATATGATATCGAAAAGGTAAAGCCGACAGAGCAGATAATGATGCAGCTTTACCCCGAAATATATTCATGCGTGGGCTGTAACGCCTGCACCAAGAGCTGCACACAGTCGCTCAATGTAATGCAGTATATAGCATATGCTCAGCGCGGAGAGTTTGATAAGTGCGCCGAGGAGTCGTTCGACTGCGTAATGTGCGGTGTCTGCTCGTCAAGATGCCCTGCCGGAATATCACATCCGCAGGTCGCGATGCTGGCAAGAAGGCTGAACGGCAAGTACCTCGCACCTAAGTGCGAGCACCTTGAGGAGCGCGTTAAGGAGATAAAGGACGGTACATTCACCGACCTTATCGAAGCGCTCATGGGCAAACCGGTCGAGGAGCTCAAAGAGCTTTACAACAACCGCGAGATAGAGAAATAAGGAGGGCGCTATATGTACAGTGAACAGTTTAAAGAGTCTCTAAAGGCGGTCGAAGCCGCAAGAGAGGCAAATATCGCATATGAACCCGCCCGTATGACTGCGGATGAAAAGGACGCGCTGCTTGCGGCATATCATCCCGACTATAAAAAGAGCGAGTTTTCGACCCTTTCGATAGGTCCCAACAAGGGCGAAAAGGTTCCGCACGAGCTGTGCGAAATGCTGGAGGCAAACAGCCGCATAAAGCCGTCGGATGTAGACCTTGAGGACGTAAAATACGATGTTGACGTGCTGATAATAGGCGGCGGCGGCGCAGGTGCTTCGGCTGCTATCGAGGCTGACAATGCCGGCGCAAAGGTAATGATGGTCACAAAGCTGCGCATAGGCGACGCCAATACAATGATGGCTGAGGGCGGAATACAGGCTGCCGACAAGCCGAATGATTCGCCTGCAACGCACTTTCTCGATGCTTTCGGCGGCGGACATTTTGCCGCCAAGCGTGAGCTGCTTGCAAAGCTTGTCTGCGACGCTCCCGAGGCTATAAAATGGTTGAACGATCTGGGCGTAGAATTTGATAAAGCGCCCGACGGCACCATGATAACGACCCACGGCGGCGGTACGTCAAGAAAGCGTATGCATGCCGCTAAGGATTATTCCGGGGCCGAGATAATGCGTACCTTGCGTGACGAGGTGCTCAACCGCCAGATACCGGTCGTTGATTTTACCGCCGCAGTCGAGATAATCCTCGACGAAAACGGCAGGGCTGCCGGTGCTGTCCTCATGAATATGGAGACAAAGGAGCTTATGGTTGCCCGTGCAAAGACGGTTATAATCGCCACCGGCGGTGCAGGACGTATGCACTATCAGGGCTTCCCGACCTCCAATCACTACGGCGCGACCGCTGACGGACTTGTCCTCGGTTACAGGGTCGGCGCAAAGCTGCTTTATGCCGATACTTTGCAGTATCATCCGACCGGCGCTGCTTTCCCTCAGCAGATATTCGGCGCACTGGTTACCGAAAAGGTACGTTCGCTCGGTGCAAAGCTTGTAAACCGTGACGGCAAGGTGTTTATGCATCCGCTCGAGACGCGCGATGTTGCGGCTGCCTCAATAATCAGGGAATGCTCTGACCGCAATGAGGGTGTTGACACCGGTAACGGACCGGCTGTATGGCTTGATACGCCTATGATAGAGAAAATAGGCGGCGAGGGCACCATAGAAAAGCGCATACCTGCAATGATGCGTATGTTTGCAAGCTATGGAATAGACATCCGCAAGGAACCGATACTTGTATATCCTACGCTTCACTATCAGAACGGCGGACTCGATATCAATGTTACCGGTATGACCACAAACGTTGAAAACCTCTATGTTGCCGGAGAGGCAGTCGGAGGAATACACGGCAGAAACCGTCTCATGGGCAATTCACTGCTTGATATCATCGTTTTCGGACGCACCGCAGGAAAGAATGCCGCCGAGAAGTCAAAAGACGTAAATGTCGGCAAATTGACGCTTGCACATATCGACGCCTTTGCTGCCGAACGCGAAAAGGCAGGTATCACGACCGACGCCGTATCGCCCAAGCTGCTGCCGGATTACCGCCGCAAGTAAAAAGTATATTGAATTGGAGTAATAACAATGATAGTAGATCTGCTTGAAGCGCTGACAATATTCTGTTTCGGACTTTCATGGCCTATTTCCATCAGAAAGTCGTGGGTATCGCGTACCGCAAAGGGCAAGAGTTTGTTTTTTGAGGTTTTTCTGCTTGTCGGATATGCCTGCGGTATTGCAAAAAAGATAATCGAATGTGCTGGGCTTTTCGGCGTGACGCCTAAATCCGGATTTATATTTGTACTGAGCTTCTTCTTCTATGTTCTCAATTTCATTGAGATAACAATAGATGTCTGCCTTTACTTCAGAAACAAGAAGCTCGACGAAGCGGCTGAAAAGGCGGCGGCATAAACTCTGCTGCCTGATATCGGATAAAACGAAAGAGAGGTGTCACTGCCGTTGAAAGCCGAGATATCGAAGGCTACAATAGGACGTATTCCGACATATCTTAAATACTTGAAAACAGCAGCCGACACCGAAAACATTTCGGCTACCGCACTTGCCAGAGCGCTTAATCTTGGCGAAGTGCAGGTCAGAAAGGATCTCGGTGCGGTCTGCAAAGCCGGCAGACCGCGCACCGGCTATAACAGGGAACAGCTTATAGCCACGCTTGAGGACTTTTTGGGGCGCGGGCATAAGAGCAATGTGATAATAGCAGGTGCAGGAAAGCTCGGAATGGCGCTTTTGTGCTACGGCGGCTTTTCGGAATACGGGCTTAATATTTCCGCTGCTTTTGACAGCGACAGCGCAAAGCTTACTTCCCAAAGCACCGCAAAACCGGTGCTGCCTGTAGATTCGCTTGAGGACTACTGCCGTGAAAACGGCATAGAGATCGGCATAATAACCGTGCCGGCTGATGCCGCGCAGGGTATATGCGACAGGCTTGTAAAATGCGGCATAAAGGCAATCTGGTGCTTTGCACCGTGCGTGCTTACAGTGCCGGACGACGTTACCGTGCAGTATGAAAACATGGCTCTGTCGCTTGCCTTTCTCAATAAAAAACTCGAAATAACCAAATGATAAAATATATAAATTTCCGCTTTGTGTACGGCTTGCTTTCGCCGGCATAAAATTGCGGCTGAACGGAGATTATCAATGAAGGTTGTAGTTTGCATAGGCTCATCATGTCATATCAAAGGCTCTCATCAGGTTATAAACGGCCTTGAGAAGCTCATAAATGAAAACGGTCTCGCCGAAAAAGTGCTGCTTGCAAGCATGTTCTGTATGGGAAAGTGCGGAAACGGCGTTTCTGTCCTGGTCGACGACGAAAGCCATTCGGTAAAACCCGAAGAAGTCGAAGAATTTTTCGATAAAAACATCATGGCAAAGTTCTGATTTTTCTCTGAAAGGATTGTTCTGAAATTGAGGAAATTCGATACAAAGATACAGCACCTTAAATATAAGGTCCTCCGCGAGGTGGCAAGACAGGCATGGAACGATACTCTGCTGCAGAATGTGCTCGATATCCCGAATATCATCGTTCCGGGCAATACGCCGACCATGCGATGCTGCGTTTATAAGGAGCGCGCCATACTTGCCGAGAGGGTAAAGGTCGCTATGGGCGGATACAGCGACAACTCGGATGTTATCGAGGTCATTGAAATAGCGTGCGACGAATGTCCGGTCGGCGGATACGAGGTGACCAACGCCTGCCGCGGATGTCTCGCACACAGGTGCGAGGATGTCTGCCGCTTCGGCGCGATAACCTTTGACGATCAGCACGTCGCGCATATTGATAAGTCCAAGTGCAAGAACTGCGGCGCGTGCTCAAGGGTCTGCCCGTTTACCGCAATTGTAAACCGCAACCGTCCGTGTGAAAATGCCTGCAAGATAAAGGCAATATCCATGAACGAGAATAAGGCTGCGATGATAGATCACAGCAAGTGCATTTCCTGCGGCGCGTGTGTCTATCAGTGTCCGTTCGGCGCCATTACCGACAGGTCATATATCCTTGATGTTATCGATATTATAAAGAAAAGCGAGAACAATACGAAATACAAGGTCTTTGCCGTCGTTGCACCGGCGATATCGAGCCAGTTTACATATGCAAAGCTCGGGCAGGTCATAACCGGACTTAAAGAGCTTGGCTTCCACACTGTGATAGAGGCGGCGCTCGGCGCGGATATCGTCGCCGACGCGGAGTCCAGAGAATTGGTTGAAAAGGGTTTCCTGACCAGCTCATGCTGCCCTGCGTTTGTAAGCTATATAGAAAAGAGCTTTCCGGATCTTAAATCTTTTGTTTCGCACAACCTGTCGCCGATGGCAGCCATTGCGAAATATATAAAGGAACATGAGGAGCCCTGCAAGGTCGTATTCATAGGACCATGTACCGCAAAAAAAGCCGAAGTCAAAAAAGAAGGTGTCAAGGATTATGTTGACTCCTGCATGACCTTTGAAGAACTGCAGGCACTGTTTGACAGCAAAGATATAGATATAACCACGCTGAGCGAGGATGTACTTGACAACGCGTCATATTTCGGGCGCATATTTGCGCGCAGCGGCGGACTGTCAGACGCTGTTGCAGAAGCCCTGAAGGAGCATGGCGAGCAGTCGTTTGAGCTTAAAGCGTGCTCATGCGACGGTATTGAAGAATGTAAGCTGGCGCTGCTCAAAAAATCAAAAGGGATACTTGACGCCAACTTTATCGAGGGTATGGCATGCGTCGGCGGCTGCATAGGCGGTGCCGGATGCCTGACCCACGGTGAAAAGAATAAAGCCGAGGTGGATAAGTACGGTAGGGAAGCCTTTGAAAAAACAATAGCCGATGCAATTTCGGTACTGAAATAGATAAAATGTAAAAACCGCTCACAGAGCGGTTTTTTATTTTTCGTCCGTGGCACGGCAAAAATATGTTGAATAATTTGTCTTAATATGGTATATTTGTTGTGGTAAAAAACATGTTGACCAAAACGATAAAAAATGGGAGTTGTTGTTGTGAAAAAACTTTTATCTTTTCTGCTTACCGCTGCACTCGTCCTGTCATTCCTGCCGCTTGGGCTGCTTGATATGACCGCGTCCGCCGCCACAAGCGGAACAACCGGAGAATGCACATGGTCGCTCGACGGCACGGTGCTTACCATAAGCGGAAACGGGAAGACAGGTAGTTACAATAATTCGAGATATGACCATCCTTGGGGCACTGATATAACCGAAGTTATAATCGAGCCGGGTGTTACAAAGCTCGGTGATCAGATTTTCTCGTACTGCAAAAAGCTTAAGAGAGTTTCTATCAGCGACACGGTTGAAATTATCGGAGAGTACACCTTTTCGGATTGTATAGAACTTAAAAATATAATCATTCCGCAAAGTGTAACGTATATAGGTGAAAGTGCATTTGTCTTTTGTATGGGGCTTGAAAGTTTGATCATTCCGGACAGCGTGACTTATATTGGTAACGGTGCATTTGCAGGATGTAAGGGGCTAAAAAGCATTAAACTGTCCAACAGCATTACAACTATTGAAGATGGTACCTTTCATACATGTGAAAGCCTGACAGAGCTTATCATTCCGGACAGTGTTACAAGTATTGACGATGATGCTATCCGTGACTGTAAATCGCTCACAAGTATCAGGATACCGGACAGTGTTAAGAGTATAGGTGCCGGCTTGTTTTATGGCTGCTCGGGACTGACAAATGTGATCTTACCAAGCAATTTGACTACAATTAGTTCAGCAATGTTTTCAGGCTGCACATCGTTGAAAAGTATAACTATTCCTGAAGGCGTAACAACTTTTGAAAATCAGATATTCGAAAAGTGCACAGCACTTGAGAGCATTTATATTCCTAAAAACGTGACCAGTATTGCTGCCGGTGCATTTGCGTATTGTGATAGTCTTAAAAATATAGTTGTCGACAAGGCAAACAAGGTATATCACAGTGCAGGTAATTGTCTTATAAAAACAGACGAAAAAATGCTGGTAAGGGGCTTTAAAAGCAGTGTTATACCAAGCGACGGTACGGTGACCAGAATAGGCGACTCAGCTTTTGGTCATTTAGAAGATCTTACTGATATGACGATACCGGACAGCGTTACCGATATAGGCAAATATGCGTTTTATGAGTGCACTCGGCTCAAAAGGATAGTGATCCCTGATAGCATCAAGAAAATTGACAGGTTGACATTTGCATTATGTGATGAACTTACAAGTGTCACCATACCTGAAAGCGTGACGGAGATAGATGAAGAAGCCTTTATCTGTAGTCCTAAAGTAAAAATAAGGACTACTGAGGGAAGTACGGCGGATAAATTTGCAAAAGCAAACAATATTCCGGTATCATATTCATCAGAACAGGAAGATGCTTCTTTAAACAAGCCGGGAACTGACATTGACGGTACTCAGGAGCCAACCGGCGTAAGTAAGGAAGACGTAATAGAGGTCAGTGCGGATGACGGAACATTCAATAAAGATGCGGAGCTGAAAACCGAGGAAATAGCTAAAGACAGCCCGGAATTTGATTCTGCTAAGAAGATTTTGAAGGACATATGCAAAGAGTTTACACTGTACAGCATATCCGCAACCTTAAACGGCTCGGACGTGCAGCCGAACGGCAAGGTAAAGGTTAAATTTGCAGTGCCTGAAGGCTACGGCAGCAACATTTCGGTCAATGTCATTAATGCCGACGGAACATACAGAACGGTAGACTCGATACTCAGCGAAGACGGCAGTTTTATCACGGCAGAGCTTGACACCCTCGGCAGCATAGCTATATGTAATCTCGGCACATCCGCCGGCAATGACGGCAGCAGCGACAGCAGCACCAACCAGCCGGCAGGCACCTCAAGTCAGCCTGACAGTAAGGTAAAGAGCGGCAGCTATACATGGCTCATAGTCCTGATAGTTATAGTGGTCGTCGCAGCCGCAGGTGTTGGTATATTCTTTGTGATGAAAAAGAAAAAAGCGTAATATTTAAAGACAAAAGCAGCCGCCGGTTTCCGG
>ERZ780149.243-NODE-243-length-72671-cov-5.923116_pt1 | contig 72671 bp, 56 predicted proteins | sample MGYA00511367_ERZ780149 | MGnify/ENA primary metagenome ERZ780149 (study PRJEB29588, sample SAMEA2153852) | human gut metagenome | biome: human gut; feature: human-associated habitat; material: faeces | place: Denmark | collected 2008/2010 ... | reverse complement strand
GTCTGTTGACACTAGAACCTAAATCTAGCGCGTCTGCCAATTCCGCCATATCCGCATATTAATTTTGCTCTGTTTCCTAACAATAACAGGTTGCAAAACAGACCTGCGCCCACTTTTTCACAGCGCAAGTCTGATAATATCACATTTGAAATGAAATTGCAACTGGTACAGTCCCACAATTCACATTTCCATCTACGACTCATCGAATCACGACGAATCATAATTCAATTGGTGACTCGTCTTGTCCCAATCTATCACGGCGTATCTAATCCAACAACTCGCGTCTGTTATACAATTACAGCATTTTCGCACGTAATTCTTCACCACTCATACTGCTTAAGTATGCCGGTGGAATATCAAATACTGTCTTGCAGCCAAACTGTCCCTGCTCTGCCATGCGATAAGCAGCTCTAGCATAAGCAACAAGTACACTAGATGTAAATTCCGGATTGGAATCTAATTTTAAGCTATACTCAATGAGATGCTTATTTTCTTTATTCCAGCCGGTCACACCACTGCGCAATACAAAACCGCCATGAGGAATACCACTATGATTTTTCTTTAATTCTTCCTCGCTAATAAAGTGCACTGTTGTATCATAATCTGCGAAATAGTTCGGCATTGTCTTAATCTCCTGCTCAACTTTCGCAGCATCTGCACCATCTTCTAATACTACAAAACACTCTCGGGTATGTTTCTGTCTCGTTGTGAGCTCAGGATTTTCCCCGGCACGAACTGCCTCTAATGCACTTTCTACCGGGATCGTATACTGCTTTGCATCTTTAACGCCATCAATACGGCGAATCGCATCAGAATGTCCCTGGCTGACACCCTTGCCCCAAAACGTATAGTCTTTACCCTCTGTAAGAATTGCATTTCCATACAAGCGATTCAACGAAAACATTCCCGGATCCCAGCCAACTGAAATCACAGCAACATGTTTGCTATCCGCTGCTGTCTTGTCCACGTCAGCGAAATGCTCTGGAATACGCGCATGTGTATCAAAGCTGTCAATCACATTAAAATACTGTGCATACTTCGGTGTCTGCTCCGGCAGATCAGTAGCACTTCCACCACACAAAATCATCACGTCAATTTTGTCTTTCCAATCCGTTATCTCATCAACCTTACAAACAGTTGCGCTATCGGTCAAAATAGATACCTGCGATGGGTCTCTTCGTGTAAAAACAGCAACCAGCTCCATGTCATCATTCTGACGGATTGCACACTCTACACCACGTCCCAGATTACCATAGCCTAAAATTCCAATTCGAATACTCATATTAATCCCCATTTCTATATAATTTTATGTTGCGAAGTATGCACTATCGCACACATTTCCAGTGTAATACATCTCTCCCAAATTTTCAACGTATCTCCTCTGCGGAATCTCCCACGTCTGCTGAAAACCGAGCAGAAATCCGATCATCACAGCTGCCATGCCTGAATCATTTCAGCCTGTCCCAAAAATCGTACCGTTGCATCTTTCTCCGGAAAAAAGATACGGCTGGTCATCACAATCTCACCATCATTGATATAAATCTCTAAAATAGAAACATCCATTAAAATCTGGATTTTATGAACTGCCTCGCACCTCGCCACGCGTTTACCACGCCCGGCACCACTATCATCAGTAAACTGTAATGTAACAAGCCCTTTCTCATAGGATAACGAGCATCCGGTGCCGATCTGCACACAAATAGCAGCCGATGATGAAGCGGCGATTCCGTCAAAGATCAGCTCTCCGCAACCATTATCCAGTACATATGATTCCTTTTCCGGCAAAATTTCTTTTTTCCTTAGCTGTCCCAATTCACGGATAGGTAATTGATAAATTTTCCCATTATGATAGCGAAGCTCGCGCGGCACTGTCAGACTATGCTGCCACCCTTCATTCGTAGGATTGCTGCTATATTCTGCATCTGGGACGCCCGCCCAGCCAATCAATATTCTTCTTCCAGCTGGTGTTTCGAATGTCTGTGGCGCATAAAAATCAAATCCCATGTCCCACTCTATAAATGACGCGTCCACAGTCCGGGTCTCTTCTGTTTCGATAAAATACCCGGACTGATAAATATTCTGATATTGCTCCGCCTCGGAAGGAACCCCCTGTGGGCACATTGCAAGAATGCGATGCCCATCCAACGCAAAGATATCCGGGCACTCCCACATATATCCGAAAGCTTTTTCTGTTGTGTAGAGCTGCTCAAAGGTAAAATGCTCCAAATCTGTTGACGAATAAAGCAACACCGCTCCCTTATCATCCTGCAGCCATGCCCCTAACACCATTCGAAATGTACCGTCAGTCATCTGAAACAACTTTGGATCGCGAACCTGATTCGTACATTCTGCCGGATAATCCGCATTCGTCAAAATACATTGTTTGGCAGAGAAGTGTTCCCCATCCTCAGATATCACGCGGATCACATTCGCTCCACGGCCGGAATGGATATAATCATGATCTCCCTCTTCCTCCACATTTCCGGTATAAAACAAATACATCTTGTCCTTCCATACAATGGCTGAACCGGAAAACACGCCATCTTTATCATAGGTTTCATCCGGCAAAAATGGTGCTCCCTCATATTTATACTGCACTAAATCCTTGCTTGTATAATGTCCCCACAGTTTCATTCCGCCATTCACGGCAAACGGAGAATATTGAAAAAACACATGATACCTGTCCCCAAAATATGACAGTCCATTAGGATCGTTTAACCATCCTACCGGTGCCATAAGATGGAAATGGCAGCGATACTTCTCTGCTGCCACTTTCTGCATATTTTCCTGTTCAAAACGTCGCAATATCTCCGGCAAATCGTCTTTTCTCTGCTGTAATGACATTCCCTGTGCTCTTTTTTCCATAGTCAACCTCTTTATATTCTAATAATTGCGCACTGAGGCTCATTATATCATTTCGGTCGTGTACACATATGATACATTGCCAATATCTTTTAACTTCTTCAGTTCCTTACCGATATCTTCCACGTAATATCCATAAATATGCAAACCATCTTTCTGAATACTATCAATCACTGAAGCATAATCCGTTTTCCCAGTGCCCTGATCGTTCTCGATCATTTTCACAATGTCATCGTTATCTTGCAAATATTGTAACATACTTGTCATGTGTTTGGTAACATCTTTTTCCTCCAAAACATTTTTCTTGGCGGATTCCTGCTCAGCAAGTGAAAATGCCGTCAGCAGCGGATATTTTTTTTGGTCAAAAGCAAGACTGCTGCAACTGGTGTACATACGAAATCCTATATTCCCTATATTGTACGTTGTATATTTGCTTTCCGTTTGGTCTTTATTTTTTACACTGATCGCGCACCAGGTCGGCTCAAGATCATTCTTTTCCGCCAATGCTTTGAATTCAGAAAATGAATATACTTTATCCAAGCTGACATAGGCATGGTACATTTTTTCATCCTCCAACTTAGACAGCTCATCAAATGCTTCTTTCTTCGTTCCGGCAATCCCTTCCGGCGTCGCCGCACTGGCTGTCGTCATCTCGCTTGGTGGATAAAAAACATTTGAGAATGGTTTTTGTACAATATTGGGATTATACAGAACCATATCATTTTTCGTGATCCTTCCTCCCACGTACTCAAAAATGCCATTGTGGGAGCTCGTCTGGTTGATCACGATGTCATAATTACCATAGCCGCTTCCTGTTGCGGCCGCAGAATCGCGATAGTTCTCCGGCAAAAACAACTCTGAATACACGGACATGTCCAAGGACAATTGATTGGTTTTATTTCCCTCTTCTGTGCCGACAATTTTATTTGGATCATAATACATGGCATCCTGGATCTTTGGAAGCGCAAACACCAAGAAACATACAATTCCTATAACGATCACTCCGGTAATAACACCATACTTAATAAATGTACGGCGTATTGCCCGCCTGATCAACTTCGTAAACTCTGCCTCCTGTCCGTCTTTTGGCACTGTGCCCTCTATGACATGGGTTCTCTGTCCGTCTTTTGGCACTGTGCCCTCTATAACATTGGTTCTCTGTCCGTCTTTTGGCACTGCAGCACCCACAATATTGACGTTTTGTCCGTCTTTCGGCACACTTCCATCTGTACTTTCGGTAGTTTGACCCCCGTCCTGTTCTACCTGTTCCTCAAACTCCATCTCCTCATTATCAAACAAATACTCGCTGATCGCATCCTGTTTCTCAATGTCTTGGCGTACCTGTTTGCGCTGTTCTTCCGGCAATTCCCCTGCCTTATATTTTTGCAATAATTCCCTATAGTTCATAACCCTGTCCCTCCATATAATTTTTCATCTGCTTCTTAGCACGATGTGCCGACACCCTTACATTTTCCGGTGTCATGTGAAGCACCTTAGCAATTTCTTTTTGTCCCAAGCCTCCAAAATACTGCATCATAACAATCTCTCGCTGCCGCTCCGGCAAATGCTCAATCGCATGATACAACAAGCGATTTCTTTCTTTCGACAGAATATTTTCTAATGGTATATTTGCCCTATCTTCCGTTTCGTTCTCATACTCGTCCACATACATGACTCGTCTGTTTTTGGACACCTCATTATAATACAGGTTGCGCGCCACCGTATATAACCATGCCCGCATGTTGGTATGACTTTGATCCAGCGAAAGCAGTGCTTTCAGAAATGTTTCCTGCGTCAGATCCGCTGCCCACTCATGATTTTTGCACAATGCATATACATACAAATATATTTCCTGATAATATGCATCGTACAACTTTTCTAAAAGCTGTTTATCCACTTTGTCAAGCTCCCCCTCCTTTCCTCATCTCGCACGTTGCTGCAGATGGCGATTTTTCGTGCTATCTACCAATATAACAGATGAGTCATCGAAATGTTACACCATTTTCTAATTTTATTTTTAAAAGATTAGGGTGCGAATCATTTATGAAAGGGACTTTGCCATCTTTCCTTTTGACAGTATAATCCTATAGAGGTTATACTGCTATCTAGATGCTAATACAACAAATAAGGAATCACCGGTCATATGATTTGTCAGATTTATGATACATTTTAGATACATAAGGTCGGTATAGTAAACGTGTGTTGAAGTTATGGAAATTTCCACACACAACTGTGTAAGCACGAAAGGACTTCCGGTTATAATACGCCTGATAGGGGACAGGCCGTATATAATAACCGTGACAGATATTGGACAAAGCTATGACTAAAATATTGATTGTAGAAGATGAAGAGGCTATTTCGAATCTGATTCGTATGAGTCTCTGCAAAACCGGTTACATATGTGAACAGGCATTTGATGGCGAAACTGCTGCAGACCTGATTGCAGAAAACAGTTACGACCTCATTTTGCTGGATATCATGCTGCCGGGCATTGACGGCTATGAATTGCTTGACTATATCAAGACGACACAAATGCCGGTCATTTTTATTACGGCGATGGGCACGTTGGATGACAAAGTGAAAGGTTTGAGGGCAGGAGCGGATGACTACATTACAAAACCATTTGAAATGATGGAATTGTTAGCACGTGTAGAAACCGTTCTGAGACGTTATCACAAAAGTGAGGAGAGGATCACGATTTTTGATACTATCATCGACGTTCCATCACGTACCGTAACCAAACAAGGGAAGCAGATCATGCTGACACTCAAGGAGTTTGAGCTGCTTCTCTTCTTAGTGCGCAATAAAAATATCGCATTATATCGTGAAACCATTTATGAGAACATTTGGCAGAATGAATATATGGGTGACGGTCGTACTGTAGATCTCCATATACAGCGGCTGCGCAAAAAACTACACTGGGAAGATAAAATAAAAACCGTATATAAAGTAGGGTATCGACTTGAAGTTGACATTGCGGGAATATAAAACGATTATCAAAATTCTTCTGCAAATTTACAAGACAGGTGGCAACTTGAAGTTGACATTGCGGAAGTGTAAAACGATCATCAAAATGACAGGTGGCGGTTTAATGTCAACATGGAGGGAGCATAAAACAATATGAAATTTTATTGGAAAATTTTTATCAGTTTTTTTATCTTGATCGCAACTGCTTTTAGTATTTGCGGAACCTGGATGATTTCTGCGTCCTTTCGAGCTTCCTATCATCGAGAGATTGAGTCCGGCAACAGCAAAAACGAAATGGTCCGCATGTCTCTAGGCAATATTGTCGGCTCTATGCCTGCAGATTATTTTACTAAACACAAAAATGCCATGAAAGAGATCTGTTCATCCTTTGCGGTAAGTTTTGGAGGGAATTCCGATTTTTTCACAATATATGATGACCGGCGAAACGTTGTTTACTCCTCCGGAAAACCGCAGAACAACGATGTTCTCTTTACTAAAGCAGGGAAAAACAAGTCCGCACGCGAAATATATAAAAGTAAAGATACGTATTATTTACGTATCGTAAGCTATACGATATTACCAAGCGATCTGAAAGGTTATTACGTAGAAACTGTTACAAATATCAATAACATTTATTTGCAGCGTCAGGAAATGACTCGCATGTACCACTATATCATGTTTATCATATTGGTGTCCTGCATGATCCTTTCTCTGGCTTTGTCGTATTTTTTGACATATCGCGTGCGTGTCCTTTCGGCTTCCACGCGCAGTTTCGCAGATGGCGATCTGAATAGTCGTGTCCAAGTTCATGGACAGGATGAAATTGCTACTCTGGCGGCTGATTTTAATCGCATGGCTGATAGTCTGCAGGAAAAAATTGATGAGATATCCATGCACGCCAAAAATCAAGAAGCATTTACGGCAGCGTTTGCACACGAATTAAAAACGCCGCTCACTTCCATTATCGGCTATGCCGAGTTATTACGCACGATGGATCTGTCGCAGGAAGAAAAGTGGCAGGCGGCAGACTATATCTTTTCACAGGGAAAACGCTTGGAATCCTTGTCATACAAACTGTTAGATCTATTTGTTTTGCAACAGCAGGAGCTTACCTTTGCACCGGTTTCATCGTCAGAACTTACCGATGCAATCGTTCCAATGATGAAACAAAATCTTGCAGCCAAAGACGTGATGTTATCAATGCATCTCGCTCCTGCAACGCTATATGGCGATAAGGATCTGCTCTTATCGCTGCTCATTAATCTGATCGACAACGCCAGAAAGGCTTCCTCGTCTGGCGATACGATCACTGTGCTTGGTTATTCCGACAATGACTATTACTGCATCAGCATACAGGATACCGGCAAAGGAATTCCTGCAGATGAAATCGACAAAATCACCAAACCTTTTTATATGGTAGATAAATCCCGCTCCCGCAAAGAGGGTGGAGCCGGGCTTGGTATGTCGCTTTGTTATGAGATCCTGCGCCTTCATCATGCGCAGTGGCATATCGAAAGTGAACTTCATGTCGGTACAACGATCACTATTACCATCCCGCAAACCGGAAAGGAGTAGCATATGAAAAAACAGTTGCGAATTGTATTAACCTTTTTACTGGTGGCCGCATTTTTTATTACTGCAGAAATTATTCCTGAGATCACGAATCACCTGACTGACCAAAAAACGACCAATACCATTACGGTTTCACATGGTTCCACTCAGACTACACCCACCAAAGTCAATCTGTCTTACAAAGAGCGTCTCGCTATTTTTTCATCCGAAACGATCGCTGTCTCGGAAATTTTGACAACGGCAAAGGCAGAAACTTTGACAGAATATGATGAGTCATTTTTTGAGAAACTGCAAAAACAACTTCATAAACTTTACTCCTTTCACCTTATTCCCGACGATCTAACGGTGAAAGATCTGGAAAATATGTTTCAATCTGCCACTTATTTATCCATCCGTAATTATTTAGAAACGGACAGTTTCTGTGTTTGGGAACTTTCTTTCTTGAAAGAATCTAACAAGCAATCTTATTCTTTGCGTTTTGATGTAGAGCAGGAAAAAATCTACTATGTATCAATGGGAAATATACCTATAAAAGAGATTTTGACAAAGTCCGATCCGACACAGTATAATACAGTCCCATTAACGGGACACATGACCCCCTCCCGCACTTTGCCTGGGAACACCAGGTCAATGCGGTATCAAGCAATACCTATGGGAGAAAGCAAAAAATCTCTTTTGTCCGAAAAAATTGACCGCTACGCTAAGCGTCTTCTAAAATACTATGGTGCTTCGATAAATCGTGATGTTTCCGCACAGTATTCCAGTGAAGATGACTATAAGGAAGCCCACTATTATTTTACAATAAAATCTTACAAATACAACATCCCGGTTACCATCATAACCTCGCAAAACTATGCGGGTATTGAGAATTATCTCACATTCTCTTTCGGTAACTTTTATTCTGATTTTATGACTTCTAATGGTACATCACAGATGGTCGATGGTTAATGGGATGATAACTCCCTTGCGTTGCAAATTTGTGATGATACAACTTAGATACCTTTTCTTGCAAAATCGGATGCAATCTTTTGTTTTAATAAGAATATAAAACAGGATCAGGCAAGGAGGAATTTATAAGATGAGGTATAAAAGAAGTCATTTGATCGGATTATTTGCAGCACTATTAGTGCTGGTTACTATTTTAGGGGGAGGAATATTGTTGGTGATCAAGGAAGATCACGCATCTGCCGGATCTACGGAAGGCGCTGCTTATCATTTTCAGGGAACAGATCAACCGCAGGCCACGCGCAGCCATAAATACCACACAAATCTCAACCACAAGCAAACTCTGATCTTAGTGAACAAAGATCATGCATTACCAAAGGACTACTCGGTCCAACTCAAAACATTAAAAAATGGCATTCAGATTGCCAAGGTGATGTATCCGCATCTTCGTGATATGTGGTTTGACTGTGAAGCCGCTAATCCTAATTATTCTATCAATGTCGTAAGCGGTTATCGTACCCGTCAAAAACAAACAATACTCCTTTCCGAGGAAATCCGCAAAAATGAGCGTGCCGGAATGAGTTATCGTTCTGCAAAGAAAGATGCTTTGCGAAGTGTTGCACCTGCCGATTATAGCGAACACGAAACCGGACTGTGCGTGGATATCACCGCTTCTGATCATCAGCAGCTTGACAGAGGGCAGGCACAAACCCCGGAAAATCACTGGCTGCGCAAACACTGTGCCGATTACGGCTTTATTCTCCGTTATCCAAAGCATAAAGAAAAAGTTACCGGCTATATGTACGAATCTTGGCATTTTCGCTATGTTGGCAAAAAAGCCGCTAAAAAGATCATGCGTGAAAAAATCACGTTAGAAGAATATCTTCAGGAATAGACAATATATTAAAACGAAAAAGAGCCTTGTGTATTACAAGGCCCTTAGATTTGTATAAATATACTGGTTTATTTAGGTGCTTGCCACCCATTTGAAAGCTTTCCACTTTCTCGCGAAATCAACTATTTCGTAAAGTATACGCAAAGTTTTTACGTTTCCAGTCTAACGGCGATACGCTCTGTATCTCGCATAAAACATACTGTTAATATAAAATCTAATAAAAAAGCAACTGCAAGTTACTAAAATACCACTACTAACAACATCTTAAACTGCTCTTTGCCGTATACCGCATGTGGATGTTTTGCGGGCATTACGATCGACTCTCCTTCGTGCAACTCATATTCCACACCATCAATCGTAATTTTTCCAACTCCATCTAAACAGGTTACAAACGCATCTCCACCGGATTCATGGGTACTAATCTCCTCGTCCTTATCAAAGGCAAACAATGTTACACTAAGCGCATCGTTCTGTGCAAGCGTCTTGCTGACTACCTGTCCTGCCTGATAGGACACCTGTTCTTTCAGTACCATTACCTGTGCCTTGTCCATGTTTTTGATCATACTCATCGCCTTTTCCTCCATTCTTTTTTCTTTATTACGTTATTATAACCACATTTTTAATAAAACACTACTTGGAGGCATCTACAATTTTTTGCATCTCCTCTTCTGAAATAACTAATTTCTCCGCGATCTCCGCTACAGTCATATGAAGTTCCTCATATAAAATCTCAACTTTTCCTTCAATCTTTCCTTCTCGGAAGGGAAGCCATACAAATATGCTTATTCGGCGCATATACCATATGTTCATACACTTCATCCGTCACAACAAATGATTGTCATCATGGCACACATCATAGCTTCCGTTCCATAAAATGTGTTCCTTCCGTTATGCACCGTACTTTTTCTTGTGCACTTTTTCTCTCTAATAAATATCCTTCGTCTCAACAGAAGCTTTTAATTCATTGGCAAGCTCATATATATTGTTGAGTATTATTTTACAATCATTCATGCCCTCTACCGTGGAATCTGATACCTTGATGCCCTCCGCAGATGCAGCCGCAACCTCTTCTCCTGTTGCCGACAGATGTGATATATTATCCGATATCACTGACGTTGAATCAAGTATTTTATTGATGCTCTGCTCTGCAACATGTATGCTTGACATCAGCACGTCCATTGTATTGCCTACTTCAACAAATGTTTTTTCTGTTTCATCAATAAGTGCGTTCTGTTTATCAACGGATAACACAGATTCATTGATACTCTCGTTCGCTTTTTGGGTATCTTCGTTCAGCTTCTGTATGATATTTGTAATACTTTCAGAAGCCTTCTTGGTCTGTTCCGAAAGCTGACGGATTTCCTCCGCAACGACCGCAAACCCCTTTCCCGCTTCTCCTGCGCGGGCTGCCTCAATCGACGCATTCAGTGCAAGAAGATTTGTCCTTGCGGATATATTAACGATATCACCAACAAAATTCTGTACATCATTAACCTTCTCTGTAAGACCACTTATTACATCAACAATGATATTACTTGCGTCCTGTACATTCTGTGCCTGTTCTTTTAATTGACCAACAACCACCTTGCTGTTATTTACCGATTCATCTGTCTTATCAGATGCACTTATCATCTGATTAATTTCTTTTTCCGCCATATCCGTGTTTTCCTGAATCTCAGAACACATAACCGCCTGTCTCTGGATTGCCTCTGCCGTACTTTCCGTGCTGTCTGCGATATCCCCCATAGAGCTGTGGCTGATATCTATACTTTTCTCAAGTTCATTCAGCATAGTCATCGCTTTTTCAAACTCGTCAGAAATATTATCCGCAATAGCAACCATTTTCGTATTGCTTTCATTCTGTTTTGCAGCCGCCTCCTCAATCTGGGATACCTTCTCGCCAAAATACTGAATCAATAGATTCGCTATATTGATCGATATGATCGTCACAAGAATGATTACAAGGATAGCTAATATCCTGCTTGATAACAGTTCCGAATTGCTACTGTCAAAATCCCTTATTAATCGCACAATATTTGCTAATATAACTACTCCATTGGCACAATACATCAATCTTTTATTAAGATAAACCATAACGGAAATAATCATCGGAATTCCATATGTCCACACGGTATCCGTAGAATTCAGTAATACAACAACAACATATCCAATCGCTATATTTACTGATAATAGAACCTCACATATATGTGTTTTCTTTTTCATTATGTATGCTGCGATTGATGCAGTCATAACAACCAACGCTGTGATAAACTGTATTATAATCCTGCCTGCCCGTTCTCCCTTTGAAACTCCTAATGCCGCTAAGACTGTTACTGCAATAAACCCAAATACTATCAGAATCGTGATCAGTACCATCCTGTTTGCTCTCTGATATTGATTTTCTGTCATATTTTTCCTCCTCGTTCTCCTTATAAATTTTCCTATACCTTCATAACCTTGCGTACAACAAATAATTATTTCTGTTTACTGTACCATACCATTTTTATTATATCGCAGATTATGTTGATTTCAAGATTTTTTTTATCGGCACCGGTCACTTTTTCTATGTGAAGACAAGAGAATACCCCATTTATATGCAATCCATTTGACGCACTTTTCATTTTGTAAATCCATTTTTAGTCCTATTTCTTTCCGGCTTATACTCCGACAGAAATAATCCTATCAAAGTAAGTACCGTTCCTATTTCGGCTAATAAGGTCAGTTTCTCATGTAAAATTGGTACAGAAGTAATGACCGTTATCACCGGAACCATATAGATATAAACGTATCTCCTTTAGAATATCTTTTCTCAGTTTTTAAACAATGAGAATAGCAGCTAACATGCCACTATTCCCATTTTATCTAGTGTTTTTTATCATTTACGATAAAAAGTATAACGGATCTTTTTCCTTCGTTACGTTTTTATAACCACATTTTGTTAGATATGTTATAATCTGTTACGGAATAATGGCCACACATATTTAGATCCCAGCATTGCAATTGTCCCGCCGATCAACACACCTAACGTATTTAGTATGACATCGTCGATATCCGTTCCTCTTTGTATAAAGATTTGTTCCATCTCTATAATTATAGAAAACAAAACGCCACTACCGGTAATACGTTTGAGTGATTTCTGATACCAAGGTTAAAACCACGCTATTACTCCATATGCATGTTTGGCAGCATAGTATAGCCCAACAAAGTAACCATATAAGTCAATGTAACACAATACAATATTTCTTTGCCGATATGCACTTCCTTTTTCATCATTGCCAAATAAATTCCTTTTAATACGATATAAACAACCGCAACAAGAAACGCTCTTTGAACAGCCTCCTGTAAATATAATTTAATCAGCATAACCTTCTCTCCTCCCCTTAATACACCTGTCATTGACACATTCTTCTCTCATCCAGATGCAGCAGATCATCCGTCTGCTTCTTATGATATAAGCAGATCATTGATATTTTTTCTTAGCTCTTCTATATAATACAAAAAATACCGGAATAAGGAAAGCATCTGCAAAAATCCATGCGAGATCATTTGCCAGACAAACACCCATAAACCCGATCATACTTACTACAAGCGTACCTGCCAAGGTTCTTGCCGCCATTTCAAACACCCCGGCCAATATAGCGATCGCCGAATACCCCATTCCCTGTATCGTAAAACGAACTGTATTCACTAAAGTAAGCAAAGAATATCCGGCTGTTGTTACGATCATATACTGATACGCATATTTTACGGCTTTCACTTCCTTTGCACTAAGAAATAATAACGTCATCGGCTTGCCAAACAATAAAACAATGACAAGCAGCACTGCAGACACGCCAAAACCCATGAGAGACGCTGCCAAAAGTCCCTTGCCGATACGCTTCGGTTTGCCGGCTCCCATATTCTGTCCAACGTATGGTGCCATTGTCTGTCCCAGTGCCTCGATCGGACAGGATACAAAATTACCAAGCTTATTCGCTGCCGTCACTCCGGCTACCACTGTAGATCCAAAACCGTTCACTGCTGCCTGGATCACAAGTGTTCCTATCGCTGTGATCGAATACTGCATTCCCATCGGGATTCCAACCGCACATAAACGCATCATATACTTTGGCAACGGTTTCCACTCTTCTTTCGTTCCCCGCAGGATTGGAAAATGCTTTCCAATATACCACAGACAACACAACCCGGAGATTCCCTGTGCCAGCACAGTCGCCAGTGCAGCTCCTTTAACGCCCATACGAAATACAATGATAAATACGAGATCCAGTCCAATATTGAGGACAGATGCCAATGCCAAAAAGATCACCGGCGTTTTGCTGTCTCCCAAAGAACGGATCAGTGCCGCCAATATATTATACAGAAAAGTGCATGGTATTCCTAAAAAAATGATCAACATATACCAATATGTATAGGAAAAAATATCCTCTGGCGTTTTCATAAAGCGCAAGATATCTCCGCACAAAACTGACACGATCACCGTCATAACAACAGAAAACACAAGACAAAGCCATGTAGCATTCGCCACAAAACGACGAAGTGCAGAATAATCCTTGGCACCAAGTTTCTGCGCTACCGGAATGGCAAATCCATTGCATACACCAATACAAAATCCAATCACCATAAAGTTTAACGACCCTGTCGCACCAACTCCGGCCAATGGTTTCATTCCCAAAAATTTACCAACGATCATTGTGTCTACCATGCTGTAAAACTGCTGAAACAATAATCCTAAAAACATTGGAACCGCAAATTCCAAGATCAATCTTGCCGGTGATCCTTCGGTCAAATTTTTTGTCTGTTTCTGTGTCCTTTCCATCATTTCAATTCCTCCCAATGAAATAATCGTATATGTCAATAATGATCCACTCAAATTTTCCCATTCCACAGTGGGCAAAAAAAAAGGACTGCAGCGTACACAGTCCTTAAAGGAGAAGGTATGAAAAAAAAATCTAAGCTACCAGTGAGTCGACATTTACTCTCTGATATGGTTATTATTATAGGGTGGAATTATGAACGTGAAATGTTATAGTTATTAATATTTTGTAAACATTATTTTTTGTATGAAATCATTGCTTTTGTACACACTAAATAGAGCACTTCCGCCGTCTAAAATTGCGTTTACAGAAAGGAGGATCCGTTATGAATGCACATCCTTTGCTTCGACAACTGCTTATTATTACATTTATATCGGGTGCTGTTCTTTTGTCCTTCAAATACGTTTTACCCCTTATTTTCCCGTTTTTATTCGCATATACACTGATGCGGAGCTTAATGCCTATCGTCCTATTTTTACAAAAAAAATGTCATCTTCCAAAGTGGCTGGCGGCAAATGGCACCTTACTCTTGATCTCTCTTGCCTTTTTGGGTGTTTTTTTGCTGATCGGATGGCTTTTATTTCAGCAATGTAAACTACTTCTCACAAATTTGTCCATTTATCATCAAATTTATACAAAATCCATAGAATCCTGTTGTCATAATATTTTGCAACATTTGGATTATTATTTAGGTCTGCAAAAAGGTAGTTGCCTAATATTTGCTAAGGAACAGTTTCACAATCTGGATCCGTCATCATTTACAAACCTCTATCAAAATATTGGCAGGATAGCACTGCAATGTATGGGAAGCTCAATGCGAGTATGCGCATTTTTGCTGATCGTTATCGTCAGTTTCATCGTTTTGTGCAAAGACTATGATCATTTGCATACTATGATCCACAAAAATCGTTATTTTTCGGTTTTGTCAGAGCTTGGGCATACCATGTGGAATACCGGATTTGCCTATATGCGAAGTCAGCTCATCATTATTGGCTGTAATTGGGCTATTTGCACAATTGCTTTTCTGCTCATCCGCAATCCATATTGTATCGTGATCGGTCTGTTTATTTCCATTTTTGATGCATTTCCTATTTTGGGGAGTGGGATGATATTGATTCCATGGGGACTTGTAAAATTATTTCATGGTTCTTTTTTCGCGGCCGCAGTTCTGCTGACTGCATATTTATTAACAGTATTTACGCGTGAATTATTAGAAGCAAGGTTAATTGGAAGTAACTTAAATACACTTCCTTTTTTTACCCTTGCTTCCATTTACATCGGTATTTCATTGTACGGTGTGTGCGGCATCTTTCTCGGCCCATTTGCGGTCGTGTTGATCCGCTCCATCTATCAGATATGGATGCGCAGTGCCTAAGAGTTTTCGACATATCCGAGCTGTTAAGCTACAACTTGCGTATATGCAGATCCTCTATAAACTACTGCCTCACTTAATTGAAATAAACAAGCTCTTCTTTTGGCTTTTCTGCCGCTTCCACCTGCTCTGCATAAAAGACAGGACCTTCCTCGCCATATTCCTTCATGAATTTGTATTCAAATCGGGCTGTCACGGTAACATACTGCTTTGCCTTAAACTCTGACCAATCATCTGCTTTGCACAGAAATCCCATATACTGTACATCGTCTGCACAGCAGGTCATCGCAAAACGTCCAAATACTGCAAAGCCTGCCGGAATCCCCTTTGGCTTCTGGATCAAACCTGTCACCTTCAACGTCTTATTCTGATATGTTTCCGGATGGTCGATCATATCAATATACCAAAGTCCAAAATCATCGTCACTAATTTCAATGACATCTGCATTGACATCAAACGGCATCTGATCTTTCATCTCATAAAACTCATCCTGTGCGGATTCATAGACGATCTGTGCCCGCGGATTGACCGCTTTTATGCTTCCACGGATCGAGTTTTTATTCGTCTTTTCGACGGTGCAACGGTTAATGATGATCATTTCTGCCACGCGAAACTGATCTACCATCATAGATGGCATATTTTTCATATATAAAGCAAATGTTTCATCATTAACTACATCTATCGTCTGAAAGATCACTTCACGATCAAAACAAATTTCTTCCATATCATCATACAATTCCGGAATGTGCTTTGTCGGCCACATACCGTTGTATTCAATGATGATGCGGTCCGGACGGTGTTTTTTCAAAAATTTCTGAATGATCTTTCCATTAAATGCTTCTTCGTCTTCGATGTATTCCACAACGCAGTTGGCCTTCTCTAACACGTCCGCTTCATATTCTAACTCGCCCTCTTCGCATGCCAAGATCATCGTTTTGATCTTGTCGTCAAACATATCATCCACGACAAGGTCACGGATCAGATTCGTCTTACCGGCTTCCAAAAAGCCCATAATGACGTATACCATCATCTCCTCTTTCTTCTTACCAAACATTCAAAACCTCCATCAACTCTATGTTTAGCTTCCATTTGAAATGGAAGCCGTAAATCGTAGTCCTCTTTACGCAACGTGGAATAATTCTTTGATCGCATCTTCCTTCAAGTCAGCACCGATAACACAAATACGTCCTGTAAAGTCGGCTGCTCCGCGGCGAACTTCCGTCTCTTCCGGTACCAGATCAAAGTGGAACCACTCTCCTTCTGCTGCCGCTACAATACCCTTTGCACGTAAAACGTCACCATAGTCTTTCGTCTCAGCTAACTTGTGCAAAATCTCGGTAAGCTCTTCCTCCGTAAACTTGTGCGCTGTCTCAACGCCCCAGCTTGTAAATACATCATCTGCATGATGATGTCCGCATCCACACTCACCGTCGTGATCATGCTCGTGGTCATGATGGTCGTGATCATGATGATGTCCGCATCCACACTCGCCGTCGTGATCATGCTCGTGGTCGTGATGGTCGTGATCATGATGATGTCCGCATCCACACTCGCCGTCGTGATCATGCTCGTGGTCGTGATGATCGTGATCATGATGATGTCCGCATCCACACTCGCCATCGTGATGATGTTCATGCTCCTCTAACAGCTCTTTTTCCAAAGAATTAACCTTTTCCATAGCCTCTACGATATTTTTACCCTGAATATCATCCCATGGTGTTGTAATAATAGATGCTTCCTCGTTTTTCTCACGAATCATCTTCAGACAAGCATCCAGCTTGTCGGCTGACACATTCTGTGTACGGCTCAAGATTACTGTTCCTGCGTATTCGATCTGGTTGTTGTAGAACTCACCGTAATTCTTCATATACATCTTGCATTTCGATGCATCTACAACCGTTGCCGTACTGTTGATCTGTACTTCATCACCAATATTTTTTACTGCTTTGACCACATCAGACAACTTGCCAACTCCGGATGGCTCAATAATAACACGATCCGGACTATATTTTGTAAGCACCTCTTTGAGTGCCTCTCCAAAGTCACCAACCAAAGAACAGCAAATGCAACCGGAATTCATCTCTGTAATCTGGATTCCTGCCTCTTTCAAAAATCCACCATCGATACCGATCTCACCGAACTCGTTCTCGATCAAGACTAACTTCTCACCTTCAAATGCTTCTGCGATCAGCTTTTTGATCAACGTCGTTTTACCTGCTCCTAAAAATCCTGAAATAATATCAATCTTTGCCATTGTCTCATCAATCCTTTCTATCGTCATTTGCATTTGCCTCTAACTATCATTATAACAAACCTGTCAACTCTCAAATTGCTGTTTCGTTGTCTCATACATCGCAATACTCGCCGCGATCGGCAGATTCAGACTGTCGATGCGATTGGAATGCGGAATGATCACACTTGTCCCGATCTGCGCAAAGCGATCCGGCAGTCCGGTCGCTTCGTTGCCAAAAAGCAAAGAAAACGTCCCCTGTGGTCTGATCTCATGCAGACTTTTCTTGGCGTCCAACATAAATGGATATAATTCCCGTTCACCAAACTGTGCCTGATATTCATCAAAATCCTCAAAGTAAACAAAGTTTGTCGAAAAAATCGCCCCCATGGACGCTCTTACCACTTTGGGGTCAAAGGCATCCACTGCCGGACGTATGATCGCCATCTGATTCAAACCAAATCCTAAGGCGCTCCGCATGATCGTTCCCATATTGCCGGCATTAGAAGGATTTACCAAAACTATGTGGGATGCTGTTTTCTCCAGCTGCCCTTCATATTTCGTAAATTCTCCGATCACGTAACAATTTTCTTTTTGAGACAATACGTGAAATATTTTGTCTGTCTGAACCATTTCTATACCGGCATCCCTGCACAAACTACGCAGCTTGTCTAATGTTTCCCCCTCTTTCATGCCGGAGTGAATATATACTCTCGTCACCTTGTCCGGCTGAAAGCGCAACAGTTCAAATGTCAGCGTTATACCTAATGCATAGGAAACCGGGGAATCCTTGCGGTATCTCTTATATCCTGCCATCTTTTATCCTTCCTGTTCAATGCGCACATCGATCGTCATATCTCCAATTTCTGTTGAAAAAGGAATCGTAAACATTTCCGTTGCCGCACCATCATAACTTGCACCAATAAAATAATCCGGTGGTGTAATATCAATCATAATATTATTATTTGCAAATACCGTCGCCGCATTGCCCGCCACCATATTTCCTAATTCCGAAATTGCACTCTGTCCGATCGCATCAATGGCATTGACCGGCATCATCATCATTTTAGATACGACCCCAAGTGCTGTCTGTGGTTCAAAATTAAGCAATACTTCTCCCGAAAGCTGACCTACCAGCCCGAGACGGATCAAAGAATTTTCTTCCGGGAAACTCTGTTGTCTAAGAGATGGTTTCCCTATTTTTAAATCCAACATACACATATCTTTCATCACTTTGCACACAGATATGATAAATGGATTGACATGCTCTGCTTTCAAACTTTCTCCCTCCCCTTACAACTGGAAATAATCCCAAAAATCTTCACTGATATTAACATCGCACTTATTGAGCCAGATGTTATATTTCTTTTGGAACAGGCGATTCTGTCGTTTTGCAATGATAACTTCCTTGCGAGCCTGTGTCGCATCCTCTTCCATGTCATTGACGCAATATATAATATAATATCCCTGCGTTCCCTCTACAACACTGCTGACTTCACCCTTTTTGAGGGCTAACGCCGCATCCAATGCCGCTTTCTCCAATTTGGTGGAACTTTTGCCAACCACCAGTTCCTGCGTTGTTGCATCGGTATTATCTTTGGCCAATGTCAAAAAGTCTTTCGTCTTAACTGCACGAAGCTGCAGCTGTTCTGCCCACTTAAGAGCCTGTGCCTTGGCTTTCTCATCCATATCGATCTTCTGTCCGGAACTTCCGATCCCTTTCGTCATGATCTCGATATACTGGATCGCAGCCTGCCTTGCTTCCTCATCTGACACATCGGTGTTTGCCTTGTCAGTAGCCACATAAAACATTTTATTGGCAAGCACGTTTTCTTCATACAATTTACTAAGTCCCTGAACGGATAAATAATATTTCTTTTTATCACTGTCAGACACCTTTTCCATGATCTTTTCTGCCTTTTGCATTGCCTCGTCTTTCTCATCATTGGTAAGTGAAACTTCATTACGATCCGCTGCCTGCGCGATCACTTTAAGCTGTGTTACCATATTGACGATTTCCTGCTTTGCCTGAGCACCCACTGTTTTATTGCCGCCCAGCGAATAGTTCCATAGCTCACTTCCAAAATTGCCCTCATACTGTCTTTTTAATAGGTAGGCATAGTTCATCATCTCGCTATATTCTACACCGTCACTGCCCACTGACATAACGATCGAATCCTTATCCGGTGTTCCTGCCGTAAGCTTTACCTTTTTTGTGCCGATCTTGGAATTGCCGCAGCCCGTGCATACTCCTGCCACGGCAATGCATATGCTTAAACCAACTGCCATCCATTTACTTTTCTTTATCATAGTCACCATGCCTTTCCGTTACTCCACGACTTTTCCGATCTCACGGATCAACTGATTCACTGTCTGGAATAATTTTTCTGCTGTCTCCTGCTTACTTACTGTTTTGGAAACAGACGGTACCTTCACCGCAGCAGGGATCCTTCCGTATCCGCTGCGATAACTTTTGCCTGCCGGCTGTGGTTGTGGTTTCATCGTGTAAATAAAATAGGATTGTTCTTCCTTTTTGGCCGCCTGCACCACCTTAAAAGCGCCCTCATACGATTCTACCATTTTTACAAGGTTTACGGAAGAGATTTTTGCGTTTGGTTTCAGATAAAATCGAATTTGGTTCGTTTTTTGCACAATTTGTGTGATTCCGGCACGGTGTGCTTCCGCTTTAAGCAGTGCCACACGCAATAAATTCTCAGCCGCATTAGGCAATTCTCCAAATCGATCGATCATTTCTTCCTGCATATCTGCATATTCTTCCGCATTTTCAATCCCGGCGATACGTTTGTACATATCCAGCTTTTGAAATTCACTACGAATATAAGTTGCCGGAATAAACGCATCCACTTGCAGTTCCAAACTGGTCTCAAACGATTCCTCTTCCGGCTGTTCGCCTTTCAGTGTAAGTACCGCCTCATTGAGCATTTTACAGTACAGATCATATCCAACCGCTTCCATATGCCCGGACTGCGCTTCACCAAGCAGATTCCCGGCTCCGCGGATCTCCAGATCCCGCATCGCCACTTTGATCCCGGAACCCAGTTCCGTGTATTCACGGATAGCGGCCAGTCTCTTCTCCGCTACCTCTTTGAGCATACGTCCTCGCTGATACATCAAAAACGCGTATGCTGTACGATTTGATCTTCCGACACGACCGCGAAGCTGGTAAAGCTGTGACAGCCCCATCTTATCAGCATGATCAATGATGATCGTATTTACATTCGAAATGTCTAATCCGGTCTCAATAATCGTCGTTGCTACCAAAACATCTATTTCGCCGCTGATAAATGCCATCATGATCTTTTCAAGTTCTCGCTCACTCATCTGCCCATGCGCAAAAACAACATTGGCATCCGGCACCATTTTGGCTACTTCTGCCGCCACCTCTGCAATACGGGCAACGCGGTTATACACATAATACACCTGTCCGCCTCTTCCCAATTCGCGATTGATCGCCTCGCGAATGATCTCATCATTATGCTCCATCACAAATGTCTGTATTGGCAGACGGTCTACCGGTGGCTCCTCTAACACGCTCATGTCCCGAATGCCGGTCAAACTCATATGCAGCGTTCGTGGGATCGGTGTTGCACTAAGCGTAAGGACATCAACATTTCCTTTCATCTGCTTGATCTTTTCCTTGTGTGTCACACCAAATCGCTGTTCCTCATCAACGATCAATAACCCCAAATTCTTAAATTCCACGTCCTTAGACAGCAGACGGTGTGTGCCGACAATAATATCAACCTGTCCCTTTCGCAGTAGATCTATCGACTTTTTTTGCTGTGCCGGAGTACGAAAACGTGATAACATCTCAACTTTGACCGGAAAGTCTCCGAGTCGTTCGCACAATGTGTTGTAATGTTGCTGCGCTAAGATCGTAGTTGGAACAAGCATCGCTACCTGCTTTCCATCATTTACCGCCTTAAATGCCGCACGCAATGCGATCTCTGTTTTGCCATAGCCAACATCCCCGCAGATCAGCCGATCCATGATCTTGTCACTTTCCATGTCCTTTTTAACGGCGGCAATGGCTGTCAACTGATCTTTGGTCTCCTCAAATGGGAAAACCTCCTCAAATTCCTGCTGCCACACAGTATCCGGACTATAAGCATATCCTTTTTGTTCTTGTCGCTTGGCATATAACAAAACCAATTCTTTTGCCACTTCCTGCACAGCCTTGCGCACGCGTGTCTTGGTCTTTTTCCATTCCGGCGATGACAAGCGGTTTAGTTTCGGCTGCTTCGCCTCACGCCCGGCGTATTTCTGCAACAGATCCAGTCCCGATGCAGGAACATATAGATTTCCGCCGTCTCCATACTCAATCTTAATATAGTCCTTCGACACATGGTCGACTGTAATCTTTTCGATACCTTTGTAAATACCAACTCCATGATTCTCATGGATCACATAATCGCCAACGCTTAACTCATTAAAGCTCTGTATCGCTTTTCCATCGTATTTTTTCTTCTTGACATTACGCCGTTTCTGCTTTGTGCCAAAAATATCACCTTCCGTCACAACAGCAAACTTCGTCATCGAATAAACAAATCCATGACGCATAAATCCATACGATACCATAACCTGTCCGGCTTCCAACGGCATATCCGGCTTCTCATGATAAAATGCCGGAATTTCATATTCTCCCAAGTCTTTACTTAAACGCTGCGCACGCGTCCGAGATCCACAAAGGAGCAGTACACGGTATCCATTCTTTCTCCAGCGAAGCATATCGTCTACAAGTAGTTCAAAATGCTTATTATAGGACCCCACCGGCTGTACCTGTACATTCACCTGCGCCCTGCTCGCAAGCTGCTTTGGCAGTCCATCCAGCAAAGACAAAATAACAAGCTGCTTGTTCTGCAGTAATCCAAATAAAGGCTCCATTCCCTGCAAGATCTCCGGCTGCTTTGGCAAAAGATAGCCTTTCTTCAATCTGCTTTCCATACTGTCACGAAACTCTGTTTCCACCGCCTGAGCTTTCTCATAACAGCGGGATGGCTCATCTAAGAAAAAGATTGTCTCCTCCTCTGGCATAATATCAAAAAAGGACAATGTTTCCACCGGAAAATAGGGCAGGTAGGCTTCCAACCCAATACGGCTCTGATATTGTTCGTAATCATTTTGTATTTCCTGTAAATGGTCATTTAACCGATTCACTTCTTCAAATTTCTTCGCCTTTTTTAATTTTGTGCTGATCTTTGCTGCGTCTTTCGCCATTTTTGTAAAACCATCGGCAATTTGCTCAGTAGTCAAAATTAATTCCGATGCCGGAAAGATAGTAAACTCTGCAATGCGTTCAATTGAGCGCTGACTCTCCACGTCAAACGAACGGATCGTGTCAATCTCATCATCCCAAAACTCAATACGATATGGGCAGTCCTCCGTTACCGGAAATACATCCAAAATTCCTCCGCGCACAGAAAAATCTCCAGGCATCTCAACCTGTGCCTGTCTCACATAACCCATATTGACTAGATTTTTGCAAAGAGTCTCAAGATCATATGTCTCCCCTTCCGCTACCTGCTGCTTCGCCTGCTCATAGATCTTTTGCGATAGTACGAACTCCATGCCGGCATCGATCGAGGTGACAATGGTTCCCCCCTTGCGATCCAGTAATGCCTCTCTGACTTTAAGTCTCTGTGTGCTAAGTGCATTACCATGTACATCAGCACTAAAAAAAATCACATCTTTCGCCGGATAATACATAACTTCCCGGTCAAACATGCGATAGTCTTCTGCGATTTCCCGTGCCCTCAACTCATTCGCCGCAATGATCACTTTCCATTTCGGAGACTCACCGGTAAGCCCATAGATCCATTGGCACTTTTGTGATTCGATGCATCCCGATATCTGCAATGGGAATTGCTGCTTTTGTATTGCCTCTTCGGCATTGCGGTACGCCGTAATCTCCGCCAAAGGCGCCAATAATGTTTCCATCACTGCCCCAACCTCTTACTTTCCGTTAAATTGATTCATCGCCGCTTCAACGCTGTCTGTCAAAATAGTCTCACATGCCTTTACCGTCTGCTCCAGCGCAGTACGGATCGTCGGCTCTTCCTCTGCCGGGAATCTCCCCAACACATAGTCCGCCAGATCCCAGCCTGCCGGTTTCTCTCCCACGCCGATCCGGATCCGCGAAAACTGCTGCGTCCCCAAATGCGCAATGATATTCTTGATTCCATTATGTCCACCGGCACTTCCTTTGGCACGTACCCGAAGCTTTCCCGGAGCCAATGCGATATCATCATAAATGATGATCAATTCCTCCTCGGGATCGATCTTATAAAAATCCACCAGTTCGCGTACACTCTCACCACTAAGATTCATATATGTCTGCGGCATCGCCAACAGCACTTTATTCCCTGCGATCATTCCCTTACCGCATAGCGCCTTGTGTTTCTTGATGTCCATCGAAATGCCATAGGCATCACTGATCGCCGTAATCGCCGAAAATCCAATATTGTGTCGTGTTCCGGCATATTTACGCTCCGGATTTCCTAATCCTACTATAATATACATTGTTAACCTCGTTTCTATGCTGTCTGTTATTACAATCGCACAATCTCCTAAGCCGGGTTCAGCGATACTGCCTTTTTCTCGCTGCCCCCGGCTCTTATATTGCTATTTGTTTGTTGTGTCGGCTATTGCTAGTACGTCTTATTATCACGGTACTCCCCAATATGTACCGCCTCTCCACTGTACTGCTTTAACATATCGATTCCCATTACATGACGATTATCCATCGTGCGCATAATGTCTTTGATCTGCAATTGTGCAGCGACATGCGGTGTACTCAGATTATAAACCTGATTATCCCTGAATGAAAGTACATATGGCTGCAGCACATTGTACATGCCAGGAATAATGACTAATCCCTTATCACCGTTAGTCAACTCTACACATACACCCGGTTCCAAAATATTAATACTGTGAATCAGCGCCTGTACCGCAACACGATCGTATCCATTTCCGGCATCTAATAGAAAGCGAATCGCCTGCACATCTGATGTTGGCTCTTCTTGTATGTTCATTGCCGTCAACTGGTCATAAATATACGCTGTACGCAATATTTCAACCTCTGGGATCTTCTTCTTTTCCATTTCATCATCTTTGCCGCCGACATGAAAGATTCTTCGCAATGCTACTGACAATATCATCTTGACACCGGCATCAAGCGAATAATCTCTGCTAAACATCTGATAAGCCGCCACATAATACGTATTGATCTTTTTGAGATCTTCTTCTGTCAATTCCAACTGCGATTTGCGTCGCAATCCGATCGGGATCAATAAGGTACCTATATCATGCAGTACTGCTGCTGTCACCAGATCTGTCTGGTTTTTCTCGGACAAATTCATCCGCTTTGCCATCATCGCACAGAGCAGCGCTGTGTTCAGTGAATGTTTATACACATAATCTTCCACGCTGCGAAGATTTTGGATGAAATTTATCTTGTGGTCCAAAGAACCATACTTCTGAACAAGCTGCGTCACAAACGTATTCAACTTTGCAGACGGTTTCTGTTTGCTGACTGCATCCAAGATCTCTTTGATCGCAAATACTGCCATCGTCTGATAGCGTTCAAACTCAATATCTTCTGCTGACATAGGCGGTACCGGCTCCGCCGGCTCTAATACATAAATACCGATCAGTCCAAAGTTCTGAATACTAATGATTCCCTGCTCTGTCAGTCTGGAATCTCTTTCGTACAACATAACTCCATTTTTGTTGTATATTGGTTTTGCCAAACGCATCCCTTTTTTTAATTCATCTGCTTTTACAAAAATCATGACAACCCTCCTATCTACGCATTAAATCTGCGCTTTATTTATTTTTTTCTGCTAGATTGTTTGTTACTCGGTTATACAGCTCCCAAGCTGCGTTATAACCCATCTTTTTCTGTCTGTGGTTAACTGCTGCCGACTCACAGATGATTGCAATATTACGACCGGGACGGATCGGAATAGAGTGGCACACAACCTTGTTGCCAAGAAATTCCGTATACTGCTCCTCCAGTCCAAGACGATCATAATCCTGTTCTTTATTAAATTCCTCAAGCTTAATGACCAGATCAATATTCTGATCATCCTTAACGCTCTCTACACCAAACAGTGATTTTGCGTCAATAATACCGATACCACGCAATTCGATAAAATGTCTCGTAATGTCCGGTGCGCTGCCGAGCAATGTGCTCTCATTGATTCGTTTGATCTCTACCACATCATCCGAAACAAGACGGTGTCCTCTATGAATCAACTCCAATGCGACTTCCGATTTACCGATACCGCTTTCTCCCATGATCAAAATGCCTTCTCCGTAAATATCTACCAGCACGCCGTGAACCGTACAGCGCGGTGCCATATTATAGTTAAGGCACTGGATCAGATCCGCCATAAATTCATTCGTGGCACGCTTGGTACGTAAGATCGGCACTTGATATTTCGTTGCCAATTCGATCAGACGGTCATCCACCGGAAGGTTACGGCAAAAAACGATACATGGTGGTTTGGTCGACTTCTCACTGCCACACATAATCTCTTCTAACATTTGGACACTGTATTCTACACCTTTTTGCTCCATATAAGTATATTCCACCTGCCCGATGATCTGAATCCGGTTAGAATCAAAATAGTCAAAGAACCCTGCCAATTGCAAAGCCGGTCGATTAACATCCGATTGCGTCACTTTCACGTCATCAATAGGTACATTCGGTGTACAGTTTTCTAATTTTAATTTGTCTACTAAATGTGTCAATGCGACACTGTACTCTGCATTCTGCATATTCTACCAACCTTTCTAACCATAGTGCATACTCCCTGCATCCCGCAAATTCCTGCCACCCTGCTGCAAATTCCTATACAGCTTGCTGGCAATCCCTATCCAGATTGCTGCAAATTCCTATCCAGATTGCTGACAATCCCTATCCAGATTGCTACAAATTCCTATACAGCTTGCTGGCAATCCCTATACAGATTGCTGCAAATTCCTATACAGCTTGCTGACAATCCCTGTCAACTGACAGAAAATCATCTATTTTGTTATGAGTCTTTCTTATGAAAAAACTCATATACATTTTGTGCTGCCTGTTCATTCATGGACTCAACTTCAGCCAATTGCTCTACGGAAGCTGCCTTGATCGCATCAAGTGAAACAAACCGCTTCATCAACTGTTTGCGACGCTTCGCCCCAATCCCTGCAATGTCATCCAATATGGATCTGACTTGCACCTTACTACGTAAAGAGCGGTGATACTCAATGGCAAAACGATGCACTTCATCTTGAATGCGTGTCATTAAATGAAATCCTTCACTGCATGTATTGACCGGTATCTCACTCCCCTGAAAATACAATCCACGGGTGCGATGCCTGTCATCTTTCACCATGCCGCAGACCGGTATCACTATTCCGAGCTCCCTCAAAACAGACTCTGCAACATTCACTTGGCCTTTCCCGCCATCCATCATGATCAAATCCGGGAACACCGTAAAGCCTCCCGTTACTTTTTCCCCTTGATCTATCTGTTGTCGTTCCTCCAGACCGTGACGAAATCTTCTTCCAAGCACCTCTTCCATGCTGGCATAATCATCCGGGCCTTGCACCGTCTTAATGCGGAACTTACGGTAATCGCTGCGCTTCGGCTTTCCGTTTTCAAAAACAACCATAGAGCCAACCGACTGAAATCCACTGATATTCGATATATCATATGATTCCACCCGCTTTACTTCAGACATGCCTAACAGATCTGCGATCTCCTGCATTGCTCCTAATGTACGTTCTTCTTCTCTCCGCAGCTTTTCTGCATCTTGCGTCAAAACCAGCGCTGCATTCTTATGCGCCAGCTCGACTAAACGCTCTTTCTGTCCCTTTTTGGGTGCAAGAATAGATACCTTTCCACCACGGCGTTCCGACAGCCAATCCGAGATCAGGTCTTTTTCTTCTAATTCATATTCTACCATGAGTTCTCGCGGAATAAAAGGTGTTCCTGCATAAAACTGTTTGATAAACGACTGCACTAACTCTTCCGGTGCATCACCGTCTATCCCTTTTAAATGATAATGATCCCGACCGATCAATTTGCCCTCGCGAATAAAAAACACTTGAATGACCGCTTCCAGATCAGTCTGCGCCATAGCGATCACATCGCGGTCAACCCCGCCAAAATCTGTAACTTTCTGATGCACTGCAACTTTTTTGACACTGGCGATCAGATCGCGGCAAGAAGCCGCCTCTTCAAAGGCAAGTTCCTCGACTGCTTTCGCCATCTTTGCTTCCAGCATTTCTAAAACCTCTGAGAAATCTCCTTCCAAAAGTTTCAATGCCTTGCTGAAATTTTGCTGATACTGTTCCGGAGTCACATATCCCTGACATGGTGCCTGGCACTGCTTAATATGATAATTCAAGCACGGTCGTTCTTTACCGGTATCTCTTGGCAGCACACGATTGCATGTTCGTATCTGATAGATTTTATGAACCAGATCCAACATATCTCTTGCAGACCCTGCACTGGTAAACGGGCCAAAATATTTACATTTATCCCGCCTCTGCTCCCGCGAATAGATCAACCGCGGATACTCTTCATATACGGTTGCTTTGATAAACGGATATGTTTTATCATCTTTTAACATCGTATTATACTTTGGACGATGCTCCTTGATCAGGTTGTTTTCGAGTACCAGCGCCTCCACCTCGGAATCCGTAATGATATACTCAAAATGATCAATCTGCGAAATCATTTTTTCAATCTTGGGCGATACTTTTCTGCTCGCCTGAAAATACTGTCGCACACGATTTTTCAAACTAACCGCTTTGCCCACATAAATAATAGCATCTTTTTTGTCGTGCATTAAATAGACGCCCGGTTTGGCGGGCAGTTTTTTTAACTCTTCCTGCAAATCAAACATGGGCGTCTCCTTAAAATTCTAATTCAAATTACAATTTAATCTTCTTTACACTCTGGTCTAACTGATAAGCGATCTCCTTCAAACCTGCTGCACTATCAGATATGTTCGCCAATGTGTTGCTGACTTCCACAACTGATGCAGATGTCTCCTGACTGCTGGCTGCATTCTGCTCAGCAATAGCAGAAAGATTCTGCACGACATCAACGACCTTACTTCTGGAATCATCCAAGCTTTCTGTTCGTCCGGAAATCGTACCAACACCTCCGATCGCCTTCTCAACACCTTCGTAGACATCCGCAAAGCGTTTCTCTGTCTGCTGCATCTTATCGCTCTGAACAGCCATGATCTGTTGTACTCCCTGCATAGTATCCACGGCATGCGTCGAGTCTTGTATCAAAACATTTGTAATATCATCAATCTGTTTGGCTGAATCATTTGACTGCTCTGCCAGCTTCTGAATCTGAGAAGCAACCACAGCAAAACCACGTCCCTGCTCGCCGGCACGTGCCGCCTCAATAGATGCATTCAGTGACAACAAATTGGTCTCTTCTGCAATTGATGCAATAATATCTGTCGCCGCCTTGATCTTCTGCGCGGAAGCATTCGTAATATTGGTCTGCTCATAAATCTCATCGATGGAAAGCTTGGTCTGGTCATTCACTTCCATCAACTCTTTCAAAATGGACATTGCCTGATTACTGGACTCTTGCATCTGCTTTGAATTCTTATGTAATGCTTCTGCAACAGAATTCGTTTCTTCGATCATATTGCCCATCGTAATGACATTTTCTGTCGCACTCTGTGTCTCATCAGCCTGATTTGTCGCGCCACTGGCGATATCACCCACAGCACTTTCTACCTGCTCGATCGCACGTGCCGTATGGGTGGCATCTTTATCCAAGCTTTCAGACGCATTGAACAGACTATTACTTTGTGCCTGAATGTCCTGTATCATCAGAACCATTTCTTTACGAAGCGATGCAACTGAACGGCTCATCATGCCGGTTTCATCCTTTCGCTTTAGCAAACGTTCTGCAGCCTTGTTTTCTGTAAAGTCCATTCTGGACATCTTTTCCACAATTTTTGAGATCACGATCAGCGGTCTTGTCATTCTGCCCGTGATAAATGCTGCCAAAAATGCGAATATAACAACAACAATAGCAAATGCTACCACTCCGGTCTTTATCATATTGTTGATCGGTGCTAAAATGTCATCCTTATCCGCTGTAATGACAAGAACCGTCGGCTCTTTTTTGGTGACATAATATGCTGCCATCTTTGCTGTTCCTTTATATTTATACTCAACAACACTTGTCTCAGGTCTGGATCCCATCTGAATATCTTCTACGACCTTTTTGATCCTTGCATTCTCTACCGGTTGTCCAACCTTTTCCCCTTCCGGGTGGCAAAGCATCATGCCGTCGCTTCCGGATACAATGTATGCATAACTGGAATCAACGCCCTGCAAAGCTACATTACCAAATGTATTCTTCATAGAAATTTTATTGTTCAGGTTACCTGCCGCAATAAATTGATCCAAAGAAATACCGTTCGCAGTTACCATATCGTGCATGTAATGCTCCGTCTCGGTTTGAATTGCCGATTCTGCTTCAGGCACTACGATCAACAGCATGATCGCACCGGTCAGCACAACTGCCAGAATTACAAGTATAGACACTCTAAACTTCAATGAAGATACAAAGCCAACCTGCTGCGCTCTCGTCTTCTCCTGCTCAGCGACTTCCTTTGCTCTTTCTCCGAGCTCCTTTGCCTTTTCTGCAGATTTCTCCGCAGACTTCTTCACCTTCTCCGCAGACTCTTCCGCTGTTGCTTTCACCTTGTCTGCAGCTTTCTTAGCTTTCTCCATCTTGGCGGCTTCTTTCGCCTGCCTCTTCTCATTCTTCTTGCGCTGTTTTGCTAAACGCTTCTCTTCTTTTCTTTTCTGTTTATCAGTCTTCACTTCATCTATCGCTGGTTCTTCCACCGCATCTGTAGTCTCCACTTCATCTGCTGCCGGTTCTTCCACCGCATCTGTAGTCTCCACTTCATCTGCCGCCGGTTCTTCCACCGCATCTGTAGTCTCCACTTCATCTGCCGCCGGTTCTTCCACCGCATCTGTAGCCTTCACTTCATCTGCCGCCGGTTCTTCCACCGCATCTGTAATCTTCTCTTTGTCTACCATTGGTTCTTCCACCTCGTCTGTAGTATTCACTTCGTCTACCATTGGTTCTTCCACCACATCTGTAGTCTTCACTTCGTCTACCATTGGTTCTTCCACCACATCTGTAGTCTTCACTTCATCTACCGTTGTTTTATCTGCACGATCCATACGCTTCCTCCTTATTTCGGAATGTATTTCCCTCTGAAAAAAAATTCCTCACCAAAACACATGATATGCTCTGATGAGGAGAGGGGTTTGAGGGGTATATCTAGTCGCTATCTTAACGACTGACTATAGTATATCAGCATTCCTTACAAATTGCAACTAAAATTGTAAGAAAATTGTAAAAAATTTCATTCAAACTTCAAACAACGAAAATTGTCACTTCATCACATATTGCTTATTCTGTCTGCAATAAACAGATATTTTACAGTTTTAAATAAACGTTCCGTGTTGCAATATCGTCTTATACCAAATATTCCGCTATTTACGCACTACCATATACTTTTCCAATAAAATATCAGGAACATAAGACATTTTTGCTTTGCGCAGCCCTTCTGCTCCGGCATCATCTTCTCGATTAATATAGCGGTACTGCTGGCATTCATGCTTTACAAACTGCTGGTTGATCATCGGATATGCTCCTTGGATCTCTGGAAATGCTTTTTCAAAATGGACCGCCAACGTATCTCCACCAAGCGATTCTCCCATCGTAAAGGCCACAACTTCTCTATCTGCCCAAAGCACACCTCCAACCATTCCCAATTTGTCATAATGCTGCAATGCCTGATTCACAACTTGAAATTCTTCTTCCATATCAGGATCCCATTTATCAGCACGCTTGCGCTTCCAAATTTGATTCATCTGCAGACAAGCCTGCCAATTATCCGGTCCCAACGACTCATATCGCCAGTCATGACTTTCCTCAAAACGGTGAATGTGGCCACGCTTTCCATGCAGTTTTTTACCTGCTAACGTTGTCAAACGTTCTGTCTCATAAATATAATCGTAAATATCCCGTTCCGGCGTAATGATAAATTCCCCCGGATGCCATTTTTCTAACAATTCAACCTCATCCCGCAACAAACCGTAAAACCGCAATGCATCCTGTCTTTTAGTCCATTCCAAAATACGTTCCAAAGCCTGCTGCTTATCTCCCGGTCCGGACGGAAAATCATAATACAGATCGGCGCCATCATAAAACCGCACACTGATGCAGCCATCAAATTCTGCCATTTCTGCCGGATATACACTTTGCCACAAATAATTATTAGCAAAACAATGTTCACAAGTTCTTCGCGGATCCTGTGCATACATGGTCATCATAAGCTCTCTATCTTCCAAATTAATTTTATGATATCGTATTCTTTCCTGCATAACTCATAACGGTTTCCCGTTGTTTCACCTCGTTTTCTACTCTTATCTTACTCTTAATTCTCCTCATGTTACCATGAAAAATTCAAAACTTCAACAATACTTATGTTTTCTGTCTCCCTTGCCGATATAATATACAGAGTCCCAAAGAAAAACAAGCAGCTGCGAAGCAGACATTTGTTTTTCCGGGCTCATTAACGAACACACAGTCTGGCAGCAAAGAGCTGCGGACTCGGAAAGGAATGTAGGTATTATGGTCGCTACAACTTATTCGTATGACTTTTATTTGCGGGGGATATACTCTTCAAACCGTGGTGCACGCAAAGCAGAGCGTCGTTCATCCATGCAGAATAGTGAACTTACCAAGGCGGATTCCTCAGCTATGAAAAAGATCATTGAGCAATTGCGTCAGTTGGAGTGGAGTGAACCAACCGTAATGGAAGATAAAGATTCCAATTCGATGAATACGGTCAGCGATTCCACCAATTATAAATTTACAAAACTATTTGCAGATACTTATAATAATTTACTGGAAAGTGCAGGAAACTCGACTTCCGGCCAGGCAAAACGTCTTATCTCACGGATGAAACACTTGACCAGAGAACAAAAAGACGCTTTAGAAAGCGTTGGTATCTCGATCAGTTCCAACGGCAAACTCAGTGTTAAGAAAGGCACTGTAAATCAGGCCGCAACTTATAAGTTCAAGCAATTATTTGGCAGTGACAGTGATTACCTGACAGAAATGTCTTCCATTGCAAAAAAGATAAAAAGACATGCAAGTCAGATCGTGATCCCGCCTAAAAAAGCCAAAGCGAGCACAAAACAGGATAGTACCAGTAATGCTGCCGATACTTCCTCTGTAGCGGCTATTGCAGAAATCGCGGGCAGTGTTCACACTGCAGATCTCGCCGGCATTACTACAGGTACCGCAAATACTTCCGGCTCTGCATCCAATTCTCTCATTGGCAATACCGTGGATGTGATTCTTTAATCGCTGCATATTGGCATTACCGCGGATGTGATTCTTTCATTCCATGTGATACCACAAAAGGCACCGCATAAACTTCCGTTTATGCAGTGCCTTTTTATTGGTTAAAACCGTATTACAATCCGTTAAAAATTATACGTATTTAGCAGTGTTAAGCTTTACTCCAGGTCCCATTGTTGCGGACAAGGATACGCTTCTATAATACTGACCCTTAGCTGCTGCCGGTTTAGCCTTTGTGATAGCACCCATCAATGTCTCGACGTTCTCTACCAACTGCTCCTCAGAGAAGGAAACCTTTCCTACCGGTACATGTACGATATTAGCTTTATCCAAACGATACTCAATCTTACCAGCCTTGATATCCTGAACAGCCTTAGTCACGTCCATCGTTACAGTTCCAGCCTTAGGGTTTGGCATCAGACCCTTAGGTCCGAGTACACGACCCAAACGACCAACAACGCCCATCATGTCCGGTGTAGCTACAACTACATCAAACTCGAACCATCCATCGTTCTGGATCTTAGGGATCAACTCCTCGCCACCAGCGTAATCAGCGCCAGCTGCAAGAGCCTCATCTACCTTGTCACCCTTAGCAAATACCAGCACGCGAACAGTCTTACCTGTTCCGTGAGGAAGTACAACAGCACCACGGATCTGCTGATCTGCGTGACGTCCGTCTACACCCAATCTGATATGTGCTTCTACAGTCTCATCAAACTTTGCAACAGCTGTCTCTTTGATCAACTTTACAGCATCAGCAACTTCGTACTGTGCAGCTCTGTCAATCTTCTTAGCAGCCTCAACGTATTTCTTTCCTCTTTTCATATTATATAACCTCCTAGTGGTAGTAACGGCGGGTCCATGACACATCCCTTGTGTCGCCTCCCACATCGTTCAATCAACAACAATCTTTTTTATGCGATAATTCCGGCGTTCACTTAATTATTCCTCTACAGTAACACCCATGCTGCGAGCTGTTCCTGCGATCATGCTCATTGCTGCCTCAAGAGAAGCTGCGTTCAGATCCGGCATCTTTGTCTCGGCAATCTCCTGAATTTTTGCTTTAGAGATTGTAGCAACTTTATTCTTGTTTGGCTCACCTGATGCATGCTCAATACCACATGCCTTCTTGATCAGCACTGCTGCTGGAGGAGTCTTTGTGATAAAGCTGAAGCTCTTATCCTGATATACAGTGATAACTACAGGAATCAACATACCTTCCTGTCCAGCTGTTCTTGCATTAAACTCCTTTGTAAATGCTACAATGTTTACTCCGTGCTGACCAAGTGCAGGACCAACCGGTGGTGCTGGTGTTGCCTTTGCAGCAGGAATCTGTAATTTAATATATCCTTCGACTTTCTTAGCCATTGTCTCTTACCTCCTGTGAAAATACCGCTTACGCGGTTACTATCTAACATTGCGGATGCCACATCTATATGGCGTCCAGCTCGGAATGACTTCTTCATCCCTTCAAAACGAAATCATTATAAAACCTCAACATCGTTAAAGCTGATTTCAACCGGTGTTTCACGTCCGAACATATCGATATTGATCGTAACCATACGGTTCTGATGATCGATCTGACGAACAATTCCGGTGGTGTCTTCCCAGACACCAGACTTAACAATCACAGAATCGCCAATGCTGAATGGTGCATTCGGTGCATCCACCTTCAATCCCATGCTTGCCATCTCTTCATCTGTTAATGGTACCGGCTTGGATCCCGGTCCTACGAACCCTGTCACACCACGTGTATTGCGTACCACGTACCATGTGTCATCGTTCATAATCATCTTGATCAAGACGTATGCAGGGAACATCTTCTGCTGAGTAATCTTCTCTTCGTCATCCTTTTCCTTTACTACATTGAGCATCGGAACGGAAACTTCCAAAATCTGATCCTGCAAACCACGATTTTCAATGGTCTTCTCGATATCCATTTTTACCTTGTTCTCATAGCCTGAATAGGTATGAGCCACATACCAACGCGCTTCTGCATCTGCCATAGTCAATCACCTTATCCTATCTGAAAAACCTTGTCAAGGCCTGTCTTGATCAGCAAATCAAGCAGGGCAATGATAATACCCAAAATAACCGTACTAACTACAACTGCTGTAGTCTCTTTTGTGATCGTTTCCTTATCCGGCCAGATAATTCTGCGAAACTCTGCTTTCAGTCCTTGCAGACGGCTCTTTTTCTTAGAAGCCGTGGCGGTCTTTGCGGTCTTTTTTGGTTCGTCCTGCATTACTTCTTCTTTATTCTCAGAATTTGCCATCGTTCAACCTCATTCCTTTCCATTCACGCGGGAAACGATTATTTCGTCTCTTTGTGTAATGTGTGTCTTCTACAGAATCTGCAATACTTCTTCGTTTCCATACGATCCGGATGATTTCTCTTCTCCTTCGTCGTATCGTAATTACGCTGTTTGCACTCTGTGCATTCCAAAGTAATCTTTACTCTCACGGCTTTCACCTCCATTAAATTATTGGCGCCCGAATTTTGGGCATAAAAAAAAGACTGTTACATCGCCCATCTACTATAGCACAGAACAGGTTGTCCGTCAAGAAAAATTCTACATAAATTCAGAAATTTAGGGAGGATACGGGATTTTTCCTCCTCGCATCCTCCTGTTCTGTCTATATACACGCATGCTCATCTCACATATACCGACGCTGTCTTCCTACACACGGGCACGCATCTCACATATACCGGCTCTTCCTGTGCTTTTATACTGCCTCTTCAAACTGTGAGTTATACAGATTTGCATAAAAACCATTCGCCGCTAACAAGGTATCATGATCACCCTGCTCAATAATATCGCCATCTTTCATCACTAAGATAAGATCTGCATTGCGAATTGTTGATAAACGATGCGCGATCACAAAACTTGTGCGCCCCTTCATCAGATTGTCCATCGCCTTTTGGATCTCGATCTCCGTACGCGTATCAACCGAAGAGGTTGCCTCATCCAAAATAAGGATCTTATTATCCGCCAAGATTGCGCGTGCAATCGTAAGAAGCTGCTTTTGTCCTTGTGACACATTGCTTGCATCTTCGTTGAGCTCCATCTGATATCCGCCCGGCAGTGTCTGAATGAAGTGATGTGCCCGCGCCGCTTTTGCCGCTGCAATGACCTCTTCATCCGTAGCATCCAAACGGCCATAGCGAATATTTTCCATGATCGTACCCTTAAACAGCCATGTATCCTGCAGCACCATTCCGAACGCATCTCGCAGATCACGACGATTGAAATCGCGGATATCTCGGTCATTCAGCCGTATACTTCCCCGATCTACATCATAAAATCGCATTAGTAATTTCACCATCGTCGTCTTACCGGCTCCGGTCGGACCAACGATCGCAATCTTCTGTCCCGGTTCTACATGTGCACTAAAATCATGAATGATCGGCTGCTCCGGCTGATACCCGAATCCTACGTGGTCAAAGGTAACCTCACCGGTTACTTTAGAAATATCTGCCGGATGTTCTGCAAGCTGTATCTCCTCTTCTTCCTCCAAAAATTCAAATACACGTTCCGATGCCGCAGACATCGACTGCACCATATTAATAACCTGTGCAATCTGCTGAATCGGCTGCGTAAAGTTCTTGACATATTGGATAAATGCCTGAATATCACCGATGGTGATCACGTTTTTGATGGCAAGCAGTCCACCGGTCAATGCAACGCACGCATAGCCCAGATTGCCGACAAACATCATGATCGGCTGCATCATACCTGACAAAAACTGTGATTTCCATGCCGAATTATATAAAATACGGTTTGTACGCTCAAATTCATCTATTGTTTCTTTTTCGTGGTTAAATGCTTTGACAACCAAATGCCCACCATATACTTCTTCTACCTGACCATTAATATGTCCCAGATATTCCTGCTGTGCGTGGAAATATTTTTGAGATTTTCTGGTTACCAATGCGATCAATCCCATCGAGATCGGCAGTATGATCAAGGCGATCAATGTCATCAACGGTGAAATGCTCAACATCATGACCAGCACACCTATCAGCGTTGCAACGGACGTAATGATCGTTGTAATACTTTGATTTAATCCCTGTCCAAGTGTATCCACATCATTTGTAATGCGCGACAGCACCTCGCCGTAAGTACGACTCTCAAAATACTTCATTGGCATACGGTTAATCTTTTCGGAAATTTCCCGGCGCAGTCTGTAACAGACTTTCTGGGTGATCCCAGTCATGATCCATCCCTGCACAAAACTAAACAATGCACTTGCCAAATACAGTGCCAGCACGATGAGCAGGATCAATCCGATTTTATGAAAATCTATGCTTCCGGTGCCTTGGATCTTTTTCATCAGCCCTTCCGAAAGTGCTGTCGTTGCTTTACCAAGTATTTTAGGACCTGCCACATTGAATATAGTAGAAAACGCTGCAAAGAGCATCACAACAAAAATACCGATCTTATATTTTGCAATGTACTGCATCAACTTTTTGACGGATTTCTTCAGATCTTTTGGCTTTTCGCCCGGCTGCATACCGCGTCCCATCGGGCCTCTCCGCCGTGGTCTTTGTGTTAATTCTCGATTCTCACTCATGCATTGTCACCTCGCTTTCTTCCATTCCAAGTTCGCTGGCAGACAACTGAGATTCTGCAATCTGTCGATACACCTCACAGTGTTCCAGCAATTCTTCATGTGTTCCCTTCCCTACAATTCGTCCTTCATCCAATACCAAAATCTGCTCTGCGTGCAGAATCGTACTGATTCTCTGTGCTACAATAATTATGGTACTGTCTGTTACATTCTCGCTAAGTGCCCCACGAAGCGCAGCATCCGTCTTGAGATCCAATGCCGAAAAACTATCATCAAAAATACAAATCTTCGGATTCTTAGCGATCGCTCTTGCAATTGCCAATCTCTGTTTTTGTCCACCGGAAACATTCGAACCGCCCTGTGCGATCGCACTGTCATAGCGATCTTCCTTGACATCAATAAACTCTGTTGCCTGCGCTATATCCGCTGCACGTTCGATTTCTTCCTCGGTGGCATCACCTTTACCAAAGCGCAAATTGGAGGCAATGGTTCCCGAAAATAAAATTCCTTTCTGTGGCACATAACCAATCTCCTCACGCAGATCCGACATCGCGATTCGACGGATATCTTTGCCATCCAACGTGATCTTTCCATCGGTAACGTCATACAAACGTGGGATCAGATTCACTAATGTCGATTTGCCACAACCGGTGCTTCCGATAATTGCGGTTGTTTTGCCCGGTTCTGCGACAAAATCTATGTCATGAAGTACATCCTCTGTTGCGCCCGGATAACGGAAACATACGTGTTCAAAAGCAATGCGTCCGTTATGCGTTGTAAGTGTTTCCGGCTCATCGATATCAACAATTGAAGATTCTGTCTGAATGACCTCATCAATACGCTCTGCTGCAACAGCGGCACGCGGCAGCATGATCGACATCATTGTCAGCATCAGGAATGACATCACGATCATCATCGCATACGTGATGAAAGCAGTCATTGCTCCTACCTGCATACTTCCCGCATCAATCTTTTTGGCACCAAACCAAACAATGCCAACCGTCAAAACGTTCATGATCATCATCATACCCGGCATCATAAACGTCATCACACGGTTCGTAAACAATGTCGTTTTGGTGAGGTCTTTGTTAGCTGCATCGAAACGCTCTTCCTCTGTGTCCTCCCGACCAAATGCGCGAATAACGGAAAGTCCTGTAAGGATCTCTCGAGAGACCAGATTGATTCGATCCACTAATTTTTGCATCAACTTAAATTTTGGCATGGCCGACGACATGAGTAACAGCACATAGCCGATGATAACGATGATCGCCAGAACAATGATCCATCCCATTCCGGCACCTGTCTGTACCACTTTCAGAACACCACCAATGCCTAGTATCGGCGCATACGCAACCATCCTAAGAAGCATTACCGATACCATTTGAATCTGTTGAATATCATTCGTACTTCTCGTAATAAGGGAAGCCGTTGAGAAACGATCCATTTCTGCATTGGAAAATCCAACGACTTTTTTGAACACATTTTCTCGCAGCGTCATACCAATTCCGGCAGCTACTTTGGAGGCAAAGAAACCAACTAGTACGGTAACAACTCCCATCAGCAATGCCATTCCAACCATTTTCAGGCCGGCATATACTAAGTATGTTTTTTGTATTTTATCCACATCGACGCCTGCCGCTTTGTCACAGGCAATCGCATAGGCAATGCCTGTTGTCTTGACCAACGAACTGCCCATTGTGTCGATCGTGTTTTTCATGCTGTCTCTCGTAGAAAACAGCGTCTTTTCGTCGAGCATTCCGTTTTTTTGCATAGCGATAAATACCGGACGCACATCGACACATTGTACCATTTTGGAATTTCCATCAGAGTCTTCTTTCTTTTGGCGGAAACGATGCAGTTTCACACCCATAAATTTCTCGATCTGATCTACGCTAAGTCCGGACTGATTCTTTGATGATCGTCCTACTTTTGCGCTATTGCCATTCTGGCTGCCGGCATCTTTGCCGCCTTGACTCGCTGCGTCACTCTGGCTGCCGTTATTTTTGCTTCCGGATGCCATCTGGCTCGCCACCATTTTTTCGAAGGTTTTCTCCTCCATGGCACTCATTTGATAATTCATAATCAGCGGCAGCGCAAGCTGTTCGTCTAACTCCTCTAATCTGTCCTGCGACAAATTTTTCAACACCTTTGTGTCGCCTTTCTTCACATAAATATCATTCCAAATGCGCTTTTCCTGATCCGTCATAATAAACTGCGCAGTTTGAAATTCCTCTTCCTGAATCTTCTCCGGCATCACATGCTCGACGCCATGATTTTGGATTCCCACATCGATAATGTCCGACGTGTACGATGGAAGAGATAGGTCGCACCATGCCTGCACAACCAACAGACCAATGATTGCGATCACGATCTTCCAATACGGAATCATGTTTTTAAATATTTTACTCATCGTCGTTTTCCTTTCTGTTCTTCCATTTTCTACAGGAAATTTCTTCCTGTGCTGCAATATAAACATCATTCAGATAGCAAAGAAGACGTTCTCCTTCTTCTTGGTCAACCCGTTTGCCAACAGCATCCGAAAAATCCTTCATGATCTTTTCCGCCTGCTGCATTATCGCAATGCCCTCCTCTGTCATGACAACATAGGTGTTGCGACGATCCTCCGGATTCACAACACGTTCCACATATCCTTTCTGCTCCAGTCCCCGCAGCGTCCGCGATATCGCCGAGGGCTTCACGCACGCTCTCTTGATCAATTCCGACACGGAAATCCGACGATCATCTTCTGCTTTCATTGCAAGCAGCATCGTAAGATACTCCATTCGGCTGATTCCAGGCAGCATATCGCTAATATTCAGCTTACGAAACTGATTCATAATGCGGAACATTTTCTCATGATACTTTGTCATATGCTCCAGCCTCCTCCAATTCATTAACATCGTTAATTATTATGCGCGTTAAATAATAACACCCCATTCTTTCACTGTCAACCAAATGTTCTTCAACTTTAGAAAGATTTTAGAAATCAAACTTCCCATACCGCCTTATCATCGTAGCGAAAGCGTCCCGTCCAAAAATTGATGATACCTTGCTAAACCGGAACATCTCAGACAATCCTCTGGGCATGTATTCATCAGAGACTTAACAAAATAAGAAATCACGCGAAACCTCCGCGCTCTGCAGCAATTGCTATAGTTTTTTTGATGACAGGATAATTTACTTTGTTGGCTGCAAAATAGCTATTAGTTTTGTGACATAATAAGTAATATATGGTTTGACAATAACCTCCGGTATGGGAAGTTGGAGTTAGAAACAAAAAGGACTTCGCAAAATTGCGAAGTCCTTGTAAGTGCTATTGGGCAACACCATCCAGATCTCCTGTTTCGGAAGATTGAATTGTTACTATTACTTTATGCGGCAGACAAATAATCGTTTCTCCATTGCTCCGGATCCCTTTATGATGTACACAGATCTTGTCCGGACAATCTGCCTTTTTCATGAAAACTTTCCCATCTTTTATCTGCACTGTATTCGTGTGGCCCCCATCCGACGGCACATCCACCGTCGCATCTTCCTTCAACGAAAGCGTCTTATATACATTACCATCAACGGTAATCTCCACAATCGCTGCTCTGCCTGTCGATGCAAAATAGAGCCGATACACGCCAAAACTCACCAACGCAAGCATTAGCGCAATACCTACTATCATATAATCTGCTTTCTTCACACTACTTCTCCATGAGCTCGCATACTAGCAATAATAGTTAAACAGCATACCGCTGTAGAGGGATGTTGTATAGGCATATCCCACTGCCGGCTTGCTCGTATTAGGATAGCTCACTAATGTTTTGTCAACATATTCCATAGGATCCAGCTTAACATAATTCATCTTTGCAAGCATTCTGCTGCTCAATCGGGATCTTGCTCCAAACAATTCTTGAAAGGAACCGTCCATAGCCGACTGTTCTGCCAGATAATCATCCATTTCCAAATATCCCTGATCATTAAAGGTCAGACCACAGGATTCCAAGTCTGACTGGAACGGCATCAACACACTTTGCATTTCACGCACAAGTTTCGGTGTATGTCCGCTCTTCTCTGCATAATTCCAAGAGCTGTCAATCATCTGGTTATAATGATCCAAAACGTTTCTCACACCATTGATAATCTTATCACTATCCGGTGTGTATGTGATCTGTGCCGGTTGTTCCGAAATGCGTTTCATCTGTATCTGTAAACTTCCCGCAAGCTTAAATTGATTGGACATAGAATGTTTCTCCACACCATTGATCTCAAATGATGCATTTTCCGGATTCTGAACAATCCGATTTAACCCATAGTATGAAGTAATTCCCTCGGAATGCTGTCCGTCAGGTCGATCTTCAAACGATAATATCGGCTCCCCATCCGGGCTTCCTGTCATATCCGTTGAAATCCTCATTGCGATCTTACCGGCTTCTCTCGAAACCGGCTGTGCCTGAATGCCTATTCTCGCTTTCGTAATGAAATCCGCCAGTCCACCGATCACCTCTCCGTGTCTGGCATCTTTCTTAATATTATATTGAAAATCATAGGAATCATCATTCACTCGGATCCGAAAGCGGTACAATCCCTCTTCCAGGCTCCTGCTGGAATCATAAAACTCTTTGCTCACATTGACCTGCTGCTTCGCTAAACTGTGCACTTCCATCGAAAACGGTGACGGCAGCTTCTCATAATCTTCCGTATCAATATTCACCGATACATCCCCAGCCTGCGAAGAGACTGCCTTCCGTCCACCAAAGACTGAACTGTCATCTTCTGTCATCAAATCCTCAAATGCATCATGCAAAGCAATGGAGGACTCTTTCACATTCAAGGCATATGCCTGTTTGTCATCAGAAAGTTTTACGAGATAGATTGGTGAGGACTTTGTACGTTTCGCAATGTCGCGCACAATGGAACGAAGTTCTGATGTCTTATGCGCACCATACTTCGAAGCTGCCGGCTTCGTGTTATATCCGGTCATGAGATAATTATATACATTTAAATCCATCGCCATACCGCATCTCTCCTTTCCCTGGAATCTTACAATGAGACATCCTTGCCTCTGCATCGGTCAAACATCTTACTCCGCAGTACTCCTGAGAGTCTGCCACTATTTATTTTATTATACGTAGTAACCTAAAGGACTGTCAATTGGTAAACCTGCACAAATAAATACTACAATTGGATCCGCTTAATTTTCATATGCAATCTTTTCCTGATGCTGCATCGGATAACGAATCAGTTGATCCCGTTCTAACATATCCGGTCTCATACGAACTGCTGTAATCTGACGATTTTCGTATGTTGTGTAATAAAAGATTCCCTGAGATGCATTACAGCAGGACGTATAGATGGTATACTCATATTCACCATCCCTCACCTCACAGCATCCTTTTTGCTGCGAAATTGTTTCCATTATGTGAAAATATTGACCCACCTGTGATTCCTCTGTCTCACCACTGATCGCATTTAATTTTGTAAATGCCGCCCTGACAAAACGGGATGTCGACGATAGATCTCCCGGCAGACCGAGTGCTCCCATTCCTCGGCTGTAGGTGCCAAGAACGCCGGGTGCCAAATGATTTTCAGGCTGTTTTGGTGATAATTGCATATAATTGTTCAGCAAAAACATCTGCTTGTCAAAAGGCGGATTGTTGGTAAGTACCCCAACCGGGTTGTCGTAAATACGCAGGCCTTCTTCCACCATCTCCACGGTGATCGACTGCTTTTCATCCGCAATAAGCCAATGTAGGGAAGATGCTGGATATTTGCCGGCAAATGTCTCCCCGATCAGATTAAGACCGACCAGATAGTCTCTCACCTGTTCCACACTCTCACAAGCCCCCAATACCCACGGAATAAACTCATATGTCGCCACATTTTTGGCATTTTCCTCATATTCTCCATAACAGGCATTCCCAACAAAATTCAATCCTGCCATTCCCAGACCTTTTTCATTTACTGCTTCATAATATAATGGATATTCCTCTGCGACGTGTGCCATTCCTATCATGGCATAATGCGTTGTGCATTCTCCCATATGTGAATACGAAAACTGATAATGCCGCGGCGTGATAACCACTTCTTCACCATATGAACACTCATAATCTAATGTTCTTCCAAAATAGAAATCCTTTGCTTTATATGATATTGCAGTACACATACAATCACTCCTCTCTATGACATATAATTTACTGAAACTTCCCACACCTCATTATCTCACGCAACCACATATTGCTTATTATGTCAAAGCATGCTAAGTGTTTTGCAGCCACAATATAGCGGCTTCTGCCGACAGAGAACTATAGTAATTGCCTTGCCGCTTTATCGTTGTATAATGATACTTCTTCTGCGCAAAAGTTTTAGTTATATAATACGTGGGATTGGCACATTTTGCAAGATTATTCATACAGTAAGGTAAGACACATGAAACCATCTTTTTACAATTATCGATTATGCCGCTGCAACAAGCGGCAGAACGGAGGTTACTATGGCACGTTTTACAAATCAGGCACAGCTTCGCTACGGTAATGCTGTGACCAATTCCAACGTTGCAGTTGGTGAAATTTTGGAAGTTTTATCTGCTACCAAGACCGCTGTAAAAACCACTTACGGACAAAATGACACTGTCACCTATATTATCAGCATTGTCAATTCCGGTGCAACAGCATTCAACGGACTTACTTTAACGGATGATCTTGGTGCTTACACATTTGGTACCGGTACAGTTACACCTCTTACCTATATTCCGGGAACCATAAATTATTATATCAATGGAACGCTTCAGACTGCTCCTACAGTTGAAGCCGGGCCGCCACTGACCGTATCCGGTATTAGCGTTCCTGCAAACGGCAATGCAACAATTATTTACGAAACAGCCGTAAATGAATTTGCGCCGTTTGCAACCGGTTCGGATGTTGTAAACACCGCAAGAATTACCGGTGGCGGCATTACACCGATCACGATCTCCGAAACGATTGCTGCAGAAAGCACGCCTATCCTTAACATTACCAAATCTGTCAGCCCGGTCCCTGTTACCGAAAACGGCATTTTAACTTACACTTTCCTGATCCAGAATATGGGAAGTGCACCTGCTGCCGTCACAACAGGTGCCACGATCACGGATACGTTCAATCCGATCTTATCCGGTCTGACCGTAACCTTCAACGGAACCGCATGGACTGCGCCGACTAATTATACGTACAACGAAACAACCGGTTTGTTTGCCACTGCCGCTGGTCAGATCACGGTACCTGCTGCCACCTTTACGCAGGATCCGGAAACGGGGGCTTGGGTTACAACACCCGGTGTTAGCACATTAGTTGTCACAGGCACGATCTAGCGATAGCCTTCAAGCTTTTGATGTGCTTCCGGCACGATCTAACAATAGCATTCAAACTCTTGATGTGCTTCCTTCTTTCGAACACTACTTTCACTAAAAAGAGCAAAACCAGCGTTTTGCTTTTATCACGCTACACAACACCCTAATCCTATCAATTAAAAAGGGGCTGCGCACTAATTGCTTAGTGCGACAGCCCCTTTGTCTTATCCTATATTACCGTTTGCAATACTTACGTATTGCGATCATTGCCGGCAAACTATTATTTTGCACGGCCACAGCAATATTTGTATTTCTTCCCGGATCCGCATGGACATGGCTCATTACGCCCAACCTTGCGCTCCTTAACAATTGTACCGGACTTTTTCTGCTCACGATAAAGCTCCTTGCGTCGCTCCGGTGTCAACAGCTCATCCCACTCCGGCAGTTCATATAACCAATCAGCACCCGCTTCTACCATATGATAATATAAGCTTTCCAAATCAATCGGCAATTTTACAACCGTGTCAGCTTCCATTTCCTCGATTGGGTTCGGTTCTTTCAAGCTTTCATTGATTCCATCTAAGAAACCTACCATATAATTCAATTCCATGCCGTATTTATCTGCTAATTCCTGAACAGTACCGGATACCACTTTCTCCGGAGCCGCAAGTAACTGCTGATAAATGGCTTTTTCCTGCTCGAAATACTTATTCCAAATTGCTTTTCCCTCTTTGGAGTTCAATTCTACGCCATATGCGTACTCTCTCCATTCCTGTAATAATCCCATAATTTCCTCCGATTTCTACTGCTGCCTGCTCTGGTATCCACCGAAAAGACAGCGAATTTTCTTCTTGTGCGATTACTCGTCCACGCAGCTATACGCCTGACAACGTTTCATCCCTGTAGCATTATACCTGTTTTCTCGGCAGAAGTCCACACTTTTTGATATTCCACTGCATAGACTGCATAGATACTCGCAAACCATGACATCGCGCTCATTGACGAACAAATTCTAAAACAGCTCTCTACTTCTGTTCCGGCCGTATCCAACTCCCGCTCGCTTTCTTATGTTTCCACGAGTCTTTGGATGCCTGATATCCTGTCACCGTCATTACCTGATAATCACTCTCCGTCTTCAGCGAGCGATAAATCTTTTTGAGTGCAACCCACCGGCGATTGTGCTTAGGATCACCGGAATCTCCCAAAAATACTGCATCTTTCTGTTTGTCATATAAAAAGATGGTAACATAATGCCCCGGTGTATTTTTCCAATAGCAAGCTGAGTTACTGCTGCTGACAAGTACAATCGCTGAGTCATTGGAAGCGATCATCTTTTGAAATTTGCGATACGATGTCGGTTTGCGCCGTAGGGATACCTCAAAGCCAAGACCCTGCATAGCACTCTCCATATACTCCCAGGCGACTGCACCGCCACCACCGTAAATCGTGTTCCGCTTGGTATACTTATAAATATCTACCGGAGAAGCCTCATAAGTGGTCTGCGACGAATAAATATTGGCCATACAACAAAATCCGCAACCGAATGCACCGAATTTGCCACCGTCATAATACGTCTCTGCCCATTTCCCGGACCAAGTCAAACGTTTACCCCAAGACTTCGGCCCCTGCAAAAACGTATACACTGCATCCTCCGGTTTTACCACGTTGTTCTGTCCTGCTGTTTGGATAGATTTCCCTGCTGTTTGCGGCATATCTCCCGTGCTGTTTTTGTCCCCGACATTTTTAACAGCCCCGGTCTGCTTCCCGCCACTTGCCGTTATTTTCTGTGCGGACTTTCCTTTATCTGTCTGAGAAGCTGTCACACGCAGAGCAAGTCCCACGACCACAACTACCGCCAGCAATACAACGAAGACACTTTCTTTCCAATAGTTCATACGTCCGCATTTTAGTACATCCCACTTGTTTCTTAATAATCTCATCTTTCACCTTCCTACCGTTATCTGCTTCTGGATTTTTCACTTTCCAACTGTCACTTACCGTACAAAGCTCCTGCCTTATCACCGTCTACTCGTCACTCGGCTTTTCACTTTCCAACTGTCACTTACTGTGCAAAGCTCCTGCCTTATCACCGTCTACTCGTCACTCAAATATCGCGTCTTTCACTTTCCATACGGATACATCATCTTTTTGCCAGACTACATCTGCCACTTCATACAATCCATTCACGTCAACATTATACGTGCCATACTCTTGATTGCTCAAATAAATATAATTGACATCATACTTCCGGAACAACTCCTTAGCACTCGCCGGACTCGTATACATCGTTTCGACGTCCTGTTCATTTTGCTGATAGTTCAAACCATGATAATACAAAAACGAAGAGGAACCACACACGATACTGCGTCCTGTCAACGCCGGGACCGGACTGTTATGAGCCGTTGATGTCAAGATCACATCCCACGGCGTAGTTTCGTCCTCAATATATCGACACGCTTTTACCGCTGATGCGGTATATAATTCATAATCAGATACCCATTCCCGGCCCATCGTCAAAAAGCCGGATATTGCACTAACAAATAACAGGCAGGCACCCAAAAGCACTACACCAGCCTTTCCGATAGCACTGCACCAATACACAGCGCCGTACCGTTCATAAATCTGAACTAACGCATCTGCCGCGATTCCGCATATAAAGACCGCTCCAACAAACAACAATTTATTGTTATCATAGTCATTCGGTTGGAAAGCCGCAAGCTCAGCCACAAACCAAATCAACAAATATGGCGCACCTATCTTTAGGTTTCTCGCACTGACCACAAAGGAGGACAGCAAAAGCAGCACAAATGGCAGTCCCAGGTTTTTAAGATAAAATACAATATACTGATCACCATTATTGGACCAATTGAAATGACTGCGCACAAAATTATCGCCGGAGGCCTGTGAAAATGTCCACATAAATAACTGTGGAAGTGCAAATATCAATACTACGATCAAAAAAATGCCCCACGTAAATGCCAAACGTTTCCACGATCTATTTTGCAGATAACGCACTAACTTGTATCCCAAAAACAGGACAAACAGTGCAACCCCAATGATCATTATCGCTAATCCATGTTTGTCTGCAAACTCATTCGAGCGGTTGATCATCTGCATCACGCTAAAGAACGCCAGTCCAATATAAAGAGCATATCGAATCCAGCTGTCTGATACCGTTGCATCAGCACTTGAGCTTCCCCTGCGATTTCCGGTTGACGCAGACACGTTTGCACTTCTTCGACCAGAAGATGTTACTTTGCCATTTCTGCGTCCAGAAGCTGTCGCTATGCCATTTCTTCTACCAGAAGATGTCACTTTGCCATTTCTACGGCTGGATCCCCTGCTCGCTGACGCTGCTTTCCACCCATATGCAGCTTTTCCTGTTACAAAAAGACTATTATCTGTCAGATCCAATAGCAACCATACCGCACAGATCATCCCCAACGCCAAAAACGAATGTGTATGGATCATTGGAAGCGCACCAGCCGCCACGCCCGCCATAACAAACAATTTCTTTTTGCGCTCCGCTATCGCCCGGAACAAAAACGCCAACAGCGGAAACAATATGGCCCAGCCAAATAATGTCGCACGCTGCGGGATCAGCATGTCAACTATAACCTGTACCCAGCGCAGATTTTTATCCAAATAATTCGTTGGTGTCATATAAAATTCCGCAAAGATTTTATGTATCTTTTCTGCATTGTCAAAATACACAAATCCTAGTCCACCATTCCAAAAGAATAGGATCCAAGCGATCAACGCTGTCGCTGATCTGCCAAGCCAATATTTGATCAAGCAGTAAAATCCCATAAACACCTGCAAAATTGCTCCGAGCATCGGCAAAACGTACGCCAGCCGTAGACTTGCGCCCATCAGATACAAACTGGAACTAACACTGTCGCACAGAAACGGATAGGATAATTTATGCCCCGGCAGCAAAGAATACTCCGGCGGGAACGTCTGCTGATTAGCAATACTGGTAATAAAGCTAAAATGCATATTCATATCGCCGTAGGTGGACTGCCCCGTGTGCATACTGCCATCAGCATTTCCTACGATCGTATGTGTATACAGACAATAGCAAAAAAAGGCAAAAGTAACTGCCATCAAGATCCAAACCGGATTTTCCCGGAACAAACGTTTCCATTCGTTCACCTTCCGATATGGATGCTGCTGTAGTGAAGATTCTGAACAATGGCATCTCCAACCAACCAGCACACATAGAACTACCTGTAATAGCAGAGCCAATACATGTGCTGTCATCGAAAAATCAAACACAAAGGCAAAAAGCAAAGGAAACCATTGTAATGCCAAGACACCGGCGAGACTTCCCACCAGATACTGCATCACAATACTATATCGTTCTTTGCACAAAAGTCTTCTGCCAATATACATTCCACTGCCCAGAAACAACGCATAATAACCTACCGCTAAAACTGCCCCTGTCACTCCATTTCCACCAAACATACTTTATACTCATCCTCACTTTAATCACTATTCATCACTCTGCGCCAAGACAGCCAAAAAGCAAGGCAATCCCGTTATCTCCATGCACAGAGAGAAACTCCGTTTCATATAAATATCAGAATACCGTAGTTTCATTTCTTTGTCAAACAGCTTGCCAAACCGGCTCTTTCCATTCTTTGGCACACAACCTGTCAGACTGGCTCTTTCCATTCTTTTGCAAAATAAAAACCCCTTAAGCGAGACCGGGATATTTGCCCTGTCCGCTTAAGGGGAAACACTTTAATATGCTCTTTTGTTATTACAGAGTAATGTCAACACTTGTTGTACCTGCTGCTGCCTCAACAGTCTTGCCTGCTACAGTAATCTTAAAGCTCTTGTCTGTTGCAGTGTAAGAAACAGTAACCTTATCACCATATCTTGTTGCTGCGATATCAGTAAGCTTGTTGGATTCCTGATCGTAAATAGTTGCTGTTGCAGTCTTACCATCTTCTAATCCATATACTACTGCCTCTGCATCCTGCAGATAATCATACAATACATTCATTTTGCCCTCTGCATCGAAATTACCATAAGTAACAATGCTGTTTGGACGAGCAAGGATCGGTGTCTGGAAATAATCACATTTTCTTGTGTAATACTTACCACCTTCGTATGTCTCACCGCTCTGGATATCTGTCCATGTTCCACAATCCGGTACATAGAACTCTGCAATACCTTCTTCATTCATAACCGGAACGATGCACAAGTTGTCGCCGAGCATGTACTGCTGATCCAGATACTTACAAGCAGTATCGTCAGAGAATGCGATGATCATAGAACGCATCATTGGAACACCGACCTGATGAGTCTTGTTAGCCTGTGCCCAAAGATAAGGCATCATCTTACCCTTTAATACTGCGTAGTGACGAAGTACATCACATGCCTCTGTATCGCCATCCTTGTCATAAACCCAAGGCACACGGTAAGAAGAAGATCCATGCAGACGGCTGTGTGTAGACAACAGACCAAATGCACACCATCTCTTATATACATCAGCCGGAGCTGTAGCCTCGAATCCACCCATATCATGTGAGAAGAAACCAAAACCTGATGAGCAGAGAGAAAGTCCACCACGAAGTGTCTCTGACATTGCAGAATACTCTGCGTAGCAGTCACCGCCCCAGTGTACCGGGAACTTCTGTCCACCAACAGTCGCACTACGAGCAAAGAGACAAGCCTTGTCCTTACCATAATACTCCTCTAATGCTTCAAATACACACTTGTTGTAAAGGTATGTGTAGTAGTTGTGCATCTTGATCGGATCAGATCCATCATAATATTTTACCTTAGTAGGGATTCTCTCACCAAAGTCTGTCTTGATGTTATTAACACCCATGTCAAACAGCTTCTTCAAAAGACCCTTGAACCAAGCACAAGCCTCCGGATTTGTGAAATCGACGATTGCCATACCAGGCTGCCACATATCACACTGGAATACGCTTCCGTCCAGATTCTTGATGAAATAGCCTTTTTCTTTACCAATATCAAACAACTTAGACTGCTGTGCAATGTAAGAGTTGATCCATACGCAGATCTCCAATCCCTTGTCATGCAGTCTCTTCAACATTCCTTCAGGATCCGGGAACATCTCATCATCCCACTCAAAGTTACACCACTCGTAACCCTTCATCCAGAAGCAGTCAAAGTGGAATACCTGCAATGGAATCTTACGCTCTGCCATACCATCGATAAAGCTGGTTACTGTCTCCTCATCATAGCTTGTTGTGAAGGAAGTAGACAACCACAGACCGAATGAATATGCCGGTGGCAATGCAGGCTTACCTGTCAATGTTGTATAGTTCTCTAATACATGCTCTAAGTTCTCACCACCGATGATGAAGTACTCTAATTCCTCACCAGGTACCGTAAATGTTACCTTAGAAACTGTATCGCTCATTACCTCGAAAGATACCTTGTCAGAGCTGTTGACCAATACACCATAGCTCTTAGAAGAGATATAGAACGGTACTGTCTTGTAACTCTGATCAGAACATGTACCACCATCGCAGTTCCATGTCTCTACTGTCTGACCATTCTTTACGAATGGAGTAAATTTCTCACCGAAACCGTAAATACACTCACCGATGTCCGTCTTTAACTGCTCACGCAAATATGTTGTGTGAGGATCCTGTGGATAGTTGAAGAACTGATCGTCTTCCTGTGTGTTCATACGAGCGTTTGCTGTATACTGGCTCTCGTTAATGATGGATGTTGATCTCCAAGCACCACCTGTCAAAAGCTTATCTTTGTAGTAATACTGTACTTCCCAGTCATCTGCGATCTTGATCTCGACGCGAGTATCACCGGACTTCAATGTTACCTTGTCCTCTGTACGAGTGATCTCAGGAGTATATCCTGTATCCTCATTCAACTCATAACGAGGAATGTTGTCCAATCCTCCTCTGTAATGATCGATGTGTACCTTGATGATATTCTCTGAAGTAGAAGAATATGTGATCTCAAGGTTTGGTCCAGCCAATGTCATACCACGATTCAAAACCGTATATGGTGTAGCCAATACTTTGATGGAATTCTCTGTTGTCTCCACCTTGTATGCCTGAGAAGCGTAGTTCACATTGTAACCCTGTTTGCTTAACCAAAATCCGTCTGCTACTTTCATGTTTCGTCTCCTTTCAAAATACCTTTTCTCTAATTTTGATGACTTTATCCCCGCTTGTCATATCGGTAAGACAAGATCATCCGATTGCGCATATCTTGCGACTTGATAGTTCTATTATACTTGCATATATTTGTTTCGTCTATAATTATTAGAGCAATTTATAACATTATTTTGATATTTTGTGCTAATTTTGGTGAGAAGTTCGCTCATGACATAAAAAAAAGCAAAGCCAGCGCTATGCAAGAATTGCTAAAGCAATTCTTGGTGATGTCACGCTGCATAACAGCATTTTCCAATTCCATAAAAAGACCGTGATCCGATCTACGATCGAATCACGGTCTCACTTAAAACCAATGTTTTGTGTTCAAGAATTTGTTTGACTCAATTCCTTCTAATTTTCTATCGAAAATTATTTGAATTTCTTGTATCCACTCTTTTTAAGTTTCTTAAGCTGAGCTTTCTTTGCCTTCTTAGATGCAGCAGTAACTTTGATTGTCTTCTTGCAGCCCTTGAATGCGCCCTTCTTTACAGAAACTTTAGCTTTCAATGTAAGTTTAGAAAGCTTCTTGCAGTTCTTGAATGCACCTGCCGGGATAGACTTGATCGTCTTACCAAGAGTAACTTTCTTAGCCTTAGCACCCTTGAATGCATTCTTGCCAAGCTTGTTGATCTTGTAAGTAGCCTTAACCTTGCTTACAGTCTTAGATACACTAGTACCTACGCTAAGCTTAGAAGCTTTCTTACCCTTCTTGGACAAGCCAACTACTGTTACAACACCCTTTGTCTTCTTAGAGCCTGTAGCTGTTGCAACCTTTGTTACCTGATATTTGAAGTTGCCAGACTCGAACTTAGCACCCTTCTTGTAGCCAATTGTCTTAGCTGCTTCGAAGCTAGCACCTTTGAGCTGGAATGTAATCTCCATGCTGCTTGTAGGAAGAGTTGTCAAACTACTCATTGCAGAATTTGCATCTTTTCCCTTAGGATAAGCTACATTCTTGATTCCGTCATCTTCTGAATATCCATCAGCTACCATGAACTGATAATACTCATCAGCATCCGGCTTGTTAGGAAGTGAGAAACCACTCTTAACAACCTTGCCATCAATCTTTAATGTAGCATTAACAGCAGTTACACCCTTCTGTGTCAAAGGAATCTGAGTTGTAACATAGAGCATGTTGAAGCCCTTAGCTGTCTTAGCATCTTTCTCAACACCCTTGATTGTCTTAAGGTTTACACCGGAGATAGATACTGTATAGTTTGTTCCGTTTGCTTTCATTGTAGCATTAGCAATCTTAGCATTGAATCCTTTCATCTTATCACCTGTGCTAAGTGATACCTGAGAATTATACTTAATTTCCTTGCTCTTAAGACCATTGCTGGCGTTCCATGGATCACGGAAGATGTAGTTATCTGTCTGGAATCCAAGGTATGCATCATATGTCTTCAATGCCGGTGCCTTTGTAGGAGCAACAGTTGGCTTTGGAGTAGGTGTTACTACAGGAGCCTCAGCAGATACTTCCAATGTAACTGCGAGTGTATCACCTGCAACAACCTCAACCGGGTCACCTGCGTTTGTCCATGTACCATTAGCATTTGTCATAAATGGGTTTGCTTTCTGGAACTCATCTGCCTTACTTGCGGATGTGCTGCAGTAGTTATTAACAATACCAGCGCGAAGCTTTCCTGTTGCTTTATTACCATCGTTATAAACGCTTGCCTTAGACCAATCAAGCGTCTGCTTTACTTTACCGTCAGCGCCAGTGATTGTGATTGTCTTAGGCTTTATAGAATATGTGCTAGGTACAACATAATTCTTCTTGCCGGATACATCCTTTGCACCTAAAGTACCAAACTCAACTCCAAGATAAGATGCCTCTGTCAAAAGATCATCTACATCATCCTCTGCTACTGCAGATACTGTATATGTGCCTGTCGTAGAGATGGCTCCTGTAGATGCTACAAATCCACCACTAACCTCTTCTGTCTCGCCTGCTGCAAGTTTGTAAGCATCATCAACCTGTTTAACAGCACCTGTGCTGTCCTTTACAACTCTGCCTGTTCCACTGAAAATCTTACTGTTATTCTGCACAAGATATGCAGTAAATTCTGGTGCGATCTTAGTTGCATCTGCAGCTTTAGACTTCTCACCAGTCACACCAGCACCTAAAGAAACAACCATAGCTGCTGTGAGAATCATAGAGAGTAAACTCTTTGACTGTTTTCTCATGAATATTTTCCTCCTTTTCATTTTGCAATGTTTTGGTCAAACATTGACATGTTCTTGAACATTCTGGTCAGGATATCATACTTAAATGCTGATGTCCCCCAAATCATGTATTATTATACAAGATTTTCTTTAAAATTTCCAGCCCTTTTTCCTTTGAAAAAAAGGCTTGTTTTACCTACAAAAATAGAGAATCCTCTTGCTGCACAGACTTCTACGAACTAAAACCACTCAACAAAAGCAAAGCCAGCGCTTTGCTTTACAAGAATTGCTAAAGCAATTCTTGATAACATTACTCCACACAACAGCAATCTCCGATAAAGGAACAAAAAGCAAAGCCGGCGCTTTGCTTTGCAAGAATTGCTAAAGCAATTCTTGATTGCATTACTCCACACAACAGCAATTTTCGATAAAGTATTTCCGATAATAAAAAAACAGCCGTGTCTTTCGACACGACTGTTTTCCGGTTTTCACCATATTTTAAATGACTCAATAATTATCAAAATTTAGTGTTAATTTCTTTAATTATTTGAATTTCTTGTAACCGCTCTTCTTTAACTTCTTAACATTAGCCTTAGTTACTTTCTTAGAAGCGCCCTTAACCTTGATTGTCTTCTTGCATCCCTTGAATGCTTTCTTAGCAACCTTTGTTAATTTAGCTTTTACCTTCAAAGTAGATAACTTCTTGCAATTAGCAAATGCTCCTGCAGGAATGGACTTAATGTTCTTACCAAGAGAGATCGTCTTAGCATTAGCGCCCTTGAATGCGTTCTTGCCAATACTTGTTACTTTGTAGCTGTAGCCATTGATCTTAGCTGTAGCTGGTGCAGAGAGGCTAGATGCCTTCTTGCCTGCCTTAGAAAGACCAACGATTGCTAATGTACCAGCTTTCTTAGCTGTAGCTGCTTTTGTTACCTTGTAAACAACCTTGCCGCTCTCAACCTTATTACCCTTCTTAGGTGCCTTTGGTGCCTTAGTAGGTGCCTTAGTAGGTGCCGGGCTGTTTGTAGGAGCCGGTGTTACGTTTGGCTTCTCACTTGGTTTAACAGTTGGCTGTTCACTCGGTGTAGGAAGAGCACCCTCAGACGCATCAATATCGTCCTTTGTGATAGTATCGTTCTTTACATTCTCACCTGTCTCAGGATCTTTATAAGTACCTTCCTTAAGGTCGTTCAATGCAGCCTTAAGTCCTGTAATCTTAAATGTAATCTCAATGCTGTTCTCTGGAACTGCCAAATCTTCAGCATCTGTCTTTTCAAACAAAGGTCCCTTATCATCAGGATTCCACTTGTTGATCAGTGGATAGTAGTAATACAACTCATCTGCTTTCTGAACAAGGCTCAGATCTTTAGCAACTTCAACACCATCAACCTTCAGAGATGTAACAGATAACTTAACATCTGCATATGCACCATCTGGGTTTTCTTCTGTCTTAGCAGAAAGGTCTGTTGCGATAGACAACAAGTTGTACTTCGTAGCTGATGACAAATCGATACCGCTAATAGCTACTGTATACTCACCATCTCTTGTAAGTAATACATCAGTAGCCTTGAATTCTGCAGCGTTACCGCTTGCCTTGATGTAATCGTAAGTATCCTGTTTTCCAACAGCATTTGGCTTGTAACCATTACGATAATCCCATGAATCCATCTGATATGCGAGATAAGCATGGATACCCTTTGTAGCCCAAAGAGCCTCATCATAAGCCTTAGGAGCGTCTGTTGGCTCTGGAGTAGGTGTTACTTCTGGTCCTTCTGTATCATCTGCGAATTTCAATTCTGTTGTCTTCATAGTTACATCAGAAATTGTTAAACCAGCTGTTACGTTCTTGTCATCATCTTTCTCTAATGCAGAATCGATGTCAGCGAACATTACACCTAACTGATTTCCAAGAGTAATTTCTCCTGCTGCAGTATAAGATACTGTATATGTTCCGTCTTTTTCGATTTCAACAACACCAGCTGATGGTACTGTGTTACCTAATGTATTTACAGACCAGTCATTAGAGTTTACACCGATGAATGCCTTGATAGACTTAGCGCCTGTCTTTGCTAATACATCTGCAACGCCTGCTGCCTTGAAAGAAATAGAGATGTCTCTAAGTGTCTGACCCTCCATTGTATTTGGATCAAACTTGCCCCAGTTGTTGAACACAAGAAGTCTTGCTTCTCCACTGTCGCCACCTACGAATTTGCTTTCTGTAGCACCATCGAATTTTGCAACGCTCTTAACTTCCTTTGCCACCTCAACTTTGAGAGATGCATCAGATACTGTTAAACCAGCTGTTACATTCTTGTCATCATCTTTCTCTAATGCAGAATCGATGTCAGCGAACATTACCCCCATCTGGTTTCCTAACTTAACTGTTGAAGAACCAGTATATGTTACTGTGTATGTTCCATCTTTCTCAATCTCTGTTACTCCGTTTGCAGGAACTGTGTTTCCAAGAGTATTTACAGACCAGTCGCTTGAATTCAATCCAAGGAATGCCTTGATAGACTTAGCGCCTGTCTTTGCCAATACATCTGCAACACCTGCAACCTTGAAAGTAATAGATGCATTCTTTACATCAATACCTTCAAGCTCACTCGGGTCATACTTGCCCCAGTTGTTAAATACTAACAAACGAGCTTCTCCGGAATCTCCGCCTACTAACTTAGATTCTACCGCTTTATCGAAAGATGTAACATCTTTCATTAAAGCAGGAGCTTTAAGCTGAAGCTTTGTATCAGAAACTTTCAAACCTGCTGTTACATTCTTGTCATCATCTTTCTCTAAAGCAGAGTCGATGTCAGCAAACATTACACCCATCTGATTTCCAAGTGTAATTGTTGAGGAACCAGTATATGTTACTGTATAGGTTCCATCTTTCTCAATTTCTGTTACTCCATCTGCAGGTGCAGTGTTACCAAGAGTATTCACTGACCAATCACTTGAATTCAATCCAAGGAATGCTTTAATAGACTTAGCACCTGTCTTCGCCAACACATCAGCTACACCTTCAACATTAAAAGTAATAGATGCATCTTTCATGCTAATTCCTTCAAGTGCATTTGGATCATACTTGCCCCAGTTGTTAAATACTAACAAACGAGCTTCTCCAGAATCTCCGCCTACTAACTTAGATTCTACTGCCTTATCAAATACAACCTTGTCCACAGTAGATACCGCAGCATCTGCTTTTTCAGCAACAAGGCCGACGCTAGGAATAAGACTTAACGCCATTGCACCGGCAAGAACCCATGACAAAACTTTTTTTGTCTGTTTTCTCATTATTTCTCCTCCTCTTTTTATTATTGAGTCATCGTACATAATTGAAATGCTGTACGTAAGTTTTGAGCTAAAGAGTCATGAAACAAAAACTCATATTTCAGTCAAAACGTACCATAGCCTTTCATTTATATACATAAAAATTTACAAAACATATTCTAACACGATACGGTAAAAAAATCAATCATTTTTACCTGTTTTTTAAAAAATCTATTGCCGATTTTGTTAAATATACACAAATATATTTCTTAATCCTGTCTATGTCGATGATTTTTACCGTAAATATACACAATACGACAGACCTGCCATGCATGCATTATTCAGAACTTTCCTGCCACGAATACTTGTTTCGTATTTCCATTATGGCAAAAAAACGGAAAGAATAAATTTATTTATATCTTGTTATAATACCTTTCAAAAACTTGAAAGTGAGGCTTTTTATAACAGAGCAAAATGTAATCCTAATAACCCAAATAGCAATTTAGACAAAAGCACCCTAACGCTAAACGAATGGTATTCTTTTGGGATACAGAATTATAAAAACGGCGTTGTCAAACCATCGACAATCCAAAATTATTGCTGCATCTACAATAATCATATCAAAAAATTTTTAGGTTATATGCCGCTTTGCGAAATTCGCACAATGCATATTCAACAAATGCTCAATTCACTGGGACTATCATCCAAGTACCAGCATCGCATCCATGCCATACTCTCGAATATATTTGAAATCGCGGTTCAAGATGATTTGATCGTGAAAAATCCATGTTGCCATACTTATTTTCTTCCCTTTTGTATGACAGCGATGCAATTTATCGAATTTCGATCAGCTTATTTCAACTTCGTCTCCGAATGGTATCATATTGAATTCTAGTCAAATCAATCCACCATTATCTATAACTGAGACTACTTATATTGGTTTCTGTGATGCTTTCCCTGATTCCAGCTTGCCTATTGGCTTCTTCGGTTGACTGCTTTGGCGTTTTCGCTAATTCTAGCTTGCTTATCGGCTTCTTCGGGTGACCGCTTTGAGGCTTTCGCTGATTCCGGCTTGCCTATTGGCTTCTTTCGGTTGACCGCTTTGGGGCTTTCGCTGATTTCAGCTTGCCTATTGGCTTCTTTCAGTTGACCGCTTTGGGGCTTTCGCTGATTTCAGCTTGCCTATTGGTTTCTTTCGGTTGACTGCTTTGGGGCTTTCGCTGATTTCAGCTTGCCTATTGGCTTCTTTCGGTTGACTGCTTTGACGTTTTCGCTAATTCTAGCTTGCCTATCGTGCTTCTTTGGTTGACTGCTTTGGGGACTTTTTCTATTTCAGCTTGCCTATCGGTCTTCTTTGGTTGACTGCTTTAGCGCTTTCGCTGATTCCAGCTTGCCTATCGGTCTTCTTTGGTTGACTGCTTTAGCGCTTTCGCTGATTTCAGCTTGCTTTTTGGCTTCTTTGGTTGACTGCTTTGGGGACTTTTTCTATTTCAGCTTGCTTATTGGCCTCTTTGGTTGACTGCTTTGGCGCTTTCGCTGATTCCAGCTTGCTTATTGGCTTCTTTGGTTGACTGCTTTGGCGCTTTCGCTGATTCCAGCTTGCCTATCAGCTTCTTTGGTTGACTGCTTTGGGACTTTCGCTGATTCCGGCTTGCTTATTAGCTTCTTTTAGTTGACTGCTTTGGGGCTTTCGCTGATTTCAGCTTGCTTATCGGCCTCTTTGGTTGACTGCTTTGGCGCTTTCGCTGATTCCAGCTTGTTTCTCCCCCTCTACATTAACTGTTACTAGCGCTTTGCTTTGTATGAATTGCTAAAGCAATTCTTGATAACATCACACTGCATAACAGCATTTTCCTATTCCATAGCATAAGCTTTGACACCGCATTTGCAAATACAAATGCATCAATGGTCCTTTTTATTTACACAGTATAAACATAAAAAACCTCCGCATAAACATAAAAAACCTCCCCATAAACATAAAAAGCCTCCCCATAAACATAAAAAACCTCCGCGGAGTATCTATAAGATACCTCGCGGAGGTCGTCCTTGTTCTGATTACTTATCTTAAAACAATTACTGCAAATTACGAATCATTGTTTGCACTACCATCAATCAATAATTAAGCGGTAATTATTCGCCTAACTCGTAGATCTGGATGCCTGTGATCGTTGGACGTCCACTAAATGTCAATGACAGATAATGTCTATCCTTTGTCAAGTTTAATCCTGCTTCATCTAATACGATGAGCTTATCTGCGAAAGCAGCATAGTCAATATCTACATCATCCTTGAACGTCGCTGTGTCAGATACACCCAACTGGATATGTCCAACGTTATCCTCGTCATCTGCTTTCCAGTTTGCCTTGTCCAATGTCTCAGGAGCGAACTGTACTGCGATAGCCGGCTTCTTGTACTTGCTGACATCAATGTTGAGGAATGACTGGAATCCGGCACCATCAAAAGTGATCGTAGTAGTATCGCCCGCAATCGTAGGAGATACTGTGCTAGATGGGATCATCTTCTTAGCTACATCCGGATCTTCTCCGTTAGTCTTATCAGCTTTATCGTTGTAACGGTTCTCACCATATGCATAGTCACCACCGTTCTTGTACCAAACACCGGTCCAGTTCCATACAGACTTCTTATCACCAACTTCCTTAATGAAAGAAAGATCTGTAGATTTACCTGTTGTCTTAGTCATGCTTGTGTCGCCGTTAGCACCATTAATCTCATTAAAGTATACGGCAACATCCTTAAATTTCAAAGTTGCTGCAGCTCTATCAAAATACTGACCAGTCTCCCAAAGCACCGGCACAGCATGATATTTAGCTGCTTCCTTGAACGTATCATTAAACCAAGCAGTTACACTACCTGTGACTGTCTGAGGACTGCAGACACCACACTCACCGATGATAAATGCATATCCTTCATCAGAAAATCTCTTAAGATTCTTAAAAAGCTCTACTGTTTTCTGGCGGTCTTCATACGTATATGAACCGGCACCACCATCACCACAAAAATCCCATGGAGTGTAGTAATGTACAGATACGAAAAGCTTTGTCTTACCATTCTCAGCAATATCTGTCGGCATTATATACTTTTCGTCTGCCGTCTTCTCAAAGTCAGTATTGTAACCAGGGATCAACAGATGACGGTTTGCATTGTTACCGCCTGTAGCGCGGATAATGTCAACAAATTTCTGGTTGATCTTGTTTACCATCTTATACTTATCAGCTGTCTTTAAGTTGCCGCCAATTGAAACATCTTTCTGATCATCTGTTACAGCATAGCCATTAGAGTAAATGCTATCGTTCAAACGATCTCCAAGTTCCTCATTAGCTCCCTCAAAGATCAGATGATCGGAATACTTGTTAAAACGCTCTGCGATCTGAGTCCAATATTTCTCATAACGAACCCAAGCCTGTGCACGAACTTCTTCGTTGGCAACTTTCTTATTATTCTCATCACGCTTGCAAGCACCGAACTGGCCCCACCACTGGTTGTCCCAATGATCGTTAATGATAACATACATACCATTATTCAAAGCATAGATCACTGCTTTCTCTACAGCATCTAACATCTTGGCATTGATCGTATATGATCCATCATCGTTATCACCATTCGTCCAAGCGATCGGAATACGTACGGTATTAATACCGTAAGAATGTAATGTATCTAAATACTTCTGCGTGATCTCAACATTGCCCCACGCAGATACAAACCACGATGGATCTGCTGTCGCATAATCAGTAGCAGCCATGCTCTTCTTAGAAGAGATTCCCTGAACCGCTTCCAAAGTATTACCGATGTTTACACCCATACCCATCTTAGAGTCTGCTAAATCCTGAGAAGAAAGTTCCTTACGAACTGTTCCATTATCTTTGGATGTTACTGTAGAACCATCTGTAAATGTTACCGTCTTCTCATCACCGATATTGGATTTGTCATCAATCGTATATTTGATAACATCATTACCGGATGGTCTTCCATAGATTACTGCCTCCGGATTCGGAGTTGGAGTAACCTTAGAGGTTGGTGCAGGTGTTGTCGTTGCAGGTGTTGTCGTTGCAGGTGTTGTTGCAGGTTTCTTAGTAGCAACATTTGCAGACGCAGGTGTTGCTTTCTTCTTAACCGTAACAGTACATTTCAAAGTCTTTTTCTTTACTTTCTTAGATCCCTTTGCAATGTATTTAACCTTTACCTTGATAGTTGCCTTACCAGCCTTCTTAGCGGTAACCTTACCCTTCTTGGATACGGTAGCCACGCTCTTCTTGCTGGTTGTCCACTTCTGGGACTTAATCTTCTTCACATTTTTCTTTGTGATCTTTAATGTGACTTTCTTGCCTGCTGTAATTGAAACTTTTTTCTTCAGTTTCAGGGTTGCTTTCTTAGAAGCTGCGCTCGCGCTGGCGGTATTAAATACAGTAGAAAATGCTCCTCCTGTAAGTACCATTGCAAGTGCAAGTGCAAAAGCAACGATTCTTTTTGTGTAACGTTGTTTCATTGTAATAATTCTCCTCCTTTATGGTTTATTGTAATTTTACGCAAAAACGTATTTTACTCCGCAATTATAACATGAGACATACTTTTTTTCACTAGAATTATTTGTGATGAATCACATGATTTTTTCTATATCGTATTCGAAACTGTCATTTATCTGACATATTATCTTGTTGCATTTCAACGACTTATGCAGGACAATATAGGCTCACTGCACGTCATCGTCTTATATGCATCACATTTTCGTCATAACACATATCCTGATCAACGCTTCATAATTCCACGGTATCGATTGAGGCATCCGGCTATCTCTGCTCGTCTTGGCATAGCCAGATCACTGCCATTGCCATTTGATAGCACATTCAATCCATCTCGCTCCAGTGCGTCCACGAGTTCTGACACCGCCTGCGATACCTGAATCTTTTGTCCGGCATACTGCTCCAGGATCACTACCAAAGAACGTGCAATTGCCGCCATCTGCTCACTGTCAATGATCTGCTCAAGATAACGAAGATCTACATTCGTCTTGTTGATCGCAAATCCATCCGTTCCCATCACCTTGATCTTCGTACCGCGATCAGATTTCCCGGCACTCCTTGCACTTGCAACATCCCCGCTATATTTGCCGACCGCTCGTCTATGCTCACGACCGCCAACTTCAAGCGACTGCTTTGGAATGAAAATTTTCTGCTCTACGCTGTCCGGATATTCAGCTGCCATCGATGTGTCATTCAACGGGTACGCTTTCGCTGTCTCTTTTGCAAATTGTGTGATTTCTTTCGGTCGATAACTTTCCATTTGCAATATTGTATCTGCAATATGAAAAAAAGCACCACAGCTCCCTGCAACTAAAATGGTGGAAACCTGTTTCTGCTCATATAGCCCTTTTACCCGTTTAATAAACGGTATGATCGGCTCTTCTCCTGCTGCCACAACCTTTTCCATTAATTCATCTCGAATCATAAAATTAGTCGCACTGGTGTCTTCATCGATCAACAATACACCTGCTCCATTCTCGACAGCTTCTACAACATTGGCCGCCTGCGATGTGGAACCGCTGGCATCCTCGCTGCTAAAATCCGTCGTATCCCGTCCGGTCGGCAGATTGCGAATAAACGGACTAATATCTTTATGATAAATGCTCCTACCGTCCTCAGAACGGATCTTAACCGCACTCTGTTCCATGGCAACGTACTCTCGACCATCTCCGGCAATATGCGGATATACTGCTCTTTCTAACGTCTGCAAAAGTGTGGATTTGCCATGATAACCGCCTCCGACGATAAGCGTCACACCTTTTTTGATCCCCATACCCTGGATCATGCCTTTATGTGGAAGGTTCCACGTAACCTCCATGGATTCCGGCGAGGCAAATGGCACCGCCTTCTTCATTGGACGTTGGGATACTCCATTCTCGCGCGGCAGCACTGATCCATTGGCAATAAAAGCAATATACCCTTCTTCCGCCATCTGCTCTCTGATGTAGCGCTGATCGTCTGCGAGGTCTGCAGCTCTCTGTAGCTTTTGGGCGTCAATATTCGCATAACAGCAGGCGTGATGCACGATCTCCGGTATAAATTGAAAAAATATTTTGCCCAGTTCTCTTGCATTGATACTTCTCCCATTTGCCGGAAAACCAACTGACATACGAACGGTTAGCTCCCCATTTTTCGCATTGATATGACAGGCACTTCGCTCCACGATTTCCTGTCCCGGACGGCTAACTGCAATCAAGCCGCTTTTGCCGGATCCTTTTGCCTTAAAATTAAATGGTTCGCTTTCCCTGCAAACCAGGCGGAGTAAATGATCTTCCACTGCGATCCTGCGATGCTTTTGCTCGTAAAACTCTTTTGGGATCGCATGTGTGCTCTGCGGCACCACCAGAGAAATCCGAGAGGGCGAAGCAAAAGGATCACCCTGCACTTTGTCAATACCAAGTCGATAATCGCCGAAATCGTAACTGCCCTTAAGACCTTTATATGCTGGGTATCCCTTGTGATCTATCGAATTTAACATTGTTTTTAATCTCTGCATGATCATTCTCCTTCATTTACAATCCAAACATATCATGAAAGTTTCCAACTCTGTCAATCACCATAGCATCTTCCAACAATGATGCTAATTTTTGACGCTGGTTCTGTAATATGTTATGATTTTCGTTGGCTGTTCTAATAACCCTATTATAGGATACATGGGACAAAAGGTCTATATTTACCTGCGGGAACGAAAGAAACATTTTGTCTGCGAAAAAGTCAGAAATATTTTTCCGATGAAAACGGCAGAAGCATTTTGCCCATAACATAGTATGAAATACCTCTAAACCCGTGGGCAGAGAAAGGAATGCAAAATTACTATGAATGAAAAAGAGACTATTACCACAACTTTTCAAATGCCGGTGCTAGATAAACATTGGGGGGAAACCTTTGCGCTAATGCTTATTTCTGTGATCATGATGGGACTCGGCGTGTCGCTGCTCGTTCTGACGGAAATGGGGACAGATCCCTGCTCGGCAATGAATTATGGAATAGCCCGGACACTGGGACTTAGTTTTGGCAATTATCAACTATTATTAAATACGGTACTTCTGATCTTGGTCATCTTACTTGATTGGCGGCTGATCGGTACCGGAACGATCGGAAATATGGTTGTGGTGGGCTACTCGGCTGATTTCTTCGGCTGGGTCTGGACAAACGTATGCCATGTGCCTGCACATCTTCCACTTGCAGCCCGCATTGGCATTCTGGTCCCGGCGCTTCTGCTTTTTGTGGTTGCTGCAGCCTGCTATATGCACAGCGGGCACGGCATGGCACCTTATGATGCCGTACCTTTTGCCGTCACCGAAAAAATACGGCAAAAAACCGGCCGAAATTGTTTCAAGCCGGTTCGTCTTTCTATTGATCTGATTGCAACGATACTTGGATTTCTCACGGGTGGTGAAGTTGGTGTTATGACCGTCCTGATGGTGCTTTTACTGGCACCGATCGTTGAATTTGTTGGTAAACTGTTTGAAAAATGGGGTGTCGCATAACGACACCCCATTTAAGCTGTTTCAGTTATTTCTATTACAACATTTCCCTTGGATTCAAGTTTCTCATGTCTCAATTGCAACATTTCCCTTAGATTCAAGTTCCTCAGATCATCACCATTGCAGCATTTCCTTAGCAGCATCTGCAATTAAACGGGCACACTTACGGTTCGTCTTTTCCGTCGGATGCCAATAAGTTCCTAAGCCATCTACCTCATCCTGCAATGGAAGCTGTACATAACGAATCGTACAATCTGGCGTAACTTTGGCAAAACATGCTGTCGCAGCATCAATCGTCGTATTCAGTCTTTGATCCATCGCTCCGATCGTTGTTATAATAGCTGCATTCGGATTATGCTCGTGCACCTGATGCAACAATTTTACATAAGCATCTTCAAACTGTTTCTGTCTGTCTGGAATATCTCTTGTATAGCTCGCATCATTCGTACCTAAATAAATGACAACAAGCTGCGGTTTATATTCCTCAAAATTCCAGGTTTCCCAGTCTGACTGCTCATTGGCAAAATAATCTCGTTCCAGTCCTGCATCCGTGTATTCATATAACATTGGCATCAGCCAGGAATCATCAATCTGTGCATCCTCTTCTTCGCCTATATATGCCGTGATAACACCTTTTCCGTTCCACGATACCAGGTTAGGTTCTGCATTAAGCAATTCTGCGGTAAGCAATGAATACGATTTGGTCGGATTTTCATCTGCGGTATCAAATATTTCGTCACTCACATCACCTTCCACGCCGTAACCGCAAGTGATCGAATCGCCAAAAAACTCGATCTGTCTTTTCTTATGTACCGGCGGCGATAATAGTATTTCTTCCCCCGGGTTTACTTCATCGGTAATTTCTATGGAAACAATACCACACGCTGCATATTCTGCTTCAGAATATTTAACGATAGTAATCTGCTGTTCCGTAGTTTGTTGCGTTTCAAACAGCACAATTGTCTGCCTGTCCTGCTCTAAGCGCAGACGCTTAGCAGGATCTCTATCCTGTCCATAATAAATAGCGATCCAAGCCCTCTCCTTCTCAGTATGCTTTGATGCGTCACTGACAATCTCTGCGGTTGCTTTTGTTCCTACGAATTTGAAAGAAATAGATGTCGCAGAATATCCCAGATAACGAATACCCTCTCGATAAATAGTTCTACCCGTTACACTAACATGCTTCTTATCTGCCTGAAATTTCATTCTTTCGCCTCCATAAATACACATTTTTCTTAGTCATGACCGGCAATATACAATATTGCTTTCATAATTTCATTTTTACCGGATCACTCTACGGTAACTACTTTTGCTAAGTTTCTTGGTTTATCAACATCCAATCCACGATCCATCGATACGTAATATGCCAATAACTGCAATGCCGCTGCTGCCGGGAATACCATAAACTCATCCGCCATATCCGGTAATAATAATACATCTGCATATTCTGCATCTGCCATTGAAATACTTTCGCGTACAAACAATACAACACTTGCACCACGAGACTGCACTTCACGAATGTTAGATAATTCTTTATCTTTTAGCTTTTCCTGTGTGACAACAGCAACGACCGGTGTATCTTCTGTGATCAGAGCGATCGTACCATGTTTCAATTCACCAGACGCATATGCCTCTGTATGAATATAGGAAATTTCCTTTAATTTTAAAGCTCCCTCCAGCAAGATAGAATAATCCAATCCACGGCCAAGCATAAATGCATCTTTTGCCTCTAACAGCTTTCTGGCAATTTTATGGATGTCGTGTTTCTTATTCAATACTTCCTTTAACTTGGCAGGAATCTGAAGCATATTGTCAACATACTCTTTCTCCGCCGCATCGTCGAAAATACCTCTTACCTTTGCCATGCGCCCAATTAAGAGCATTAATGTTTCTACCTGTGTCGTATATGCTTTCGTACTTGCAACCGCGATTTCCGGACCGGCTACCGTATACATGACATAATCACTCTCTCTGGCGATAGAGGAACCCTTAACATTAATAACCGCAACACTCTTGGCACCTTTTTTGCGCGCATACTTCAGTGCTTCCAAAGTATCGATCGTCTCACCGGACTGTGAAATTGCTAATACCAGTGTTTTCTCATCAATGACCGGATTGGAGTACATAAACTCAGATGCATACTCTACATCCATCAGCATTTGTAATTTTGACTGAACGATCGCTTTGGCGATCAATCCGGCATGCATAGCTGTGCCACAAGCAACAACACAAATTCGCTCACAATTCTGCAAAACATCATCCGGCACGCCATCAAAGGACAAGTCAATATGTCCGTCAACAATACGATGATCTAATGTTGCCTGCAATGCCTCCGGCTGCTCCATAATTTCCTTTTCCATATAAAATGGGTATTTACCTTTACCATCACGGCTGGTATCCCAATCAATCTCCAAAAACTCTGTCTTCTGCTCTTTGCCCTTCAGGTCAAACACTTTAATATCGTCTTTGTGCAGCTCAACGATCTGATACTCCGGCACAACCATATATTCCGTAGCATGAGAGCCAAGTGCTGCAACATCAGATGCTAACATTGTGCCGTCCTCGGTACGTGCAGCCACGATCGGACTGACGTTACGGATTGCATAGATCACATCCGGTATATCATCAAAAATAATAACTAATGCAAATGTTCCCTTTAAATGCTTTACCGTTTGTGCAATTGCTTTATGCGGATCTCCATCGTAGTAACGGTTCAAAACACCGGCAACCACTTCTGTGTCCGTCTCTGACTTCAGATCTTTGCTCAACATAAAATGATCACGAAGCTCTTCGTAATTTTCAACAATTCCATTATGAACTAAAAGCACATTACCCTGACGATGTGGGTGCGCATTCTCGTCACTGACACCACCATGCGTTGCCCAGCGTGTATGACCAATTCCACAAGTAGCCTGTTTCTTGTCATTCTCACATACTTTGCGCAGATCAGCAACGCGGCCGGCACATTTACGCAACTTCGTCCGTCCTGTCTCAGCATTGATCGTTGCAAGACCGGCACTATCGTAACCACGATATTCCAACAATTCGAGAGCATCCAACAAAAAGTCCGTCACCGGACGTGCTCCATTATAACCAACAATTCCGCACATAATTTCCTCCGTTCTACTGCCAAATCGGCAGATTCCACCTGTTACTGCGACGCCTCCCGCACTGCCAACAATATCCTGCAGCATTATCGGTGCATTTCCACACTCTTCACTGTTATCTGCAGCATCACCGGTGCATTTGCAGACTTCATCCTGTGCCCATGCGGTTCTGCGTCGATTGCCTTCTAAGAACAATCATCGCAAACGAAGGATCTGTAATCTCCACTGTATTGAATTTGTTTTGCAGTCACCTGCATATTTGCCAATACATAACGCACTGGAGCGTGCGAAGAGACATCCGCCGAAATTTCGATAATCTCTTTCCTCGTCAGCCTGATTCGTGCAAATTTATACTTTTGTGCACAAAACTAGGCTCTGGCGCTTAAAATTTGTGTATTTTTGTTACAGAACTCTACATTTTACGATTTAGTCTCTTCGTACAATATAAGGTCTAAAAGCCTTTTTGTCAAGGTAAACTTGCATCTGTGGCACTTTCACATTATAATATATGCTATTATTTCGGCAATGACCTGTTCAGAGGGTATTTCAAATGAATACTGAAAATACCTTTGCAAATAACACAGATATATTGTTGCCGTCACTTGAACTAAAACAATATTTTATACAGAAACGGAGATAATTATGGCAAAAAATACAGAATACGAATTTGAAGAAACTATGGTTACGTTAACCGATGAGGATGGGATTGATAAAGACTTTTACGTGGATGAAATCTACGAGGTGGACGGCCGGCTCTATGCTGCTCTGATTCCGGGTTTTGTGGAAAACATTACAGAATATTATGTGTTCCGCATCAAAGATTTAGGAAATGATGATTTTGAATTAGAAGATATTAATGATGAAGAAGAGTACGATGCCGCAGCAGATGCCTACGAGGAACGTCTGGATGCGAGGGCTTGGAGCGAAAGCATGAAATAACATAAAACTGCCTTAGAAATCACAGGATTTTCTGTAATTTCTAAGGCAGTCTTTTTTGTTCTTCTACCGAGACTATCTCTCATTCTTTGTATTGTGTATTACACAATGCAACCTCGGCTTAGTATTCTTTCATAAGGATTAATCCTCATATTGATCGTTGTAGATGATAGCTGTTTTAACATGCTCTGCTGTTTCCGCATCTTTTAACGCCGTAATGATTTCTGCTGCAAACTCAATACACGTTCCCATTCCGCGACTTGTGATAACCTTGCCATCACGAACAACCGGCTTCTTAACATACTGACCGCAGATCAACTGATCTGCAAAACTTGGATAACAAGTTGCCTGATGATCTTTCAAAATCCCCAGCTCACCAAGCACAGTAGGTGCTGCACACACCGCTGCAACCCATTTTTCTTCTTTTGCAAATTGCTGCAATTGCTGGCACAGTGTATCGCAGGCACGTAAATTCGGTGTTCCCGGAATACCACCCGGCAAAATCAGCATCTGTGCCTCTGCGAAATCTGCCTCATCTAATAATCTGTCGGCGGTGATGCATACTCCATGTGAGCTCTTTACCACTCTCTGATCCCCGATCGCCACCATGTCAATATCAATCTTTGCACGGCGAACCATATCTACTACCGTCAACATTTCAACTTCTTCATATCCTTCTGCTAAAAAAATAAGTGCTTTTGCCATATTCCCCGTCCTTTCTATCCTAAAAAGAGCAAAACCAGCGTTTTGCTCTGCAAGAATTGCTGACGCAATTCTTGGTGACTTCCCTCTCGGTTACGAGCATTTTCCTATATCCTAAAGAGAGCAAAACCAGCGTTTTGCTCTGCAAGAATTGCTAACGCAATTCTTGGTGGCTTCCCTCTAGGTTACGAGCATTTTCCTATATTGTAAAAAAAGTGAGAATTTCACAGAAATCCTCACTTCCTCAACAGAGCTGCTAACGGGAATTGAACCCGTGACCTCCGCCTTACCAAGGCGACGCTCTACCGACTGAGCCATAGCAGCACTCAACAATCCATATTATATAATAGCGCCTCTAAATTTGCAAGCAAATTTTTCATTTTCTCTGTTTTTCATTTTCTCTGTTTTATAAGCCCCGTTTATACGTTTTCTATCATGTCCCCGAACACTGAAGTGAAAAGCTTATTTTCACCTTAAAGAGCAAAGCAGATTAATTTCCTTCTCTTTTATCTTCAGCAGCCCTATTGCAGTATTTCATGCAGCTTTTGGATGAGAAGAAGGCGTCATCACCTTAGTATCGTCCGCAATTTAGTCTTGATCCGCTGCAATGCGTTGTCTATTGCTTTCGGTTGCTTTTGCATATATCTGGCAATCTCCTGATAAGTCATACCACGCAAAAACAACGATAGAACTTCTCGTTCCATTCCACTCAAAACACTAAATAAGCGTTCCTCTATATCACCGGCTTCTTCTCTGTCAATAATAATGTCCTCTGGATTTTGATGCAGACCTGCCGACACACGATCCAACAGCTTGACGCTGTCCAGTCCCTGTTCATTATCGCTATCACTGGCTGAATCAATTGAAATATAAGTATTAAGAGGCCCGTTTTTTTTACGATTGGACTTTTTGACTGCAGAATACATCTGCCGATTAATGCAATGACTGGCAAATGTCTCAAATGCAGCGCCTCTACATTCATCATAGCTTACGACTGCCTTGTACAGGCCAATCATCCCTTCCTGTATTAAATCGTCCTCATCGCCATCCAATAAAAACAATGTTCGCGAAAGCCCTCTAACGAGTCCTTTATATTTAGCCAATACATACTCCATAGCCTCATCATTACCATGTTTTGCACTGGCAACCACTTCCTCTATTGTCTGCTGTTCATACTCTCTCATACTACACCCCGTACTTACCTCACATTCACCCAATACGATTTGCTTCTGCAAATGTGCCTACTTTATACCTTAACATGCCCCTGGCTATAACACACTTACTTCTATATTCTTAGCGTTCCTCTGGCTATAACGCGCTTACTTTATGCCATTAATGTACCTCTGGCTATAACGCGCTTATTTTATGCCCTTTGTGATCCGCTGGCGCACGATTTCATATGATAAAATTCCCATCGCTACCGAAGCGTTTAATGAATCAATATCACCCTGCATCGGAATGGATGCCGTAAAGTCGCAGTTTTCTTTCACTAATCTGCTGACACCATCGCCTTCGTTACCGATCACAACACCGATCGGTCCGGTCAGATCAAGCGAATACATCGTCTCTCCTGACATATCTCCACAAACAAACCACATCCCCTGTTTCTTGAGTTCTTCCATGGTTTTGACCAGATTCGTTACCTTTGCAACCGGAGTATAATGAATCGCTCCTGCAGATGCCTTTGCCACAGTGGCAGTTAAACCAACAGCTCGTCGCTTAGGAATGATGACACCATGTGCACCTGCCTGGTTAGCAGTACGAATAATAGACCCCAAATTGTGTGGGTCTTCTATTCCATCCAATAAAATAACGAACGGTGCTTCCCCCTTCTGTGCCGCACGATCCATAATTTCTTCTACTGTGCTATACTCATAAGCCGCCAAATGTGCAATAACTCCTTGATGCTTACCTGTCTCTGATAATTGATCCAAGCGTTCTTTCTTGACGAAATTGACAACGGTACTCTGCTTTTTCGCTTCACGCAAAACGGTTTGAATAGGGCCATCCTTGCAGCCTTCTAAAACAAATATCTTATCAACGGTTTTCCCTGCACGAAATGCCTCAATTACTGCATTACGCCCTTCTATTGTTAATTCTTCGTATGCCATATGTGTCTTCCTTCCTATATAATTTAACAATTTACACTACCGTACCAAAACAATTTAATTCACTTCGATCATGCGAGTGCATTATTTGTGGGGCATCTGATCTGCTTCGATCATGCGAGTACATTATTTGTGAGGCATCTGATCTGCTTCGATCAGACCATCGTGCAACAATTTCATAGCTCGCTCCATCTGGTGCGTCAAATACCAATAACCAACCAACGCTTCAAACCCGGTCGCTACACGATAATCCACAATAGACGCATTCTTTGCAGAAGTTGCTGACTTGGCGTTGCGTCCCCGACGATAATATGCCACTTCCTCCTCAGTAAGCTTGTCCTCTAAAATTTTCATGAGCTTAGCTTGGGCCTCTGCTTTTACAACAGAACTAGTCATTCTATGAAAATTTTTGACATGACCAGCACCCAGATCAATGACTATCGTCCGAATGATCAAATCATATACTGCATCCCCAATATATGCAAGTGCTAATGCGGAATACTGGCTTGGCTGCAGTTTACTTTTTCCAAAGGTGTCCTGAATCTCGTTAAAAATATCCTGATATTCCTTCTCCAATCTTAGTCTCCTTTTTTATATAGCGTAAACTAAAACGACCCCCATTTACATAGTGCAAATGAGGGTTACTAGAGGCGACTACCGGATTTGAACCGATGATCAGGGAGTTGCAGTCCCATGCCTTACCACTTGGCTAA
>ERZ780149.239-NODE-239-length-73195-cov-32.719907_pt1 | contig 73195 bp, 53 predicted proteins | sample MGYA00511367_ERZ780149 | MGnify/ENA primary metagenome ERZ780149 (study PRJEB29588, sample SAMEA2153852) | human gut metagenome | biome: human gut; feature: human-associated habitat; material: faeces | place: Denmark | collected 2008/2010 ... | reverse complement strand
GTTGGTTGGTTGGTTGGTTGGTTGGTTGGTTGGTTGGTTGGTTGGTTGGTTGGTTCGATTACGTTCTTTTAGGCTCTTTAGACTCAGACAAATTGTGGCTTGCCGATCGCTCATTATCGTGCCTGTTTTTGACAAATAATTATCATCAGGCGGTTTTTCGAGTGGTTTACACACGTTTGAAACATTGTCAAAACATGCGTTTTTCGGCGATTTTTGAAAAATTTAATTTTTGCTGTTTTCACCACTGTTTAGTAGCGTTGTAGCCACTTTTTCTACAACGTTACACGTGAAACAATTTTAGAAAATCTTGTCTTTTCCGCTCGAAACCGCATCGCACTGAAAAGAAAGCGCAGGGGTATTTCTGTTTTAAGTTGCTCGCCTTTGGATTTTGCCGTAACAATATCGTCAAAGCTTTGCCATGGCGTGGCGCACGAACAACTTGCTATGTGCTTGTCCGATTGATACATCATGCTTATTCCAATGGCGTTGCGGACATAATCGATATGTACAAAACCCACAATATTAAACGAAGGAGTCACAAAACAATTCTTTTTGAAAAAGCACCATATAAAAAATAAACAACGCTTGACGACTTGCAAAATACATTTGCGACAACAAGCGAAGTTGACAACACCGGAAATAATCTTGTGGTTAAGCGCAACTTTGGAGTATATCCATTACTCTGAGAATACCGATGTATAAAATTATAAAATAAAACGGTATGAATTGTGAGCAACAGTTTTTGAAAATACCGTTGCGACAACAAGCGTTATGCTCGATGACTTAGGGAAAATGCAATGTGTTGTGGCAACATAATGGCACATGCTATGATTTTGAATAATTCTGTTGAGTTGAACCGCAAGTCGAGCGGTGACGAAACAGGCAGTATTGTGGCAGGGGTGCAACGCTTGAGTGTTGTCGGTGTGGCGTGAAACCGACGTGGAAATGATGTTGCGTAAAATGAGATTTTGTATAAGAACGGTATCGAGTGATCGGATTAATAATAGATTGCAATATGGTGATATGCTTGCGATATTGATATGTGTGCGGCTTTGATATGTAGTGTGGTATAAAGCGGTGTTTGTATAAAATGGTAGTGCCGTGTTGAGCGCGGTGTCAAAGTTGAAATCCGATTGATAGTGGATTGCGGTTCGACAAACAAAAATACGTGTTGCAAATGCTCGCGTTTTTCTATCGTAAAAAAATCGAAAAAGCCGATACGATCATCGTCTCCGTTTGACAGAGTTTTCTGCAAAAACAAAACCGATCGCAATGCCACACAAAATTGATTTTGCTGTTCAAAGCCGTGCTTGCTATCAGTAGTTTCAAATTCGGCCGATAATGGCGCGCAAGTATAAACAAAGACCTGCACATCAAAAACACACACGATCTTTCAAAAAGATATACTACCGAAAATATACTTCACAAAACAAGATAAACCATACGAGAAGATCGGGCAGGGCAAAAGATCAGGTAGAGCAAAAATATAAAGCAAACCAAAAGATAAGACTTGAAAAACGACAGGGAACACAAAACGGTGCGTATGTAAAGCGCACGCAATATCAAAATGCATGCGCAGTATCTACAATGCTCGGCATTTATCCCCGCGGCATTTGCACGGCGCGGCGGTTGCAGCAACGTTCGGAATATCCGTGCGATGTTTGATACATTATCAATGTTTGCAACGTCTCAAAAATCAAGGGATATATTACCTTTTCAAATTAAATTTTCTATACGTTACACGTGAAACAATTATAGAAAATTCCAATATAAACAATTGCACTTCTATATTGAAGTTTTAATATTTCGATGATATAATATTCATATCAAAACAATTGGAGGATTTTTTATGCAATGGGTTGTACCTGGAAATTTAAAAAACTATGATGTTTTTTCAGAAATCAAAAAATACGGCGTTATTGAATGGAGACAAGGCAAATACAATATACGCGAAAATTATATTGTTTATATTTACCTTTCAAAACCTGAAGGCTACATTGCCTTCAAATGTATTGTTGAAGCAGTTAATATAAGGAGATCGGAATTAAAAATAGATGATGGCAAGTATTTTCTGAATGACACTTTGAAACCGGTAAACAGATACATGCGTTTAAGACCAATAAAACAGTACTCATCAGAAGATATTACATTTGAAAAAATGAAAGATGCAGGTATGCCCACTATTCAAAGTGCGCGAATTGCAACACCGGGCTTTCTAAAATTAGTAAATTCGGTAGAAAACAAATAATTGTGATGTTTTAACATCAATCATCTTTCATTTAAGCAGTTTAATATGGTTTACAAGTAAACCATATTAAACTTGCGACGTCTACTTGCGCCTAAGTATAGTTTCCCACTTCTTGTTTTTTTTATATAACATGCGCTACTTGCTTGATTTCTCTTGTTTTTATCATGCGGTGCTTTCTTAATTTCTTGTTATATTCACAATGTGGCGATGCTTTTTGTTTGCTTATTGCTTTATCATTGTAAATATCGTTTTATTTGGCGGTTTGAAGTGGTTTGCGGCTATCGGTGCGATCAAGTTCTTTGTTTTACTCTCAAATGCGCTTAAATCGCATCTCAGGCGGTCAAACGGAAAGCGTAAATGGTTGTGAGCGGTTTCGCAAACAATCTCATCGGTTCAAAAATTGCAAGCGCAAAGATTCAAATCGGCGTGCCGAGCAATAGCGAAAAAAAACACCGCCGTCGCGGCGGTGATATGGTTTTTGAAGAGTATTTATATTTGTTGTCAATCGACACCTTCTACAAATATTGCGATGTTGATTGTTAATTGCCAATTGTTGCAGACGTAGACATTTTTTGTTTTATCTTTCCGACTACAAGCACAGTTCGATAGTGTTTTTTTTTGGTGTGTGGTTGCGGTTGCAACCAATCGGACGAAAAGGTGCAACCGATCAAAAAGTCAACTATTGTCATCAAGTTGACAGTGTACAAACAACCAAATTGTTATCTCTCCGACATACAATCAATGTGCGGTGATTAAACGGTTAGGGTGTTGAGTACGTCAAGATATGCGGCAAGTTCTTTCTTTGCGCCTTTAAGGTCGTGAGAGCGATAGTTTCCGCATTCGATTTTTTTGTTGCCGGGTATCATATCGAGTTCGAGACATTTCGCAACGCATTCTTTGACGATTTCGAGTGCGGTTTGTTTGTCGGTGTCAAAAAGCAAAAGATAAAAGCCCGTGCGACATCCCATTGGGCCGAAATATACAACCTTGTCCTTATACTCACTGTTTCGCACTACGGTTGCAAAAAGGTGCTCTATGGTGTGCATGGCGGCGATGTGAAGATAATCGCCTTTATTGGGCTCTTTGAAGCGCAAATCGTAGGTGAAAACGTTTTTGTCTACACGGCTTAAATACAATCCCTTTTTAAGCACGTTGTGGTCTATTGTGAACGATGTGATTTTTTCCATATTGTTATTCTTGGTTTTGTATTAGGTGTGCAAAACTTCCAAAATCAAACGCAAGACTTTTTGCTTTCGTTTGTTTCGATAAGTTTTTATTCTACGTTTATTCGTTCTCTTTCTTCACGCAAGCGACGCTGCCACGCTGCTTTCTTGCCGGCGGAAGTGAAGTCGCTCCGCTTGTAACCGCTTTAAGAATAGCAGGCAAAATCTTTTCGTATCCGGCAACGCCTTTCTCGACGATAGACAAGAAACTCTCGTTTGCGCCTTCTTCCGCTTTGTCGCTTACGACCTTGAGCGAGAAAAGCGGAACGTTATTTCTCTCGCACGCAATGGCAAGACCGGCAAGTTCCATTTCGCAAATATCCGCGCCGAACTCGTTTCTCAATCTATCCTTTTCGTCTTTGCGAGCAACGAATTTGTCACCGCTTGCGCAGGTGACGACCTTCATGGGTTTTCCAACGTTTGCAAGCACGTTGTTCAAAACGGTTTCGTTGAGATAAAAATAGTTGTCTCTCATTCCGCCGTACTGTCCGACGACTCTGTCGGTGTCGACTTCAGTGACGTCGAATTGATAGTGGCACACTCTGCCAACGGCAACTAGTTCGCATAAATCGAGATTGTGATTGACAGCCCCGACAAAACCGAAGTTGAGCACGACTTCCACGTCGAAAAGATCAACGAGAAGTTGCACCGCAAGCGCGGCTTTTATTTCGCCTACACCCGACGTTGCGAGATATATGGTGTTTCCGTCTTGTTCTATCTGGCTTATAGCAACGCCAGATATAGTGTTTTGTGCAACGACGTTGCCGTGTTTTTTCAGTATCGGCAACGTTTCTTCCGCCATGGCGGTGATGATTGCAATTCTCATATTTCGCTCCGAAAAAATTGATTGTATATATTTTACCACATTTGAAAATCAAGTCAACACCCGCAAAAAACAATTTATATGCGTTTTGTAAAACTCAAAAATAAAGTCTTACCGTTTTGTTTTTATGATATTTGATATTTTTACAAAACAAGCATTTTACACATCGAAAATGACAACATAAAATATTCATTATGCGTTTTAATATAAAATGTGGTGATAAACTCATTTTTCGTTTTGCGCTTGATATATCGGAAGATAAATGATAAAATAATAAAAAAGGTGACGATATGGATTTTGATTTTCTGAAAGATTGTGTTGGCAAAGTAGGCGTTGAATTGACTCGTGAAAATTGCGAGTCTCTCTCGCGCTATTACGAAATGGTGGTGGAAAAGAACAAGGCTTTCAACCTTACCGCAATCACCGAAGAGAAAGACTTCGCAATCAAACATATCGCCGACTCTCTAGCAGGGATAAGCGAAATTCCCCAAAACGCCATGCTTCTCGATATAGGCGCGGGTGCGGGTTTTCCGTCTATGCCTATCGCAATCGTAAGACGCGACGTGTCAGTCACCGCACTCGACTCGACCGCAAAGAAAATGAATTTCATAAGCGAATGCGCAAGAGAATTGAAAATCGACAACATCAAAACTATTGCCGGCAGAGCGGAAGAGCAAAGAAATTTGTTTTCGCAATTCGACGTCGTAACCGCAAGAGCTGTCTCGGCTCTCAATATTCTTCTCGAACTTGCAATGCCGCTTCTGAAAGTCGGCGGAAGATTCGTTGCATACAAGACGGACGAAAGTGAACTCGGCAGTGCAAAGAGCGCACTCGAAACGCTGGGTGCAAAACACGTCTCGACAAAGTCGCTTTCTCTGCCCAACGGCGACTCGCGTGCGATTATGGTCTTTGAAAAAATCACGCCTACCCCAAAGCAATATCCGAGACTTTACGGCGCAATCAAGAAAAAGCCGTTGTGAAAAATTGATTTTATATTCAACCAAAACGCTATCCATCATAGTTTAAGGAGAGAATTTTGTATTCTTTTTTGCTTGCGCTTATATATCTTGCATTCATAAGTCTTGGGCTTCCCGATTCGCTTTTGGGATCGGGGTGGCCCGTAATGCATGCGGATATGGGCGTTGCAACGTCGTATATGGGTATCGTTACGATGATAATTTCGGGCGGAACGATAGTGTCAAGCCTTTTTTCGGATAAACTCACCAGAAAACTCTCAACGAAAGTAGTCACCGTAATAAGCGTTTTTCTGACCGTCGTTGCACTGTTCGGTTTTTCTTTTTCGACGAAATTCTGGATGCTTTTGGTTTTTGCCGTTCCCTACGGGCTTGGCGCAGGCGCGATAGACGCCGCACTCAACAACTACGTTGCGGTTCATTACAAAGCAAAACACATGAGTTGGCTTCATTGTTTCTGGGGAGTGGGAACGATTATAAGCCCGTTTATTATGGGATACGCTCTTAAAAATCTCACATGGAATAGCGGATACAGAATTGTAGGAACCATTCAACTTGCGATTTGCATAATCTTGCTCGTCACTTTGCCCGTATGGAAAGTAAACAAAACAAAAGACGTGCAACAGCAAAAAGAAGTCGGGTTGATTTCCGCATTGAAGATAAAAGGCGTGCCGTTCCTTTTGATTGGATTTTTTGCATACTGTTCGGCGGAAGCAACCGCAATGCAATGGGCAAGCACGTATTTCGTAGAAGTCAAAGGCATATCAACCGAACTTGCCGCAAACCTTGCTTCGCTTTTTTATATAGGAATAACACTGGGCAGATTTATAAGCGGCTTCGTCACCGAAAAAATCGGAGACAGAAAAATGATTATAATAGGCGCGTGCATTGTGCTTTTAGGCATAATCGTTCTTATAATCCCCGCAAAATCGTATATCGTAGCAATCGCGGCTTTCGTTGTCATAGGTTTTGGCTGCGCGCCCATATATCCGTGCATAATTCACTCGACGCCCGGCAACTTCGGCGCGGAAAATTCGGGAGCGATTATCGGAATTCAAATGGCAAGCGCATACGTCGGATCAACTTTTATGCCGCCGCTTTTCGGACTTATGAGCAATTCGCTCGGTTATGAAATTATGCCGTTTTTCCTTATGTTTTTCCTGATTTTGATGATAATTATGACCGAAACGACTTTCAGAACGGCAAAAAAATATAAATTTTTCGACGCACCGCAATACACACGTCAATAAACTGCGTTGAGTTTTAACTGCTTCTTGAAAAATCGTTTTTACATAATAATGCAATTTATGTGAAACTTTTTTGTGAAACGCAATTGAAAAAAATCAATAGTTGTGTTACACTTTATTTATGGCAAAAGTCGTCGCGTTCTCCAATCAAAAGGGCGGCGTGGGCAAAACGACCACATGCGTCAATCTTGCAGCCTATTTAGCCCTTGACGGATACAAAATTTTGCTCGTTGACTTCGATGCGCAAGCCAACGCGACGAGTTCGCTCGGAATATTCGACAAAAAAATACAAAATTCGGTATACGACGCAATGTGCGGATACGATGTATCGAAGTGTATTTTCAAAAGCGAGATTGACGGTCTTGACTTTATTCCGTCGTCACTCGACCTTTGTGCGCTCGACAAAGAACTCGTCGGAGTGCAAAGAAAAGAATACGTGCTCAAAGACGTGCTTGACAAAGTGAAATCGGATTACGATTTCGTCTTTATAGATTGCGCGCCGTCGATAAACATGCTTCTTGTCAACGCTTTATGCGCCGCAGACGGAGTGATAATTCCGCTTCAATGCGAGTATCTGGCACTCGAAGGCATGAATCAACTTCTCAATACGGTGCGACTTGCAAAAAGGCATCTCAACGATTCTCTCACCGTATACGGCGTGGTGCTTACGATGTACACGGGACGAAGCAAGTTGTCAAGAGACGTCGAAAGCGAAATAAAAAAACTGTTCGGAAAGGAAGTTTTCGAGACGAAAATTCCACGCAACGTACGGCTTGCGGAAGCCCCTAGCAACGGTAAACCCATTGCTTTATACGACGACAAATGCGCAGGTGCGATTGCATACAACGCACTTGCAAACGAGTTTATATCAAAATTTATCAAGGAGTGAAGTATGGCAAACACAAAAGGCGGCCTTGGTGCAAAAGGCTTGAATGCTCTTTTCAACGACAACGAAGAAAACGTCAGAGTTGACATTGACGGTGACGTACAAGCGCAGGAGATTGATATTTCTCTCATCGACCGCAACCCCAATCAGCCGAGAAAAACATTCGACGAAGACAGTTTGCGCGAAATGGCAACTTCCATTGCAACGTACGGCGTTTTGCAACCCCTTCTTCTCGTAAAAACTGAAGGCGGAAGATATCTCATTATCGCAGGCGAACGTCGTTTCAGAGCAAGCATGCTTGCAGGACTTAAAAAAGTGCCTGCAATCATCAGAGAATTCACTCCGCAACAAATACAAGAGATTTCGCTCATCGAAAACCTGCACAGAGAAGACCTAAACGCAATCGAAGCGGCGGAAGGTATGCGTGAGCTTATGGACAATCACGGTCTCACTCAAGAAGAAGTCGCGGTGCGTATCGGCAAATCCCGTCCTTACGTTACCAATACTTTGAGACTTTTGCAACTCCCCGACGAAGTGACCGAACTCGTAAGAGAAGGAAAACTTTCACCGGGGCACGCAAGAACACTCATCTCCATCGACGACAAAGACTATCTCGTCACGCTTGCAAAACAAGCCTGCGACAACAAACTCTCCGTGCGTGACCTTGAAAACCGTGTGAGACTGTATTTCACAAGAAAGGCAATTCCGTCCGGACCGAGAACGGACAAGGCTTTGTCCTTGGAACTTAAAGAATTTGTCGGCGATATGAAACGCGTCTTCGCAACCAAAGTCAAACTTGTGGGCAACGACCAAAAGGGGCGTATCACGATAGACTATTTCAACAAGGACGATCTTGACAGAATATACGCTCTCGTTCAAATCTTGAAGTACAACGACAAGCTCTGATTTCACCCATATTGTAAAACGCAAATTTTACTTATATTTGCAAAATCATACGTTTATAAACACAAAACACGCACATAAAGTGCGTGTTTTGTTTTGTTTGCTTGTTTTTATGCTTGTTTGCGGGTTTGTAAACCTATAGGGTTTTTTATCGTTTTTGCTTCATTTCACAACACTGCCGCCGCTTATATGGAACAACGTTGCAGGATTTTTAAGGTCGTATTCGGTGCAGGTGAGTATAGTCTGAAAACCTTCCGTCATTTGCAACAGCATTACTTGTCTGTCGTGATCCAGCTCCGACAAAACGTCGTCAAGAAGCAACACCGGCGGCTCGCCTATCTCGTTTTTGTATATTACCACTTCGCCGAGTTTCATTGCAAGCGCAATCGTGCGCTGTTGTCCTTGGGACGCGTATTTGCGACTGTCGTTGCCGTTGATTTCTATTTTTATATCGTCCCTATGCGGTCCTACGGTTGAGAAGCCGAGTTCTTTGTCTTTCTGCCTTGCGCCGATTATGGATTTATACAATTCGCTTTCAAGGACTTTTGCATCGCAATCGGTTTTCGAACCGCTTTCATATGACAACGCGAGAGTTTCTTGTTCTCCGCTCAGTGCGTAATGAAACTTTCTTGCTGCGTCGTTTAGAGTTGCGATATAGTCCATTCTTTTTTGAATGATTATCGCTCCTTCCTTTGCAAGACCTGTGTCCCACACGTCAAGCATATCGTCGATGTTGGGATTGAATTTGTATTCTTTTAGAAGGTTGTTTTTTTGTTTGAGCGTTTTGTTGTAGCGTTGAAGAGCAAGAAAATAACTTTTTTGTTGTTGAGAAAGTCCTACGTCCAAAAATCTTCTGCGTTCGCCGGGGGATTCCTTGACGAGTTTCATCTCATCGGGGGAGAAAAACACAACGCCGAGAACGCCAAGAAGTTCGCCTGCACGATTGACTGGAATATTGTCCACCGCAACTTTTTTCTTGCCTTGTTCGTCTATCTGAAGATTTATCGTGTGACGGCGAAATTTGCTTTCAAGCACGATTTTCACCTGCGCTTTACTTTCGCCCATAAGAATCATTTCTTTGTCTTTCGTGGTGCGCGGAGAGTGAAATATCGAGCAAAGATACACGCTTTCGAGCATATTCGTCTTTCCGCTGGCGTTTTTTCCGTACAACACGTTAAGCCCGTCTTTGAATTCGACGAGCGAGTGAGTGTAGTTTCTGAAGTTTTTAAGTTCCAACGAGACGATTTTCATACACTACAAGTATAGCGTAGAGCGCAAAATTTTTCAACATCTTGTGTTTAAGTTTTCTTTTTGGATTTTTGCTTGAAAAATCGACTTTTTTTGATATAATCAAAACTATGATAAACATCGAAGAATTCTGGGAAGACGCAAAAGACGAGTTGTCAAAATCCATCCAGGCTATAAGTTACGAAGTCTGGATAGAAAAACTCGAACCTGTATGTTTCGTGGATAATGCAATCGTGCTATCCACTATTTCGGCAAACGCAAAACGCACAATCGACACTCGCTATAAAGACACGATAAAAGAAGTCGTGTCCGCTCTCAATTCGTCAATAACCGACGTGATAATCACAACGCCCGATAAAAAAGACGATTTTCTCAATAAGCAAACCGTGTTTATTGAAGATCAAGGCTTCGTCACCAATGAACCACCCAAGGAAAACGGCAAGAAAAAAAGCCCGTTCCTTGAAAAGTATACTTTTGAAAACTTCGTCGAAGGCAAATCAAACGCCTATGCGCTCGCTGCCTGCAAGACTATTGCGGAACATCCGGGCGGAAGTTTCAATCCGCTGTTTATATACTCGGGTGTCGGACTCGGAAAAACACACCTTTTGCACGCGATAGGTAACTATCTTTTCAAAAACAAGAAGCAAATGAACGTGTTGTACGTCAGTGCGGAAACGCTCGTGACCGAACTTATCAACGTCATTCGCAACAAGTCAAACGACGAAAACAATCGTTTCAGAGAAAAATATCGCTCCTGTGACGTGCTTATGGTGGACGACGTGCAATTCCTTATCGGCAAGGAAGCCACGCAGGAAGCGTTCTTCCACATATTCAACGACTTGTATCAGGACAACAAACAAATCATCTTGACGTCCGACCGTGCACCGAAAGACCTTACCACTCTTTCCGACAGACTTCGCACCCGTTTCGGTTGCGGTCTTACGGTGGATATTCAAGTTCCCGATATGGAAACGAGAGTTGCCATTCTCAAGACGAAAGCCGCGCAATCCAAGTTTATGCTTTCGGATGAAGTTGCCGAATTTATTGCTGAAAAATCGCCGTCAAACATACGAGAAATGGAAGGTTTGCTCAACAAGATAATCTTCTTCAGTTCTCTTACGAACAACGTTATAACGACAAAAGAACTTGCCTACGAAGCACTCTCAGAGTTTATTGAAGACAAGGGCGAAACAATAGACGCAAGCGACATTATAGACGCGGTTTGCAAGTATTTCAAAATCTCGACCGCAGACATAATCTCAAAGAAGAAAACAAAGAGCATCGTCGAGCCGAGAATGATTGCAATATATCTTATCACAGAGCTTTTGCCGACGCCGCTCGTGCAAATCGGCGAGATGTTCGGCGGGCGCGACCACACGACGATTATCCACGCAAGAGACAAGATAAGCGACGAAATCAAGACCAATCCGCGCATCAAAATCACAGTCGCGGATATAAGAAACATGATACTCAACAGATAAAAAAAGCACGCATGGCGTGCTTTTTTAATGAATAATTAATAATGAATAATTGCGGTTATTTATTATTAATTATTAAAAACTGCGCTATTTAGATGAAGAGCGCGAAAAAGCCCCTTGAATAGCAACCCTAATGTGCTATGCGCACATGAGTTGTTGGACAAGGGTTTTTGACAAAGCTATTCGCTAAATAGTACGGTTTGTAAAAGGCGCGATAAACAGATGCATAACAAGAAAGGCACGGCTTGAACCAAAACCCAACGTACAAAGCGTACGTGATTTTGGGACAAGTCGTGCCTGACGTAGTTAGGCGCTATTTAGCGCGCCTTTTAGCCGATGACGCGCAAGGGAAGGATGAGATACAACCACCTTTCCGACTCGCCCTTGATGATTCCAGGGGCAGTGGAAGTGGTAAAGTTGAGAGTCACGAACGGCTCGTCGATTGCGTGCATACAATCAATGATGTATTTTGAATTGAAGCCTATCGTGAGATCTTTGCCTTTGAGTCCGATTGTGACTTTTTCGTTGATTTCACCGTCTTCGGAGTGAGCGTTGAGTGCGAGCGTATCTTCTTTGATTTCCATCTTGACGTAGGATTTTTTCTCTGCGCGATTGATGAGAGAGACACGATCGATTGCGTTTTCAAAGAGTTTCTTGTCCACGGTGACGGAAGTGGTGAACACGCTAGGGATAATCTTTTCGTAGTTGATATAATCTTCTCCGATAAGACGAGTGACGATTTTTGTGTGGAAAAGATCAACCATTATATAGTTCTTTTCAACGAAAACGGTGATAGTCTCTTCGCCTTCGTCGATGAGACGAGCAAGTTCATTCATACTCTTTGACGGAACGACGATTTTGTCTATGACGCCGTTGTTGTTGATTTGCGCTTTTGCAAGAGCAAGACGGTATCCGTCGGAAGCAACCGCTTCAACTTCATCGTCTTTGACGTTAAGGCAAACGCCGCGAAGAGACGGTCTTGCTTCGTCAACGGCAACATTGAAGATGACCTTTGAAATTATGTCTTTAAGTTCTTTCTTCAGAATGATGAAAGAATTTTGTGTGTCTACTTCTTTGAACACAGGGTATTCGTCCGCACTGAAGCATTTTATCATAAGTTCACTGTCGAGATACTTGATGATAAGTTTCGCGGGATCGGTGCCGTCGAGTTCGACTTGTTCTTCTTCTATTTTCTTTGCGTAGTCGGCAAAAAGTTTGCCCGGAACGACGATTTCGCCTTCGATGAGAACTTGCGCGTTGATTTTCTTTTCGATTGCGAGTTCTAGATCGGTTGCGAAAATGGTGAGAGTGTCACCGAGTGCGGTGAGTTTCACGCCGTCGAGAATCGGGTTGTTGCGCTTCACGGGAAGTGCTTTTACAACTTTTGCAAGAGCATCGCTCAATTCGTTTCCTTGACAAATAAGTTTCATTTTTCGCCTATATTATTTATTGATATATCTTCTTTCATAATGATAACATATATAAGGTCTGTTGACAAGTGGAAAATCAAACCTACACCACAAACTATACCGTGTTGCCGCATTAAAAAGCGCAATATATTGGCAAATCAAGCGATATTTTATGTGGATAAACGGTGTGTATATATCCGCATTTTATCAACACAACCCGCTACTTATCGACATCCGTGTGTGAATAACGCGATTTTTGTATTATCAGTGCGCAATTCGTAGTGATTTTTCCGTTCTTGAAAAGAGACTATTTCAGAATTTCAGCACGTCGAAGTTGAAGATTGCAGAGAATATGTATGCAACCGCAACGCTTATTGCAAACATTGCAAAGAATATCGCAAAGTTGCGTTGTGTGTGTTTCACGTCTTTGAATAGATATACGAATCCGAGTCCTGCATTCATGCACAGTCCGCCGAGAGTCGCACCGAATCCGAGTCCGCCCATGATGTACAATTCGCTTATCACGACGGAAGACACGCAGTTGGGAATTGCACCCACAAGCACCGAAAGGAGCGGCGCAAGATACTTGTTTTGCGTGAGAAACGCCACGAGTTTATCTTCTCCGACGTAGTACATAACAATGCCGAGAATTACGTTTACGACGAATACATATGCAAATATTTCAAGCGAGTGAAGAAGGGGATGAACAAGATATTTGTCGAGTTTTTCCGCCTTTTCGGATTTTGGTTTCTTCGTCGATTTTTCTTTTTCTTTTTCTTTTTCTATGGCGATTTCTTCTTGATGCTCGCTCTCTTTGCAATCTTCGCAATCACAATGCTCGACGCACTCTTGATTGTCATTTGTCTTTTCGACAAGCTCTGCGCTCTTGCAATCGGTGAGACGGATTTTGTATTGTTCGTCGCAGTGCGCAACGTGGTGCTCAACCTTTTTTCTGCTCTTTGCAAAAATTGCATCTATCGCGTAGCCGAGAACGAGACCGAGCAAAAATTTGAGCGCGATGAGCGGAAGTACGTGCAACGCTTTTTGCGGATTGCCAAGGAATATCGGCAAAGCCTCGTCGCTTGTTGCAAGATATACACCTATGAGTGTGCCTACGGTGATGTGTCGCTTCTGATAAAGATCGGTTGCGACGATGGAAAATCCGCATTGCGGTAACAGTGAAACGCTCACCCCGATAAGCGGAGCGAGTTTGCCTTTCAGCCTGACTTTTTCGGACAATTTCGGCTCGATCAGTGCGATTATCACACTGAAAACCACAACGACCGCAAGTATTTTCAGACTGTCTAATAATGCGTCGAGAAAAACTTCACCCATAGTGCGAATATTATAGTTTTATTTTTTGATTTTGTCCATAAGTTGAAGAGAATTACTTATTATTATTAAAAATAATAAAACGGCAATCAACGAGTATGCGGATTGCCTTTTTTGTTCATTTCTTATCTTTTATCAACGTTTCTTTTTGAGCGTGCGACAATCTTTTTAGATGCCACTCGCGAGACATTGCGCAAGATTTATCACAACATTCCTCATAGTACACTATGTGCACGGGAAGGCGAGACCTTGTATATTTTGCGCCTTTGCCCGAGTTGTGCGTTTTCTCGCGTTTTGCGATATCGTCGGTGTATCCGACGTAATAAGTTCCGTCCGAGCAAAGCGCGATATATGCAAAGTATGACTTTTGAGAAACGTCGCTCATTCGTTGCTTTCCAGCGGCTCTTTTTCGAGCGCGAATTTTTTGTTTGGCATTATCCGCATAAGGAAATACTGTATAGTCATCGTGAGTTCTATTACGCAAAAGACATAAATCTGTGCGATTGCGGTTACGGGGCAGTGCAATTCGGTGTTGTAGCCCACGAGATTTGCTTCTTCGATGAGAATCACCGACGAGATAAGCACAAAAGAAATCATGCCGGCAGAGATTAGGAACTGTCTTCCGTTTCTAAATGCCGTCGTGAGAAACAAACATAACTCAACGACGAAATACATCACGAATCCGGTCGTTGAAACTATGTTGTGAATCTTGCGCAGTCTTGCAAATTTTTCGACGGTGTCCCCTTCGCCGTCAAGCCAAGGAACGGAAATGCCTGCCGTGAGAATGACGCAACTTATCCCCGCAAAACAAAGGAAGAAAAATTTCGCTTGTTTTGAATATTGACCTGCGTCGAGACACATTTTCAGCGCAAGGAAAAACCCTGCGACGAACAGCAAACCGTAAAAATAAATAAGCCCCATATGGTTTTCACGGTACGCTATGTACGAAAGCGATTTTGCGACGGGGCGTTGTTCGCCAACGCAAGTTATGACTATGGATATTATGGGGAATATCACGCATTGAAAAACAACTAAAATAATCTCGAAAGCCTTTTGATTTTTTTCGAGATATTTCGGAATGAGTGAATTCTGACGGAATATCATAAGCAAAACTCCCTAATTTAATTATGATTTTTTCTGCAGTTTAACGATCTATCACACACAATTATTATATTATACGAGTTGCTTAATAATCAATTAAAATAAACAATAAAATTGCACGTGCGGTTCTTGGTTGATGACAATCAAAAATAGGAAATCGGAATTGACATACGCAATGTGTGTGTTATAATCGAATCAATAGGGTGCGTTTTACGATATTTAACGCATTTTACAGGGAGTTTTTTTTATGACAGACATTGAAAATCAAGAAATCATGTCATTGCCGCAGAAGTACAGACCGCTCACCGCGTGGGCGTATTTCGGTTATAACATTCTTTTCAGCATTCCGCTTATCGGCTTTATTTGTATGATAATTTTTGCGTGCGATTCAAGCAATATCTGCCGCAGAAGTTTTGCGCGTTCTTTCTTTTGCGTTTACATTCTTTTCGTAATCGTTTTAGTGATCGTGCTTGTGGCTTTGGGCGGAATTTCCGGTATCGCGGCAATCATCGGCTCGTTGAAGTAACCGAATTCACAAACAATCTTCTCTTTTCGGCGCAACCATGCGCCTATTTTCGCATGCATAAAAAGTGTGCCGGCGTGGCTCTCCACATCAAATTTTTAGATAAATTGCATAATGCAATGATTTCAAATGCGATTCTGGACTTGAACTCACGGAAAATAGCGTTGTTAGCAAACTTGTTTACAATGACACAGCCGTTCAGAAATCACCCCCACAAAAGCGATTCTTTTACGTTGATCTAGAAGAAGTGTCGTGGCATGTAATGCCGCCGCACGACTGTGCGGCATGGGTACGAGCCCAAAACAGGTACAAAAAAAAGAACGTTTTTTTACATCTATTTGGCTCTTTTGGTGGAAGAACGGGCCCACGTGTAGTAGCGCAGACGGCAAATTTATTTGCACCGTCAAGCGTCCAGACGATCACCCCACAAAAGCAATTCTTTTGCGGGGACCCCGAGAAGAAGTGTCGTGGCACAAAGTGCCGCCGCACGACTGTGCGGCAAGGGTACGAGCCAAAAACAGACACAAAAAAAAGAACGTTTTCACGTTCTTTTTGGCGCCTGTTGAGGGACTCGGACCCCCGACACTTCGGTTAACAGCCGAATGCTCTACCGACTGAGCTAAACAGGCAAAATATTTTGAATGCTTGTTTATAATAATCTTTATAAGTGTTTTTGTCAACGATTTTTTGCGATATTGGGCGCAAAATTATTATTTGCGGCAAACGGAGAGTGTGTTATCGAGATAAACTTTCCAAGAATATATTCAGATATTGCAATTGTGCTTCAGATAAACTTCCAACGTTCAGCAATGTATCGGTTTTTGTTTTGAAAAAATCGCATAATGAAATGCTCAAGGCTGAACAAATATAATTGAGATACTCTATAGTAGGGCTTTTTTCACCGCGCTCAAGTTGATAAATATATGTTGGAGACACACCTGCTATGTTTGCAAGAGCATTTTGGCTTAAATGTCTACTCTCACGAAGTTCTTTTATGCGCTTTGCGACTTCCGCCTTTTCCATACAATAGTCTCCAAAATTTAAACTTTAGTTATATTTTATCTTAAATAAACAATAAATAATAAAATTATAGTGTTGCATTATAAAAAACTATTGTGTTAGTATTTTTATATAAGTTTTATGGTGGTTTATTTTATGGAAAAGTATTTGTATCCAAAAATAAAAAGCACTGATAGTATCAGGTTTATGTGTAATGTTGATATTACTTATAGTAAAGGGTTATATTATTACAACGATGGGAGAGTGCTCAGTGTGGCGAAGGTCAGGGGCGTGTATAAGGCCTGTGTTCGCGGAAGGGAAGACTATGATGTGTCATTGACTTTCAAAGATGAAACGCTGGTAGATTATCATTGCACATGTCCTGCATTTTATCATTACACCGGAATATGTAAACATATAGTCGCGACACTTTTGTACATGTATAATGAAAATGAACCTATAGAACTAGATTGTTTTAATACACAAAAGAACAATTCACATGAAAATTATAAAGAAAAAACGCCCAAAACAACAAACACACAAAAAAGCACATCAAATAAGAATAATATAAAAAAACAAGAAAGTGATAAAAATGCGGTGCTTGAAATGTATAGCAATGCCTTTGATTATATTCGCGATAAAAACAATAGCGAAGAAGAAGTGTTGAAAAAATATAAAGAAGTAGCAGCATCTCCAATTATGGAAAAAGAAAATAAGTATAGAGCCTTCTTATTGAATAATTTGGCATATAGATGCAGTGACAGAAATAAAAAGTTTGAGTATTTGGCACAGGCAAATATTCTCTATCCTGCAAGTAAAAATATTGCAATTTCTGCGTTACGGGTTTGGTGTGATATAGAGAATAGAAACGATTTTGAAAAAGCAATGCAAATCGGGGAACGTTCTTTGAGTCTAGAAATCAATGATGATGACGATCTTGAAATAAGAAGACTCCTTGGAATCGTTTCAGAAAAAATGAATGCGGCAAGAAAAATAGATATTGGTAGGAATAGTGAGAATTGCAAAATAAGTGGTAAAAAGCAAAACTATTTTAGCCGTGATGTGAGTGAAAAAATAATACATATAATTTTGGGGATATTTGTGCTTGCAATATGGATCGGAGCGGCGGTAGGTTTGACATTTGCCATTGAAAAGGAATTCTCTGTAATAGCATTTATTATTAGCATGATTCTTATCCCCATTGTTGTTGCAATTATAATCAAACTGTTTTTATTGAGATGATAAAGGTGAAAAATGTACAAAAGTCTATTAGAAGATATTTTTAAATCTATGATAACATATGGCGGTACAAGTGTTTTTGATAACATAGAACAAAGCAAAGAATGTTTTTCTTTTGTTTTAAAAAGCAATAAGGCATTAGATAAAGGAATAAAAAGATGCTTAGAAGAAATAATTGACGATGGTTATTTTTCAATGTTTGCGCTGTATAAAATAACAAATATGGCTGAATTGCAAAGTGTTTCTCATATGCTATCAACTCGTGTATATAATGAACTTTTAATAAGAGAAGATGTAGTGGAAGAAATATTTGATAGCTTTGTCGTTGTGTTTTATGACCTAATTATAAAAAACTTAAACAAACCAAAAGCAATCACAACTTACATTGAAAAGAGAGAAGATGCAATTATTTCATTATTGGATAATTTTGGTATTCTACAAGTGGGAATGCCGTTATTTTTACAATGTGAAAAACAGAATATACTTGTCTGTATAAAAATAAATTCGCGTACAATAGTTATTGGGCGCATTTCTGACGATGTAGTAAATGACTTCGATTTGATAGACAGTTATCTCGATTACAACTGTATACTAAAAGATTTCAAAGTCTATGAAAACAAAACCAGCAATATTATTATTGAACTAAGACGGGGACAAATTGTTTCCCAAAATAGAGATATAGATGGAATTGATCTAGCAGATGAACCAAACGAAGATTTACCGTTTGATGATAATTGCAGTGAAAATGATGTTAAAACAATAAAAAATCTATTATACGACTACAATTCGGATTGCGATTGCGGATTGTCGAGCGATTACGGATATTATGAAGATGAGTGTATGTATCCAAACTATAATATCGAAGATATGGTTGATTATAGTGAAGATGCCGACGATTATATTGAATATTTAATGGATCATTAAAAGGAGAAATGTATGGGAACAATAAGCAAAGAAATAAACGATTTTATGGTTGATGTGATAAGCGGTTTTAACGTTAAGACAAAAACGCCATACGTTGCTTTACAAAGAGAATCGTCTAATATTGAGTATTTATATTATGAAGAAAAGAGTAAAGAAATCGCATTGCTGAACATTTCGGAAATCATTATTGCGAATCCTGATATTATCAACGTTTATGCTGTTGAAAAAAATGTTATGCAACGATATGATAATGGAAAATATCATTCGCCACAACAGTGTTTAATGATACAAGCGATAAATCAAGACCAAGTTGTTATGGCACTTGCAACCTATATGCAAAATGGCAATCAGATCATATATGATAAAATAACGACGCATTTTTTAAACAAGACGGAGCAATCTTTAGGCGAGAATTTTGCTTTGTATAATGCATTTCTGATTAGAAAAGGGCTTTAAATCGCGGCATTTCATTTTTTATCCATTTTGTTTTGTGGACTTATCTTTCAAAATGCGGTAGAATTTGTCGTATGCAGATTGTAGTTTCAAATATAGCGGTGGAATATGACGGCACGCCTGTGCTTACACAGGTGGATTTTGCCGTGCGCGAAAACGAGAAGATTGCGCTTGTGGGGCGCAACGGATGCGGAAAGACCACGCTGCTTAAAGTGCTTACGGGCGAAGTGGGCTACACTTGCGGTGTGGAAGGCGAGCCGTACGGCGTGTTTGAAAACGGCAATCCGGTCGTGGGATTTTTGAAACAGACGTCCAACGACGAGCTTGGCAGGACGATGCTTGACGAGATACTGTCCGCATACGCGCCGCTTTTGGAGACCGAAAGGAATATGGAATCCGCGCGCCTTGCGCTTGAAAAGGACGCATGCGAGCAAAACGTGCGCATATATTCGTCTCTTTGCGAAAAATTTGAGAGAGACGGCGGATATTTGTACAAGAAAGAGTATATGACCGCCGTGCGCAAGTTCGGCTTTTGCGATGACGATCTGAAAAAGACGCTCAACACGTTTTCGGGTGGACAGCGCACCAAAATCGCGCTGATAAAACTGCTGCTGTCAAAGCCTGACGTGCTTCTTCTCGACGAGCCGACCAACCATCTCGATCTCGAAGCGATAGAGTGGCTTGAAAACTATCTTTGCGCCTACAAAAAGTCTTGCGTTATCGTGTCGCACGACAGAATGTTCCTTGACAAAATCGTCAACGTTGTCTACGAGATAGAGTATGGCGAGGCGACAAGGTACACGGGCAACTACTCGGCGTTTATGGCGCAAAAACAGCAGGCGTACGACAAGGCTTTGAAGGATTCCATGGCGCGCAAAAAGGAGATCGAACGCCTGAATGCGCTTGTTGAAAGATTCCGCTACAAAGCGTCAAAAGCCGCTATGGCGCAAGCAAAACTCAAACAAATCGAGAGAATAGGCGACGTCAACGCTCCCAATCCTTTCAACGTATCTTCATTCCGCGGAGCGTTCGAGCCCGAGCGCGAAACGGTGGAGAAGGCGATTGTGCTTGACAAGCTCGTCTTTGGATACGACAAGCCGCTCGGCGAGATAAGCGCGGTGATAAAACGCGGCGAAAAGGTGGGCATAATAGGCAACAACGGCACGGGCAAATCCACGCTTGTGAAGACGGTGATGCACATTATCAAAGCTCTTGACGGCACGGCGATTTTCGGCTTGCACGCAAACGTGGGATATTTCGACCAGACGCTCACGCAAAGTTTTTCGACCAAGACGGTGCTTGAAGATTTTCAAGACGAATTTCCCCTTCTTGACAACACGCAGGCACGCAGCGCACTTGGAGCGTTCTTGTTCTCGGGTGACGACGTGTTCAAGCGGATATGCGACTTGTCGGGCGGTGAAAAGGTGCGCCTTGCGCTTTGCAAAATCATCCGCAAACGTCCCAACATTCTCATCCTTGACGAGCCGACCAACCATATGGATATCATCGGCAAAGAAACGCTTGAAAACTTGCTTTCAGGCTACACGGGAACGGTGCTGACCGTATCTCACGACAGATATTTCATCAACCGAGTGTGCAACCGCCTTATCGTGTTCGAAGACGGCAAAGCGAGTGTTTTTGACGGCACGTATTCGGAGTTCGAACAATCGAGACAGGTGGCGGAACAAACGGGAGAGAACGCGCAAACGAGCGCGCCGAAAAAGAAAGAGAAGCCCGTGTCAGAGAGCAAAGAGATTGCTCGGCGCAAGCACAGAATGAGCTTTCTCGAAGAGAAGATGAGTGTGCTTGAAGATAAAATCGCAAAACTCGAAGACATCGTGCACAACGACGAAACGGTGTATTCCGATTATAAAAAAATCACCGAGTTGCAGAGTGAAATTGATGAGTTGAAAACCGCACTCGAACCGTTGGAAGCAGAATGGCTCGAATTGTCCGAAAAAGAATAACGCGCACTTTATGCCATAAAAATGTATATATAAAGCCTTGATTTAAGCAAAACAACGCGAAATCGAAGTGTGTATTATGACTGCAAACAGACAGTGAAAAGCGGCGATAAAACATAGTTGTTATGCGAGAAAAACGCACAAGGCAAGCCAATAAGCAATCGTGTCGGTCAAGCAAAAATTTGGCTAGCGACATAGAAACAATGTTGACCGACATAGGAAACAAGAATTTATAAACATAGAAAACAAATAAAAAAAATACACCGAATTTGACGGTGTATTTTTTGTTTTGCGTTGAAAAATTGCTCTTTTAACGATGCGCCTTTCTTATTTTCGGCTTTTTGATTTTGTTGCTATTTTCCGTTGCGGATTATTTTGTGTAGCCGCAAGCCTTTTCCATATCCACAACGATGCCGACGGTGGGGTTGAATGTGAGACTGTCAAAGAAGTTTTTGAGTTTCACGTCTTTGAGTGCGGAGCGCACGACGGCGTTGTTTGTCGAGACGCCTGCAAATTCCATAAGTTCGCCCACCGACATCTCGGTGATAGTGCTTTGCAAATTGGCGTTGAGAGAGTTGATCGTGGAGTCTGCAAACTTCTCGAAAATGCTGTCCGGGGAGACTTCCATGATCTCGCCCACGGTTGCGGTCTTGATGACGCTGTCGATATTTGCAATGGTCACTTTTTTGGTTGCGAGCATACGGATGACGGCTTGGCTCTTTTCACGGATCATGCCGCCTTCTCTTGCCACCATGGATTGAGTGTGGGGGAGTGCGATTGCATACGCGCCGCTCATTTTGACATAGGTTTCGTTTGCGGTTGCAAGATAGCCTACCACTTGCTCGAATCTATCAAGACCGTCATGTTTTGAAGCGTCATACGCCACGTATTCGTTGCCGTTGAACACGTAGTTGCCGCTTGCGGACTTGACGTAGATATTCTCGCAATACACTTTGGAGTAGAGCGGCTCTTTGGAGTTGCCGTCATTGTCCTTGCCCTGGTATTGATAGTATGTGTCGTCGCTTGCGTTGGGTGTGGTGGTGGACACGTAGAATTTCGTGCCGTCCGTCTTTGTTTGTTTGACAAAGTATGACGAGAATCCAAGATGCGTGAGTTTTGTAGAATCGTAGGGGGTGTACATGCCGCCCACTTCGACATAGAGCTTTGCATTCGCATTCGAATAGGTTGCCGCCTCGATGCCGCCGCTTGTCACGCTCTCTCTGGTGTACAGATTGTCAAATTTTTCGATTGACGCGAGATATACGCAAAGAGCGGCGTTGTCCACGTATTCTTCGCCGTGCTTGTAGTACACGCCGCCGTTTGTTGCCGCCAATGCGACTTCGGGAGCGGAGTTGAGCTTTTTGTAGGCAAAGCGCACCGTTCCGTTTTGGGAGAGATTTTTAATCGGGGTGGGGATGAAAGCGTAATCTCTTGCGATGTATTTGCCGAATTGGTTGTACACAAACGTGTAGGCTTTGCCGCTTTCGTCGACGCCGAGCTGTTTGACGATAAATCTATCCGTTTCTTGAATAGTTGAAGCAAGCGTGGAAGACGGATTGTAGGAAGTGTCGATAGACACCGCGTATTGCTCGTACACGTCGATAAGCTCGCTAAGGAGCATATCTTTGATGATTGTGTCAAGAGCGGTTGAGAGCGAGTTGACGGGCACAAACGCAAGACGTTTTAGCACCGCCGAACTTTCGCCCGCGCGAGAGACGTAATACACGCCCGTTTCGTCACGCTTGAACACGTGGTTGGTCTCATCGTAGGCATAGTATGTCACGGTGGGGTTTGCAAGTTTGTAGTCTGCATCCGCAACTTCCAAGACGTCGGGATCTATGTCGATCACGTCGCCCAGCGTGAGCGCGTCAAAAGCGGTGGAGAATTCGCCGACGTTGGAGAACGCAAGACGTTGCAACACCTTTGAAGACGCGCCGCTCACCACTGTTCTGTCATAGCGAGCGTAAAGCGTGGCATCGGAGTGCGTTGCAATGTTGTAGAGAGTGAAATAGAAGTTATGCACAAAAGATCCGTTGTCGTCCGCAACGTAGGTCGCAGGGGATGAAGACGAGTCTTTTTTGAAGCGTTGCATGCCTTGCATAAGCACGTTTTCGGAGTCGTAGAAGACGTATCCGTCACCGACTACCTTGACGTATTTTCCGCTTGCAGCGGGCGTGAATTTGTCAAATTTGACGTCCACGGTTTCGCTGAGCGTCAAGTCGTTGGCGATCTTGTCAAGGTCTTTGATAAGGCAATCGCGCGCCACGAGCGATTTCATAATGCGCGCGGAATCGGCGGATATTTCGATAACTTCGGAGAGTTTCAATTCGTCTGCAACGTCCGCAAACTTGTTGAGAGTCGTGCCGCGTTTTGCAAGCGAGCGCATGATGACGGCAGAGTCCGCTTTTATGCGGATAAGTTCGTCGATGCACAACGAATCCACTTTAGTGCCTATCTCGTCTATGAGATAGCCTCGTCTTGCCATCGATTGAATGGTTATGCTCGTTGCCGATTGGCTCGTCAGGGCATAGCGATCGAGCCCTGCGTGTTTTTCGGCGTCATAGAGCGTGTATCTGCCGATATTGACGTACACGTCGCCCGTTTCGTCCGTCGTCGAGACGTAATTGCCGCTTGCGTCTTTGACGAAGAGTCCGTTTTCCGATTTTGCGGTTTTGTGAATTTCAAGATATTTGTTGAAGGGGACGAACAGATCCACTTTGACGTAATCGCCGTCCGCTTGCGCCTGATAAACGTCGTAGGTCACTTCCATGAGTTCGCCGATAGAGAGTTCGTTCACGATAGTGTCGATGTTGTCAAGCGTTGCTCCGTGCGCCGCAAGAGATTTCATTGCAATCGAAGATTCGTCGTTGATGTCGATCACGTCATCGATCTTGAGAGTGTTGATTTTCGTGCCGATGTCTTTGAGTTTGCAATCTTTGAGCGCGTTGACGATTTTGGACGAATCGCCGCTCACGACGTCGCCCACGGTGAGCGAGTTGAGAAGATCGTCTGCGTTTTGAAGTTCGGTGACCGTCATATACGCCACGAGTTGCAGAATCTGTTCCGACGTTCCGACATGCACGCGTTCGTAGCAATCGACATAGACGGGTGTTTTGCCGTCTTCATAGGCCGAGAGTTTCGTGTTTTTGTCAACGGGGGAGTCATAGACGAAATAGCGTTCCGCATTTTCAAAAGATTCGTCCGCCGCTTTTCTGACGGTGTTGCCAAGTGTGATTTTGCCTGTCGTCACGCCCGATGAGAATGGAACGACCGTTGAGCCGACAGTGGTATACACATCGTTTAGAGACAAGAAACCTTTTGTGTAAAGCGTGAAACTCGTGCTTCCGACTTCCACGATTTTGTTTGCGTAGGACAGCACGAAATACTCGTCGCTCGCGCCGGTATATTTCTCGTATTGCACGTGGCGATAGAATTCTTTTTCGTTGGTTTCTGCGTTGAAATCGGTTGCATAGCAAGAGTTGTCAACGACGTATTTCACGACTTCGTTGCCATCGGCATCTTGCGTGATTTTTTTTACGAAGCGGAGTTCTTTTTCAACGAGAGTGTCTATAGTGCCGTCGCTATCGGAGTCCGTTGCGCCGGCGATATAGGTATCAACGCCTACGGGAGCGGTGTAAGCGGAGTTCTGAAGGTCTGCGTTTGACACGACATCGTAACTGTCCGCCTTGACGTAAACGTCGTTTTCACCGACTTTTACGAATGTGTCGGAATCGACGTTTAGAATCTTGTCGAGCATCATTGCGTTTACGACCGAGCCGAAGTTTGACAAAGCAACGTCCTGCACTGCGGCAAGGAGCGAATTTTGGCCAACGCCTATATCTATGCCGAATTTGTCGTTTATCGAACGTATCGTCAGATCTCCGTTGAGAGAAGACAAGATATTGTTGAGTGCGGTCTTGACGTTGTTGTTTAGATTGTCGTCAAGCACGGGCAAACCGTAAGACGAAAAATCGACGTCGGTGATTTTGCTTATATCGCCGAGCGTAAACGAGTTGACGATTTTCGACGTGTCGTCGATAAGTTCGCTTATAGGAAGAGTATAAAATTCTTTTTCGGTGAAGTCGATGCCGCTTATTCCGTTGAGAAGGGATATTCCGTAGTGTTCGTAAAGCGTTTTGAGACTGAGCGATTTTATATTTTTCACGTCGCCGACGATGCTCTTTATGGCGTCGATAAGTTTTTGCGAGTATAACGCACTGTCTTTTGCGATGACTTCTTCCTGCGTCAGCGATTCCTGCAACTGTCCGACCGTCATAGACGAGCCGACGGCAAAAACCGCGCCGCCGATTGCCAACACGAAAAGAATGATGCCCAGCACCATACCGAGAATGAACGTAAGCGTACCTTTGAGAACTCTCATAACTTGCTCCTATATAAAAAAGCGCCCCTTTAAGAGCGCGCGAGTGCGTCGTCAGCCGAATATCTTGTGGAACAGGGTTGCGACGGGATTGTTGAGATAGAAATATCCGCAAACGGTTGAGTTTGTCAAATATTCGTCCACTTGCGGAATCTTGTTGCGCAGCGAGCTTAAAATCGCAAGCACGAGCAGGATAAACACAAATGAGAACGCAAGGGATATGATTGCGCCGAAAATACGGTCGATTGCTTTGAGCGCGCCGCTTTCGGAGTTGCGCATGCCGGCAAATATCTTGCGTAGTAAAAAGCATATCAACCACAACGCGAGACAATACACAATGAACATGACGATCGCAACGATAATGTCGGATATAAACGTTCCCGCAACGGAGCCTATCGTCTGTCCGTCTTCGGTTATGAAAGATTTCGCAAGCCAGATTGCAATTTTGCCTTTCAGAGTCGAAGTCACGTCGCTACCCATCGAATTTTCAAGCAAAACGCGTTTCGTTTCTCCGTCTTGTGTCACATCCACCCAGTACGACAAAGTGCCGTCTTCGGATTTTTCGACGTAAATGGGGGTGGAGAACATCTCGTTCTTGCTTTCTATCGACGCGGATATGGAAGCGTCCATTTTGTTGAACACGTCGATGTTGCGCACGGGCTCGAAAGTCGGGGAGATGACGAGCAAAGACACCAACATTATCGCAACGGCAAGAAAGAAGCCTTTGAACGATTTTGAAAAGCCCCTGATTATGCCGAGTATCAACCCAAGTGCCAGTATTGCGAAGAACGCTATATCGGCGTACGGAATGCTTGCCGAAAGAATGTTAGCCATTTATGCTCCTTTATCTGTGCGTGTGCGCGTATGCGCTTTTGTGGTACTCAATATTATAATCTATCAAAAAAGTATATGCAATATAAATCGCGAAAATTTTTATAGTTAAAAGATGTAAACATCCGTCGTCTTGACGGGCCGTTCTTGTGTTTAAACGGCGTTTTTTATCAAAATCGCGATTTTATCTGCCAAAGCGGATACGTTAAGTGGCGATACGGTCAAAAGTTGCATAAGCGCGTCTCCGTGATTTTGCGCGACTATGCCCAAAATTCCTATGTCACCGAAGCGTTTCGTTTTCCCCGTTACGCCGGACGGGCACACGCCGTCTTCGCGTATCACGACTTCTCCCACTTTGTCTTTTTTGCCCAAAGACGCGTCAACCGCAACGAAAATCGCACCTTCGTGAACGGTCTTTATAAAGGACAGCCAGTCTTTCATATTCTTGCCGTTGACGTTATTTTCCTGCGTGCCGTACACAAACGCGGGGATGTCGTATTTGTCCGTCAACAGCGTGCCTACCATAGGACCGAGAGCGTCTCCCGATATTGCCGTCGTGCCGAAACACACGATGACGACTTGTCTGTCGTCACGCTCGGTTACGGCGTTGAAAAGCGTTGAAACGAAAGGAGCAAGCGCATGCTCGCAAGAATAATTTGCTTTTTCCATGTGCGGAATTATTGCCGAAAAAGCGCATGATTATACCCGATATAAAATTCTCGGATATAAAAAACGCAACGTTGAGTCGTCGCGTTTTTACGTTTGTTATTTTGGCTATCGCAGTTTACTTTTCGTCAGTCTCGTCAACGTCGCTTGCCGCAACGGTTAGTGCGTCGTCAACGTAGGTTTTTTCGTCAACGTCGTCACGAAGCGCGACGGGAAGAGTGTATTCGTCCTGAGCGTATGTCTTCCCGAAGGCGGACGAGAGGGTTAGCAAATGCCACTCGTACAGCATGTTTTTGAAACTTTTCTTGTTTACAAGCCGCCATATTGCGCACACGATAACAACGAGTATTATTGCAATCGTCATGCCAATGAGCGTGCCGATGAAGTCGATGAGAACGTCTGCTATCGTGCAGAATCTGCCGGGGGTGAATTTCTGAATGAGTTCGGAAAAGCCTGCGTATATAAGGCCGAGCGGAGCGGTGAAAATCAGTGCGTTGTATTTGTGCTTTGAAAGAAGCAACAGCGTGCCGAATATGCCGAATCCGAGAAGAGCGGACAGTCCGCCGTGCCCCATAAATTTTCTCACCATGCTATATGCGTCCGAAAACAGTTTAGACTCGACGGTTTTGTCCACGTACAGCGTGGGGTCAAGTGTGGAACGGCAACGAATCACCGTTGCGCCGAAGCCTTCGTTGACAAAAACGCCGTCGCTCGATATAGAGCCTTTTCCGCTGACGATTTCCCACGTCACGTCGTCTTCGTAGTACTGCGGCATGTGTTTTGCGGTGAATTTTGTTTTAGAGTTGGGGGTGGTCACGGCAGGACCCGACACTCGAAGTTCGGTGGGGGCGACTTTCACAACGGTCACTTCAACGCTTGCCGTAACGCTCTCGTCGTATCTCGACGTAAAAGTCACGGTATACGTGCCGGGCAAGCGCGGGGCAAGGTCTTTATACACAACGCCTAGAGAAGAACTCGAAGTATTCACCACACAGTCTTTCGGCGCACCCTGCGGATACACGCTGTCTATGAGATTGTACGCGTCCATTTTGTATCCGTGAGTGAGTGTTACGTTTTGTTTCAGATTTATCTGTTCGGGTTTTATGTACTCGGGGTTTTGAGAGACCGTCACGTTTATGCTTGCGGACACGCCTTTTACGGTGGCGGTGAGCGTTGCGTTGCCTTCGCTTATTCCGCTCACATAGCCTTGTTTGTCCACTTTCAGCACGCTTTCGTCGGATGATTTATATTTCGCACCGCGCGGAGCAATTCCGTCTTCGTTGAGCGAAACCATCGTCGTCGTGCCGACTTTAAGCGGCGCGTCGAGCGCAAGCGTCAATCCGCTCGTTTTCGGGTTCTCTCCGAAACAGGCAACGCCCACGTAGTTGTACACTTCGGGATTTGAAACGAGATATACGCTTATTCTGCTTTCTCCGCGGCTCAAAAACGTAATCACTCCGTCTTCCGAAACGGTTGCTACGCTCGTGTCGCTCGATTTGTAGCGCACGGCTTTGTCCAACGTGTTTTTGGGCATGAACACGAGTTCGGTTTTCAGTGTTTCGCCTGCGTAATAACCCGAATACGTCGCGTCTTCGTCAAAAGCAACGTGTTGAGTCACGACTTTTTGATTGAATTTGTAGTTGAGATTGTATTTCGAGTCGAGTTTGTCCGTAACCGCTTGCGTGTCTTGTCCGCTTTTGTCGGCAGGCGTTGCGGAAGCAATCCACAGTCCCGCCCACAACACGACGGTGCAACACAGTGCAAATATCGCAAATATTCTCAACGCATTGAATCCCTTTCTGTCCCTTTCAAGCATAAAAATCCCTTCCGATTTTTCTTTTTTCTCGATATTGCAAAGTCAAACGGCTCTCGTTTGAGAGCCGTCTGTAATTCATTTTTACGCCCACGCCGTACCGTTGTAGGTGTAGCTCTTTCCTTTTTCAAGAGCCGTTCCGCCGCTGTACGAACGAACGACTTCATTGTAGTTTACTGTTTTGTCTTCAGTGTCTTTGTATGTCTTTGGAGTTATTGTTTCGTTGCAAGTGCCTGTTCCGAAACGCGCCGTTTCCGTGATGTCGAATACTTTAATAAACTTCCATCCGATTGAGAACAATGCTTGTGTGGCAGATGTTCCGCCGCTGTTTCCTTCTACTTCGTTGACGCTCAATTTTGCTTTTGATCCGACAACGACTTTTGCTCCTGCTTGCGTTGATTGAATGTTACCGCCAAAAGAGCCGTTGATGTTGTACGTTCCGTTGACAACAAAGGTTGCCGCCGATTTTTCGGGATATACTGATCCGCCAAAAGGCGTATCGGTGAACGAGCTGTACACAATGATTGATTTTGACGTTGTCAGCGTAGCGTTTTTCTCAACAGTTATGCTTGCGCCGAGGAGTATTTTGTAGTCATAGGGGGCGTTGAGTGTGGTTGCGGTTGTGCCGTCGCCGATACGAATGTCATACATCCAAGGAATTGCAAAGGTAACATCGGACATATTGACTGTTACATTAATTTTCATGGTTATAGTCAAAGACAGAGAACCAAGGTTCGCATTTCCTGCAATCGTCAAGGACGTTCTTTGGTCGTTGTAAGTCTTATGAACGTAACCACTTGTAAGCTGAATCATTCCTTTTGTCGCTATGATTGGTTTAGAACAATAGTTGTGTTGACTGCCTGCATACAAGTCAAAATATCCCGTGTGCGTTGCGCCCGAGCGGAAGAATTGCTCGCATTGGATGTTGGGCATCTCGTATTGCACGAACGGAGAGATTTTTTCTTTTCTGAATACGGTTACAGTGTTTGTGCCGCCACGGAAGTCGTGCACGACAAAGGGTGAGTACACGTTTGCGCCGCTTTCCGCGTCCATAACGCCGTTGCCCTTGATATATCCGCGTACGTCGAGATTAGAGCCGCTGTTGAGAGTGATTGTGCCGTTGTTGACGATTTGGCTGTGTTTGCCGGACGTGTGTCCCGACTGTCCTGCGCCCGCTCTTCCGAGCAAACCGAGAATGAGAATGTTGCCGCTCACGTCAACGGTTGTGCCGTTGTTGATTGTAAGAGTCATGTTGACAAACGATGCGTTTGTGTCAACATAGTTGCCTTGTCCTGCTCCGTATGCCTTTTCTGCATTGCCGATTGTCGTTGCGCTGTCGCCTGTGCCGTCGCCACTGGGAAGAGTGAGTGTCGTTCCGCTCTTTATCGTGACGTCTTGGGATATGAACGCGTTGCCGGCAAGGGTGATTGCTCCGCCTGTGGCGATTGCTTCTTCCACGGTGTACCACTTCTCGCCTATCTTTGCCGCCTTGATACGCACGCTCACTTGTTCACTTGTTGCGAGATAGTTGGTGGTTTCGCTTGTCGTGAGAGTGACGTAATAGAAGCCGCCGTCAGTGCCTTTGAGTGCGGGGATCGTCACTGCATTGTTGTCAAGGTTGTTGCTTGTTGCGCTGACGCATGCGGCAAGATCTATGGGGTTGCCCGTCCAATTGTTTGCGTCGTCGTTCACGGTTGCGGTGATTGTCGGCGTTGCTTTTGCGAGAATGAGTGTGATATACAAATCAAACGTCTCGTAGTTGGTCGGGTCGGCGTTGTAGTGTGCAAAATATTGCGTTACGTCGCAAGTGGGGTATGCGTTTTCATCGTCCCAGTAGAAGCCTTCCTGCAATGCGTATTCCGAGAGTTGCGCGTGGAAATACGTTCCGCCTTCCACATTCTTGTGAGAAATGCCGACGTACTTTGCTTTGTTCACGACAAACTTTTTGCTTATGCCGTGTGTAAGAATATAGTTGTCGGTTTCTTGCGGTTCGATTGTGAGATTGTACGAATATCCGTTCGCAGTTGCGTCGGAGCCTTTGACGTATGCGGTGTCGATCGTCACGACCACGTTTGCAAGGATTTGAGCCTTGCGCGCTTCGTCGTCAAATTTGAAACCGCTTGCGGTGTACGTCACGCTCGGCACGTTGTCGCCGTACGTTATCGCCTCTATGTCGTCTGCGGTGAGAGTGAGCGTCGCTTTGTTAACGACGAGTTGCGCTTTTTCGTATTCTATCTCGTAGTTGTTTGAAACAAGTCCGGAGAACGTTATATCGAACGTGCCCGCCATAGGCGCACTCGTGTATGCGCAAGCCACTTTGAGAGTGCCGCCAAGCACCGATTGATCTTCACCGTAAACGAAACCGTGATATTGCGCAATCGTGATTTCAGGCAATTCGTCACCATAGGTTATAGACGGAATATTGTCAAAATCAACGGTTAACGTTGCCTTTTTGATAACAAGAACGCCGTTTTCTGCCACAAACGTGTAGTTTTGCGTGTCGGTTACACTCGGTATAATCGCATATCCCGATTCGCTTGCGTTTTTGCCCGAGCACTCGAATGTCACGTTCGTGACGGAGTCGTTGCCGAACATATTGCTTGCCGTAAACGAGAAGTTGGGCGTCGTGCCGTAAGTGACGGTCACGTCGTTTGCTTTGACAGTTGCGACTCGTTTTGCAACGACGAGATTCACGCCGTCGATAGTCACCGAATAGTTGTCATTTGACGAGATTGCACGCACTGCGTACGTGCCTGCGTCTTCGCCTTTGACATAGTCCGATTTGAGAGATATATATCGTTTTGCGTCTGCAACGTCAACCGTGAAGTTCGTCAAATCCGCATCTTCGCCGTATATCGTATCGAAACCGCTTGCGGTGACGGTGACGTTCTTTTTGCCGACCGTGAGAGTGCCGTTTTGAGCAGTGAAGACATAGTTGTCGTTGTCATTGATAGTAATTGTTATGGCGTATGTGTCTGCGTCGTTGCCCTTGACGTAATTGCAAGAGAGAGTTGCAACGACGTCGGCTTCGTTAATGACGTTTTCTGTCTTGAACGAATCCGCAAGCGTGAAATCTTCGCCGTACGTCGCCTTTTGATCGAGCGCGATGACTGTTGCGTTACGTTTTGATATGGAGACGGTGGTTTTGTCGTTGGTCGTGGTTTTACCTGCCTGTTCGAGACGGTAGAACACGGTGTAAGTGCCTGCGTTGATGAAAGTCGGATTTACGCTCGTGTACGTCACGCCGTCCGTAGAGTAGGTGACGGTCACGTCGCTTGCCGCTTCGATGGTTATGGATTTTGCCGTGCCGTCATAAGTCTCTTTGACGGGGTTTGCCGTGTGGTCGATGAGTTGTTCGTTGACGATCACTTTCACGTTGTATTCGATATTGTAGAGTGCCGTCACGTCTTCGCCTTGTGCGTTGACAACATTCGCTTCTTCCGTGATTTCGAAATCGTTTCTTTCGCCGTTGAGAACGTATTCGCCTTGGGCGAAGTCTTTCGTGGTGAGAATGCCGCCGAGCGTATCGCCGACATACTCGCCGTCAACGGTTGCAAGCGCAAGATTTACGGACACTTTTTGTCCGTTCTGATACGCCGCCGTCTTCGAGAACGAAACGACGATGTTTCTCTTTTCGAGAGCGAGCGTACCGCTTTGGATTGTTATTTCATGATTGCCGTCTTCAAAAGACACGCCGATTGCATATTCCGCTTTCGTGTCTCCGACCGAGTATGCGCAATCGTAATGCGGAGTCGGGGCAGTGCCGTAGAAATTGCCGCTCGTCACTTCGTATGCAAACGTCGGGGCGTTTTCACCGTAAATCACGCTCGCATCGGTTGCTTTGACGGATACGGGGCGTTTTGCGACGGAAAGAGTGCCTTTCTTCACGGTTACAACGTAATTGTCGGATGCAGTTGCGGTTGCGATAATGTCTTTCGTCAAGCCCGCGTCGTCGCCTTGCGTATAAGTGCAGGTGTAGGAAAGAACGATGGTGTCGTTTCCGACAAGTTCGCCGACTTCGACAGAGAACGTGCAGTTTGCAAGATCAAGCGCGTCGCCGTATATCACCGAAACGTCGTTCACCTTGACGGTAATATTGCGTTTTGCCACGTACACGAGCGCGTGCGCGTTTCCTTCAAGAATATAGTTGGCGTTGTCAACCGTGCAAGTCAAAGCGTATTCGCCGTTGTCGTTGCCTTGCTTGTATTTCGTTGAAATTTTCACCACGTCTTTCACGTCGTCGCCGGCGTATATGCCGCTTGCCGTGAACATATCGACGGTGGGAGAGAATTCGTCACCGAAAGTTATGTGTTGATCGATTACGCTCACTCTGACGGGAGCGGGCGTTATGCTCAAAGTGCCGTTATTGACGGAAATTTCAAAGTTTGCGTCGTTCTTGACCGCAATTTCGATTGCATATTCGCCTATGCCGTTGCCGAGCGCGTATTTCGTCGTAAGCGCGACATCGAAAACGTTTCCGAACGTCTTGCCCGACACCGTGTATGCGGTTTGGTCAAGAGAAAACGCTTTGCCGTAAACGGAAGTCTGATTGCTTGCCGTAAACGTTACGGAAGCCTTATTCACAGTCACTATAAACGACGAGTTCACGCTTTCGTAGTTTTCTTTTTCTATGCGGAAACGAACTGTATGTTCGCCTGCATCGACAAACGTCGGTGCGGTTGCGCTCCAGGTTTCTCCGTCAACGGAATATTCTGCTTCAAAGCCCGTTGCAACGTCAATCGTTGCGCCGTGCGGTGTGCCGTCGTAGTTGCAAGACGGATTTGCAGGCAATTCGTATTCGATTTGCGCTTTGGTTATGGTGAACGAACAGGTGAGAGCAACTTCGTTGTAGTTGCCTTTCACGTCGTTGCCGTTTGCGTCCGTCAAAGTGTATTCGACCGATACTCCGTTTTTGTCGTAAATGCCGACGTTGCTTCCCGTCGTTGTCAGAGAAAGCGAGAGTTTGTGTCCGTCAACGAGTCCGCTTGCAACGGTTTCGTCATAAGTTTTTGCAATCGACTTGCCGTCGTACGTCTTCGTTTCGGCTGCCGTATTGACGGAGAAGTCTCTCTTTGTCACGGTGAGAGTCGCACTGATTTCGCCCCGAGTTCTCGCCGTGCCGACGATTTCGTAGTTGTTTGCAACAAGCCCATTTGCCGTTACCATATAATTGCCGACGGGAGAAGCCGTGGTATATTCCGTATCGAAAGTGAGATTGCTTTCGTCAACCGAAGTTTCGTCATCGCCCGAGATGAAACCTTCGTATCTGACTTTCGGGTTTACGAACGGATTGCCGTACACAATCGAAAAGTCGTCAATCGATGCAACGAGCGTTGCTTTTTCGACGTTGAGAGTCGTGTGGCTCGCAACGGAAGTTTTGTTTTCGTATCCGTTGCAGGATGCAATCGTATACACATCATAGACGTAACTGCCGGCGGCGGGAGCGGACACGGTTATCGTGTTGCCTTCGCCGACCTTTTTGTCTAATAGATACCATTCGTAGGTATAAGTTATGCCGTTCACGCCCGTGTGTGTGAGTGTGAGTTGCGGATTTTCGCCGTATGTCGCTCTGTTTTGCGATGCAATCGTCGGGGCGTTGGGGACTGCGAGTTGCCACACTGCCGTGTAGGTCGTGCTTGTTTTGAAAGTCGCGCCTTCTGCGAGTGCGTTGCCGTTTTGGTCAACCCATTTGTCAAAAACAAACCCGTTTTTGCTCGGTTTGTCCACTGACGGGATTTCGTTGCCGTACGAGCCCGTGTGACTTGCCCATTCATCGCCGTCGACGACGAATTTCACGGTTGCCGAAGCCGTGCCGACGTTTGCGTATACAAATACGTCGCCTTTTACGTTGTCGAAAGACTGCGCCCAGTTTTCAAACACTTCGCCGTCTTTTAGACGCTCATTTATTTCTTCTTGCGTGGGTGCGGTTGCCGCCTTGCCGTATTCTACGACTTGGGTTTTCACGAGTTCGTCGTTTACATAGAAATACACGGTGAACGTCTTGATTTTCCACTGTCCGTAAAGAGTCGTGCCGAGTTTGATTTTGCTCGGATCAAGCGGTTCGTTTCCGTCTTTGTCCATCGTCCAGCCGACGAAGTTGTATCCTTCGCGCGCGGGCGGCAGATAGGTTATATTGCTCGGAGAGACGAGTTTGTTCTCGATACCGCTTCCGTTCTGTGCGTCAAAGTTGACGGACACGGTGCCGAGTTGCTCTTGCCCGCCCGTTTCGTTGCACGCAAGAAGCGACGCGGTGCAGAGCGCAAGCAGTGCCACCACGCACACCAGTGCGAACAGTTTTCTTTTGTTTGATATTTTCTTTTCCATTGTTTCTATCCCCTATGGAACGTCCCTAACGTTAATGCCATATTTGACATAATCGACACTTTATCGTGCCGAAACCATCAACTTAAGTTGTGATTGCTCTAAATTCTGTAGTTGCTCGACGCGTCAAACATCACGAAGCGGAAGTCTTCGTAACCTGCCGCGAGCGGAAGATATCTGCCTTGTGCCGAGAGTGTGTCGTTGCTTGACGAAGCAAGCGCACCTATATTGACGTTGTAGGTGTTCATCTTCTCGAAAGTGTATCCGCTCATGTCGAGCAGCGAGTAGTTCTTGCCGCCGCCGTAGAAGGCTATGCCGCCGTGCACGTACTCGGTGTCGTTTTTGGTTACTATTATGTTTTTATATTCATCTCCGCCGTTTGCCTTGACCGCTCTAAGCATTTCTGCGATGTCGAGCGTAAGGAAGGACAGGTTGGAGTGATTGTTTGTCTGCGTTTCTATAAGGGTGGAACTGTCAACGAGCGAGAGTTGTTTCCAGTCGGCAAGTTCCACGTTTCCGACTAGACGAAGCACTGCGGGGTAACTCGTTGCGGCAAGGTTTGTCCAGCCTTCGAGAGATTTGAACACGGAATTTGCGCCCATAAGCATACCGCCGGCAAAGTGGCTTTCCACGCCTATGGTGAACAATCCGCTCGATTTGAGAGTGCTGTCTTTCAGTGTTATATCCGAAAGGACGTAAGTGTTTACGAAATATTCGTCGTTTATATAATCGTCGCATGCCGACGAATTGCAATTCGTATAAGCGTTGCCGTTGCGGTCTTTGAGATACGGCGACGGGTTGTCTTCCGTCCCCGAAACGTATCGGTTTGTGCCGACTTTGAGAATAAACTCTCTTGCGTTTGACAGCACGCAGTCTTCGATGAGAACGTTTATTTTCTCGGCAAAAACGTTGACGGTGGAGTCGTATGCGATGCCGTCTCTTCCGAACGTTCTTACGACGGTGCGACCGTTTGATACGCGGCTGTTGGTTATCGACGCGTCGCACATGATTTCAAGCGTCGTGCCCACGTTGTTGAGAATGGACAGGTTGAACTCTCCGTTTTCGTACAGGGTGGAATCGTCGCAACCTTTCAGCGTCACGTTGTCCACTTTCACGCCGTCTTTGCGGACGAGGAAGGATATGTTGTCCTGACCTTTGACCGCCGCAACCTTTATGCCGTCCATACTCGTAGATACGAAATCGAGCGGACCGCGGAAGATTGCAAAGTCATACAGGTTGTCGGTGGAGTCGTACATATTCGTAATATACTCCGCACTCACGACGTGACCGTTGCCGTATACGTCGTCCTTAAATTCGAACGCATAGCGCACGGACGGATGATTTTCCACTTTGTCGGGGTAGAGTGCGTTGAGATTACGATAGTAAGTGTAGTCTGCGCTCGTCTTCATTTCGCCCGTGTACGATTGAAGTTTTTCAAGCATAACTTCATCGGAATATTTTGGCGTTCGCGAGCCGTCTTCGTTCACGTCGAAGAGATTTTCTCCAAGATAAATATCTTTTGAAAGAACGATTTTCTTTCCCTTATTCGTGGCGTCTGCAAGTTGCGCATAATCTTCCACGGTCACGCCGTCAACCGCGTTGAAAGTGAAAGACGCGCCTTTTACGCCAAACATATCACCGTATTCCCAGTTTGCGTAAATAGTGACAAGCCCCGTTGCTTTTACGGTTATTTCCACGCCGTTTGCGGTCTGTTCGACGGTTGCGATTGCGTCGTTTGAAGACGTAAACGTGAGATTGTCAAACAGTGGCGCAAGTTTGTTCGTTCCGTTGTACGCGACGAATTGCGACACGTACGGACGATATACGATGTTGCCGTTTTCGTAAGTTCCGCTTGCGATTGCCGCTTTTCCGAGTCCGCCTTTGTTGAGCGTCTGTTCGTCGTTGAAGAGAAGAGAAGAATACGCTTTTGCAACCACGAGTCTTCTCGTCGTCGTTCCGCTTGCGGCGACTCCGTCGGCTGTGGTCTTTGACCAATGAATGACGAGCGTGGTTTCACCGATAGCGTTCGCTTTTATGAAGCAATAATCGTTTTCTGCGCTCAACACGCTTGCAATGCTCGTATCTTCGACTTCAAACGAATAGACGATGTCGTCTTCGGGCGTTGAAGTGACCGCGATTCTCGTCTGACCGCCGTCTAATATAATCACGTCTCCTTTGCCTGTGCGGTTCGTCGTGGAATACACGTTGAAGTCGTAGTCCGCAAAGTCGATATAGACGTGAATTTTTCTTCCGTCCGCAAGAGACAGAGTATATCTCGGGCTCGTTTCTGACGTAAATGCGCTGTTTAGTTCGATTTTGAGAACGTGTGCGTTTTCGTTGTCGCCGTCCGCCTTTTCAAACGTCGCTTGTTTGAGATTCGGGCCGTCGAAAGTCGCGCCGTCCATATATTCGCTCTCCACTCTGAACGCAAGGCTCGTGACGCCGAGCGGCGCACCGAGTCTCACCGACACGGAAGACGCGTCGAGACCGTTCACGACGGGATCGCCCGATTTTTGAACGGTCAGATTGATTTTTTTGTTCACCGAGTTGCCGAAAGCGTCGGTCACGCTCATGGTGACTGCGTTTTTGCCACTGTAATATGCCGTCGCAATGCCCGTAACGGCGTTTATTTTGAGCGCGCCTGCGTTGTCTGCTGCGAAATGAGCGTGCGCGGTTGCGGTTTTTGGATAATATTCTCCGCCGAAGAACAGATTGCCCGTCGGCACGACTGCTTCGTATTCTCCGTCGGCGTTCGGCGTAAGTTCGTATTCGTTGCCTGCACCGTCCGTAAGAGTGGGAGAGAAAGAAATAACGCCGCTGCACGACACGTTGAAAATAACGCTGTCGGTGTAACCGCCGTCTTTGCTAGTGTAGGTGAGTTTTGCAATTCCCACGTCGTGAAGTTTGAACGCGCCGTTCTCTTCTTTTGTGACGATGTCCGTCGGCTCGCCCGTTTCCGCGTCGGTTATTTCAAGGTCGAATCCGCGATTTTTCGCAACGTACGGCAAAACTTCGACGCCAAGGTCGCTTTCAAATAGCGGTGAAGTGTAGTCCGCAATGTCAAACGCAAACACGCCGTTGTCGCCTTTGTTGGTTATATTTATGCTCGTTGCGGGAATATCCGTCGATATTTTCGCTATGTTCGTCACCGTGAACACGGCGATAAGGAACACGAGCGGAAGAACGATTATGAGTGCGGTTACCAGTTTTTTCATACTCAATTCTCCGTATCGAGATTTGCATAGGCCTTTTTAAGACCGATTGCAAAATATCCAATCGCGGCAAGAAGAAGCGCGAAAGGACAGCAAAGCGCGATGGAATAACTCACTGCGTTTCCCGTTTCCACGACTGCGTCGCCCGTTATGAGCGACGATATGGAGTTGAACATCAGCCCGAAGCCGATTATACAACTTGTCAAAAGTCCCACCGCTATGACGGCCGAAACCGTGGAATTTGCTTCTTTTATCTCTCCGTCGTCCGTCTTTGCAAAATGCGGATGGGCAAGGTCGAGTTTTGTTGCAAACACGATTTGCGCAAAGGCAATCATGCTTGTTGCAAAGAGCGTAACCACTGCTTCCTGAACGCTTTCAAGACGAGTTGCCGCCATCACTATGCAGGTGATGAGCGTGCTTGCAATCGCAACTATCGAGCAGAACGCCATTTTCGAGCCGAGTATTTTGGCCGGAGAAAAAGGAAGCGTCTTTTGCGTGAGCGACATATATCCGTCTCGGCTTATATTCGTTGAGCAGAACGTATTCGTGAGAGTGGAGTACAGTATCGCGATGAACGTGCAAAGTTCAAAGCCCACGTCAACGTTGCCGACGAGATTTGAAAATACGCCTATCGTGATTTTTGCCGAGCAGTACGCCATTATAGGCATAATTGCGGCAGTTGTGAAATACATATATGCGTATCCGGGCGTGCGCATGACGAGCAAAAACTCTTTGCGCATAAGCGCGCCGAATCGCGTGTTGTTTGAAAAATGAAGATTTTTCTTGTGGCTGTGGGGAATACGCACGGAAAAGTCGGAGTGGGTCACGCCTATGAAAAGCGCGCGCACAAGGAAGAAGCAAATTGCCCCCGCACCGACGAGAATGCCTGCGAGTATGCCGATGTTTTTGCCTATTTCGCGACCGAGCATGAGATATGCAAAAAGATTGGCGGGATAGTTGTATTTCGTGAAAGATATGATGCCTTTCATGACGTTTTCGTCAAAGAGTTTGGTTATCTTTCCGCTTGCGAGCAGGTTTTGCGCGACGTCGAACACGAAAGAATATCCCCAGCAGAACAGCGCCATTATAATCGTCATAACCGCAAACAAAAGAACGTAGTTTGACGATACGAGCGTTTTGAGATAGTGATAGGGGAGTGCGATAATCGCGGCGACAGCGAGCGGAATTACGGGCAGAAGCACCGCAACGACGACGGTCATAAGCCCGTTGTAAACGTTTAGCGTCCCCGTCGTCACAAAGAACGTGAAGTTGACGGAAAAAACGCACGCGATTGCGAATACGAGTTGTTTGAGATAAACCGTCGTGAGTTTCGAAAGGAAAATATCCGTCGAAGAGAACGGCATCGTGATGAGTATGTTCAAGTCACTGTTTTCAAAAAGCGTGTGATTGAGTGCGCTCACGCCCGAGAAAATAAAAACGAGAATAAGCGCAAAATATGCCATCGACATAATCTCGAATTGTCGTGCGGCGATGTCGCTGACGCGGTTGATTTTGATTCCGCAATACGTTTCGACGAATTTTGAAAATACCACGACGAAAACCGCGATTATCACCGCGGCAAGCAACGCCATAAGCAAAATCCCCGCCCAGTCGGATAGGCGTTTCTTGCGCGTGCGCGCGGGAAGGATGTCAAGCACTTGCTTTTTCAGTAGCAGGGAATAGTGATTCATTTCTCTTTTCTGGTGTGGGACAAGAAATATTGCTCCAAATCGACCGTCGGGTGAGCAGTGTGAAAATCGTCAAAGTAGAAATCGTCGGTCTTAAGTCCGTTTTGGATAATTATTGCTCTGTCGCAGATTTTTTGCACGGAGTCGATGTTGTGAGACGAGAAGAGAATGCAGTTGCCTTTTTGGGCATACTCTCTCATAAATTCACTCACTTTTGCACTTGTCAACGGGTCAAGCCCTATCATAGGTTCGTCGAGAATCCACAATTTCGGATTGTGAATCAGACTTCCCATCATACATATTTTTTGGCGCATGCCGTGAGAATAGTCGCTTATCGGGTCAAAGATTCTGTCTCCGAAATCGAATATTTCGTCAAGTTCGGCAAAGCGCTCTTTCTTTGTCTTTGCGTCCACGCCGTACGCACTCGCCATAAAATCGAGATACTGCATACCCGTCAGTTTCACGAACACGTCGTGTTTGTCGCTCACAAAGCCGAAAGTGTATTTTGCTTTCACGGGGTCTTTTGTGATGTCGTATCCGTTGATGACGATTTTGCCGCTCGTGAAAGGGAGTATGCCGGTAAGGCATTTCAAAGTGGTTGATTTGCCTGCTCCGTTGTGTCCCAAAAGCCCGACTATTTCTCCCGGATAGCACACAACGGATAAGTCGTTCACGGCAATCGCTTGTGACGACGGATATTGTTTTACCAAATTTTCAATTTGAAGAGACGGTGTCAGATCCTGATTCTTGTGCACGATAACTCCTTCCTTATATTATGATGCACGCACGTGTAACGCGTATACGCGGATACTATAAGTATAGCTATATTTTTCTTTAAGGCTTTTGTATTTTATTATTTAAATAATAATTTGTCAACAAAATACGACATAATGCGACTTTTCTTAATTGTATCTTAATTTTCTATACGAAATGTCTGTAAAAATACATTTTGTAAAACAAGAAACAACACAAAAATCAAGATTTGTACTGTTATCTCGGGGTGGGGGGTGTGGACCTTTTAGACCAACAAAAATCCGATAATTGTCCGTAAAATCAAATAGAATAGTCCAAATTTCGTTGTTTTTCTTGAAAAATCTATGCAAGCCTGATTTTTTGGACGAGAAATCGTCGATATTTTACGTCTTGTATGATTTTTCACTTTTTTTTGGGCGCCGCAGATAAAAATATAAGGGTGACGGCATTGCTTATAATGCAACAAATTATCGTTTTATATTTTACATAAAAACGTGTTTATAATAACGAAATGCGGTTATAAAGTGTTGATTGCGCAAGTTGACGAAATTTTCATCGAGCACGTTTTGTCGGATATTTTTTCATCTTTTTATATATGGTATATTAACGTAGTTTTCTCGCATTTATCATTTGTTCGCACTTAGGTGTTTGCGCGGCAATTTCACGGACGCGAAACGAAAAATTCGTTTTTGCGTCCGCCAGGCAAGAGATTGTCGATTATTTTCTCGGTTGCGTCACACATCGTTTTTTAATACTTCTTGTCGGATTTAATTTGATTTTAATCATAACACGATAGGATATTCTCGATAAATCGGAGAGAAATTTGACTTTGCATAGCAATTTGACGGCGAAGAAGAATTGACAATTCCGTATTTAATTTTTATAATATGTAGAACATAATATATAGCGCATACGCTACACTCGTGCGCGTATATTTGGCAAAATCAAGGAGAAACGATGAAAACTTCTACAAGACGTACACTCATAATCGTCGGCGTGATAGTACTCGTCATTCTGGCGTTCGTGCTTGCATACGAGTTGACAAGACCCACCGAACTCGTGTTTTCGGGCAACGAAAACAGTTTTGAAAACATGCTTGCAAGCGGACAGGTTCAGGCGATATACATCGAAGGCAATTACACTGTAAAAATAAAGAGAACAGGCGACAACTCGTTCAAATATTTTGTCAATATCGACAGCCGTGTGGCCTTCTCCGACAAGTTGAAAGAATACAAAGAGGCGCACTTGCTTGACAACGTCGTCGTGCAATACGACGATCCGTCCAGCGGCTCGCTTCTTTCAAGCATAATCGTGCCGATCGTGCTTTATGCGCTGTTGTTCGGCGTGTTCTTCATCATCATCCGCAAGAGCGCGGGCGCGCAAGGTCAGGCGATGAACTTCGGCAAAACCAAGGCAAATCAGGTGCGTGACATCAAAGTGCGTTTCAGCGACGTTGCAGGTGCAGAAGAAGAAAAGCAGGAACTTCAGGAAATCGTCGATTTTCTCAAGCATCCCAAGAAATATACGGATATAGGCGCACGTATACCGCGCGGCGTTTTGCTCGTAGGCCCTCCGGGAACGGGTAAGACTTTGTTTGCAAAAGCGGTTGCGGGCGAAGCGAACGTTCCGTTCTTCTCGATAAGCGGTTCCGACTTTGTCGAAATGTTCGTCGGCGTGGGCGCGTCTCGTGTCAGAGATCTTTTCGAGCAGGCAAAGAAGAATATGCCGTGCATAATCTTCATCGACGAAATCGACGCGGTCGGTCGTCAGCGCGGTGCAGGCCTTGGCGGCGGCAACGACGAAAGAGAACAAACGCTCAACCAGTTGCTCGTTCAGATGGACGGTTTTGAAGCAAGCTCTTCAATCATCGTTATGGCGGCGACAAACCGTGCGGACATTCTTGACCCCGCTCTTATGAGACCGGGCAGATTCGACAGACAAATCTACGTCAACGTTCCCGACGTGAAAGGCAGAGAAGAGATATTCAAAGTCCACTCTCGCAACAAACCGCTTGCAAGCGACGTCAACTTCAAGTCTCTTGCTCGTTTGACGGTTGGCTTTACGGGCGCGGACATCGAAAACGTACTCAACGAGTCGGCAATTCTCGCAGCGCGCGACAACCGCAAACTCATCACGATGAAGGACATCAGCGAAGCCGTCAACAAGGTTGAAGCAGGTCCGGCGAAAAAATCTCGTCTCGTGACTGAAACGGATAAGCGCATCACTGCATATCATGAAAGCGGACACGCTATCATCGCAAAGAAACTCGGCAACAACACCGTGCACGAAGTCACCATCATACCGCGCGGTCAGGCAGGCGGATTTACGATTTCTCTTCCTGCAAACGACGACGCGTATATGACGAAACAAAAACTTCTTGACCGCATCGCCGAACTTCTCGGCGGTCGCGCGGCGGAAGAAATCGTCATCCACGACATCTCGACGGGTGCGTCCAACGACATACAGCGCGCTTCGCAAATCGCAAGAAAGATGGTTACCGAGTGGGGTATGTCCGATTCTATCGGCAACATGTATCTCGGCGCAAGCGAAGAAGTCTTCCTTGGCAGAGACTATCAGCAACAACTCAATTACAGTGAAGAAGTCGCGGCAAAAATCGATGAAGAGATCAAGACGATCATCGACAAGCAATATCAAGTGGCACTGTCCATATTGCGCGAAAATCGCGATATTATGGACGCAATGGTCAAGGCTCTTTATGAGAAAGAGACCATCTACGAAGACGAAATCGACGCGTTGTTCGGAGAAGAAAACGACAATGCTGACAGCATTTTCTCGTCAAAGGTCAATCGTCCCGACGCTCCCAAATCAAACGGCGCAAACAGTTTGGACGGTGTGAGCGAAACTAATATTTCCAAAGACCCGAGCGACGTGGAATAAAACCGAATGACAATAAAACAAGCCAAAAAACTGGATTTGCAAAAGATTTTGCAAAGCGACCCTGCGGCAACGAACGCGTGGGTTGTCAAACGTACGTACACAGGGTATAAAGCCCTGTGTGCTTATCGTTATGCACACTGGTTTTGGCAAAAAGGATTGAAGCGCGTCGCATTGTACGTTGCGTATCGCGCAAAGATTAGGACAGGCGTAGACATTCATCCTGCGGCAAAAATCGGCACGGGTATACTCGTCGACCACGGCGTAGGTCTTGTCATAGGCGAGACGACCGAGATAGGCAACGATTGCGTGCTCTATCAGGGGGTGACGCTCGGCGGCACGGGAAAAGACGTCGGCAAACGTCACCCGACCATAGATGAAGACGTCATGATTTCGGCAGGGGCAAAGGTGCTTGGACCGGTACATATCGGAGCGCACAGCAAAATAGGCGCAGGCAGTGTGGTGTTAAAAGACGTTCCGCCGCACTCGACTGTCGTCGGAGTTCCGGGCAAAGTGGTGAAACAAGACGGCGTAAGGGTGTCGGATATGGATCAGACTTGCCTACCCGATCCTATCATGGAAGAGTTTGCGCGGCTCAACAAGCGCGTCTACGAACTTGAAAAAACTCTCGGTGTTCATGCGTGCAGGTACTCTCTCACCGTTGATGAAGACAATGCTATTTCGAAGATGGAACACGAGCCGTAACGGCATTCAAATTAATAATTAATAATGAATAATTAATAATTGCGGAAGGCGGAGCCTTATCCAAAAGCTTGTTCGGAGCGTAATTATAAACGGACGGTGCGACTTTGAAGACGGAACACGAGCCGCAACGGCGGCGAACAAATAAGCGCCGAGCAAGACGATAAGTACGAGCGACTGCGCCGTGTTGTTGGCTACTGCCTGGCGCACAAAGCGTGGTGGCATAATGAGTGCACGATACTTTTCTATGCGAGTGCCGACTTCCCCTCTTCGAGCGATGTGTGGCTAAAAAGAGTAAGCACTATGTTCGAGAAGTAGGGGAAAGCCCGAAGGGAAGGGGTAATGTTGCATTTAGAGTATCAAGCGTAAAAGCAAACAAGACGAATAAATCATAAACAAAAACAACAACGGGAAAAGACGAATGAAAATTTACAACACTCTCACAAGAAAAAAAGAAGATTTCAAGCCGCTTCATGACGGAGTTGTCAATATGTACGCGTGCGGAATCACCGTGTCGGGCGACGCTCACATCGGACATGCGTATCAAGCTCTCATTTACGATATAATTCGCAAATATTTCGAGAAAATCGGCTACAAAGTCAATTATGCGCGCAATTACACGGACGTTGACGACAAAATCATCGCAAAGTCCAAAGAGACGGGCATACCTGCGCTCGAATACGCGAGCATGATGATTGACCGCATTGACAAACTTATGCGCGAGTTTCAGGTCGATGACCCGACCATTTGGCTCAAAGCGACATGCAATATAGACAACATCATCGATTTTATATCCAAACTCATTGCGTCGGGACATGCATATCCGACGGAGCGTGGCGACGTGTATTTCTCGGTTGACAGTTTTCCGGGTTACGGCAAACTCAGCGGCAGACGTCTCGAAGACGCCTACGAGAGCGTGCGTATAGAGAACGAAGACAACAAGCGCAATCCGCTTGATTTCGCGCTTTGGAAGTCCGCAAAAGAAGGTGAGATATTCTGGAAATCTCCGTGGGGAGACGGCAGACCCGGTTGGCATATCGAATGTTCGGCTATGAATATGGCGGCGTTCGGAGAGCAGATCGACGTGCACGGCGGCGGGAGAGACCTTATCTTCCCGCATCACGAAAACGAGATTGCGCAAACGGAATCTCTTACGGGCAAGCAGTTTGCAAAATACTGGATACACAACGGGCTTATAAAAGTCAACGGACAAAAGATGAGCAAGTCTCTCGGCAACAGTTTGCTTCTTGCAGACCTTCTCAAAGAGTATCATCCCGAGACCATAAAATACGCGCTTCTTCAGACAAACTATCGCGGAGACATCAACGTCACGGACGATTTGTTCCCCGAGGCAGACAAGCACGTTTACGGTTTCTACAAAGTTCTGGACGAAGTTGAAAAGAGCGGTCTTTCGGCAAGCGGCGACGCAAAGTGGATTGACGACGGTTTCAATCGCGCAATGGACGACGATTTCAACACGGCGAAAGCACTTGCTGATTTGTTCGGCATTTTCAAGGGCATCAAGAGCAAGCTCAAATCAGGCGACGGCGCATGTGTAAGCGAAGCGGAGCAGGTGAAAAAGACCTATTCTTTGCTTGGATTGTTCAAAGAAGAACCGGCAAAATTCCTTGCTTATTACGAGCAAAAGCAAGCGGCGGCAATGAGCAATGTGCCAAGCGATGTGCTTGAGCTCGTTGAAAAGAGAAAGCAAGCGAAAGCCGAAAAGAACTGGGCGCTTGCAGATGAAATAAGAGCAAAAATCACCGCACTCGGATATGCCGTAAAGGATACGAAAGACGGCGCGACCGTTGAGAAAATACAATAATACGAATCGAATATGTTGACTGAAAACGGAGTTTATCTTGCAGATATATACAACTTAAACGCCGTTTTTGCATAAAAGAAGAAAATAAAACATAAACGTAAAACAAAACGAAAACACGGAAAAGACGTATGAAAAGACGAATTCTTACAACACAAAACTTCTTTGAAAAACGCGCGCTCTACGAGCAGAAATACGCCCAACTCGAAAAGCGCAGAGACGAACTCGACAAAAAAATAAGACGCGAAGAGCGTGAAGCGAAAATCGAAAACGTCAAAAGCGAAGTCAAAGCCGTTTCAAAGAAAGCAAGAAAGTACGCAAAAAAACAGGCAAAGAAAGCGGCGTACGACGCAAAGTATTTGTACGTTGCCGGCGGGCATATGAAAAACGAGTTTCTCGGTTGGCTTACGATTTTCAATTTCCACCGTTCGCACAAGACGAAAATCGAAAGGTTTATTCGCTACGACGAAAACGACAAACGCTTGTATCTCGATTTGTACGAGCGCAAGGATAGAGACGGAACGAAAAAAGCAAAACTCTTCGTGTATATTCACGGCGGCGGTTGGATAGGCGGGCTTCCCGAAACAAGAGAAGCGTACACCACCGTGCTTTGCGAAAAGACGGGTTACGTCGTGGCAAGTTTATATTACGGAGACGCGCCGTTTTACGGACACCCCGAAATGATTCAAAACGTGTACAAGGCGTTTGCCTGGCTCAAAGAACACGCCGACGAATACAACTACGATGCGGAAGCAATTTTCGTGGGCGGCGAAAGCGCAGGCGCACATCTCAGTTCCATGGCAGGCGCGATTGCCACCAATCCAGAATACAAGGCGCATTTCACGCTTGACGAAAGGTCAAAAGACCAAAAAATTGCCGCGCTCATGCTCAATTGCGGCGTGTACGACATGCCCAAAGCCGTGCATACGGGCTTCAAGAATATAGGCATCTACACACAATCCTATCTCAAAGGAACACCCGTGGAAGAATGCCCCGAAGAATTGCAGAAAGAGATTTCTCCCATAAACTGGGTCACGTCCGATTTTCCGCCCACCTTTGCAATCTCCGCCGAAAACGACAAACTTGCCGTGCTCACGTTCGACCTTGTCAAAAAACTCGTTGACAACGGCGTGCAATTCGAGCATTTCCACGGCGAAGGCAAATGGGCGGTGCATGCGTTTGCAATCGGACAGTTTTTGCAAATCTCCAAAGACGCAATGGCTCGCACCATAGAGTTTTTGAAGAAGTACGAATAAAATTCGGCTCTAAAAATGCAAAGCCCACAATCCGTCAAATCGCAATTTGACACGGCGGCGAATATCCGTGCCGAGCAATCAATAAAACAGTAGTAAATCGCCGTATCGACAGATAAAATCATCAAAACGACATCATGGACCGTTGATTTGGCGAAAAATATAACGAATAAAAAGAATTATGCCATGACAAATAACCGTATAGGGTTTTTCATCGGCATTGCGACAAACAGTCGCAACAAAGGATAAAATCATGCAACACGCAACCGTAAAAATCAAAAAACTCAATCAAAACGCCATTCTTCCCAAGTACGGCACGCCGTTCTCCGCAGGGGCAGACCTTTACGCATGCGAAGGCAAAGCGATTGAAATCGCACCGCACGAGAGCGTGTTTATCCACACGGGAGTCGCAATCGAACTTCCTGAAGGCATGGTCGGGCTTGTGTATGCTCGTAGCGGACTTGCTTGCAAACGCGGCATCGCCCCGTCCAACAAAGTCGGCGTCATCGACAGTGACTATCGCGGCGAAATCATTGTGTCCTTGCACAATCACTCCGATGTTGCCGAAATCATTGACGATAAGGAGCGCATCGCGCAACTCGTTGTCACGCCCTATATCGTTGCCGATTTTGAAGAAACCGACACATTGTCGGAGTCTGTACGTGGGACAGGCGGATTCGGTTCCACCGGCAAAATTTGACCGCTATTGAGCAAATAGCTGTGTCAAAGCCCCTTGTCCAACAACTCATGTACGCTTGTGTACATTAGGGTTGCTGTCCAAGGGGCTTTTCCTTGCTCTTTATCTCAATATCGTGTCAAATTCTCCGTATTTGTCATTGCGAGCCGACTTGTTCGGCGTGGCAATCTCGCGGTAGCGGAATGATGTGAAATGACGTGTATAAAGTGCCGTTTCGTTTTCACGAGATCCTTCGACTTCGCTCAGGATGACAAGGAGAATTTTGAATTTTACCGATTATTCCAAATCGGGTGTGAGTGTCCCACCCAAACTAAATATCAAGGCGACAATCTTGAAAAAACATTAAACAGAAACCCTAATTTGCTATTAGCTCAATTGTGTAGTTTGTAAAAACGCGATAAATAGATGCATAACAAGAAAGAGCCGCGCTATCAGCAACCCTAATGTACAAACGGTACATGAGTTGACGGGAGCGTGGCTCTGCCGCAGTTGTTCGCTATTTAGCGCGTTTTTTATTCCCATTCGATTGTGGCAGGTGGTTTGCCCGTTATGTCGTAGACGACACGGCTGACGCCTTTGACTTCGTTGACGATTCTCGATGAGATTTTGGTGAGAAGGTCGTAGGGGATACGAGTGTATTCCGCGGTCATAAAATCGGATGTAGTGACTGCACGCAAGGCGATGACGTAGCCGTAGTTGCGGTAGTCGCCGATGACGCCGACGGACTTGGTGTCCGTGATGACGGCAAAGTATTGATCGGTCTTTATTCCGCTTGCAAGGATCTCTTCACGAAGGATTGCGTCTGCATCGCGGAGAATTTCAAGTTTGTCCTTGGTGATTTCGCCGATAGTTCTGATTGCAAGACCGGGGCCTGGGAAGGGCTGACGGTTGACGAGAGTGTCGGGAAGGCCGAGTTTTTTGCCGATGATGCGCACTTCGTCTTTAAAAAGACCGCGCAAGGGTTCGACAAGACCGATAAACGGCATATCTTTTGGCAGGCCGCCGACGTTGTGGTGGCTCTTGATGTTTGCAGAGTTGTTTGCGCCCGATTCGATGACGTCGGGGTAGATCGTGCCTTGCGCAAGGAAGTCATAGCCTTTGTGCGCGGTTGCAACGTCCGCAAACGTTTTGACAAACTCCGCGCCGATGATCTTACGTTTTTGTTCCGGTTCGACCACGCCTTTGAGTTTTGAAAGGAAATGTTCGCCCGCGTCAACCACTTCGAGAGTGAGCGGCATATCCTTGAAAGCGTCTTTGATTTGTTCCGTCTCGTATTTGCGCATAAAGCCGTGATCGACGTACACGCAGAGAAGTTGATCGGGGATAGCCTTGCTTATGAGCGCGGCAACTACAGAGCTGTCCACGCCGCCCGAAAGACCGAGAAGCACGCGTTTGTCGCCCACTTGCTCGCGGATTGCTTTGATTTGCGTCTCGATATAATCGTCGAGAGAGTAGTCTCTTTTTGCACCGCAAACGTTAATAACGAAGTTTTCAAGCACTTTTTCGCCGTGAGTGGAGCGTTCCACTTCGGGGTGGAATTGCACGCCGAACACTGTTTTGTCCGCGTTTTCAAAAGCGGCGCAAGGGCAGTTGTCGGTGGTGGCAATCACCTTGAATCCGTCGGGGACTTTAGCAACGTAGTCGGTGTGGCTCATGAGCATATTTCCGTCTTTGTCAAGACCGTCGAAAATCACGCTGTCGCCGATATGCACGAGCGTTTGACCGTATTCGCGCACACTACCTTCCTTGACGATGCCGCCAAACTTGTGAGCAACGTATTGCATGCCGTAGCAAATGCCCAAAATCGGCGCGCCGAAGTCGAAAACGTAGTCTGCGCATTTTGGCGAATTGTCAAGATACACGCTGTTCGGGCCGCCGGTGAAGATGATGCCGATAGGGTTGATCTCTTTCAATCTCTGCTCGGAAATGTTTGCCGGTTCAACGACTGAAAACACGTGCATGCGTCTGACGGTGCGGGCGATAAGCTCTTTGTATTGTCCGCCGAAATCGAGTACGAGAATGGTCTGATTTTTCATAAACGCTCCTTGAAATAGTGATTTGAAAGGAAAAACTCGCGTTTTTCGTAGTTACGGATAGATTATAAACGATTTTGCGCATTTAGAAAAGCGTTTTCGGGGTGCTTTTTGTCTTTTGCAATCCAAAAAAACGCGCACGCATATATGCGCACGCGTAGGATGAACGATATGTATTGTTTTGCCACTTATCGAGCGTTGTCGAGAGCCGCTTTGACAAAGGCGGCAAAAATCGGGTTTGCGTTTTCGGGACGAGACGTAAATTCGGGGTGGAATTGCACGCCGACGAAGAACGGGTGGTCTTTCACTTCGACGGTTTCGACTATGTGTCCGTCGGGGGACGTGCCGCTTATCACAAGGCCACCGTTTTCAAGGGCTTCGCGATACTCGTTGTTGAACTCGTATCTGTGGCGGTGACGTTCTTCAATGAGATTAGAGCCGTACGCTTCCTTGATTTTCGTCCCGTCTCTGACGGCGCAGGGGTAAGAGCCGAGTCTCATAGTTCCGCCGAGTTTCTTGCCTTTTTTGTCGGGCATGATGTCTATGACGGTGTGTTCTGTGTGCGCAAATTCTCCGCTCGTAGCGTCTTTGAATCCGAGAACGTCGCGGGCGTATTCGATGACGGTCACCTGCATGCCGAGACATATTCCGAGATAAGGAAGCGCGTGCGTACGCGCGTATTTACAAGCAACGATCATTCCTTCCACTCCGCGTTCGCCGAAGCCGCCGGGAATTATTATGCCGTCCACGTCTTTGAGTTTGTTTGCAACGTTTGCTTCGGTGACGGTTTCGCTATCAATCCATTTAAGGTCCACGGCAGTGAGATTTGCGCCGCCTGCGTGCTTGATTGCTTCGACGAGAGAAATGTAAGAATCGCGAAGGGATACGTATTTGCCGACGATGCCGATGCGCACTTTCGGAGTCTTGATTTTGAGAGTTGCGACTTTCTTTTTCCATTCGGTCAGGTCGCACTTATTTTTTAGCGAAAGAGCCTTGCTTATTGCCTTGTACAGTCCGTTGCGATAGAGCATTGCGGGGGCGTCGTACAGGCATTTCACTGTGGTGCTGGGCACTACGGCGTGTTCGTCGACGGAGCAGAAAAGGGAGATTTTCTTGATTATTTCTTCGGGCGGTTGTTTGTCGGACCTTGTCACAACGACGTCGGGGAATATGCCGAAACGCTGCAATTCTCGCACGGAGTGTTGAACGGGTTTCGATTTGAACTCGTCGGAGCAGGACATATAGAGAAGAAGGCACACGTGCACGAACGCGCAGTTTTCTCTGCCGACGTCAAGGCTGAACTGACGCAACGCTTCGAGATACGGTTGACTTTCGATGTCGCCCACCGTTCCGCCGATCTCGGTGATGAGAATGTCCGCACCGCTTTCCTTTGCGGTTGCGAGAATGTGGTCTTTAATTTCGTTCGTGACGTGGGGGATGATTTGCACCGTTTTGCCCTGATAGTCGCCGTTGCGCTCTTTGTTCAGCACCGATTGGAAGAGCCGTCCGCTTGTAAGAGACGAACTTCTCGTAAGGTTCTCGTTGATGAATCTTTCGTAGTGGCCAAGGTCAAGGTCCGTTTCCGCGCCGTCCTGGGTGACGAACACTTCGCCGTGTTGAGTGGGGTTGAGCGTGCCGGGATCGATGTTCATATAAGGGTCGAACTTTTCGATATACACGCTGTATCCCGCGCTTTTCAGCAGTCTGCCCAAAGATGCCGCCACTATGCCTTTGCCGAGTCCCGAAACGACTCCGCCAGTTACGAAAATGTACTTGCTCATAAATTTATTTCTCCTGCGTTGAATTTCTTTTTTTGTCCGTTTGCCATGCAAATTTGCGTTTCACACTGTGTTTCACGCCCTTTTTTTGCTCAAAAAAACAAAAAAAAGGCGTTTTTTTTTAGCAATTGCCACTGCCAAAAGAAAAACGCCTTTTTATAGGTCTTTTATATTCGGTTTTCCGGTCGTATTTTTCCTTGCTTCCGCAGAAAAAATACGTTTCAAATGATACCATATTTTCGCCGTATGTCAATGATTTTTCAACAACTTTTTTCAAAAAAATTTTCAAAGTTTGCGCCGACGCAATCAACGGATTATCAAATGCATAATCGTATAAAAATCGTATAAAAAATTGCGTTTGCGATACGGCTTTATGAGCGGCAAACGGCTGTCTTGCAAGTATCGAAACAAAAAAAGGATATCCGCCTTTTGAGCGGATATCCCTTTCCTGTTTTGCTTTTACGGATATGTATCGTAAAAAAGTTATTTCACCAAATCGATGAGCGCGAGCGCACGTTTCAAAGCAAGTTTGCTGTTGACCTTGAACTGGAAGGGAACGTCTTCATACACTTTCTTGTGTCCGGTGTTGACGTGCGGAGTGCGACCGTCGTTGAACTCGGGCGCATCGGGGTCGAGCGGAAGATTGACGCGCAATGACGTGCCGATGATGGTTATCTTTGCCACAATATCGCCTTCTCGTCTATAAGTGTCGCATTGTTTGCTGATGCGGCTCTTGATTTTCGGTGTGCCTTTCTTGGTAGCGGTGAGCGCGTCTTGAAGGATTGCATAGCGTTCTTTCACGATGTCGTCGGAAAGAGCGTATTTCTCTGCAAAGGTAAGGCTCTTGCGTGCGGCTTTTTTTGCCATGACTTTGTCATAGTCGAATTTTTTGCCGAGAGAAGAGTGAAGTTCGGTGACGTCTTCGGCTTCTTCCTGCACGGGTGCGGGAGCGGGTTTCGGCTCGTTCATTTTTTCAAAAGCCGTTGCGCAAGGCATAGCGATTGATTTGTCGCAGAATGCGCAATAGTCGTATGCGCCGCACATATCGCGATGATTTATCACGCTGTCGTCCCATTTTTGTTTGTCGAGTTTTGCTTGCAATACAAATTTGTCCATAGTGTTCTCCCAAATATGCTTTGACTTTCTCATGCGGTCAAACCACAATCTATTCAACTTAATTTTGTGATTATTGTATATCAAAACAATGGTTTTGGCAAACATTTAATGTACATTTTTTCGGCATTTTTTTATTTTTTTTGCGCTAAATCAACTCAAATCGCGTGATTTTGTTTATCTAACTTGCCCGATTTCCCGCGCCGATTTCAAAACTGCACATCTAAACGCTTGCTCTTTTCTCACACATTGCATGCGCACACATTCATATTTTTAAGTCCGCAAAGAAAACTAATCCCGATTTATTTGTGGTTTTGGGCAGTTTATTAGGTTTTATTGCTTTCGTACTCATTCAAAAGCCAGTATGCGTACCTGTTTGCTTCGATTTCAAGGCTTCTATCCGTTCGGGTTTCGTCTTGGAGAAAATACCATTGAAAATAATGCGTCAACTCATGTAGTATTGTGAATTCAAGATAGCGTAAATCGGTGTTTGTCGCAACGTATATACAAGGATATTTTGCTCCTTTTCGCAATTCTTCGGGGGTGAAAAATATACCTTGACAGAAGCCTTTGCCGTTGTTTGAACGGAATTTCGCCTGATTTTCCAAGAAAACAGTACATTTTATCGGGAAGCAGAATCTTTTTCTTATCCACATCAAGAAATGTTTGATTGCTAAAAACGATGATTTGTCGATTGTTCTGTCATAGACAATTTTCAAACCGCATACAACACCGATTTGTTTGTAGTTTTGCAGAAATTCTCGATTTATCCAAATAGAATCCTTGTTTTTGCTCATATATCGTTACCGTCAGTGCAATTTATCTTTTTTGATTGTATCATATGATATGACAAATCCGCAATATTTTTTATTAAAGCAAGAGTTTACTACAACTATTTTAATTTTTTTTCGAGATATTTTCAATCCGCTTGTCAAAATCAAACTTTTGAGTTACAATACCTATGCTACAGAGAAAAACAACTCGACGAAGCGCATTTCGCGCCCAGTCGGGATCAGATAGATTTCGTGGCAAACATAGAAAATCATATTATCGGGGTATAGCGCAGTTTGGTAGCGCGCTTGACTGGGGGTCAAGAGGCCATGGGTTCAAGTCCCGTTACTCCGACCAAGAAACTATGCGAGTGCAAAATGCACTCGCATTTTTATATGCAGGCATAGCCTTTGCAGAATGCAATAACGGCTATGCCTGCATATAAAACGGCACAAACATTGTGCCGAGTTTCTTGAATTGGCACGAACGTAGTGAGTACCAAAAACTACTCGTTTGCACGCAAAGAGTGCCGAAGTTTGTGAAGGGGCACGAGCGATAGCGAAATACCAAGCCTTGTGCCGAGTTTCTTGAATTGGCACGAACGTAGTGAGTACCAAAAACTACTCGTTTGCACGCAAAGAGTGCCGAAGTTTGTGAAGGGGCACGAGCGATAGCGAAATACCAAGCCTTGTGCCGAGTTTCTTGAATTGGCACGAGCGTAGTGAGTACCACACCGTTCAACTTGAGCTTGAAATTTAATAAATCGCATTCAAAAATTGATTTTTGGCAATCTATTTGTTATTATTGTAATAGCGTGCGATGTTTTCGTAGCTCGGCAGGATAGAGGGTTCGCCTTCTAAGGCCGGACTTTATCCATAGAAACTCACTGTATATTGTGTTTTCAAGGCGGATTACAACAATATATTGCGGTTGATGGCTCATAAATGCGTGATTGGTATTAAAATCGGTATTATTTCTCGCATTTACCAACTTTTGAATCGCGCACCAATTTTCATATTTGTCCGTGTACCTCAGTAGGATAGAGGGTTCGCCTCCTAAGGCTGGACCTTATCCACAGAAAAACACCATATATTGTGTTTTCGGGGCGGATTACAGCAACATATTGCGGTTGATGGCTGCTAAATGCGTGATTGGTATTAAAATCGGTATTATTTTTCGCATTTACCAACTTTTACATCGCGCACTAAATTTCATATTTGTCCGTGTACCTCAGTAGGATAGAGGGTTCGCCTCCTAAGCGAAACGCCGTTGGTTCGACTCCAATCACGGACGCCAAAAAAACCACAAGATATTGTGGTTTTTTTTATTTTTACGTCAATATATTGATTTTTAGATTTTGAAAAACACAAAAATCGTTAATACCGATTTAATACCGATTTCTTTTTTAGCCTATTTTGTAAGGTTATTAAGGGCAAACACCGCTTTTTCTTGCGTGTCCGGGGATAAAGTGGCTGTAAACTTCGAGCGTTACCGTCGAATCGCTATGCTCCATACAACAGCCACGACAGAAGGCAATAAAATATGGTTTGAATCACACGTTTGAATTTTTGTAATTTCACACAAAGGTGTGGCAAACGGGCTTGATTTTTTGTTAAAAATATGATATTATATAAAAGACAAAACGTATCATATATTGATACGCGGAACTTTTAACGCCGAATAACCTGCAAAAAAAATGCGAAATACAGGCAAAAGGAGTTGACAAGGATGACATACACAAGGCAATCGAAGACGAGAAAGTCTGCCTATAATTTGAGTAAGAGTAACAGAATTTGACCGCATCGCTGCATAGGCTAAACCTATTGGCGGTGCGATTTTGCTTTTATAAGGGGAAAAGCACAACGATTTTGACGAAGGTTTTAAGTTGCAGCAGTGACACAGAACATATCCCCGTAAAAATTAAAAGGAGATAATATTATGACACACACAAAGGCGAATAAATCTAAGATACTTATGCTTGTACTTGGTCTTACAATGTGCCTTGTCCTTATGCTTGGCATAGCGATTGCAAGCCCTGCGAACACTGCGCGCGCAGAAGAGACAGACCTGCACATCCCGGTCAGCACGATTACCGCAACCTCTAACTATAAGGTTGAAAAAACGACCACGGTGGCAATAACCGACGAACTTGTGCCTGTTACTGACCTTGTAAAAGTGTTCAACGACGCGGCGCAAGAGCCGACCTTTGGCGGAACGCTTGTCAGGGGTACCGACTTCGAAGTAAGTTATGCGGTAAAAGCGGGCTCGATCGACATGCTCGATTTTAGCGGCAAACCCGTTGGCGCCGGTACTTACATTGTTACCGTCACGGGTAAGGGCGCGTACGAGGGCAGTTTCACCAAAGAATTCGTGATTAACAAGGCAGCGCGATCAGACGTTCCCGTCGGACTTATCGCCAACCCGATTTCGTGCAGGGACGGCAGCGGCACAATCGACGGCGTTACCATCGCGATGGAATACAGAAAAGTCGGCGACGCGGATTATACAAAGTGCACGTCAAGTAAGATTACAGGGCTTGCGGCAGGCGAATACCAAATAAGATACGAGGAAGACGACAACTATCTGGCAAGCGATGACGTAACCGTAACCATTACCATAAGCCATAATCTGGGCACGCTTAATGAAGAAACCCCCGCAACTTGTATTGCTGACGGTATGAAAGCGCATTATTATTGCTCGGATTGCGGAAAATACTTTGACGAAAGCAAAAAAGAAACAACCGAAGCTGCGTTGACTATCCCCGCAACCGGCGTTCATACATTTGGCACGCTTATTGAAGAACAACGCAACTTGTATCGCAGGCGGTATGAAAGCACACTACAAATGCACAGTGTGCGGAAAATACTTTGACGAAAACAAAAACGAAACAACCGAAGAAGCGTTGAAAACTCCCGTCAGCCCATACTACGGGCACAACTTTGGTTTTTGGGTAGAAGAAGAGTACGCAACTTGTCAAGCCCAGGGCAGAAAAGGATACAAGCATTGCAACATTTGCAACAAGGATTACGACGCAAGCAATACGGAAATTACCGATTTTGTTATCCCTGTCAATCCGGACGGTCACGTATTGGGTGATTTGGTTAAAGAAGTGCCTGCAACTTGCAAAGATACCGGCGTAAAGGCACATAGAGATTGCAAATTGTGCAGAAAACATTGCGACCCGATAACCCGAAAAGAGATTGCGGACTTGACTATCCCCACCACAAACAACCATACCTACGGTGAGTTGATTCCCGAAGTGCCTGCAACAACCACAGAATTCGGCGTGAAAGAACACAAAGATTGCTCGGTTTGCGGAAAGCACTTTGATAAAGACGGGAACGAAATCACCGACCTTAGAATTGCCAAAATCGGCACGCATAACGTGGTAATAAACGGCGAAAGCAAATTCTATGCACACGGCGAAAGCGTAACCGTAACGGCAGAAGATAAAGAAGGCAAAGTGTTCAAAGGCTGGAAAGACGAAAGCGGAAATATCGTCAGCACCGACAAGAGTTATACATTTACGGTGGCGGAAGCAACAACCCTTACGGCTGTATATGACGATATGCCTTCGGGTGGTGGCGAAATCACCCCGACGCCTGATAAAAAGGACGGACTTTCGGGCGGTGCGATTGCAGGTATTGTAATCGGAACGTTGCTGCTTGCAGGAATCGGCGGATTTGCAATCTTCTGGTTCGCTGTCAAGAAAAAGACGTTTGCAGATTTAATCGCAGCAATCAAAGCATTGTTCGCCAAGAAGAAATAATTTGCAGGATTAAGCAAATCTAAACAACAGCAAAAAAGAGAGTTTGACTACGGTCAGACTCTCTTTCATATTTGCTGAAAATTTTTGAAATCGTGCTTGAAAAATCGGTATTGGTTTGGTATTATTTTGGTATTGAAGTTATTGCGGTATTTTGAAAATTACTCAACATAAGGAATCAGACAAGGTGAAAAACAAAAAATTGGCGTCGAATATTGTGCTTATGGTTATGGCGGTCATTATGTTGGCGGTGGGCGTGTACGTGCTGATGGGCGCGTCCGAGTACGCGCGCAAGGGCGTGAAAACCGAAGCGGAGATAACAAGCATCGTGATCGGCAATTCGTCAAACGGCGAGACAAGCTACAAGGTCAACGTGGAGTTTTGGGTGGACGGCACGAAGTATGGTGGAGAGTTGGATACCTATGACACGAGCATGCGCACCGGTGGCAAAACGACGGTGTATTATATGCCGAATGATCCGAGCAAATTTCACAGCGCGCGGTTCAATTATTTGCCGGGCATAGCGTGCATAGTGGCGGCGGCGATTATGGCGATTGTGTTTTTCGTGCCGTACATTGTGGTGAGAATCAGAGAAGCCAAGCTCGACAGATACACCGAAGAAGGCACGCATATCGTGGCAAGGATCATGCAGGTGAATCGCAGAAATACGCGCCTTTACAACAAGACGGTTGCGGTGGTCGAGTGCATGGGCAGCGACAGAAACGAGTATAGCCAAAAGGTGCTTTTGGACATAGGCGACGAATACGTGGTGGGTGACGACATAGACGTGTTCGTCAGTGCGAACAACCCGAAAAAATATATCATCGACACCGAAGGATACCTGGAAAAACAAAGCGCAAGATATGCCGACGATTCACAAAATCAGACAAGCTATTGATATGCAGATAAACATCGAACAACTCGAAAAATTAAGCAAGGACGAATACGTTCTTTTCGATATGCGCCCCGAGACAGACAGGGCGTACGGTTTTATACCCGATTCCGTCAGCGTCACGGAAGAAGAACTGCGAGAAAATCCGCCTGCGGATAAGTCGAAAAAAATCGTCGTGTATTGTGCGAAGGGAATTTTGAGTGTGGACGTCGTTGAATGGTTATGCGAGCAAGGATACGACGCATACAGTCTCGAAGACGGATATTTTGCGTGGCTGAGACGGCAGATGCAAAAGCAGGTGGACGACGATTTCTGTGCCAAAGTCGAGCAGAGTTTGCGTAAAAAATTCAAGTCCGATATATTCGGCAAATTTATCAAAGCAATAAAAGAATACGACCTTATTCATGACGGAGACACTATTGCGGTGTGCATATCGGGCGGAAAAGATTCCATGCTCATGGCAAAATGTTTTCAAGAACTCAAACGTCACAGCAACGTGAATTTTGACGTCAAATATTTCGTCATGGACCCGGGATATGCGCCGGAAAATCGCCGTATAATCGAGGAAAACGCTCGTCGACTCAACGTGCCGATAACCGTATTCGAGACGGACATTTTCGAGAGCGTGTACAACGTTGACAAGTCGCCGTGCTATCTTTGTGCAAGGATGAGACGCGGATATCTGTACAACTTCGCAAAGCAACTCGGATGCAACAAAATTGCGCTCGGACATCATTACGACGACGTCATCGAGACAATACTCATGGGGATGTTGCACGGCGCGCAGATACAGACTATGATGCCGAAACTTCATAGTACGAACTTTGAAGGAATGGAGCTTATCCGCCCCCTTTATCTCGTGCGCGAAGACGACATAAAAGCGTGGAGAGACTACAACGATTTGCATTTCATACAATGCGCTTGCAAGTTTACCGACACGTGCACGTCTTGCAACAACGGACAAAATCACAGTAAGCGACAGGAGACGAAAGAACTCATTCGCGAACTGAAAAAGAGCAATCCCGACGTTGAGAAATGTATATTCAGAAGTGTGGAAAACGTGCATCTGGAAACAGTCATCGCATATAAAAAAGACGGAGTGAAGCACAGTTTTTTAGAAACGTACGACGAGAAAAAGTGACGAAATACGTGTTTTATATGTCGAAAACGAGTATATAAAACGGCGATAACGTCGCGAAAAACAAATAACGAGAAAAGCACCCCCCCACCTGCTAAGCCGGTGGGGGTGCTTTTTGTGCTTTGCCGAACGAGCGGGCAATCGCTTAAATTCGGATATTCGATATTATGTTATAAAATATAATGGTATTATATCAAAATTATTATAGGTTTTTTATCGGGCATCGGGGCGGCGTATCACAGCAGCAAGGTTTTGTCTTCGCCCATGCCCATCATTCCGTCAAGCACGTATTTGTTGCCGTCTTCGTCGCGGATATAACCTTCGAGCGTGCCGAACGCGACGTAGTAGTCGATGTTGACGACGAGCGCGTGCATAATCATCGGGTTCATGTTGCGAACGCTGAATTTGAGATTGACCATATCGTGTTCGTCTTTGATTATCCAGGTCGAGTGGTCGCAGAAGTCTTTACTTTCTGGGGAGCGGGTGAATTTGACGGGCGGAAGAATGCTCGTTTCGCCTTCGAGCCAAAGGATGTTTTCGTTGTATTTTTCTTGGTCGATAGACTGATTTCTCGTAAGGTTGAAAGCGAGCCATTTTTCTTTGCCGCCGACGTTGCATTTGCCCATTGTCGTAACCCAGTCGTAGTGCGCGCGACGGGGATAGAATCCGCGGTGGTCGTCGACGATTGCGGTGCTGTTTGCGTCGGTGAGCATTTCTTCGCCGTTGATCACGAGTCTGCCTTCCGCTTTGAAGAAGTCCTTTTGGCTGTAAAGGGGACGATTTTTGCCGAAGGGGATACTTGCCACGCAAGGCTTTGAAAGACGGGTGAGCTTAAAGTCGTATTCGATCGTCGCTTCGCCGTAGTTTTCTTTTATTGCCTTGACGATGGTCTTATCTTTGTTCGGGACGGTGATAAGGCATTTGCCGGAGTGCTTGCCCGAAAGGTCGCATTTTCCGTCTTGGAAGTTGTTGACGTATTTGACGTGAGAGACGGGCGTCTCGCCTTCCGCAATCGAGCCGTTGATGAGATTCGGTGCGATGACGGTGTCTTTGGATTTGAGATTGGTGTCCCAGCAATACACTTTGCCCGTGCGTTTGTCGTAGAAGACGTTCAGCGTTTTGCCGAAGATTCCCATATCGCAAACGACGGCAAGAAGAACGCCGTTTTCCAGATGGACTTCCGTCGCTTCCCAAAGGGTAAGTTTGAGACGGTTCATGCATTGGGGCGCGTGCGTCGGCTTTTTGAGTTTCACAAGGTCCATTTGTTCAAACTCTTTGTCAAACGTGCCGAAAGCGCAAATTCCTTTCTCGTCAACCATGCTTTTAGGGGTGGGGACGGCTCTTCGTTTTTGGTCGATATACTTTGAATATTCTCCCATAATTTTTCTCCTTATTCCTTATATTATATGAACGCCGAAGCGCAAATATTTTTCGTTGTTCGAAAAACCGCGTTTTATCATGGCATTTTGACATGATAAAAGCGGTTTTGCGTTGAAATCGTTATTTTGCCATATCGTCTATCTTTTCGACGAAGTCGCAAAGCACCGCAAAAGTTTTTTCGAGACATTCTTTGTTTACGTCTTCGGCGACGTCCAGTCTCGTGTGATAATATCTCGGCAAGTTGAAGTTCATTGCGGTCACGCACACGCTGTTGAATCCGCCTTCGGTGTATGCGGCGGCGTCCGTTGCGCCGAGTGCCACGCTGCCTTTTTTGCAAGTGACGCCTTCTTGCTTGCAGGCATCAAGCCATAACTCCGTTGCTTCGGAGTCGCATTTTATAAGACCGTTCATGTCTTTGTAGTTTACGAGCATGTGATCTTCTTCTCGCAACGTATCGAGACAGAGTATGGTCGTCGGGCAGTCTTTAAAATCGTTCTTGTGTGCTTTTACCCACGCTTTCGCTCCGCGTAGTCCCGCTTCTTCGCCGCCTGCGCAAATGCAACCGACTTCGGTGTGCTCGAAATCGACGCCGTTGTCTTTGAGTGCTTTCAGAAATGCAAGCCCCATTGCGCAGCCCGTAAGGTTGTCGGTTGCGCCGTCAACGACCACTTTCGGATTGAAAAGAATATACATAAGAATCCAAAACGGGACGAAAACGCCGCTCACGCAAAGCGCGATGAGCAGTGAAGTGTTGCCCAAAGGACTTGCAAACATGCCCGTTATCACACATTCGGCAACGGCAACCGCCGTAAAATAAAGTATGCCGATGACGGAGATAAGGAAGTGCGCAATAAACGCTTTTCCGTTTATTCTGTAATTGAGCGTCCACTCGTACGCCGCGTCGGCGTGTCCGCTGATGAGAACGCGACGTTTCACTTCGCCTATCGGTTTCTTGATTGCCGTCATGTTGAGAGATTCGCGTTTCGGGAAAAGGAAATCCACGACTTTGCGATATAGAACGAATTCGAGAATCATGAGAGACATGCCGATTAAGATTAAGACGATAGACGCGAGCGGTGCGAAAAACGCCACGACGAACGCTGCAAGAATGAGCGTAACCGTTATGTATATCCAGCCCATGAAAGCAAGTGTGTTTGCGTAATACGGTTCGGTCGTCACGCTGTCGGCGTACGGTTTTGCCGTTTGCGCCATATAATTGACGGCGTCTCTTTCGCCCTGACTGCCACAGTCGCGTTTTCCGAATTTTTTGATGACGTCGCCGATAAAGCCGAACATAAAGTCCGCGCTTTGTCCTTTGTTTTGTTTGAGTTTGTCAAGTTTCATCTCTTCACCCCTGTTTTTTTCGGCGTTTTGTATTGAAAACACCTAACAATCAAATTATATTATCAAATATTCCCCTCGTCAATATGACTTTTTGGCATTATCGGACGATTGTTCGTTTTTAGCGGTTTATTGTTTTGCGATTTCCTGATATGCGGTGGCGATTCTTTCTATTATTTCGACGTGATTGAAGGTCTTGTGATACACGATTGTGGTCTCGCGCGTCATGCTCAGGTTTTCTATCGGCAAAGCAACCAACGATTTTTTGCGCAACTCTTTCATGCATGCGCTTTTTGAGAGAATAGATACGCCCACGTCTTTTTTGACTAGATTTTTTATCGTAGAAATACTGTCAACTTCGATGATTACGTCGAAATTGTCGATAGACTCTCCGATTGCTTCGAGCGAGTTTGCAAATTTTTCGCGCGTTGCGGAAGTGGGCAGGCGCAAAATAAGATGTTGTTTTTTCAGGTCGTTCAGCGTGATTGCGGGTTTTTGTGCGATGGGGTTCTGACTTGACACCATGCACATGAGCATGTCCGTGTCGATCACCATGAAGTTGAAGTCGGGATTTGTCGGTTTCTCTTCGATAATCAGTATATCGAGTTCAAAATTTTCAAGCATAACATAAAGATTTTTTATCGTGTCAGTAATAAAAGTTATGTTTATGTTATCGTCACCGAGTGCGATTTTCGACAATGCTTCGATCATATATCCGCTCTCTTGCGTGTGGGTTATGCCTATTCTGATTTTTCGGATATTCGCTTTTGCGTTTTTGATTTTATCGCGCATTTTATCTTGAAGAGCATGCATTCTTTTCGCATACAAAAGTGCGATTTCTCCTTCTTGCGAGAGCACAATTTCCCCCTTTTTGCGCAAAAATACCTGTGTTCCGAGTTCTTCTTCCAGTTTTTTGACGTGTTGAGACACGGCAGGTTGGGTAAGTCCGAGAATTTCGCCGGCCTTTGTGAAATTTTTCACTTCGCACACAGTGATAAAAGTTTCGAGTTTGTCGTCAAGCAAAGACATAATAAAATCTCCTTATAATGTCAAATTATCAACTTATAAATAAACATAATTTGACTTTATATTGATACAATCATAACATATCAGCATAAAACGTTCAAGAGCTAAGCGCGATTTTGTCAAAATTCGTGCAAAAAGTAGGGGATAATATGTTGTTAGAAAATCTGCCGAGCGTGTCTCAGGTTATAGTTTCTATTGCGGTTATGCTTCTTGCGGGATACTTGATGTCGCGCGTGACGAAGATGCTGAAATTGCCAAACGTCACGGGCTATATTGTCGCAGGCATTATCATCGGACCGTATTGTCTTAAAATCATACCGACGGGCGTCGTGCAGGGAATGAGTTTTCTCGCGGATATCGCGCTCGCGTTTATAGCGTTCAGCACGGGAGAGTTTTTCAAACTTTCCACTCTCAAAAAAAACGGCGGCAAAAACATTGTCATCACGGTTTTCGAAGCGTTGCTTGCTTCTATTCTCGTGTTTTTCGTCATGTATTTCGCATTGAAAATGAGTCTTGCGTTCTCAATCGTGCTTGCGTCGCTTGCAGCCGCCACCGCGCCTGCTTCGACGATGATGACCATACGACAGACGGGCGCGCACGGCGATTTCGTGGATACACTTTTGCAAGTCGTGGCACTTGACGACGTGGTCGGGCTTGTCGCGTTTTCGGTTGCCATTGCGGTTGCAACGGCGTCTCTTTCGGGACAAATCACGGCAAAGAATATCCTTTTGCCGATAGTATACAATCTTGTTGCGTTCGTTGTGGGCGGAGTGCTCGGTTTTATATTGAAACTGCTCATTTCAAATCGTTCGTCCGACAATCGCCTTATCATTGCGGTTGCGATTATATTTACGTTCTGCGGCATCTGCACTTTTATGGACGTATCTCCGCTTCTCGGTTGTATGGCAATGGGCACGGTTTATCGCAATGCGTCGGGAGACGACAAACTCTTCAAACAACTCAACTATTTCACACCGCCCGTTCTTCTGTTGTTCTTCGTGCGCTCGGGCGTCAATTTCGACTTGGGTGCACTCGTCAGCACGGACAGTATAGGCGGAACGTCTTTGCTTGTCATCGGCGTGGTGTATTTCTTCGTGCGTATTCTCGGCAAGTACGGCGGAGCGTTTTTGGGCTGTCTTGTCGTCAGAAAGGATAAAAAAGTGCGCAACTGGCTTGGGCTTGCGCTCATACCGCAAGCGGGCGTCGCGATAGGACTTGCCGCACTCGCCGCAAGAACGATAGGGGGGGAGACGGGCAGTGCTATGGAGACGATAATTCTTGCGTCAAGCGTGCTGTACGAACTTATAGGTCCTGCCTGCGCGAAACTGTCGCTGTATCTTTCAAAGTCGTACTCGAAGGATATAGACGTGGTCGTGCCCGACGAACAAATCGAAGGCGCGGCGCAAAAGAGCAACGTCGAAGTGCTGATAGACAAAATCAACGAAATCCGCACTCGCATCCCCGAAAGCAAGGAGAGCGAAGACGAAAAAGCCTACGACGAAGCCGCCGAAGAATACTACGTTCTCAACTCTCGTCAAAAAAGACGATAAAAATAAAAAACAAATAAATTCAGGAGATTGCTATGAATTATATCGATCCGCTTGCAAAAGTTATGGGGGAATGGTCGTGGAACGTCACGGTTTATTCCATATTGCTCAGAGTCTTAGTGCCGCTGTTGTTTGCGTTTTACGTGGGAAGCGAACGCTCGACGAAAGGTCACACTGCAGGACTTAAAACGTTTATATTGTTGTCGCTTGCGTCAACTTCGTGCATGATTATAGATAGGTCTTTGTCTTTGACCGTACCCGTCTGCTCGGCGGGTGCGCTGATAGGCACGGCAATGCTCAGCGGCAATTCGATTCTTTTCAGTGCGAAGAACCAAATCAAAGGTCTCACCACGTCGGCGTGGCTTTGGACTTGCGCGATTTTCGGATTGCTTTTCGGTGCGGGACTTTACACTTGCGCACTCATTCTTGCGGCTGTGTACGTTGTGATATTGCAGGCGTTTCCGACGATCGAAAAGAAACTCAAACAGCGTTCCGACCACTTCGAACTACATCTCGAACTCAAATCGCGCAACGATTTGCCGCAATTTATGACCACGCTCAGAGAACTCGGTATGCGCATCGACGACGTTGAAATGAACTCTGCGTTTATCAATTCCGGCCTTAGCGTGTATTCGCTAAAACTCACCATCGAAAGCAATGAACTCAAAAAGTATAAAACCCACGATGAGATAATCGAAGCACTTCGCAGCATCGACTATATTCACTACGTGGAAGAAAAATAATATTCGTACAATAAGGGCGGAAGGGCGGGAGCAGGTGTCGCTTTGCACGAAAGTGCAGAGAGATGTTTGTTATTATCGAGTTTGTTATTATCCGACATTTTCGGAGCGTCGGTTTACGATGCAAATAGCATTTGATTTTGCAAAAACGGCTTGATATAAAAAATAAAACTTTTGCACAAACAAAAGTTCTATCGTATCGTTTTTAGTAGTTAAAGTGTAGAAATCGATTTTTTATTGCGGTTTGCGGAGTTTTCCGTCAAGCCCCTTTATAAGAAAGCATTTGCCTACGACGTCGTCAAGACTTACAGGTCCGAAAACTCTCGAATCGAGAGAGACGTCTCTGTTGTCGCCCATGCAGAATATTTTTCCGTCGGGGATATAGATGTCTATATCCTGTCCCTTGGTCATCGAAGTGATGTACGGCTCGTCGAGTTGTCGGTCGTTGACGTATACGACGCAGTCTTTGATTTGCAGGTGGTCACCGCCGACGGCTATGACGCGTTTAACTAGCGTACTCACCGTATTTTCGTGAGCTTTTTCCGTGTTGAAAACCACTATATCTCCGCGCGATATTTTTGCAACTTTGTCGAGATACAGCACTTCGCCGTTGGTGCGTTGATTGTCGAATTTGTTTCCGTTGCCGCCGTCAAGAGTGGGGTACATCGAAGTGCCGTCTACGATAAACGAAGCGAATACGTATTGTTTGAGCAACAGCCCCGTTGCCACAGCGAGTATCACGACGAGCAACACGCAAACGACGGAAACCATTATCCGTTTCTTTTTGATTTGTTTGTCCACGTCGGGTGCTATTTCGTTGAATTCCAGTTCTTCCATGCCAAATTATATTGTTCTTTTGTGTGAAAGTTTCTTATATCCACAAAAAGTTGTTGAACGCAACGCCTTCGACGTTGACCAGTTCAATCATTTTCACGTTTGCGAACGTTGACAACGTTCTTCCTTCTTCGCTCTTGAAATCGGTGCATTCAAAGAGCAGTTTTTGCCAAAATTCTCCGCCTTTCAGGTGTGTATGAGCGGTGTATTTTTTGAGTTCGGGATACGAGAATACCGAGAGATACAATTCGCATTCGTCTTTTGCAAAAGCGTCCACGTGCAACGCCGCCAGACGGGATAGCGAGCGCATCTCGAAAAGACTGCGAATAAGCGTCAGATTGCCTTTTTTTGCGGTGATTCCGTCAATGCCGAAAGGACCTTTTTCAAGTGCGATCACGTCTTCGTCAAGTATGGTTGCGTCGGTTTTTGCGATGAAAGAGCCGAGTCCCATGCTCGAATCGTATATGATGTTCGTTCCGCGCGGAGTGGTTTCGACGTTCTCGACGCCGTGTTTTGACGGAACGGCACAAACGACTCTCGTCGAATTGACGTTGCCGTTGGGATATTCAAACGTCGCATACGCAACGATAGGCTCGTCCGCATCGTAAACGGGCACGTCGCAGATATATTCGTGTTCACCAACTTTTTGTTGAACCGCAATCGGTTGATAGTATCTTTCCTTGCTTACAAGTTCGCCGTAACTGACGTACAAAGTGCGTTTTGACGCCTTATGTGCGGTGGTAAGTCTCACGTACAGTCTTCCGTCGGTAGTCTCGAATCTTATGCCCGGCACAATCTGTTCGCCTGCGTCCTGAGCAAGATTGTTTCTGAGCCACAAAAGAAGTGCACGATAGGTCTTTTGTGTGATTTGTATGCCACAAGAGACGGACACTATCATTTGCTTGATCGCTGATTTGACAAGGTCGTACATATCGGCGGCTCTGTCTACGTCGCAAAGAAGCGAATCGCGCGTCGTGATTATAAGCGTCGGGCAAGTGACAAACATGGCGTAGGTTTCTGCGCCGACGCCGGTGGAATAGGCAAGTTGCTCATCGCCTTGCGGAATATCCGTGCTTGAAAAACGCGGATTTTCGCTTGCCCAGCGGTATCCGCCGCCGTTGATTGCCACGAGAGCGGACACTCTGTTGTCCGTGCCTGCAACAAGCCACGACAGTTGCGAGCCTATGCCGAAGCCCAGCACGCCTATGCGGTTTTTCTGCACGATGGGTTGTTCGTTGAGAAGACTTATGGCTCTTCTTGCGATTTTCGACCATACAAACCACGGCGTATTGCGCGCGTCGGTTTCGATTGCGTCGAGACGGTTTTTGCAGTCGGGAAGTTTTGCATATGAAAGGCTTTGCGGAAAAGTCGTTTGCGATTCTTCCAACGTTCCGCAATAATCGAGAACGCCAACGACGTAGCCTTCTTCCACAAAATCTTTGATTGCAAGCAGCGAGTCGTGATTTTCGAAAGACGGCAATATGAGAATGGCAGGGCGTTCATCCTGCCAACGCGCGTCGCAATATATGTCGAGACACGCACGCACTCTTCCGTCTTTTGCCGTGTCTGCAGTGAAGATTTGGCGAGTGCTTGCAAAATTGTCCGTCGTCTTAGAAGAGATGATTGACGCTTCCAAAGACGCTTGCGTCGGGTCGAAGCCTTCCCACACTTCCGTGGGAGTCATAAATCTGAGTTCCATACTCGCTATTATATCTCAAAAACACGACGATGTAAAGAAATAAAAACCTTATGTATCGCCCGCACGTGCAATCCGCGCATACGCGTGAGCTCGTTCCACTCGTCTTATTTTCGCTATCGTCTGCGGTTGACAAGGTTTTTGCCGTGCTTTTGAGCAACTTGCCGTATTCCGCGTTCATTTTTTTTATAGTTTCGTCGTCGAGAAGAAAATCCATATTCACCCCCGACACATTGTATGCCGAAACTCTTCATTTGGGTGTAAGGCGATTCGGCACGCACAATTGCGCCGTACGTCGTATATAGGCAATCGACGCATGAGAATCATCGAGATTTTCTCTTATGCGGTTTCTTGCACTTTTATGGTCACTTTTGCAAAGAAACTCAACTCGTCAAGGCAGTTTTCGGGGAGCGTTCTGCCCACCGATTGATAGGCTTTGTCTTGAAGATTGAGAAAGTCGATGCCGCATTGCTTGGACGTTTCAAACAGTTCCGTCAACTGTTTTTCAAATTGTTTGGCAAGAAGATTTGCGTATTGCTTGACGATTTCGTCCGCGCTTGAAAGCACTTTGTTCGTGTTTACGTGTTGAACGTCGCTTAGGTCAACCGACAATTCCATATCGGCAAAGATAGATTTTCCTTTCGCCTTGATTCTTATTTTTTTGCCCAGAATCTTAAATTCCATAGAACCGCCGTCGTCTGCCGTGTAATTGAGCGTGCCGACGATGTCTCTACTTGAAAAAAGTGCGAGCAATTCGGAGGGTTCGCCTTCGATGATTTTGAACTTTTCGTGATTGAAAACAAGCGCGCGGGATAAGTCCATTTCGTAGGTGTCGCCGCCTTGGCTCTGTTCGGTCATGGGCGGATTTTCCATTTTCGTTGCGATGATATAAGGTATGGCGTTGGATTCGCTTCTCGAGAGAGACCGCGCGGCAAAGTCTTTGACGGTGGTGCGAATCATGCCGTCCGAGCCTTCTTCGTTGGTTAGTGCCTGCTGCAAAAAGAACGGCGACGAAAGAGTCGTGCCGAGCCGCAGTGCCATAATTTCTTTCGGGGCGTGTTTTCCCGACACGAGGATTGCCTGCTCGGGTAAAGCGTACATGCCCGTAAGCGGATATATGAGTTGCAGGTGGTCGAGTTTAAGCACGGCGGGGGAGACGAAAAGGACGTTGCAATGCGCAAGGGACACGATAAGTCCCATTTTTCTCGAAATATTGTCGAGTGCGTCCGCGATGGTTTTGCCTTGTGCGTTGTACATCGCATAGGTTGCCTGCGCATCCTGTCCGCCCGCAATTCCCACAAGCACCGATTGTGCGGACACGTCGAAATTTCCGCTTTCTTTGTCATAGTCTATACCTATGCCTAGAACTATCGCGGATTTTATCAGAGACGGCGTTTCAACCGTTCTGCCGAAAACGACAAGTATTATCGCAATGATGAGAATGACCGCCCACTTAGTGCGGGCCACGTATGAAGATACGGCAAGTTTTTTCATTCCGCACCCCCTTGTTGCGCTCTATGCGTATCGGCTGAAAAAGGCTTCAGATTGCCGTCGTTTTCGCTGTCGGGCATTGCGGACGCAATCTGCGGATCGGGGGTGTATTCGTCGTCGAGACAAGCGAATATATGACGGTATTTTTTCTTTTTCACGGTGGCGGCAAGCACCAGAAACGAAGGCAGAGCAACCGCTATTCCGAAAAGGACATAGCCGAAAATGCCGAGAGCAAAGTCGGTCACGGTTTGAGCCGAAGTGACGGTTAGTGCGGTGACGAGAACGGCAACGGGGCACAGAATTTTGCTTAAAGTCGCACTGCCCGTCGCACGCTCGAAAGTCTTGTATGCACCGTCGTATAAAAATGCCATCGAGATTATGGAAATTGCGATTATTATAAACAGGTTCGTCCATTCCATTCTGCCTATTTCGAGAGAGAGTTGGTTGAAACTTGCAATGTGGATAAGAAGGTCCGCCACCATTTTCAATGCGTTTCCGTATAGCGCGATGCCAAGCATGACTATGACGTTGACAAGCGTCCATACGCATACAGCGGTAGTTGTGATATACGGCATTTTCTTGTTGCGTATTCTTATGAATGCAAACGGAAACATATCTCCGAGCCACAGCCCGAAATGCGGTGCTTTTGAAAAGAACTCGCTCGGCGGCATAGAAAAAATCGGGAGATTGCGACCTATATCCATATTCATGTCTAGAAAAGCAAGATTTGCGACTATCGAAAAAACCGCAAGCGCGGCAAACAATTCTGCGGTTCGGGCAATGGATCTCGTACCTTTTAATCCAAGATAAACTACGGGCAAAAGGAATAAAACGTATATGAGAAACGGTTGCGTCCCCGTGAAAAGTTCGTGGGTGAGATAACTCATACAGTAGCAGAAATAAAACACGATTTTCATCGTCAGCCACATTGACGACAGAAGGCAGCAAATTTTGTAAAATTTGCAGTTTACGGCAACGAGTATTCCGTCTCCGTTCATTCTCGAAAACGCAAAAGACAGTGCCGCTATCAGAAATTCGACCGCCGTAAAGAGAAGATACAACCACAGCGTCGAAGAGCCGTAACTCTCGCAGATAATGCCGGGTGCGGCGGACAGTTTGAACGCAAATCCGACGGCTACGACGATAGCCGCTGCTTGTGAATTGTAGACATTGTTTTTTGGCAAACTTTTGCGCAATCTATGTTTTATAGTGTTATTTTGCATTGTTCAACACCGTTTTGTGTTATTTTCTTATTCTTCGACGGTTTGCCGTCGGGATAGAATAGGGGCGCAGTTCCATGCTCGACGAGTCCGCTTTCATAAGACCGTCCTGAAGGTCGGGAGATATTCTCGGTGCGTACGGAGCAAGGTAAGGCGTACCGAAATTGTCAAGGGATGCAAGGTATGCGATGATGACGAGAGCGAGTATGATTATGCCGACAAATCCCATAACCGCACTTATGCAAAGAAACAAAAATCTTAGTATGCTCATTGCGCCGACTTGGTCGGGCACGCAAAAAATTCCTATCGCGGACAGTGCAACGACAAGCACCGACGGAGACGAGATAAGCCCCGCTTTCACCGCAGTGTCTCCGAGCACGATTGCTCCTACAACGGACAGAGAAATCCCGAAGTATCTCGGCATGCGTATGGACGCCTGATTGAGTATCTCGAAGAGCGTCATCACAAGAAGCATTTCTATTGCGGGCGGAAAGGGTATGTTTGTCGTTGCAGACATCAGCGTCATAAGAAATTTGAGCGGCAGAAGTTGAAAGTGATAGGTTTGAAGAGCGATGTATACGCCCGGCAAAAATATCGTCAACATTGCGCCTAAAAATCGGAACACGCGAATCATCGAAGCGCGCCAGTCTCCCGAGTAATAATCGTAGCCGTCCTGCACGTCTTCAAATACGAGATAGGGCAACGTCACCACGATAGGCGAGCCGTCAACGACGATTGCGATGCGTCCTTCGAGAAGTTTTGCGCTTACGACATCGGGTTTTTCGCTCGTGCCTGCTTGCAGAAAGAACGAGTTTTTGCGAGTTTGTATAAAAGACAGAACGTACGCGCTGTCCACAACGCCGTCAACGTCGATTTTTCTTATTTTTTCGCAAATCGTTTTAACGACGTTTTCGTCTGCTATTCCGTGCACGTACATCACTGCCACCGTGGTTGCGGAGTATCTGCCCACCTGAAAACTTTTCATCACAAGATCGGGAGATTTTATGCGGCGGCGTATCATCGACGTGTTTGTCTTTATTTCTTCCACAAAGCCTTCGCGCGGACCTTTCATAACGCTCGAAGTCGGCGGTTCTCCGATTGCACGCGTGCTCGGTTTTCGGAGTGAGAAAATATAGGCGTTGTCGTCTTCTTCGATGAAAAACGCTATGTCGCAAAGTGCGATTTCACCGGGAGCGTTTTCAATCGGCACGACCTTTATCTCGTCGCTGTACGCAACCGTGTTCTGCAAATTTTCGAGATACGGAGAAGAAAGCCTTTCGGCATTTTTCAAAGGTCTCACGACGTCCTGCTCGAAAAGCACTTTGTCGATATTGCCGTCAAGATAGGCAAAAAGACAATTTTTGTCGCCGACGCGCAAAGGACGACACTTGAAGTCGTCGCTTTGAGAAAACGAGATATTGAGCCTTTTTGTAAGTGCTTCGATATTCACGCACGCATTATTGCCAAAAACCGCGGCAGTAAAACAATTTTGATTATTTTTTCGTCGTTTCTATGGAATCAAATCGTCATTTCCCGTCTTGACAATGAAAATACTTATGTTAGAATTATCTTATAAAAATAGGAGAACCTTATGAGCTAGGAGAACCTTATGAGCGACAAAAGGAATGACAATATAGAAAACGACGCTATCGTATCCGTCGAAACGACGGACGAAAACGTTGAGAAAGAGCAATCCGAGCAAGAAGTCTCGTCGCAAGGTATACTTTACGATTACAGCGTGAAGCACGCGGCGGCACTTGCAAAGAAAGAGAAGAGAAAAGGCGTGATGCAGTTCATCAAATACGCGCTTTGTGCGGCGAGTGCAGGCATCATACAAATCGTTTTGTTCACGATTCTGCAAGCGGTTTTGCCGAAAGATATGGGCAACATTCACTTCATCGTGGAAGATATGCCGCTCGGCACGTTCATTGCGACTACGGTTGCGCTTTGTGCTTCGATACTCTGGAATTTCACGTTCAACCGCAAATTCACTTTCAAAGACGCCGGCAACGTTCCGCGTGCAATGATACTCGCATTCTTATTTTACGTGCCGTTCTATCCTTTCCAGACCTGGTACGTACACACGATAAAATCTTTGCTCGGACAACATATCAGCGTTGACGGCGCAGGCATAATCGCAGAAGCGTCGGTTATGGCGATAAACTTCGCGCTTGAATTTATGTGGCAGAAATTCGTCGTGTTCAGAAAACCAAAAGACAAGAAGGCCGCCCTTGCCAAACAAGATCAAAACACAGCAGAGTAGTGATATGTACGCTTCGAATAAGATTTATTAGTTCACATCTCTACAAAAGTTGAGCGTTTAAACCCTAAATAGAACACCCCATCTTTCCGGTCCGTGCCGGTATTTCTTCCACCACTCTACAAAAGTTTTGCGTTTGAAACTCTAAATGCAACTTTCCCCTT